>Ga0209966_1000140_pt1 | contig 30460 bp, 30 predicted proteins | sample RhisoiCoNPM_FD_187575 | JGI IMG/M metagenome (GOLD analysis project Ga0209966, IMG submission 187575) | Arabidopsis thaliana rhizosphere microbial communities from the Joint Genome Institute, USA, that affect carbon cycling - Rhizosphere... | ecosystem: Host-associated > Plants > Roots >... | reverse complement strand
GAAGTCGAACATCGTCGAGTCTTGCTGCGGTTGGCTGCGAAAGGCAATGCCCAGGCTCGGAAAGAATTGGAGCAGGAGTATCATGCACGGGTGTATTCTCCTGCCCAGCTGGCGAAGTATATCCCCAAAGTCGAGCAGCCGGTCCTTTCAGCCGCTGTCCAGCGCACGTTGGACAGCCTCATGGATGTTGAGCTCGACGCAGCGTAGCGTCAAATCGAGGACCGAAGCCTCTGCTTCAGAGCGCATGCCGAATCGGTGTTTGGGCATCCTGCCAGTGGGCATGGCTCAGGCAGATTCGGACATGGCTCAGGCAGATTCGGCAAAACCTCTGAGGCGTTCCGCACCGCCGTCCCCACCTAAAGCTGCATAGATTTTTTCTCTATCTCGTTGTAGGCTGAAATCAGGTCCTTTCAATGACGGAGGGCCGCGAAAGTGCTAATCTATAGACAACACCTCGTAAGATCCCCTGAGGGGACGTCTGGGGAAGGCGCGGATCACGGTAGGAGGCAGGTATGGACAAGACACTGCCCCTGCTGCCGCAGGTGGCTGACAAAGCGTGATCCGATGTCTCCCTGGTTTTGTAGCTGCGGGTGGCACACCCGATAGATGCTGATCGGAGCAAGGAGGGCAATGAAATGAACAATGTCATCCTCCACGATATGCGGGCTGCGTTCTTCCTCATGTTGGGTCTTCTGATGCTGGCGATGATTTGCGCGGTCGCGGCGTTGGGGACAGTGATGCGGCCGGTCCGTTGGGCTGACCGACGGTCCGCCCAGTTCTAAGATCTCAGCGCTGACCTAGATCCCCCAGCCGCTGTCTCACTCCGTCTTTTCCTCTTACCTGGTAAAAATCCCGACATTTCAGCATGTTGGCAACCCTCTGTCGTGGTCAACGTCCCGTCCATGGAGGCGGTGCTATAGTTGTTTCAGTACAGCTTCACCTAAAAATGATGGGGGATACCATGAAGGTCAGTCTCGGAAAAACCGTTCTGGTAGCGGCTTTGGGCGTAGTGATATTGGCCGCATCGGGTTGCGGCATGAAATGGTTACAGTCGGATGGCGATCAAACAGCCGGGGCCACACGTGAAGGAGGACCGTCCGGATGGAACGGCCAGGGCGTCAATCCCAATTTCCCCGGTCTCACGCAAGGCAACAACCCCAGCGAACTGAGAGGATTTTCTCAGAACCCAGGGGATGAATACCTGGCTCATGGTGGCGGCATTGCATCCATCTCCCCGACGACGGGTGGTAGTCGTCATCGCGCGGAATTAACAAGAGAAGAACAAGCAGCCATGGAAGCAGGTCTGAAGGACGTGTTCTTCGGGTATGACGAGTGGACGTTGTCAGACGCCGGAAGGGAGGCACTGAATCACAACGCCAGATGGTTGAAGGACCATCCAGGATCGGTGCTGAAGGTTGAGGGCCACTGCGATGAACGAGGAACGACCGATTACAACATGGTGTTGGGGGACAAACGGTCGAAGACCGCTCGCATGTATCTTGCCGAACTGGGTGTCCATCCTAAGCAGGTCGGCATTGTCTCGTATGGCAAGGAACGTCCCTTCTGCACGGAACACGACGAATCCTGCTATCAGCTGAATCGGCGCGGACATGTCCTGTTGAAGAAAAAATAGGCTTCTCAAGGCATCGAGGCACCCCGACGAAATTCTCTTCGTGAGAACGTCGGGGTGCTCAGTTGTGTTCGGTGCCACGATCGTGGAGGTGAGTATCCATGGCGGTGAAAGCTCAGGCACTGAAAAAAGCTCAAGCACTGAAAAAGGATCGCGGAACAGAAAAGAGATCGCACCCCCGCTTTACTGCCCAGTTTCGTAGTACCTTCTCGGGAGGGCAGCGCGAAGGGCAAGGAAAAACCCTGGACCTCTCGGACGGCGGATGCCGCATTGAATCGGATCATCCGGTGGTGCCCAATGCGGCATTTGAATGTCGAATTTACGCGCCCGGGTTGAGTTGGCCGCTGCGAGTAGACGAGGCGCAGGTTCGATGGGTCAAAGGAAATGTCTTCGGCCTGGAATTTATTGCCATGCATCCGGATGAACGGACGAAGCTCAGGCAACTGATCGCCAATCTCAAACCGGGAGGACGCTAGTCCCTTACCGGTCGTTCCCGTGTTCCTGCCTCGCTAGCGTGCCTTTCCCTATGCTATACATCGAGTGCCTGTTGCCGCCGCCCGCTGGTCGTCGCCTCCTTGTATATAGAAATTGGCGGACGCTCGAAAGGCCTGAAACGCATCATGAGAGAAGACGTTGCTACACTAGCGGGGGGATGCTTCTGGTGTCTAGAAGCCGTCTACGATCAGGTGAAGGGGGTACGGACGGTGGAGTCGGGGTATACGGGCGGTCACGCGGAGCGACCGACGTACGAGGCGGTCTGCAGCGGACGCACCGGGCATGCTGAGGCAGTCAGAGTTTCCTTCGACTCCGACGTGGTTAATTACCGTGAACTCCTGGAGATCTTCTTCGTCATTCATGACCCGACCACGATGAATCGTCAGGGGCACGATGTCGGCACTCAGTATCGCTCTGCGATTTTTTATCACAGCCCAGAGCAGAAGCGAATTGCCGAGGAAGTGATAACGTCATTGACTCGCGATCATGTGTATTCCAATCCGATCGTGACAGAGCTCGTCGCCGCCGACACCTGGCATGAAGCCGAGCCCTATCACCAGGAATATTTTGCGCGGAATCCGTTTCAAGGCTATTGCACGGCCGTGGTGGGGCCGAAGGTGGAAAAATTTCGCAAGCTATTTACGAGCAGGTTGAAGAGCTAGGCGCCTTCCTGATCCAACCAGCCGTCTTCACTTTCATGGACGGCATTCTCAAGGGCCAAAGAGTGGAAATCGAAAAGTCTCCCGTCCAGCAGGAGAGATGGAGCGACGTTTGACAGCGCCGCGAACATGCTGTCGGTACAGCCGGGCGCACGGCGTTCCCACTCCTGCAGGAACGTCTTCGCCTGCTTTCGCTTGAGATCCTCTTGGGAGCCGCAAAGATCGCAGGGAATGATCGGGAATCCGCGCCGTTCGGCATACAGGGCGAGATCGGCCTCGCGGACGGCCGCGAGGGGGCGAATGACGAGATGCCGACCGTTTTTCGAACGGAGCTTGGGCGGCATGGCTTTGAGTTTTCCCGTGAACAACAGATTCATGAGCAGCGTTTCGAGAATGTCGTCACGGTGATGGCCCAGAGCGATCTTGGTGGCCCCGAGCTCAGTGGCGACGCGGTAGAGATGGCCACGACGCAGCCGCGAGCAGAGTGAACAGGTCGTCTGTCCTTCAGGGATGAGCCGTTTGACGATCGAATAGGTGTCCCGCGTTTCAATGCGAAACGGAATGCCCACCGATGTGAGATATTCTGGCAAGACGTGTGCAGGGAACCCGGGTTGCTTCTGGTCCAGATTGACAGCGATGAGATCAAACCTGACTGGGGCTCGACGCTGGAGGACGATCAGGAGATCCAACAGACCATAACTGTCCTTCCCTCCCGAGACGCAGACCATGATCTTGTCGCCCGCTTCGATCAAACCATATTCGCTGATCGTGTGCCCAACTTGGCGGAGCAGTCGCGTTTGCAACTGTTCTGTGGCGTCGTCCAATCTCGGCAGCATCGTATGGAAACGAGTGGTCGGAGACATGGAAGCGTATTCTACGCGTTCGATCGTTCTGCTGTCGAATGCTGATGGTGCATCGCCGCCGTCGAACCCGCACATCGATGATGTTGCTGCTGCCGGTTCATACTTGGAGGGAAGAGACAATGTCTTGGTCCAATCCACCAGGCCCTCTTCGATGCTCGACCTGCTATATTTCAGTAGGTGTATAATGTCCGGGGGAAGCTATGCCGCGTCCGCAGACCCGAACGCCATCTGATCTGAGTCAGCGCGAGCCCGCGTGGGTATCTTGGTCCGATGAAAAGCTCCTCGATCTTCCCATGTGCCGTCTCAACGTCACCATCGAAAGTCCCTTTCTGTCGCGCCAAATTCGTCAGCTCGGACAGGAACTTGAAGCCAAGCACCTTTGCTTTCGTCCACATTTTTGGATTTCGAACGAATGGTTCACGCCCGACGGCGTACCGGGTATCGCCATCCCATTCTATCTTGCTCATCCGCGGTTGGAGAAACTCGAGCTGGCACAGATGCTCGAAGTCGAGGGCGGCACCGCGGAGTGGTGCATGCGCATCCTCCGGCACGAGGCGGGGCATGCCATCGAGAACGCGTACCGGATCCGCCGATCGCGTAGTAGGCAACGCATCTTCGGGCGTTCTTCGGACCCCTACCCGAAGTATTACAGCCCGCGGCCCTACAGCCGCAGCTTTGTGCGGCACCTGGATGTATGGTATGCGCAAAGCCATCCCGATGAAGACTTTGCCGAGACCTTTGCCGTATGGCTAACGCCGAACTCGTCCTGGGCCGACCGGTACAAGGGATGGCCTGTCATGCGCAAGCTTCAATATATGGACAGCCTCATGAAGGGATTGGCCGGCGTGCCGCCGGTCGTGACCACAACAGAGCAGGTGGATCCATTGCCCTTGCTCAAGCGAACTCTGCGTGAGCACTACGCGCGCAAGCGCGGGCATTATGGGGTTGCGAGATCTTCCTCGTACGATCCGGACTTGAAGCGGCTCTTTTCGGATAACTCTGTCCACGGAGACAAAATGAGCGCCGCCGCATTCTTGAACCGATTTCGGCGTGAGGTCCGCCGCAAGGTAGCCAGTTGGACGGGTGAGTATCAGTACACGATCGATCAAGTGCTTGAAGACATGATCACACGGTGCCGAGAGCTGCAGTTGCGCCTCCCGATCGATGAGGAACAGGCGAAACTCGACTTTACGATCCTCTTGACGGTCCACACAATGAATTATTTGCGCAGCGGGCGTCACAAGGTGGCGGTATGAGACGACTGCGCGTCCTCGTCCTGATGCATGGAGACTTGGTTCCGCCGGACCCCCTCAATGGTCATGATCCGTCCAAGGCCGAGTGGAAAACGGAATACGATGTCGTGACCACCCTGCGGGCACTGGGACATGACGTCAGGCCGCTCGGGGTGAAGAGCGATCTCGGCGTCATTCGGACCGCTATCGAGGAATGGCGTCCCCACATCGCCTTTAACCTCCTCGAAGAATTTGACGGCCTTGCGGTGTATGACCAAAACGTCGTTTCGTATTTGGAACTGCTGCGCATCCCATATACCGGCTGCAATCCTCGAGGGTTGATGCTGGCCCGCGACAAGGTGCTGGCGAAGAAGTTGTTTTCGTTTCACCGCATTCCGTTTCCCGACTTTATAGTGGCGCCCCAAGGCCGGACGGTCAAGCGTCCGACATGGCTCTCGTTTCCGCTGATCGTCAAATCCATCACCGAAGAAGCATCGCTCGGCATCTCCCAGGCATCTATCGTAGAGGACGACGGAAAACTAAAAGAGCGCGTGGCATTTATTCACGAAAGCGTGGGTACCGGGGCGCTGATCGAACGGTACATCGAGGGGCGGGAACTTTACGTCGGCGTGATCGGGAATGGCCGCCTTCAAGCGCTGCCAGTATGGGAACTCAAGATGGACAACCTGCCCGAGGACACCCGCAGAATTGCGACTGAACGGGTCAAGTGGAGTCGAAAGTATCAGGACAAGTACGGCATTACTTCGGAGAAGGCGAAAAACCTTCCGGCCGGAAAGACCGAGGAGATCCAGTACCTTGCCAAGCGCGTGTACCGCGCATTGGGATTGAGCGGCTACGCCCGCATCGATTTGCGGATGGACGCGCAGGGAGCCCTGTATGTGCTCGAGGCCAATCCGAATCCTCAAATCGCGCGCAATGAAGACTTTGCCGATTCCGCGGAGAGCGCCGACTACGAGTACGATGAGCTGCTCCAGGAATTATTGAACGCCGGACTCAGGTGGCGGCCGGCCAATGCTGCCTGACCGGCCGCCACAGCTCTCCTACATCTTCAGGTGTTTCCTCAAAATCTCCGACTGCTGGATTTCCATGTTGTCTTTCCCGAGCGTCTGTGCGCGCTGAAAATGCTCCGTTGCGCTCTTATGGTCTCCGGCCTTGTCGAGCGCCAGCGCAAGATCGTAGTGTGCCTCAGCGGACTGCGGATCCGCCTGTTCGGCTTCCGTGAAATGCTTTTTTGCCACGTCCCAATGCCCCTTGCCGTAATGTTCGATGCCGGCCGCAATGTGACTTTCCGCCTTTGACCCGGAAACCGCCTTCAAGGGAGCGGCATCTTTTCCCATCTCCGCCAGGGCTGGCGTGGCCATATACCAGAGCACACCGAGCGCGAGAGAACAGAACGCGAACTTCATAGAACCTCCATCGGTGAAGGGTGGACTCGTCTCTTCCACTACGGAACCACCTGTTGGCTGGATGTACAGCATGGAGGGAGGGCTGGTAGAGGACAACTAGGGTCTCCACGAGACTCCGAAAAGAGACAGTCGTGGACGCTCAGGGATGCAGGCAGCGAGAGGGACAGAATCGGCGCATGAGACGTGAGGGCGCCACCGCGCTGTCCTACAAATAACGGTGGCTGGTCACCCGTCCGCTCGAGTCGAGTTCATAGAGGAGAGGCGCGCCCGTTGGAATATTGAGCTCCAATACCTGTTCCCTGGTGAGTTGTTCTAATTCCATCACCAGCGCTCGAAGACTGTTTCCGTGCGCGGCGATCAAAATCGTTTCGCCTGCTATCACATGCGGCTTAATCGCTTTCGCGAAGTAGGGCAACACGCGCTCGGCGGTGTCCTTCAGGCTTTCCCCTCCCGGCGGGCGAATATCGTAACTGCGTCGCCAGATCTTGACCTGATCTTCCCCATACTTTTTCGCCGTTTCCGCCTTATTGAGGCCCTGCAGTTCTCCGTACATCCGTTCGTTCAACGCCTTGTCTCGTTCCGTCGGAATCGTGGTCTGTCCGATGACCTCGAGCGCCAGTCGAAGCGTCTCGTTCGCCCTCTGGAGCACGGAAGTGAAGGCGCGATCGAACCGGTAGGGTCGAAGCTTCTCGCCGGCATTTTTTGCTTCTTGGATGCCTCGCGAGGAAAGCGGCACATCCACCCAGCCGGTAAACCGGTTCTCTAAATTCCACTGCGATTCCCCGTGTCGGAGCAAGACGAGACGTCCCATCGCGTGTCCCTCCAAGTAGATCAACGCTGCGCCGGCCAAGAATACTGCATCACGACTCCAAGTCAAGCGTTGCTTTCGACCTACTGCGGCAGTACCATGCCGCACGATTTCGTCAGGATGCGTTCATCATGAGCACGGATCCGTCCTTCGAGAGCCGCTGGCGCGCCGTCGAAAGCTGGTGGATCAATATGGGTGCGCGACTACAAGTACTCGATCGCACGGAGTCGTTTTTCAAGGCTGCGGCAACAGGCGATCTGCTCGATCGTATCGGGCAAGTCGGCGCGCAAGTCGACTACCTGCTGTTCGTACTGATGCGATACTGGGTGCCCACCGTTTTGCCCCCCGCCGGCCGAGAGCGTCTCACCAAGAACGATGCCGATTACTGGCTCGAATCGGAGCAGCTGCTCAAGGCCGCGGCGACCAGGCTGCGAGAACTCAAACCCTTGATCGAATTGCTCACGACGCCCAACCCAATGTCCGACAGTCTCTCCGGCCAGAGCATGGGGACTCCGCCCGTGACCGAATTGGAGCTCTCAAGCATCCTCGAAGGGATTGCCGAAGCGGCCGGCAGCTATGGCGGACCCGACTATACGTCGATCGTCAAGGCATTCGACCCCGTGCCCTTGAGACAAACACAGCCTTTCAAGCACAACAAGAAGCACAGCGCTGAACTCTGGGTGGTCTTCTTGCTGCGGGAACATTTTCGAAGTCTTGGACTGGGCAAGGACCGGTACTGGCCGCTCATTGCGCCGCTCTGCACGTCAGCCGGGATCATTGCTCCGAACGGGCAGGCCTATGGCCCTGATGAACTCAAGAGTTGGTGGCAGAAAAACTGGCCGCGCACGTATACGCAATTGGAGCAAAAACAAGAGGCCGCGGATTCCGGAGGCGCGGCGTACGAGCAGGACTGGGGCTGGTTTCAGGCTTGGATCACGTGGCAACGACAGCGCCAACACTAACGCGAACGTCTTCGGCATTGCCAGCCGTCTTGGCCGGGGTTTTCGGAACCTTGTCGCCATCCAGGGCGCCATCTTGGAGCATTTTGAACATCGTCAGCGAGAAGAGCAGATAAAATACGACGCCTACCCAGATGACGTACGGTTGCACGCCTCCCTCTTCCTTCAATGCTGCATGCTGTTGGATCGGATCATTCCAGGCGTGTTGTTTGATGGCAGCAATATTCTCACGGCAATGCCAGTAGTACACATAGTTGGCGGTCGCACCGGCAACCACACTCCAAACAATCCCGCTTGTCATATCGCCCGTCAGGTAGGTTGAGACCATAGGGCCGATCGCGTACACCGCCGCATACAGATACATTTTCCGGTACAGAAACCAGAGAAACGAGACGTACAAAAAGGCCGGCCAGTTCCACGTGAGCGCGAATCGAGGCGATTGGGGGGAGCCGAATCTCCTGAACTGCTCCAGATAGCGGTTTGCGTTCGGACCGATGAAATCACGCCACAGATCCTCGTCCGTGCGACTGGAAAAGGGCGTCGATGTGGCCGAAGCAGCGTTCGAGACTCCCAAGTCGTTCCCGCATTGATAGCAAAAATTTGCATCGTCTTGATTCTGCTGCTGACACTGAATACAGGCTTTCATTGATCAGAGAGTACCATAACCGCGGGTGGCACCGCGCTCGCCGCCCGCTTCACGCTCCACCACCCGATTATTTGCTTTCACCTGCATTCATGTGCTAGGTTCCCTTACTTTACAAGGGGATACGTCTGCCATGCCGACCGAGGAACTCAAAGCGAGCGCCGATCAATATCTGATGGGTACCTACGCACGTCAGCCAATCTCCATTGTTAGGGGGCGGGGGACGAAGGTCTATGATCTGGAGGGTCGTGAATATGTGGATTTTGTCGGGGGCATTGCCGTGAACCTTCTTGGTCATGGACATCCCGACTTGGTGTTGGCGGTCCAGAAGCAGGCGGCGCAACTCATTCACACGTCAAATCTCTACTACACGGAGCCGCAGGTAAGACTGGCGCAAATGCTCGTGGACCATTCGTTTGCCGACCAGGTCTTTTTTTGCAACAGCGGCGCAGAGGCCAATGAAGCGGCGATCAAGCTCGCACGGCGTTACTCGCACGACAAATACGGGGCCGGCCGGTTTGAGATCATTACGATGAAGCAATCGTTCCATGGCCGGACCATGGCGACACTGACCGCCACCGGTCAGGAGAAGGTGCAGAAAGGGTATGAGCCGCTCGTTCCCGGGTTTTCGTACGTGACCTTCAATCACCTGGCCGAACTGCAACACGCGCTGACCGACAAGACTGCCGCCATCATGCTGGAGCCGATTCAGGGTGAGGGCGGTGTCCACGTCGTTTCCCGCGAGTACCTCAAGGCAGTCCGTGAGCTGTGCACGCAACGCGATATTCTCCTGATCTTCGACGAAGTACAGACCGGGATGGGCCGAACCGGGACGCTTTTTGCCTATGAACAGTTGAACGTACAGCCGGACATCATGACCTTGGCGAAGGGATTGGGCGGCGGCGTGCCTATCGGCGCCTGTTTGGCAACGGCGCCTGTCGCGAAAGCATTCGGCCCCGGCTCGCACGCGTCCACATTCGGCGGGAACCCACTGGCCTGTGCTGCGGCCCTGGCGGTCTTCCGTGTGCTCCTCGACGGCCGCGTGCTAGACCAGGCGCGGCGGATGGGCGAGTACCTGAGCAAGGGCTTGTCCGAGTGCAAGGACCGCCACCACCTCGTGCGGGATGTGCGCGGCTTGGGGCTGCTCCAAGGGATGGAAGTCGAAATGGATGCGAAAACCGTCGTCGCCGATTGCCTAAAGCGCGGGTTCCTCGTCAACGCCGTGGGAGAACACGTGCTTCGTTTCATTCCACCGCTGATCATCACACAACCGGAAGTCGACCGCCTGCTGGAAGTTCTGTCACACATCTTTGATCGGCATGCCGCTCAGGCAGCGGCACATTGAAGACCGGCGTCCGATGACACCACTGTCACAGCGCACAACCCGGCTCGCGAAGGATCTCTTGGATGTCGCGGCTGTTCCCAAAGGCGAGGTGGAACGCCTGCTGATATTGGCGGCTGCACTCAAGAAGAAGCAGCGCCATGGCATCGCACACACTCTGCTCAAGGGGAAAACCCTCGGGCTCCTATTTCAGAAGCCGTCAACGCGGACGAGAGTATCGTTTGAAGCGGGGATGCATCAGTTGGGGGGGCATGCGCTGGTCCTGCCGATGGCCGACATCCAGCTGTCGCGCGGAGAAAGCGTGGCCGATACCGCTCGAGTGCTGTCCCGCTATCTGGACGGGATCGTGATTCGCACCTATGATCACGGCACAGTCGAGGAATGGGCTCGCGAAGCCACCATGCCCGTGATCAACGGTCTGACCGACCTCAGCCACCCATGCCAGGCCTTGTCCGATCTTCTCACGATCAAGGAGAAAAAAGGGAGGCTCAAAGGGATCAAGATCGCCTATGTCGGCGACGGCAACAACGTCGCGAATTCGCTCATTGAGGCTGCAGCCAAAATGGGTATGGCGATATCGCTCGGGTGTCCGTCTGGCTACCAGCCGGATCAACATGTCGTTGATCTGGCGCGAGCCGAAGCCGCCAAAACCGGCGCAGTCATCGAACTGGACCAAGACCCGTATGTGGCCGTTAAGGAAGCGGATGTCGTGTATGCGGATGTCTGGATCAGCATGGGCCGTGAACGAGAACAAGCCCGGCGACTGAGAGTGCTTGCGCCCTATCAGGTCAACGGCAGGCTCGTCGCCAAAGCCAAGCCTGATGCCATCGTCATGCATTGTTTACCCGCCCATCGAGGGGAGGAAATTACGGCCGAGGTCCTAGACGGTTCCCAATCCGTCGTGATCGATCAAGCGGAAAACCGGCTGCATATGCAGAAAGCCATATTGACGAACCTATTGGGGAAAGGGAGACAAGGGCGACGATGAATCGTGGGATCAAGAAAATCGTGCTGGCCTATTCCGGAGGCCTCGACACCTCGGTCATTTTGAGATGGCTGCAAGAGACCTACGAGGCAGAGGTCATCGCGTTCTGCGCCGATCTCGGCCAAGGCGAAGATCTGCAGGCCATAAAGGCCAAGGCCCAAAAGCTGGGCGTGAAGAAGGTCTATGTCGAAGATCTTCGTGAAGCGTTCGTGAAGGAGTATGTGTTCCCGATGCTGCGAGGGAACGCGATGTATGAAGGGTCCTATTTGCTGGGGACCTCGATCGCGCGACCATTGATCGCTCGCCGCCAGGCAGAAATTGCGCTCAAGGAAGGGGCCGAAGCCGTTTCGCACGGCGCAACCGGGAAGGGTAACGATCAAGTCCGCTTCGAGCTGACCTATATGGCGCTTGCGCCCGGTCTGAAAATCATTGCCCCGTGGCGTGAGTGGACGATGCGGTCGCGCCGTGAGTTGATCGAATATGCCGATCGCCACGGCATCCCTGTGACGGCAACCAAGGCAAGACCGTACAGCATGGATCTGAATTTGTTCCATGTGAGCTATGAAGGCGGCATCCTGGAAGACCCCTGGGAATCCCCCCCCGATGAGATGTTCCAGATGACCGTGTCGCCAGAGAAGGCCCCCAACAAGCCACAGGAAGTCGAGATCGACTATGAAGCCGGCAATCCGGTGGCGGTGGCCGGAAAAAAAATGAGTCCGGCTGCATTGCTTGCGTATCTCAACAAGCTGGGCGGCGCGCATGGCATCGGGCGGGTCGATCTCGTCGAAAATCGCTATGTCGGCATGAAGTCACGCGGCGTCTACGAGACGCCGGGCGGCACCATTCTGCACGTGGCTCACCGGGGGTTGGAATCGTTGACGATGGACCGGGAGGTCCTGCATTTCCGTGACAGCTTGATCCCTCGCTATGCCGATCTGATTTACAACGGTTATTGGTTCAGCCCTGAGCGCGAGATGGTGCAAAAGGCGATCGACGAAGCGCAGCAGGATGTCACTGGTACGGCGCGGGTGAAGCTGTACAAGGGCAGCTGCACCTTGGCGGGGCGCAAATCGAAGCGTTCGCTGTATCGACTCGACATCGCGACCTTCGAAGAAGATGAGGTCTATAACCAGAAAGACGCGGAGGGTTTTATCCGTCTAAACGCACTGCGGTTGAAGATACGAGCGCAACGCAAGAAGGCATCGTCCTGATGACCAAGGGGCGGAGAGGAAACGGTCTTGCGGATCGAAAGGCCTGGAGTGGTCGATTTCGGGAACCGACGCACCGTCTCGTCGAAGCCTTCACCGCTTCGGTGGCCGTCGATCGCAGGCTGTACGCGCAGGACATCCAGGGCAGCATCGCCCACTGCAAGACCTTGGAGAAGGCGCGGGTCCTGAAGTCGAGCGAGACTCGGACGATCGTGCGGGCCCTCGAAGCCGTCAAGACCGAGCTGGATCGGGGCCGATTTAAATTTGCGCCTCAGGACGAAGACATTCACATGGCGGTTGAACGGCGGCTCACGGAGTTGATTGGCCCCCTGGGGGGCAAACTGCACACGGGACGCAGTCGCAACGACCAGGTCGCGCTGGACATCCGGCTCTACTTGCGCGGTCAGCTGGAAGATTTTGCGAAGCGGCTTCAGGAGTGCCAGCGCGTGCTGGTGGCCAAGGCGAAAGCGCATCGCACGGTCGCCATGCCTGGCTATACTCACCTGCAGAGGGCCCAACCGGTCCTCTTTGCGCACCATCTCCTCGCGTACGTTGACATGCTCGAGCGCGACAAGGGTCGCATCCAGGACGCGCAGAAACGATTGAACATGATGCCGCTGGGATCCGGGGCCCTGGCCGGCACCAATTACCCCATTGATCGTCGATATACGGCAAGCCTCCTAGGGTTTCCCCAAGTGACGACCAATAGCCTGGATGCCGTCTCTGACCGTGACTTCATGATCGAGATTGCGGCAGCTCTGTCGATTACGATGATGCATTTGTCGCGGCTGAGCGAAGAGCTGATCGTGTGGTCTTCGCAGGAATTCCAGTTCGTCGACCTTCCCGAGGGGTTTTGCACCGGCAGCAGCATGATGCCGCAAAAAAAGAATCCCGACGTGCCGGAACTGATCCGCGGGCGAACCGGCCGAGTGTATGGCCAGTTGATCAATCTTTTGACCACGATGAAGGCCCTCCCTTTGAGCTATAATAGGGACTTGCAAGAGGACAAGCCGGCCTTATTCGATGCGCTGGACACCGTCACGACATCACTTCAAGTCTTGACGGAACTGATGCGTCGGCTCAAAGTAAACAGGGAGAGCCTAAGGCAGGCCGTTCAAGGGGGCGGGCTGCTGGCGACGGAAGTGGCGGATTATCTCGTCAGTAAGGGCATGCCCTTTCGAGAAGCCCATGGTGTCACGGGCCGGGTGGTGCGTTTCGCGCAGGAGCGTGGACGCGAGCTCACGTCCTTTACGCTCGAGGAACTTCGTCAGTTCTCCGACTGCTTCGACAAAGGCGTCTTCGCGCGATTGACGGTGCAGGCGGCGATCGCCCGCAAATCCCAGATCGGCGGGACGGCCCGAGGGCAGGTCGATCAGCGGATCAAACAGCTTGAACGGATGTTATCGTGAAGATCATCATGGTGGGGCTCGCGATCTTGTGGTTGACAGCCTGCGGGACCATCGGATCGCCGATTCCTCCCGAGGATGTTGGGGTGGCGCTTACGATCGAGCAGCAAAAGAGGCTTGATGCCGAGGCCGCGAAACGTGAAACCGAAGACTCCCAACCTGCCTTTGAATCGCTGGGCCAGGATGTGGATCTCCCGCCGTTGCAGCCGGTGGGGACCCGGTAGCTGCGTGAACAACGAATCGAGTCGTTACACGCCTCTGTAAGACTATAATTAAGACCTATACTGAAGTGGAGGAGGAACGCATGGCATTGATACAACCGACGCGACATGGACAACCGTTCAAGCCTCAAGTCGGTAAGCGGCTCCTGCTCGTGGACCCCTACCCTCGGAATAACCAATATCATCTCACCGCTTCGGAGAGGCGAGCCGTCTGGTTCCCGAAGCTGAGCCTACCCACGATCGCGGCCTATACCCCTGAGTCTTGGGACGTCGATCTAGTGGACGAAGCGGTGGAAGACATCGACTTTGATACTCCTTGCGACATGGTCGGTCTCTCGATCATGACCTGCTATGCGCCGCGGGCCTACGAGATCGCGAAGGAGTTCAAAAGGCGGGGCAAAACTGTGGTCATGGGCGGCGTGCATCCGACTTATTGTCCGGACGAAGCTCTTCAGCACGCAGATGCGATTGTTTGCGGCGAGGCCGAAGACTTGTGGCCTCGATTGGTGGCGGATTATGAAGCCGGCGCCATGCAGCGCGTCTATAAGATGACGGCGTTTCCGTCGCTGGAGCATTACAGGAGTCCCCGCGTCGAATTGCTCAGCCCAGATTCCTACATGACCCGGCAGTGCAGTTTCACGACCAGAGGGTGCCACTTCGATTGCGAGTTTTGCAGCGTCTCTCCGTTTAACGGTAAGACGACCAGGCGCCGGCCGGTCGATGAAGTGGTGACAGAATTAACGAACGTGCAGCGGTGGGTTCGAAGCGAACTGGTCGAACGCATCCGCGATGAACCGCTGTGGCGCGCCTTCCTGGCGACCGTGAAGATCCGAGTGGGCATCGAAGACGGCAGCATCGTGGCTTTCGTCGACGACCTGCACAACAGCAACCGGGCCTACTGCCGTGAGCTCTGGACAGCGCTCAAGCCCCTCAAGCTCAAGTGGGGATGCCAGTCCACGCTGTTTCTGGGTGACGACGAGGAGATGGTCAAGCTGGCTGCCGAAAGCGGCTGTGTTTCGGTATTCGTGGGGATGGAATCGCTCGACGAAGACTGTCTGGATGAAACCAACAAACCGTTCAATCGCGTCCAGAAGTTTTCGGAAGAGATCAAAATGTTCCATAAATACGGCATCATGGTGAATCCGGGTATCGTCTTCGGATTCGACAACGACGACGAAGCGGTGTTCGAGCGGGCCGTCGATTTCCTGACGAAAAACCATGTCGAACTCGCGTACTTCAACGTCCTCACGCCGCTGCCAGGAACGGCGCTCTTCGACCGGTACAACAATGCCGGACGCATTTTCGACCGGGATTGGTCCAAGTACGACGGAAAACATGTGGTGTTTCAGCCGAGCCGGATGACCCCGCAACAGCTTCAAGAAGGGTTTCACTGGGCGAACCATCAGTTCTATTCCCTGCCCAACATCTGGTACCGCCTGGCCGGCACGAAGCAGCGATTGGTCGCCCGATGGGAGATGAACCGGGAATTCCGCAAACTGGTAAAGCGGAGCTGTCCGAAGGGGAAATTGTCTCCGCTTGCCTCCGTGCTCAAGAATCTGCAGGCAAAGTTGCCCGTGCTGGATCCGGATCAACTCATTCCCAGCGCGCTGCATGCGCTCAAGCAGCGGTTTGATCCGAAGGCACCCTCTGCGCAGCAATTGACGTTGAATATCAAAGTGAAGCGGCATGACAAATTCGCCGCGTTGTTCATGGACCTGGAAGGAGCATTGGACCACCTCAATGTCCATGAACTGATCAATCGGATCAGAGAAGCGGCTGAAAAGGCGAAGATGGATGTCATCGTCAATTTTGAGCATCTCAAGCTTGCCGCTCCCGACGCGCTGAAAGCGCTCATCGATTCGGACGCCATCAAGGCCGCCGTCCCGAACGTGAAGGTGCGATATCGCAAGTTCAAGGATGCCTTCGAGACCTCGATGCAAGGCCTGTCGCTGGCGGGCTTGGAAATGCTGACCGAGGATTTTCAGGATGCATAATTTCGAATACCGTCAGGGCGAGTTGTACTGCGAGCAGGTGCCAGTGAGCCAGATCGCCAAGCAGGTCGGTACGCCCTGTTACGTTTACAGCCATGCGACCCTCATTCGGCATATTCGGGCCTATGACAACGCATTCAAGAATATTCCTCATCTGATGGCCTTTGCCATGAAGGCCAACTCCAATCTGGCGATCTTACGCCTGATGGCCAAGGAAGGTAGCGGTGTGGATATTGTGTCCGGCGGCGAGTTATTTCGCGCCTTGAAGGCCGGCGTGTCCCCATCAAAGATTGTGTTCGCGGGGGTCGGGAAGAACGCCGAGGAGATCCGTGATGCCTTGAAGGCCGAGATTCTGATGTTCAACATCGAATCGTCGGCGGAGATGCATGCCATCAATGACGTGGCGGCCTCGGTCGGCAAGATTGCGCCCGTGGCCCTGCGGATCAATCCCGACATCGATCCCAAAACGCATCCCTACATTTCAACCGGCCTCAAGAAGAGCAAGTTCGGCATCGCCGCCGACCGTGCCTTGGAAGAATTTCGTGTGGCCTCGACGCTCCGGCACATTCACGTCGTGGGGGTCCACGCGCATATCGGCTCACAGCTGACCGAAGTGACGCCCTTCGTCGAGTCGTTGAAAAAAGTCCTTGCGCTCGTTGACACGCTCAAAGGGCAGGGGACCAACATCCGGTATCTCAACATCGGCGGCGGGCTCGGCATTACCTATTCGGACGAAAAACCGCCATTGCCGCACGAATTGGCCGAGGCCCTCTCGCCGCTCGTCAAGGGGTTGGACCTCACGCTGGTCATGGAACCGGGCCGCGTGATCGTCGGCAATGCGGGCATCCTCGTGACCAAGGCCCTGTATGAAAAAATCGGCGAGAGTAAACGGTTCGTCATCGTTGATGCGGCCATGAACGACTTGATTCGGCCGAGCCTGTACAGCGCCTATCATGACATCCGCCCGGTCTCCGAAGCCCTCTTGCACCGGCCGAAGCACCAAGTCGATGTGGTGGGACCGGTTTGTGAATCGGGCGATTTCCTGGCCAAGGACCGTTCATTACCGGAGGTCAAACCGGGTGACTTGCTGGCCGTCATGAGTGCAGGGGCCTACGGATTCGTCATGGCCTCCAACTACAATTCTCGGCCGCGGGTGCCGGAAGTGTTGGTCAAGGACAATGAGGTGCACGTGGTCCGTGCGCGCGAGAGTTATGATGATCTTGTTCGAGGCGAGACGATTCCCGCCTTCTTGAGCTGATCGGCGCATGCCGGATGCGCACCAAGGGGACTCAGACCTATTGAGTTTTTTCATCAAGGAGCGCCCATGTTTAGCGGGTCAATAGTCGCAATTGTGACGCCGTTCCGCAACGGCAAGCTCGATGAGCGGGCGTTCGGCGATCTCATTGAATGGCAGATCGCGAACGGCACCAACGGCATCGTGCCTTGCGGCACGACGGGAGAATCAGCGACGCTGACACATGACGAGCATCACCGCGTCGTCCGGCTCACCGTCGAAGTCGCCAAGGGCCGGGTACCGGTCATTGCCGGGACCGGCTCCAATAGTACTGACGAGGCTATCTCCCTCACTCGACATGCCAAAGACGCCGGCGCAGATGGGGCGCTGCTCATCACGCCCTATTACAACAAACCGACGCAGGAGGGATTGTATCGCCATTACAAGGCCGTGGCCGAAGCCGTCGATATGCCTCTAGTGCTCTACAACATTCCTGGCCGGACCGGAGTGAACATGTTGCCGGCCACGGTGGCGCGTCTGGCGGTCATGAAAAATATCGTCGGCATCAAGGAAGGCAGCGGCTCTGTGCAGCAAGCCTCCGATATTGCCCAGGCCTGCGGAGATCGCCTGATCGTGCTGTCCGGTGATGATCCACTGACCCTCCCGATGATGGCCGTAGGAGCCAAAGGCGTCATCACGGTGACGGCCAACGTCATGCCAAAGGAGATGGCGCAGTTAGTCGCCTCGTTCCAGGCCGGCCGCATCGACGAAGCCCGCCGTATTCATTTCGCGCTGTCTGCACTCTTTGCCGCATTGTTCTACGAGACGAACCCCATCCCGGTAAAGGAAGCGCTGGGCATGATGGGCAAGATTGATCCGGAACTGCGGCTGCCGATGTGTGCGATGAGCGCGGACAATCGCAACCAGTTGACCCGCGTCCTGAAAGAAATGCGATTGATCTAACCGTCCTTTCCTGAAAGCTCACGTCCATGATCAACGTTATCGTTGCTGGGGCTGCTGGCCGAATGGGAAGCCGGTTGATCGCTTTGGCCAAAGAATCCAGTGTATTGGGGCTGGCGGGAGCCATCGAAGGGAAGGGCCATCCGGCACTTGGACTGGATGCCGGCGAAACGGCCGGTGTCGGTAAAATGGGCGTTCTGATCACCAATGATCTTCTGGGTCAGCTTGATCGGGCCGAGGTAGTCATAGATTTTTCGGCCCCCGAGGCCACGTTGGGGCATCTCCGCGCAGTCGCCGAACGTCGACGGGCGATGGTGATCGGGACGACGGGATTCGATGCCGCCCAATTGGACGAACTCAAGTCGTTGACTCGGCAGGTCCCCTGCGTGTTCTCTCCCAATATGAGCGTCGGGGTGAACCTGATCTACAAGGTGATCAGCGAAATGGCCAGGACCTTGGGAGACGAGTATGACATCGAAATTATCGAGGCTCATCACCGGCTCAAGAAAGATGCCCCGAGTGGAACCGCGCTCAAGATTGCCGAAGTATTGGCCCGCGCCGTCAACCGCGATCTGAATCAAGTCGGCGTGTATGCTCGCAAGGGCTTGGTCGGAGAACGGAAGAAACAGGAAATCGGCATCCAGACGATTCGCGCCGGGGACATTGTGGGGGACCACACGATCCTGTTCGGCGGAATGGGGGAACGAATCGAAGTCACGCACCGGGCCAGCAGCCGCGACACCTTCGCGCGAGGCGCGTTACGGGCGGCGAGTTGGGTCGTCAGACAGCGCCCGGGGCTGTACGACATGATGGATGTCTTGTCATTGAAGTAATTTCCTTGTGTGAGATGAAAAGTTCAAGAACGTTACGGTGTGTTGTCATCGCTGCACTCTCCGCGACTTGTCGCATCACTGGCTGATCGCAGCCATTCTTTAGCACGTACCTGCTTCAACGTACAATTCGGCCTTTGAGATGATTCTGCTGTTGTCTCAACGTCGTAATTGTCCAACACATCAACACAAGGAGTATTCAGTCAGGCGCTACATCCACCCGTTCGCCGCGATCCTGTTGTTGCCCGTCCTGCTCGCCTCCGGAGCTTTTTCGATGTTGGCAAGATCCGCAGTTGGTCTTTGGTAGTGTGTGCGCGGGCTGGCGCTGGCCCTGCCCGCTCTCGCCTTCAGCCTCCAGAATGTCCACATTACGTCCGAGAGGCCTAAGACATGCCCTAGTGTCCCCTGCTTCTTTATTGGACTAGTGTCGAATTAGATAAGCGGAGGCCCATATGTCAGAGTTCCGTCACACGGTCGCTGACTTCATTCGAGTCAGTACCAAACTTCTCGAAGCTAAAGACCTCTCTGATGATGAAGAGGATTCCGTGCGGGATATACTCTGGCAGCTATGTGATAAGTTCCCTGACGAGGGAGATGACGCCGCCGACTGAGAAAGCCTTCGATCCATCTACCTTCACTTGTCTCTGTTTCGGCTGCATCTACACCAAGTCCGTCCCGATCTCTGCTCACAAACCCCGAAACATCGAATGTACAGCGGGAAGGATATGAAGCCTGGTTGCAGGGAGATCGAGCGGCAGAGGAAGGCCGAGCGTCGACGGTATTGAAGTCGACACGTCTACGACATCCGGTCAGTGATGGGCTGGAGCTTCCGCCGGGACAGGCGGTTGTAGCCCTATTGCCCATAGATGCTTGTGCTGCGGACATACCGCAACACCCTGGCGGACGGTGATAGCAACCTGCTTGCAATAGCCGCAGGTCCATTCCGTGAGGTTGTCGTGAGAGTCTCGGAAGGGTTTGTCAACGGACTTGATCGGCATGTCCCTAACGATAGCTCAATCACCGCTCGTTCAGAAATCAAAACGGAAAATCAGCCAAAGGCCGAGGTCTGTTGATTGGCTGACAGGCAAGTCAGACCGCTAGACCGCAGAAAAATCTCCCACCGAACAATAGGACCAGTTAGATCATGCGTCAATCTAAGCTATGCGTGGGATGGTGATGTTGAAGCAGGGATCGGTAGGATCGACACGAGGAAAGGATCAGACTGCGGCATGATTCGATGAGAACCCGCAGCCCCGCCCTGGCGGCCTCATGCTCGTCAGAAACGATCGGAGAAATTGGTCATCGCGTCAATATCTGGCCGTAAGAGGACGAGGTTCCTGATCCGCTGCCTTTCGACGACCACAGTTCAAACATGCGAACACGGTGATCGCCAGCCCGGCATCCAAGTCCACCGCCCGTTCCGGTAACATTGTCCCGCGACATTTATCACAGGTCTTCATGACGGTTACTCTAACATTCACCTTTGAAGGTGCCTATCCATCGGAAGTACGGGGACATGACGGGATTTAGGCCCGGAAGAAATTCAATAGGCTAGGCCATTCGTGCTATGACCGGTTTTATCAACCTGTTAATGTTCAAGAACATATCTACCAGGAGCATTGTTGACAGAACAACGACTGTCCCATAGGATTGTGGCGGAACGGCCGACCATCCACTATGTATAGAATCATCTTCATCCTCATCCTTCTTATCATCCTCTATTTCCTTCTCCGCAGTGCCTTCCGGGAATTCGGAAACCGGCAGCCCCAGCTGTTGCCGAAGAGCAAGGATCAGATGGTGCAGGATCCTGTGTGCCGGGTGTTTGTTCCTCGAGGCTCAGCGGTGATCGAAGTTATCGGAGGGCAGACCTATTGTTTCTGTAGCCAGGGCTGTGCAGCGACGTTCCAAAAGCAGATGACGGGGTAGGAGCTAGCGAGATGCGTTTGGTGAGAGCCGCTCAGTAGATGCATTGGCCGCTCACATAAGAACAGGAAAACAATCAGCACCCCGAATAACTATAATCGTCGAGTTTTTCTTCCTTGTCGAACTTGAGCGTAATTTCACACTGATTGGGCGAGAAGTTGAAGAAGGGCGGGCCCGACTTGCCGCCGGCGATACGATAATAGGTCCAGGTTTCGCCGCCGAAAAAACGGGGAGCTTTGCCGCTGGGTTCGCCCCAATTCTTGAGAAACCAGGCCTTGTCTTTCCCCTGCAACTCGGCCGGCTTCAGCGACTGTTCCAGGTATGGATTGCCTCCGCAGCCAGAAATGAACAGGCACAAAGCCAGCACCCACACCCACGGTCGCATCATGAGAATGTCTCCTGGATTCGAAAGGATCGCCTCTCCTGAAACGCGAATCCATTCGCGGGTGGATTCTAACTGCGGGTCCGATAGGTGTCAAACAGGGGAGCTGTTTGCATCAGCCCCGGCGTTCTTTTTACAATGAGAGATCGCGTCTGCCTCCACGAGCCTTGAACCCATGAAAGGACACCACTATGAAATTTTATCTTGATACAGCCAGCGTGAAAGAAATCCAGGAGGCGGCAAGCCTTGGATTGCTGGACGGCGTGACGACCAATCCCTCCTTGGTGGCGAAAGAAGGTCGCGTCTTTCGGGAAGTGCTTGTCGAGATTTGTAATATCGTCGACGGACCAATCAGTGCCGAGGTGGTGAGCATCGAAGCCGATGCAATGGTGAAGGAAGGGCGCGAACTTGCCAAGATCCACAAGAACATCGTCGTGAAGGTGCCCTTGATCGCAGAAGGGCTCAAGGCCACGAAACGTCTGTCCGCTGAAGGCATCAGGGTCAACGTCACGCTCTGCTTTTCGCCTACGCAAGCCCTGCTGGCTGCGAAGGCTGGGGCCTGGTGCGTCTCTCCGTTCATCGGCCGGCTGGATGACATCAGCTCAAACGGGATGGAGCTGATTCGGCAGATCATCACGATTTACAAAAATTATGATTTCAAAACGTTCGTCCTCGTGGCGAGCGTGCGGCATCCCCAACATGTGGTCGAAGCGGCTTTGGCCGGCGGACACATCTGTACCATGCCCTTCACGATCTTCCAGCAGATGGTCAAGCATCCTTTGACCGACCTTGGACTCAAGAAGTTTCTCGCGGATTGGGACGCCCAGAACAAGAAATAATCACCTGCCTCGCGCGGGCCGGCATTCTCCGGTCCGCGCGTTTCGGCCGCTTATCCCTTGCGAAGAGACTTTTGGGCTTCGGCGAACACGGCGTGAAACATGGGTCTGGTCAGTTTCCCTGTGAACGTGTTCTGCTGGCTGGGATGATACGAGCCGATGAGCGTCACGCCCCAAGGCAGCCGATAGATTTGACCGTGCCCGAAGGTCGGAAGCGGTGAAGGAAGCAGGCGTCCTTCTTCCCGGCAGACCCTGAGGTAATGATCAAAAGCGATCTTCCCCAGGCTCACGACGACGCGTACGTTCGGCAGGAGCCTCAGTTCATCTCTCACATACGGGCGACATCGTTCAAACTCCTCGGGCGCCGGTTTGTTGTCCGGCGGGGCACAACGCACCGTCGCTCCGATGTAGCAATCCGACAAGACCAGGCCGTCGTCTTTGTGCTGAGAGGTCGCCTGGTTCGCAAATCCAAATTGGTACAGCGCCTCGTAGAGCCAGTCCCCGCTCCGATCACCGGTGAAGATGCGCCCCGTTCGATTGCCGCCATGCGCAGCCGGCGCCAAGCCGAGAATGTAAAGACGCGCGGCAGGATCGCCGAAACCAGGGACTGGACGACCCCAATAGGTCCAGTCCCGATACTGCCGTCGTTTTTCCTTTGCGACCGTCTGCCGGTACGTTACCAGACGCGGACAGGCGGTACAGGAAGCGATGCGTTGATTGAGAACTGTGAGCGATGTCATCGCGCAAAAGTGTAACACGTTTCTGAAAGGCGATCCTGCTTGCCGGAGTCACCGCTTGCTGTTAGCATGACGACCGTGAGGATGAAAATGTCCATTCAACTGGGAGGAGCGATGGGCGTGCTGCGCGTGTTACTGACGGCGGTGTTGGCGATGACCGTTCCGATGTCCGCAAAGGCTCAGCCGCAACCGGACGCCATTTCAAAAGAATCTTCCGCCGCAGCGGGTGCCAACGGTGAAACGGAACGGGAGCTCGCGCTTCCCGACCCCCTGGACAACCCGAACGAGCCAGAAGATCGCCTCGTGATCCTTCCTGAGATCAAACGGGAAGGCGAGCGCTTTTACCTCAGTTCCTTCAAGCTTCCGGACAAGCTGACGTTCGCGGGGCAACCCGTGCCGCTCGACAGTTGGCAGGTCCGGGAGCGGATTGAGTACGAGTTCTACCAATTCCTGGAAGACCAGGGAGAAAGCATCATTTTGGCGAAACGCACGGGCCGCTGCTTTCCTCCGGCGGAGCGCCAACTGGCGGAGGCCGGCTTGCCTGACGATCTCAAATATATGCTGCTCGTGGAAAGTAAATGTATTTCTGCCGCGTATTCCAGAGCCAAGGCGTCGGGCCCCTGGCAATTCATCCCTTCCACAGGTCGGCGCTATCGATTGAAAAGCGATGCCGTACGCGATGAGCGGCGGAATCTGGAGATGTCCACGGAAGCGGCGGTCAAATACCTCAAATACCTCAAAGACTTTCAGCAGAATGACTGGTTCATGGCCATGGCATCCTACAATGCCGGCGAAGAACGCGTCCGCAAGCTGCTCAAGGAACAGAAGATCACCGACTACTGGAAAATGCACGGGCCGCGGGAAACCATGCGCTATGTGCCGCGGATCATCGCCGCCAAGGAGATCTATAGCCAGCCGGAAAAATATCTGGGGTTGAGCAAAAAGGATCTGTATATTCCCCTGGAAACCGAAACGATCACTGTGAACATCAAGGAGCCGCAGCGCGCGCTCACCTCTATCGCCGAGGAGTTCGGAACCTATTTCCTGGAACTGAAATTACTGAACCCCGAGTTCAAGAAAGATTTCTTGCCGCACGGCACATATCAGATCAAGGTCCCTCGTCAGAGCTGTCCCTCCCGCTGCTTCAAACAAGACAAGTCGCCCTGACCGGTGTGCTTTCTCGTCTTCTAGCGCCCACCCATGCTGATCCGGATTCCTGCGTCTCGCGCGCGTCCGCTGCTGGCCAACATGTTGAGACAGGCGCTGGCATGCGCTCATGCCGGCCGCGCACTCCGACGGTCTCTTCGCAAGGACGGAGATCATCTCACCATCGGGCGTCGCCGCTACGATCTGCGCGACTTTGAACGGATCGTTGTCGTCGGAGCAGGCAAGGCCGCCGCCACGATGGCCCGCGCAATTGAGCCGATCCTTGGACGGCATCTAGACGGCGGCGTGGTCGTCGTAAAATACGGCCACGGTCTCCCCACCACACGCATCGCCGTTGTGGAGGCCGGCCATCCGCTGCCCGACCGGGCGGGTCTGATGGCAGCCCGGCGCATTATGAAACTCGTCACAGGACTCACCGCACGCGATTTGTTGATCGTGCTGCTCTCAGGAGGCGCCTCGAGCTTGATGCCGGCACCGGTGTCCGGCGTGACGCTCGGCGACAAACAGCGCGTGACAGAACAGTTGCTGCGATGCGGCGCCAGCATTGCTGAGGTCAATACCGTCCGCAAACATCTTTCCAATCTGAAAGGCGGCCGGCTCGCGGCCTTGAGCGATGCCAGGATCGTGACGCTCATTCTTTCGGACGTGATCGGCGATCAGTTGAGCGCCATCGGGTCGGGACCGACGGCCAACGACTCGACGACCTACGACGACGCCATCCAGTGCTTACGGCGGCATGGACTATGGTCGTCGGCCCCGCGAAGTGTGCGGCGGCATCTCATCAGAGGCGTGGATGGGCGGCTGACCGAGACGCCCAAGCCGGGAGCCACGCCGTTCCGGCGCGTTCAGCACGAGATCATCGGGAACAATGCCATGGCCCTTGCTGCCCTCATTGCCACGGCGCGAGCGGCGGGTTGGCGAACCCTCCTGTTGCCGCCGTTCACCAAGGATGCCCGAAAAGCCGGCATGGAGATGGGCAGAATGGCAAAGAGGATTCTCATGCGGCGGCCGCTGCCAAGACCTTGTTGTGTGATGGCCGGCGGAGAGACGACTGTCACTGTGACGGGAAGCGGCAAAGGCGGACGCGCTCAAGAGTTTGCATTGGCTGCCGCCAAAGCGGTGGCCGGCCTTCGCGGCGTCTACATCGCGGCCGTTGCCACGGATGGCACCGATGGTCCCACGGATGCCGCAGGGGCTCTCGTCAGTGGCGAGACGTCGAGCCGCGCCAAGGCCATGGGACTAGATCTGAATGCGGCGTTGAGCCGCAATGACAGTTACCGTGCACTGAAGCGCCTGAATTGCCATATCACGACCGGCCCGACCGGCACCAACGTCAACGATCTTTACCTCGCCTTCGTCTTCTAGTTAGTATCCCGCCCAATGGCCGATCCATTGGTATTGTCTCTCTCGCGATGCAGCGATCCTTCGCTCGTCGGCGGCAAAGCCTCGGGCCTCGCGCGTCTTCTCGCAGCCGGCCTCGCGGTTCCGGATGGCTGCTGTGTGACGACACGCGCCTACGAGCAGTCCCTCGCATCTCTCGGATTTGATCCGCGTAAGCGCTGGCGCCGTGCTCGTGGACTCATGGGAGAAGACCGACGGCAGGAACTACAAGGCTGCCGAGCCGCGATCGGCCGCTCGGACCTCTCCGGCGTTCTCCAGGGTGTTCGGGAAGAGTTGCAGCGCGTTGCTGGCGCGCGTGAACGACAATGGGTCTTGAGGTCATCGGCAAGTAACGAAGATTCGGCGCATACAAGTGCTGCGGGCCTGTACAAAACGGTTTTGGGTGTGCCGTGGGAAGAGTTTGCACTCGGCATCATCCAGGTCTGGACCTCACTCTGGGAAGAGCGGGTCTTGGAGTACATGGCGAAATCGGGCACCGATGATATCCCGCCTTCCATGGCGGTCGTCATTCAACCATTGCTGGACCCCAAGGTTGCCGGTGTTGCCTACTCCATTGATCCGGTCACAGGCCGTGATGGTCATGTGGCGATCAATGCCATTCGGGGGCTGGGTCAGCCCCTGGTCGATGGGACGGTCACGCCCGATCAGTACCTTGTCGAGACACTTGACGGTCAGCCTCGGCGGGTGATCCGACGCATTCCCGGACACCAGCACGAGCGGTTGGCGGCCGCCACCGGCGGGATTGCGATGGAGCCGGTTCCACGGCTTGAGCGCACTCAACCGCCGCTCTCTGACGGGGAACTCTTCGAAGTCGCAGCGGTGACAACGCGCATCGAGCGGATTTTTCAGCGCCCTGTGGATGTGGAATGGGCGATTGATCGCGAAGGGCTTTGGGCCCTGCAGGCCCGGCCGATCACGGCCGTCCAAGCGAGAATGGATCCCACGAACGAGGAGAGTGAGTGGTCACGTGCAAATTTCAAAGAGACGATGCCGGAGCTGCCGAGTCCGATGGGTCTGTCCTTCCTCCAACATTTTATGGACGCCTATATCGTCGCGCACTATCGCCGGTTAGGGTGTCGGATACCTCCTGGGCTTCGTTCGGTGCGTATCTATGCCGGCCGTCCCTATCTGAATGTGACGCTGTTTCATATGCTGGTCGGCCAGCTGGGAGGCGATCCCTCGTTGAATACGGAACACATGGGAGGCGATCCGATTCAAGCGGCTCCTCGCGTGCAACAACTCGGGTGGCCTGCCTTGTTGCGGGCGGGTTGGCTGATGTGGCGGGAGATGCGACGGGTCTTACGAGAGAGTCCGGAGGTGTTTGCGGAGATGAAAGCGCTGGCCTCAAGGTACAGTCGTGAGCGGGTGCAGCCGATGTCGTTCGCGGAAGTCGGAGCGCGACTGGACGAGTTGGGCCGATGGCTCGAGTGCCGCGAGATGACGTTCGCCATCGCCGTAGGGACGGGGCAGTGCCTGCAAGCGTGTAGCCGGCTTCTCCCCCGCTGGCTGGGACCAGACTGGCGGCGTCTGTTGAACGAGTCGTTGCAGGGACAGGGCACCGTCATCAGTGCCCAACAAATTCTAGCTATCGCCGCCTTGGTGGAACTCGCCAGGAAGGACGTGGCCCTGGCACATGCGCTCAAGCGTGGTTGGGAACCCGACCGTGCTCGGCAGAGTGTCGAGTGGACTCGCTTCGGTTCTGCCTTCGACCGCTATCTTGAAGACTACGGCCATCGTGCAGTCGGAGAGTCGGACGTCATGTCTCCACGGCTGGCCGATCAGCCGGAAACGCTTCTCGAGGTGATCAAAACGCAGCTCGAGGGACCGTCCGCAACGCCGGAGGAGTTGATTCGGCGTCAGCGAACGGTCAGAGATCAGGCATTGGGAACGATCAGAGCGCGCTGCGGCTGGCGCGTCGATCGCTGGTTCGTCTTTCGCTGGTGGTATCGGCGCCTGTGTCGGTTCTTTTCGTTGCGTGAGGCGAATCGTCATCATCTCATGTGGTACTCACTGGCGGCGAGACGTCTTTTGCTCCACCTTGGGGAACTCCTGGTCGATCGAGGCGTCTTCACGCACAAAGAAGATATCTTTTTCCTCTCGTTGCGAGAGCGCGAAGTGATGGAGAAGGCGCCGACTGAAACGTGGGCCGCCCTGGTCGAGGCCCGCCGTGCCGAACGAGAGTATTGGAAAACCCTGAAGGTTCCTGACGTCATTCACGGGTGCGACGATCCACAAACCGAGTCTCATGAATTTTTACCGGAGGCTGACGGCGTCTTGCGCGGCATTCCGGTCAGCTCTGGAACCGTAAGTGGTCCCGTACGGTTCGTGCGGGGGACGATGGATTGGAGCCGTGTCCGACGCGGCGACATCATCGTGGCGCCGGTCATCGATCCCGGCATGGCCCCGCTGTTCGGTATCGCCGGCGGCTTGATTGTAGAATTGGGCGGCACGCTGTCACACGGGGCGATCATCGCACGTGAGTACGGGTTGCCGACGGTCGCAAACGTCGTGCAGGCGATGGCGCGTCTCTCAGAAGGCGAGCACGTGAGTCTCGATGCGGCGCAGGGCGTGGTCAAACGCCGCGCCGCCACCTCGGGACCCTAATAGGCTCCCATCGCGGAAATCCTGCGCTAACATAGGCGCATGGAGGGTCATCCGCCGCGAGGACCCGATGGTTCTCAACAACCCTAAGAAACTAATCCACAGGTCCAATGCTAGGGGCGGTAGGGCCGAACGGCTCTGGCTCTCTCGTGCCCTTGACGTTTTGTAAGACTTTACGTAACCTCCCGAAAACAAACGTCCAACTGCCCGTCCGAGAACAACACCGGTCCCAACGTTTTTTCTGCCTGCGGAGCGCTCTATGGTTGAGAGTCCTGCCTTCATCCTGGGTCTGTTCGCAGGCCTCGTGCTCGTGGCATTGGCGATAGGTTTGTGGTGGTCGACCCGTCTCCGGTCGCAATTCGAGGCGCAAGTGCTCGGGGCCGCGGAGCGTGCCCAACGTGCTGAAACTCTCGCGGACGAGCTGCGCCGATCACTGGTCGCGGACCGCGCGGAACTCGATCGCCTTCGCAGCGATCTCGCCGAAGCCATGCGAGCCCGTGCCGTCGCGGAGACTCAAGCCGCCGAAACCGTCAAGCACGTGGAAGAACAGAAGCTGCTGCTCGCTCAGGCGCGTCACGAGCTGGCCGAATCGTTTCAGGCCCTCTCAGGTGAAGCGCTTAAGCAGAATAATGAAGCGTTCCTCAGCCTCGCCAAGACGACGTTTCAAACCTTGCATGTGGAAGCGAAGGGCGACCTGGCCCAACGGCAGCAGGCGATCGACGAGCTGGTGAAACCTCTTTCGGAGTCGCTACATCGCTATGACGAGCAACTGCGTCAGTTGGAGCAGTCACGTCAGGCCGCCTACGGAGGGCTCGATCAGCATTTGAAATTGCTGGCAGAAACCCAGCAGCGGCTGCAGCAGGAAACGGGCAATCTCGTCAATGCCCTGAGAGCGCCCGCGGTCCGCGGTCGTTGGGGAGAAATTACGCTCAAGCGCGTGGCCGAACTGGCGGGCATGGTGGCGCACTGCGACTTTCGCGAGCAAGAATCGGTCATCTCCGACGACGGTCGCTTGCGTCCCGATATGGTGGTCCAGTTGCCGGGCGGGCGTCAAATCATTGTGGATGCCAAAACCGTTCTCTCCGGATATCTCGATGCACATGAGGCTCCGGATGAAGAGCGTCGGCTGGAAGGGCTTCGGCGCCATGCTGCGCAAGTGCGAATACGCATCAACGAATTGAGTCTCAAAGCCTACTGGAACCAATTCGAGCAGGCGCCGGAATTCGTCGTGCTGTTTCTGCCCGGAGAGCAGTTTCTCGGCGCCGCGTTGGAGCAGGATCCCAGGTTGATCGAAGAAGGATTTGCTCAGGGCGTGGTGCTCGCCACCCCCACCACGTTGATGGCGCTCCTGAGGGCCGTGGCGTATGGCTGGCGGCAGGAGCGGTTGGCTGCGCATGCCGAAGAAGCCGGCCGACTGGGAAAAGACCTCTACGAGCGCATGGCCATTCTCGCGGAGCATGTGAACGATGTGGGGCAGTCGCTGGGGAAAAGCGTGATTGCCTACAACAAAGCGGTTGGGTCGTTGGAAACCAGGATTTTGCCGGCAGCGCGTCGGTTCAAGGAATTGGGCGTCTCGTCCGACAAGGAGATCGGCGCACTCGAACCCGTGGAAGTCGTTGCCAGAAAGGCATTGCCCTTTGAAGATGAATGAGCAGCGAGACTTGATTCCCCAATCGATGGTGGAACGTTTTCATCGCCTCTTCGCTATCCTGGTGCAAGAGACGCCGGGACAGGTCGATGAGCGGACGCGTGTCTTGCGCGAGCGACTGATTCAGGAAGAGTTCGAAGAGTTGAAAGAGGCTATGGGAAAAGGCGATCTGGCGGCCATCGCCAAGGAATTGGCCGATCTGTTGTACGTGGTTTATGGGACGGCGGTGTCGTACGGAATCGACATGGACCCGGTGTTTCGCGAAGTGCACCGGTCCAACATGAGCAAGGTTGGCGGCTATAAGCGCGACGATGGCAAATGGGTCAAGCCGCCGACCTACTCGCCGGCCGTCATTGAACCGATTTTGGCTGCGCAACAACACCCGCGCGAGCGGGAAGAATCATCGCGTACCTGTGAAGAGGTCGAACCGCGGGCATGAAGACACTCCATTGCCCCAATTGCGGTACACCGTTCGTCCGTGTTGCGCCTCAGACCGGGATGATGGAACGGGTGCTGCAGCAGCTGAACGTGGTTCCGTTCCGCTGCCAGCTCTGCATGAACAAGTTCCGCGCCTTCCACCGAGAGGCCGGCGGAAGACCGCAAGCCCCCGATCGTCGTCAATACAAGCGCCTCCCGACCTCGATTCAGGCGCAGTTTCTCGCCGATAACCGCGTCCAGTCGACCAATCGCATCACGGACATTTCGATGGATGGGTGCACCTTACAGACCACGGGTTTGCCGCGCGGGACGTTTCTGGGACTGGTGCTCAAGCCTGACCAAGAAGACGAGTCGATTCGCATAGAAACTGCGATGGTCTGCTCAGTCCATCCAACCTCGGTTGGGCTTCGGTTTCTGGAGATACCGCTACCCGA
>Ga0209966_1000138_pt1 | contig 30805 bp, 27 predicted proteins | sample RhisoiCoNPM_FD_187575 | JGI IMG/M metagenome (GOLD analysis project Ga0209966, IMG submission 187575) | Arabidopsis thaliana rhizosphere microbial communities from the Joint Genome Institute, USA, that affect carbon cycling - Rhizosphere... | ecosystem: Host-associated > Plants > Roots >... | reverse complement strand
CAGCGTCAGCGGCGGCAGCGGCGGCGGCTCGATGATCGCCGCCGGCGGCGGTGCGGCCGGTGCGCGCAGCGAGGCCGGCGGCTCGGCGGCTTCGTCGTCGAAGCCGACGCGATGGCCCTCGACGCGCAGCGCGTCGGCGACGCGGCGCGCCGCAGCGCTGCGGCGCGCGCCATCGTGGCCGACGGCGATCGCCGCGGCCCACTGGTCGAGGTGGGTCAGCGCATCGTCGGTGACCTGCAGCAGGTCGTCGTCGGCCGGGCGCTGGCTGGCGAGCCAGGCGTTGTAGAGCTGCTCGAAGGCCCAGGCGGCCTCGCCGAACTCGCTCAGCCCGACCATGCGCGAGCTGCCCTTGAGGGTGTGGAAGGCGCGCCGCACCGTGGTGAGCTGCTCGACGTCGTCGGGCGCGTCGCGCAGCGCCGTACAGGCGCCGCGCGCGTTGTCGAGGACCTCGCGCGCCTCCTCGAGGAAGATGCCGCGCATCTCGTCGTCGCCCTCGAGCCCGGTGGTCTGCACCGGGGCCGGCGGCGTCAGCGAGATCAGCGGCATCGGCGCCGACACCGGCGCGGCCGCAGGCGCCGGCTCCAGCCCGGCAGGTTCGATGGCGGTGGCGACGAAGTCGGCCAGCGCATCGGCGATGCGCGCACGCGTCTGGGTTTCGCTCGGGGCCGTGCCCGCCTCGTCGAGGGCGCTGCGAGCGTTCTCGATCGAAGCCACCAGATCCGGCTGCGCCGTGATCGCCGGCGCCAGCGAGAGCCGCTCGATGCCGCGCGCCACCTCGTCGAGCGGCATCGCGCCGCTGGCGCCGCTGGCCAGCTGCTGGACCTCCTCGATCAGCGCCGACTCGACCCGGGTGGCCGCGGCCGCCTCGAGCAGGCTGCTCGGCCGCGCCATGCTCGACTCGAGCAAGCCGCTGGCCGGGTCGTAGCGGAACATCGCCTTGGCGACCTGCGGCTGCACGCCGAGCAGGTCGATCAGGAAGCTCAGCGCACTGAGGTTGCCGGCGAGTCGCTCGTACAGCGGCTGCTCGCGGCCCGCGTCGGCACCCGCGGCGACGAGCGCATCGACGTCGTCACGCATGCGCAGCACCGCCTGCGTGGCCTGTTCGACGCCCAGCACCGACAGCACGCCGCGCATCGCCTGCAGCTGGCCCGGCACCGGCATCAGCACCGCCGGGTCGGACGGATTGCGGAAGAACTGGTCGATCAGCTTCTCGGACTCGGACAAGGCACCGCGCAGCTCCTGCACGACGCTGCCCATCGTCTGTCGGTCGGAGACGCGGCGGTACAGCTCCTCCATCCAGGCTTCGAGCGGCTCCGCCGCTGCCCCCCCTTGCACCGCGTCGATGCGCTGCGCGAGGTGCTGCACGCGCTCGGCCTGGCCGGGCTGGTCGAAGGCGCCATCCTCCAGCGCCGCCTCGATGTACAGCACGCTGGTCGCGACCTCCATCGCCAGCGCCGGCGGCGGCGCCTCGGCGGACTGCACCGCGAGCGCGGCAGCGCGCGAGAGCGCGTCGCCGAGCACCTCGCCGCCGGGCACCAGGCGCTTCAGCGAGTCGGCCACCAGCGTGAACTGCTCGTTCAACCCGGACAGACGGTGCATCTCGCCACCCGCCACGGCCGACCAGCTGTCCCGCGCGGTCGCGACGCGCTTGCGCGCCTGGGTCACCCAGGCCGGGTCGTAGCGCCCGAGCACGGGCTCGTTGTAGTCGGCCGGCAAGGCGTGGCGCGCGGCCGGATAGGCCTGGCGCACCGCAGCAAGGCGCGGCGCCTGGCCGGGCGCCGGCGGCCGTGCCTGCACGCAGAAGAAGGTCAGATCCTCGGCCAGCCGCTCGCCGGCAGCCGACGCGTCGCGCTGCTGGGCGCGCAGCTGGGCGAGCAGCCGCGAGGTGACGCGCTTGCTGTAGACATCGGGCACGAGCAGGCCTTCGGCCAGCGCCTCGAAGAAGCCAGCGGCGAGCCGCCACAGCGTCGCGGTGTGCGGGTGTTCGGCACCGGAGCCCAGTCCGGCACTGAGCTCGGACAAGCGCTGCGGCACCCCGGGGTCGCTCTGGCGCATCAGCGCAAGCGCCTGGGATTCGAACTCGGCCGTCAGCAACGGGTCCGCGCCGCGCGGCGCGGCGCCCGGCTCGGCGGCGACCGTCTGCCACTGCCAGTCGTAGGGCCAGAGGTCGGCCGGGTGGACGCGTTCGGCGCCGGCGAGCTCCATCACGACGCGGTACTGCGGGAACAGCGCCACCGGGGAGACGGGCTTGCCGACCAGCCGGCGCGCCAGGTAATCGAGCAGCGCGAACGAGGCGCGCTCGACCGCGTCGACGGTCGCGGTGTCCAGCTTGTGGGGCTTGCCGATGAACTTCTGCACCAGCGCTTCGCTGCCGCGCAGCAGCGCGGCGCCGGCCGGCAGGCCGACCAGCTCGAGGACGCCGACCCCCTGGTGGAGCTGCTGGCGCGCGGCGCGCAACTGGGCCGGGTCGACGTCGTCGAGGTCCGAGTCGTAGGTCGACTCGGTCTCCTTCAGCGTGCGGCGCAGCGCCTTGTGCGCGGTGTCGAGCGACTTGCGCAGCTCGTCCTGCACCCAGGCCAGGGCGCTGACATCGTCGAGGGTGTCGTGCGTGGCGTCCATCCGGGGCCCTGGCTCGCGTAGGGGGTCAGGCGATCTTGAAGCGCGCCACCGAGGCCTTCAGTTCCTCGGCGCTGCGGGACAGCTCGCGCACCAGCGTGGCGGTGGAGCGCGTGCCCTCGCCGGTCTGCTCGGTCACCGCGAAGATGTGCTGGATGTTGGCGGCCACGACGTTGGCCGACTGGGCCTCGCGCGAGGTCTCGCTCGAGATCTGTTCGATCAGCTCGGCGAGCTGGCGCGACACGCGGTCGATCTCGCCCAGCGCGGTGCCGGCGTTGTCGGACAGCTTGGCGCCCTCGACCACGCCCTGCGTCGAGCGCTCCATGGCGGCCACGGCGTCCTGGGTGTCGGTCTGAATGGTCTTCACCAGCGCGGCGATCTGCTTGGTCGCATCGGCCGAGCGTTCGGCCAGCCGCTGCACTTCCTCGGCCACGACCGAGAAGCCGCGGCCCGCCTCGCCGGCCGACGCCGCCTGGATGGCGGCGTTGAGCGCCAGCACGTTGGTCTGTTCGGTGATGTCCGAGATCAGCTCGGTGATCTCGCCGATCTCCTGCGAGCTCTCGCCGAGCCGCTTGATGCGCTTGGAGGTGTCCTGGATCTGGTCGCGCAGCTGGTTCATGCCGCCGATCGCGTTCTGCACCGCCTGCAGGCCGGACTCGGCGGCCACCAGCGACTGGCGCGCCACCTGGGCCGAGGTGCTCGCCTGCGCCGACACGTCGTTGATGCGGCCGGCCATCTGCAGCACCGATTCGCCGGTCTCGCGGATCTCGCGCAGCTGCTCGTCGGACGCCGCGAGCAGCTCGGTCGACGTCGACTCCACCTGCTGCGTCGTCTCGGTCACGCGCGACACCGTGCCGGTCACCTGCGACACCAGCGTGCGCAGCTCCTCCACGGTGTAGTTCACCGAGTCGGCGATGGCGCCGGTGATGTCCTCGGTCACGGTGGCCTGCTGCGTCAGGTCGCCTTCGGCCACCGTCTGCAGCTCGTTCATCAGCCGCAGAATCGCCGCCTGGTTGGCGTCGTTGACGCGCTTGGCCTCCTGTTCGAGCCGCTCGGCTTCCTCGCGCTGGGCGTCGGCGGTGGCGGCGCGCTGGCGCTGGTCCTGCACGTACAGCAGGAACAGACCCAGGCCGCCGGCGGCCGCCAGCAGCACGGCGATGCCGCCGACCACCACCAGCACGGTGCCCAGACCCGAGCGCGTCTGCAGCTCGGTCTGCACCTGTTGCAGCCCGGTGCGCAGCGGCTCGCTGTCGGCGACGATCTGGTTGTGCGCCTCGCGCGCCTGCACCAGGCCCTGCAGGTTCGCGAGGATCGCGCCCGCCTCCTCGCGCGTCTTCTCGTACTTGGCCAGCAGGGCCTGCAGCTGCGCTCGCGTGGCACCGTCGCGCGTGCCCGGCAGGCGCAGGTCGGCGTTGCCGTCGAGCAGGCCCTGCACGATCTCGCGGAAGGAGTTCAGGTCCTTGCCGAGCAGGAACACCGCCTCGGGCGACACGCCCTCGAGCGTCAGGAACTCGTTGGCCGACTTGCCGATGCGCTGCGTCAGCATCACCACCTGGCCCATCTGCTGGAGCTCGGCCGCGGTGGCATCGCCCTGCAGCTTGAGCGAGGAGGCGGTCTCGGCGATCTCGAGCAGCTCGGCCGACTGGCGGTTGACGCTGCGCAGCGCCTGGCCCACCTGGGTCAGCGTCTTCTGCTGCGCGAGCACGGTGTTGGCGTTCTTCTCGGCGCGGTCGACCAGCGGCATGACCGGCTGCAGCACCGACTGCGCCGGCCCCGGCACCGGCTCCAGCGTGTCGTTGCCGGTTTCCAGCCCGCGCGCCGTGGTGGCCAGCACCGTGGCGCTGTCCTTCAGTTCGACGAATGCCGCCGCGCTGCCCAGCAGCGCCTGCGACACCGATTTCGCGAGCCGCTGCGACTGCATCTGCGCCTCGCCGGTGGCGGCCACCTGGGATGCGCCCTGGCTGGCCGAGGTCAGCGCGGCGACGGTCACGAACAGCAGGCCCACGAGGCCGAAGAACACCATGCCGCCGAGCAGGCGCTGCTGGTCGGCAGCCGCCATCGCGCCGATGAACGGCAGCGGCGCCGCGACGACCGGCTCGGGCGACGGCAGGTCGCCGAAGTCGGGCAATTCGGACGGCGCCGACTCGGTGATGATCGACGAGTCGCCGCGCAGCCGGGCGGTGTCGAGCGCCACGGTCGCGGCGGAGCCCACCGACATGTCGTCGGCGACCGGGTAGTCGTCCAACGGGTCGTTATCCGGCTTGCGCTGGCCGATGCCCTTGAGTTTGTCCAGGAAGCTCATGGAAGGTCCCTCTCGCTCGATCGGTCTGCTCGCATCGGTTCCGTCGCGCCGCTCAGCGGGCGATCCGCAAAAACACTTCGTCGGCTGCCAGCGCCGGCAGCTGCAGCTCCTGCCAGGCACGCCCGCCGGCATCGACCAGCCGCTGCCCGGCAAAGGCGGGCCGCGGGCCCGCGTCGGGCTCGGCACGCAGTTGCTCGGCCGACCGCAGGCCGGCCAGCCGGTCGACCAGCAGCGCGCAATTGCTGCCCAGCGCCGGGTTGAAGGCGACCAGCCGGGCCTGCTCGCGCAGCGTCTCGGCGCCGGCCGCTGCGCGCAGGCCCAGGAAGGCGGCCAGGTCCATCACCCCGTGCAACTGCCCCCGCAGGTTGGCCACGCCGAGGAACCAGGGCTGGGTATGCGGCACCGGCAGCAGCGGCCCGAGCGGGAAGATCTCGCCGGCCTGGCCGAGCGGCAGCAGCAGGCCCTGCCCGCCCGCCTCGACGGCCAGCCAGCTGGCTGCGGCACCCTGGGCGCGCCCGCCCTGCAGGCGCTCGGCGAGCCGGCTCTGGAGTTCCCGCAGTGCTTCGCGTCGTGCCATCGCGCCGGTGCGTCAGTCGAAGGCGCGGATCTTGGCGATCAGCTCGTCGGCGTCGACCGGCTTGACCACGTAGTCGCGCGCACCCTGGCGCATGCCCCAGACCTTGTCGGTCTCCTGGTTCTTGCTGGTGCACATGATCACCGGCACGTCGGCGAAGCGCGGGTCGCGCGTGATCGCACGCGTCAGCTGGAAGCCGTTCTGGCCCGGCATCACCACGTCCATCAGGATCAGGTCGGGCTTGCCTTCCTCGAGGCGGCGCATCGCCTCCTCGCCGTTCTCGGCGGTACGCACCTTGTAGCCGCGCTTGCCCAACAGGTCGGACAGGAAATGCAGTTCGGTCTTGGAATCGTCGACCAGCAGGATGTTGGTGATCGTCATGAAAGGGTCCTCGTCGCACCCGGCGGGGGTGTTCAGGCCGCTCGGCGGTGCTGCTCGACCGCCTGCAGCAACTGGTCCTTGGTGAAAGGCTTGGTCAGGTAGTCCTGCGAGCCGACCATGCGTCCGCGCGCCTTGTCGAACAACCCGTCCTTGGAGGAGAGCATGATCACCGGCACGGCGGCGAACTTCGGGTTGCGCTTGATGATCGCGCAGGTCTGGTAGCCGTCGAGCCGCGGCATCAGGATGTCGCAGAAGATCAGGTCCGGCAGGTGGTCGTTGACCTTGGCCAGCGCGTCGAAGCCGTCCTCGGCCAGCACGACGGTGTAGCCGCCCTGCTTCAGGAAGATCTCCGCCGAGCGGCGGATCGTGTTGCTGTCGTCGATCACCAGCACGCGCGTGGCGGCCGGCTCGGCGGCGCCCGCTTCCTGCATCGGCACTTCGTTCACCGGCGCGGCTCCTGGATGGAGACGGTGCTCAGAACTGCACCATCTCGAAGTCTTCCTTGCGCGCGCCGCACTCCGGACAGGTCCAGTTCATCGGCACGTCGGCCCATGCGGTGCCCGGTGCGATCCCGTGCTCCGGATCGCCGGCGGCCTCGTCATAGATCCATCCGCAGATGAGGCACATCCAGCTCTTGGAATCACTCACGGTCACTCGTCCGCTCACTACAATGACCGAAGATTGTAGCGAGCGCCCTTTGCAAAAAGACAAGGGTTAGTGGGCACATACGCAACATTCCTCATAATTTTCTGGAACTCCGTGACCGCCTCCGCGGCGCGGGGCCCACAGCCCGAGCCCGCCGATGAAGACCCCCACCAACCCTGCCGCCGACGCGCCCGAAGCCGACCCCGACGAGCCGGCCGCGCCGGCCTGCGTGATGAGCTTCAACGCGAGCGACCCGAGCGGGGCCGGCGGTCTGGCCGGCGACGTCGCGACGATCGCGGCGATGGGTGCGCACCCGCTGCCGGTGGTCACCGCCATCGTGCTGCGCGACACCGCCGAGGTGTTCGAGTCGCACGAGATCGACACCGACGTGGTCGTCGAGCAGGCCCGCAGCATCCTCGAGGACGTGACGATCTCGGCCTGGAAGGTCGGCTTCCTCGGCAGCGCCGAGGGCGTCGCCGCGGTCGCCGAGGTGCTCAGCGACTATCCGGACGTGCCGCTGGTCGCCTACCTGAGCGCCGTGTCCTGGCTCGAGGACGACGACCAGACCGCCTATGTCGACGCCTTCCGCGAGCTGATCCTGCCGTCGACCGAGGTGCTGGTCGGCAACCAGCAGACGCTGACCGACGTGCTGCTGCCCGATTGGGAGGGCGAGCGCCCGCCATCGGCGCGCGAGCTGGCGGTCGCCGCCGGCGATCTGGGCAGCAAGTACGTTCTCGTGACCGGCATCACCCTGCCCGGCGCCAAGGGCGCCGAGGGCTGGGTCGACAACGTCCTGGCCTCGCCGCAGGGCGCGATCACCGGCGAGAAGTTCGAGCGCTTCGAGGCCAGCTTCGTCGGCGCCGGCGAGACGCTGGCCGCGGCGCTGGCCGCGCTGCTGGCCAGCGGCCAGGACCTGCACCTGGCGGTCGGCGAGGCGCTGAGCTTCCTCGACCAGGCGCTCGACGCGGGCTTCCGGCCCGGCATGGGCAGCATCGTGCCCGACCGTTTCTTCTGGGCGCTGCCCGAGGCCGAGGAGGGCGAGGAGCCACTCGACGACGGCGCCGATCCGGCCCCCGACCTGCCGCCCGAGGACGGCCCCGACACCCCCCGCGGCCCGCGCCGCATCCACTGATTCCTTCGCCATGACCGACCGCAACGCGGCCCTGTTCGAGCGCGCCCAGCGCGTCATCCCCGGCGGCGTGAATTCGCCGGTGCGCGCCTTCCGCGCCGTCGGCGGCACGCCGCGCTTCATCGCCCGCGCCGAGGGTGCCTATCTCTGGGACGCCGACGGCAAGCGCTACATCGACTACATCGGCTCCTGGGGCCCGATGATCCTCGGCCACGGCCACCCCGCGGTACTCGAGGCGGTGCACAAGGCCGCGAACGACGGCTTCAGCTTCGGCGCGCCGACCGAGCGCGAGGTCGAGCTGGCCGAGGAGATCCTCAAGCTCGTGCCGAGCGCCGAACAGGTGCGCCTGGTCAGCTCGGGCACCGAGGCGGCGATGAGCGCGCTGCGGCTGGCGCGCGGCGCCACCGGGCGCAGCAAGATCGTCAAGTTCGAGGGCTGCTACCACGGCCATGCCGACGCGCTGCTGGTCAAGGCCGGCTCGGGCCTCGCGACCTTCGGCCACCCCACCAGCGCCGGTGTGCCGGCCGAGGTGGTGCAGCACACGCTGGTGCTGACCTACAACGATGTGGCGCAGCTCGACGCGGCCTTCGACACCCATGGCGCCGAGATCGCCTGCGTGATGATCGAGCCGATCGCCGGCAACATGAACTTCGTGCGCGCCAGCCTGCCCTTCATGACGCGGCTGCGCGAGCTGTGCACGCAGCACGGCGCGCTGCTGGTGTTCGACGAGGTGATGACGGGTTTCCGCGTCGCGCTCGGCGGCGCGCAGAGCCTCTACGCGAAGGCGATCCCCGGCTTCCGGCCCGACCTCAGCGTGTTCGGCAAAGTCATCGGCGGCGGCATGCCGCTGGCGGCCTTCGCGGGGCCGAAGGCGATCATGGAGCAGCTCGCGCCGCTCGGCCCGGTCTACCAGGCCGGCACGCTCTCCGGCAACCCGGTTGCGACCGCCTGCGGCCTGGCGACGCTGCGCGAGATCCAGAAGCCCGGCTTCTTCGAGGCCCTGTCGCGCAGCACGAAGCAGCTGACCGACGGCCTGCTGGCCGCGGCCCGCGAAGCCGGCGTGACGATGGTCGGCGACTGCGAGGGCGGCATGTTCGGCTTCTTCTTCCCGAAGAGCGCCGGCGACTTCGGTGGCGGCCTGCCGCAGAACTATCCGCAGGTGATGGCCACCGACGGCGCGCGCTTCAACCGCTTCTTCCACGGCATGCTCGAGCGCGGCGTCTACCTCGCGCCGGCGCTCTACGAGGCCGGCTTCGTCAGCGCCGCGCACGGCGCCGCCGACCTCGAAGCGACGCTGGCGGCAGCGCGCGGCGCGCTGGCCGCCTAGGCCGGCTCGGGCAGCAGCCCGCGCTTCCTCAGCATCGGTTCGACGCTGGCGTCGCGGCCGCGGAAGGCGCGGTAGGTCGCGCGCGGCTCGACGCTGTCGCCGCGGCTGTAGACGTGGCGCAGCAGGCGCTGCGCCGTCGCCGCGTCGAACACGTCGCCGGCCTCGACGAAGGCGTCGAAGGCATCGGCGTCCAGCACCTCGGCCCACAGGTAGACGTAGTAGCCGGCCGCGTAGCCGTCACTCGCGAACAGGTGGCGGAACTGCTGCAGGCGGTGCATCAGGCCAACGTCCTCGGGCACGCCCAGGCGCTCGCGCTCGGCGGCTTCGAAGGCGGCGAGGTCCAGGCCGTCCAGCGGCGCGCGCTCGTGCAGCGCCAGGTCGATCAGCGCCGACGCGGTGTAGAGCACCGTCTCGAAGCCCTGGTTGAAGCGGCGCGCGGCCTTGAGCTTGGCGATCAGCGCGTCGGGGATCGGCTCGCCGGTCTCGACATGGCGCGCATGGCGCTTGAGCACCTCGGGCTCGAGCGCCCAGTGCTCGTAGAGCTGCGAGGGCAGTTCGACGAAGTCGCGCAGCACGTTGGCGCCCGACAGCCGCTCGTGCCTGACCTGCGACAGCAAGCCGTGCAGGCCATGGCCGAACTCGTGGAACAGCGTGCGCACGTCGTCGAAGCTCAGCAGCGTGGGCTGTCCCGCCGGCGCCTTGGCGAAGTTGTTGTTGTTGACGATCACCGGCCGCGTGCCGCCGCCCAGGCCCGACTGCCAGCGGTAGGCGTTCATCCAGGCGCCGCCGCGCTTGGTCGGCCGCGCATGGTTGTCACCGATGAAGACGCCGACCGGCGCACCGCTGGCCGCGTAGCTCACCTCCCACAGCCGCACGTCGGGGTGGTAGAGCGGCAGGTCGCGGCGCTCGGTGAAGACCAGGCCGAAGAGCCGCTGCGCGCAGTCGAACATCGCGTCGATCATGCGGTCGAGGCTGAAATACGGCTTCACCTCGGCGTCGTCGAGCTGGTAGCGCGTCTGGCGCACCTGCTCGGCGTAGTAGCGCCAGTCCCAGGCCTCGAGCGTGGTCGGGCCGCCCTGCGCCGCCGCGATCTCGCGCAGCGCGCTGCGCTCGTCGGCGGCGCGCGCCAGCGCCGGGCCCCAGACGCGGTCGAGCAGGTCACTCACCGCGGCGGGGGTGCCGGCCATGCGGTCGGCCAGCGCGTAGTCGGCATAGCTCGCGTGGCCGTGCAGCCGGGCCTGCTCCAGGCGCAGCGCCATGATCTCGGCGGCGACCGGCCGGTTGTCGCGCGCGGCATCGCCGAGCGAGCCGTCGCCGCGGCCGACCCAGGCGCGCCAGACCTGCTCGCGCAGGTCACGGCGGGTCGAGAAGCTCAGGAAAGGCATCACCGCCGAGCGCGACAGCGTGATCGCCCAGGCGCCGGCGTGGCCGCGCTGCGCCGCCGCCTCGGCGGCCGACTGGCGCAGGAAGTCGGGCAGGCCGGCGAGGTCGGCCTCGTCTTCCAGCAGCAGCACCCAGCCGGCCTCGTCGGCCAGCAGGTTCTGGCTGAAGGTGGTGTAGAGCGTCGCGAGCCGCTCGACGATCGCCGCGTAGCGCTGCTGCGCCGCCGGCGCCAGCCGCGCGCCGGCGCGCACGAAGTCCAGGTGCACGCGCTCGAGCAGGCGCAGCGACTCGCCGTCGAGGCCGAGCGCTCCGCGCCGCTCGTGCAGCGCCTCGACGCGCGCGAACACGCCGGCATGCATGTAGACCGCGCTCTCGTGCGCCGCCAGCCGCGGCGCCAGCGCTCGCTCGGCGGCCTGCAGCGCAGGCGTGCTCTCGGAGGCCACGAGGTTGTGGAACAGCAGTTCCAGGCGCTTGAGCAGCCGGCCGCTGGCGTCGAAGGCGGCGACGGTGTTGTCGAAGTCCGGTGGCTCGCGCCGCGCCGCGATCGCGTCGAGCTCGGCGAAGTGCTCGCGCAGGGCCAGATCGAAGGCCGGCTCGAAGTGGTCGGCGCGCAAGGCGTCGAAGGGGGGCAGGCCGTGATCGGCGGCCCAGGGGAGCAGCAGCGGGTTGGCAGCGGTCATGAGGGGCCTTTTTGGGGCGGATGACGAAACGGTGACGCGATTCTAGGAAGGGCGGCCGCCGATCGTCCGACCGGCGCGGATTTCGCACCCTCGATGCACTCAAGTTCCCGGCGGCGCGGCCGTTATCCCGCTGCCTGCCTCCCGCCGATGGGAGCCGCTCGCCTGCCTCCCTTCCATTGCCGCCATGCTGAAAGTCACCCACCTGAACATCGCCCGCAAATTCCTGCTGCTCGGCCTGCTGGCCGTGCTGGCCGTGGTCGTGCCGGCCACGCTGTACTGGCGCACCGCCGTCAAGGAACTGGCCTTCGTCACGCGCGAGGCCTCGGGCTCGCCGACGATGCGCGGCCTGTACGCGGCGATCCGCGTGACGCAGGAGCACCGCGGCCTGTCGGCCGGCGCGCTGGCCGGCAACGCCAAGGCGATCGAGGCGCGCCCGGCCAAGGCCAAGGAGGCCGACGCGGCGATCGATGCCGTCACCGTGCTGCTGGCCGCCGTGGACGGCGGCGACAAGCTGCGCGAGCGCTGGGCCGGCGCCGCGACGCACTGGCGCACGCTGTCGGCGGACGTGGCGTCGGGCGCGACGACCGGCGCCGACAGCTTCCGGCGCCACACCGAGATCGTCACCGACCAGATGGCGGTGCTGGGCGACGCGATGGATCTGTACGGCTGGTCGCTCGACCCCGAGCCCGACACCTACTTCACGATGACCGCGACCGCCGCCGATGGCGTGCTGCTGACCGAGCGCCTGGGCCAGCTGCGCGCGGTCGGCACCCGATTGCTGACGCACAAGACGCTGACGCCGGACGACCGCCGCCAGGTCGGCACGCTGATCGCGCTGGCCTCCGACAGCCACGACCGCGTGCGCGTCTCGCTGATCAAGGCGATGGCGGCCGACCCGTCCTTCGCCGAGCAGTTCAAGACGCCGCTGGCCGAGCTGCAGAAGGGCGTGAACGGCGCGCTCGAGCTGGCGATCGCCGAGATCGAGCAGGCCGACCAGCTCGGCCACGACCCGAACGCCTACTTCGCGACGCTGACCGGCGTGATCAAGCGCCAGTTCGAGGTCAACCACATCGGCACCGAGCTGATCGACCGCACGCTGCAGGCGCGCGCCGCCTCGGTGCGCACGACGCTGATCGTCGGGATGAGCGCCTGTGCGCTCCTGGGCCTGGCCTACGGCCTGTTCGCCTGGTGGATGGCGCGCGGCACGACCGCCGGCCTGCGCAGCGCCCAGCGCTCGGCGCAGGCGATCGCCGACGGCGACCTGACGCTCGCCGTGCCGCAGACGGGCCGCGACGAGGTCGGCCAGCTGCTCCAGGCGCTGCGCGGCATGCAGGCCAATCTGTCGCAGATCGTCGCCGGCGTGCGCGGCAACGCCGAGAGCGTGGCCACCGCCAGCGCGCAGATTGCGCAGGGCAACAACGATCTGTCCGGCCGCACCGAGGAGCAGGCCAGCGCACTGCAGCAGACCGCGGCGTCGATGGAGCAGCTCGGCAGCACCGTGACGCACAACGCCGACAACGCCCGCCAGGCCGATCAGCTCGCCCGCAGCGCCTCCGACGTGGCGGTCCAGGGCGGCGAGGTCGTCGGCCGCGTGGTCGACACGATGAAGGGCATCAACGACAGCTCAAAGAAGATCGCCGACATCATCGGCGTGATCGACGGCATCGCCTTCCAGACCAACATCCTGGCGCTCAATGCCGCGGTCGAGGCGGCGCGCGCCGGCGAGCAGGGCCGCGGCTTCGCGGTCGTCGCCTCCGAGGTGCGCAGCCTCGCGCAGCGCAGCGCCAACGCCGCCAAGGAGATCAAGGACCTGATCGGCGCCAGCGTCGAGCGCGTCGCCCAGGGCACCGCGCTGGTCGACCAGGCCGGCGCGACGATGAGCGAGGTCGTGGCCGCGATCCGCCGCGTGACCGACATCGTCGGCGAGATCAGCAGCGCCAGCCGCGAGCAGTCGTCCGGCGTCCAGCAGATCGGCGAAGCCGTGACCCAGATGGACCAGACCACGCAGCAGAACGCCGCGCTGGTGGAGGAAAGCGCCGCGGCCGCCGAGAGCCTGAAGACCCAGGCGCAGGCGCTGGTGCAGGCGGTGGCGGTGTTCCGCCTGGCGCGCGGCTGATCCGGGCCCCGGCAGGGGTCCACCTAAAATCCGCCGATGCATCTCCACATCCTGGGCATCTGCGGCACCTTCATGGGCGGGCTGGCGGTGCTGGCGCGCGAGGCCGGCCACCGCGTGACCGGCTGCGACGCCGGCGTCTACCCGCCGATGAGCGACCAGCTGCGCGCCCAGGGCATCGAGCTGATCGAGGGCTGGGGCGTCGACCAGCTCGCGCTCGAGCCCGACCTGTTCGTCGTCGGCAACGTGGTCTCGCGCGGCAACCCGCTGATCGAGGCCATCCTCGACGCCGGCGCGCCCTACACCAGCGGCCCGCAGTGGCTGGCCGAGCATGTGCTGCAAGGCCGTCATGTGCTCGCGGTCGCCGGCACGCACGGCAAGACGACCACGACCTCGATGCTGGCCTGGATCCTGGAGGCCTGCGGCAAGGCCCCGGGCTTCCTGGTCGGCGGCGTGCCGCAGAACTTCGGCATCTCGGCGCGCATCGGCGAAGGCAAGGCCTTCGTGATCGAGGCCGACGAGTACGACACCGCCTTCTTCGACAAGCGCAGCAAGTTCGTCCACTACCGGCCGCGCACCGCGGTGCTCAACAACCTCGAGCACGACCACGCCGACATCTTCCCGGACCTGGCCGCGATCGAGACCCAGTTCCACCACCTGCTGCGCACCGTGCCGGCCAGCGGCCGCGTCGTCGTCAATGCCCGCGAGGACGCGCTGACGCGGGTGCTGGGGCGCGGCTGCTGGAGCGAGATCACGCGCTTCGGCGTGCGCGGCGACACGCCGGGCTTCCGCGCGCGCGGCGAGCCGCATGCCTTCGACGTGCTGAAGTCGGGCGTCAAGGTCGGCCGCGTCGAATGGCCGCTGCTCGGCGAGCACAACCAGCTCAACGCGCTGGCCGCGATCGCCGCGGCCGAGCACGCCGGCGTCGCGCCGGCCGAGGCGACGGCGGCGCTCGCGTCGTTCGCCAACGTCAAGCGCCGGCTCGAGCTGCGCGGCGAGGCGGCCGGCGTCAAGGTCTACGACGACTTCGCCCACCACCCGACGGCGATCCGCACGACGATCGACGGGCTGCGCCGCAAGGTCGGCCCGCTCGGCGAAGGGCCGCGCATCCTCGCGATCTTCGAGCCGCGCTCGAACACCATGAAGCTGGGCAGCATGAAGGCCCAGCTGCCCTGGGCGCTGGAGGAGGCCGAGCTGGCCTTCTGCCACAGCGGCGGGCTGGGCTGGAACGCCGCCGAGGCGCTGGCGCCGATGGGCCAGCGCGCGGTGGTGGCCGACACGATCGACGCGCTGGTGGCGCGCGTGCTCAAGGCCGCTCAGCCCGGCGATCACCTGCTGTGCATGAGCAACGGCGGCTTCGGCGGCATCCACGGCAAGCTGCTCGACGGCCTGGCACGGCGGGCCCAGTGACCGCGCCGACACACCTGCTGTACCTGCACGGCTTCCGGTCCTCACCGGGGTCCGCGAAGGCGCGCCGCATGGTGGACGAGGTCGAGAGGCTGCGCGCTGCCGGCCACGACATCGAGTGGTGCTGCCCGCAGCTGCCGCCCTCGCCGGCCGAGGCGCGCGAGCTGATCGACGCGCTGTGCAGCGCCTGGCCCGTCGAGACGATGGCGGTGATCGGCAGCTCGCTCGGCGGCTTCTACGCGACGGTACTGGCCGAGCGGCGCGGCTGCCGCGCGGTGCTGCTGAACCCGGCCGTCGAGCCGGCGCGCGATCTGGCCGGCCAGATCGGCGAGCTCACCGCCTGGCACGACCCGGCGCTGCGCTACGAGTTCACCGCCGCGCATGTCGAGGAGCTGCGCGAGATGCGGCCCGAGCACATCACCGACGTGCAGCGCTACTTCGCGGTGATCGCGAAGGGCGACGAGCTTCTGGACTGGCGCGAAATGGCCTCGCGCTACGCTGGCGCGCGCATCAAGCTGCTGGAGGGCAGCGACCATGCGCTGAGCGATTTCGAGCAGCACCTGCCCGACATCCTCGATTTCCTACAACTCCAAGGCCATCGAGACAAGGCACCATGAGACTCAAGGACAAGGTCTGCATCATCACCGGCGCGGCGCAGGGCATCGGCCACGCCACCGCCGAGAAGTTCGCCGCCGAGGGGGCGATCGTCATTGCCTGCGACCGCCGCCACGAGGGCTGCAACGGCTGGGAGAGCCATGTGCTCGACGTGACCGACCGCGAGCAGGTCGATGCGGTGGTGGCCGCCGTCAAGGCCAGGCATGGCCGCATCGACGTGCTGGTCAACAACGCCGGCATCACCAAGGACGCGCGCCTGGTCAACATGACCACCGACCAGTTCGACGCGGTGATCGACGTCAACCTGCGCGGCGTGTTCCACTGCGCGCAGGCCGTCGCCGACACGATGGTGGCGCAGGGCGCGGGGGTGATCCTCAACGCCAGCTCGGTGGTCGGCATCTACGGCAACTTCGGCCAGACCAACTACGCGGCCAGCAAGTTCGGCGTGATCGGCTTCACCAAGACCTGGAGCCGCGAGCTCGGGCCCAAGGGCGTGCGCGTCAACGCGGTCGCGCCGGGCTTCGTCGAGACGCCGATCCTCGGCACCATCCCCGACAAGGTGATGGCGCTGATGCGCGAGCAGGTGCCGCTCAAGCGCCTGGGCAAGCCCGAGGAGATCGCCAATGTCTATGCCTTCCTGGCCAGCGACGAGGCGAGCTATGTCAATGGCGCGGTGATCGAGGTCTCGGGCGGCATGACCGTCTAGGAACAAAATAGCTTGATGTACGCGCTGTTCGACGATGCCGGGAAGTTCCACGCCGGCCGGGTGATGTCCGAGGCCGAGGCCTCGCTGCAGGTCGAGCTCGACTCCGGCAAGCGCGTCAAGGTCAAGGCCGCCAACGTGCTGCTGCGCTTCGACAAGCCGGCCCCGGCCGCGCTGCTGGCGCAGGCGCAGGCGATCGCCGCCGACATCGACCCGACCCTGGTCTGGGAGGTCGCGCCCGAGGACGAGTTCGGCTTCGACGACATCGCCCGCGAATACTTCAGCGCCCAGGCCGACGCGCCGCAGCGCGCCGCCACGCTGTTCCGGCTGTTCGAGACGCCGCATTACTTCCACCGCCGCGGCAAGGGGCGCTTCCGCAAGGCGCCGGAAGACGTGCTGAAGCAGGCGCTGGTCGCGATCGAGCGCAAGGCCCAGCAGGCCGCGCAGATCGACGCCTGGGCGGTCGAGCTGGCGGGCGGCGGCTGCCCGGCGCCGATCCGCGATCAGCTCTACAAGATCCTCTTCAAGCCCGACAAGAACGGCCCCGAGTACAAGGCCGTGGTCGAGGCGGCGAAGCGCTCGCACAAGGCGCCGCTCGAGCTGCTGAAGGCCGCGGGCGCGATCAGCAGCCCCTACCAGTTCCACTGGAAGCGCTTCCTGTTCGAGTTCTTCCCCAGGGGCACGGCCTTCCCGCCGCTCGCCGCCCCTGCGATCAAGGACGAGCTGCCGCTGTCTCCGGTGCAGGCCTTCTCGATCGACGACTCCAGCACCACCGAGATCGACGACGCGCTGTCGGTGCAGGGGCTGGGGACCGATAGCGTGACCTTCGGCGTGCACATCGCCGCGCCGGCGCTGGCGATCGCGCCCGGCTCGGCGATCGACCAGCTGGCCCGCTCGCGCTACTCGACGGTCTACATGCCGGGCCACAAGCTGACCATGCTGCCCGACGAGGTGGTGCAGGCCTACACGCTGATCGAGGGCCGCGAGTGCCCGGCGGTGTCGGTCTACTTCCGGCTCGACGCCGCCACGCTGGCGGTGCAGGCCGTCGAGACCAAGCTCGAGCGCGTCGCGATCGCCGCCAACCTGCGCCACGACCGGCTCGACGACGTGATCACCGAGGCCACGCTCAGCGGCGAGGCGCCGGCCGACTATGCCTTCGCGCCCGAGCTCGCGTTCGCGCACCGGCTCGCCAAGCACCTGAAGGCCCAGCGCGAGGTGGTGCGCGGCAAGCCCGAGAACTTCAACCGGCCCGACTACAACTACAAGCTCGAAGGCATGACGGGCGCCGAGCCCGACGGCAGCGAGACGGTCGTGATCAGCGAGCGCCAGCGCGGCTCGGCGCTGGACCTGATCGTCGCCGAGGCGATGATCCTCGCCAACAGCCACTGGGGCGGCTGGATCGCCGAATGCGGCGTGCCCGGCATCTACCGCAGCCAGGCCAGCATGGCGCCGGGCATCAAGGTCCGCATGGGCACCAAGCCGGCGCCGCATGCCGGCATGGGCGTCAAGCAGTACACCTGGGCCACCTCGCCGCTGCGGCGCTACGTGGACCTGGTCAACCAGTGGCAGATCGTCGCCTGCGCGCGCCACGGCCGCACCGCGGCGCTGGTCGCGCCCTTCAAGCCCAAGGACGCCGAGCTGTTCTCGGTGATCTCGGGCTTCGATGCCGCCTACACCGCCTACAACCAGTTCCAGAACGGGCTGGAGCGCTGGTGGACGCTGCGCCACCTGGAACAGAGCGGCATGACCGAGCTCGACGCCGCGGTGATGAAGGACGGCCTGGTGCGCGCCGACCACCTGCCCTTGGTCGTGCGCGCGGCCGGCTGCGAGCAGATGCCGCGCGGCGCGCGCGTTCGCATCCGCGTCGGCGGCATCGATCTGCTGACGCTCGATGCCCACGCCACGCTGGTGACCCGCCTCGACGACCCGGCCACGCCGGCCGACGACGCCGCGGTCGACGCCGACGAGGCGGAGGACGCCGCCGAAGCCGCAGCGCCGCTGGCGCTGGCGATCGACGTCAGCGACGCCGAGGCCGAACCGGCGAGCGCCGCCTGAGCGATGACGCGGCCGCAAGCCACTGCCGGCTCGGGATTCGCGCCCACGCGGCCGCCGGACCAGGCCGACCCGTCGCCGCCGCGCGGGCCGGGCCCGGCACAGCGCGCCTGGCAGTGGTTGCGCTCGCTGAGCGCGCTGTCGATCGCGCTGATCGCCTCGTTCGGCGTGCACGCGGTGCTGCTGACGGTGCGGTTCGTCGACCCCGAGGGTTTCAACCGCGTGTTCAAGGACACGCCGCTCGAGGTCATCCTGGTCAACGCGCGCTCGACCGAGCCGCCGCTGAAGCCGCAGGCGATCGCGCAGGCCGCGCTCGCCGGCGGCGGCGAGGCGCGCGAAGGCCGCGCCACCTCGCCGCTGCCGCCGTCGGCGCTGACCGAGGCGGGCGAATCGCTCGAAGACACCCGCAAGCAGATCCAGAGCCTGCAGGATCAGCAACAGCAGCTGCTCGCGCAGGTGCGCCGCGAGCTGGCGATGCTGCCGCCGCCCGACCCCGAGCGCGAACAGGGCGCGCCCGACGCCCGCGCCCAGGCCGAGCAGCGCCGGCAGCTGCTGCAGATGCTGGCCGAGATCGAGAAGCGCATCAACGTCGAGAACGCGCGCCCGAAGAAGCGCTACGTGAGCCCGTCCACCACCGAGGCGGTCTACGCGATCTACTACGACGTGCTGCGCCGCCGGATCGAGGAGCGCGGCACGCGCAACTTCCCCGAGGACAAGGGCCGCAAGCTGTACGGCGAGCTGACGATGATCGTCACCGTCGACGCGCGCGGCAACGTGCTCGAGACCGAGGTCGTGCAGGGCTCGGGCAACCACACCCTCGACCGCCGGGCCCAGGCGATCGTGCGCGCGGCCGCGCCGTTCGGCGATTTCAGCTCAGCGATGCGCGCCCAGGCCGACCAGATCGTCGTCGTCTCGCGCTTCCGCTTCACCCGCGACGAAGGGCTCGCGACGACGCTGCAGTCGGCGCCGCAATGACGACCGACCGCTACGCCGTCGCCGGCCATCCGGTGACCCACAGCCGCTCGCCGTGGATCCACGCGCGCTTCGCCGCGCTGACCGGCCAGGACATCGACTACGGCCGCCTGCCCTGCCCGCTCGACGGCTTCGCCGCGACGGTGCGCGGGTTCGCCGCCGAGGGCGTGGATCAACCCGGCGCCCCGAGGGCGCGGGGCTGCAACGTCACCGTGCCCTTCAAGTTCGAGGCGCCGGCGCTGTGCGCCGGGCTGACGCCGCGCGCCGCGCTCGCGCAGGCCGTCAACACCCTGCGCTTCGATCCCGAAGGCTGGCAGGGCGACAACACCGACGGCGCCGGCCTGGTGGCCGACATCACCGTGCATGCCGGCGTGCCGCTGGCCGGCGCGACGCTGCTGCTGGTCGGCGCCGGCGGCGCGGCGGCCGGCGTGCTCGGCCCGCTGATCGAGGCCGGCGTCGCCCGGCTGGTGCTGGCCAACCGCTCGGCCGGCAAGGCCGAGGCGCTGGTCGAGCGCCACGCGGCGCTCGCGGCGCGGCACGGCGTCGCGCTGCACGCCGCCCCACTCGACGACTGCGGGCGCGGCTTCGACATCGTCGTCAACGCCACCGCCGCCAGCCTGGCCGGGGCGGCCGTGCCGGTCGCGGCCGCGGTGCTGCGCCCGGCCGGCCTTGCGCTGGACATGATGTACGGCCCGGCGGCCGCGCCCTTCCTCACCTGGGCGCGCGAACAGGGCGCACAGGGCCGCGACGGCCTGGGCATGCTGGTCGAGCAGGCGGCCGAATCCTTCCTGTTCTGGCGTGGCGTGCGGCCGCCGACGGCGCCGGTGCTGGCCGAACTGCAGCGCCTCGTGGCGGCCGAGGGCTGATGCGCGTCGTCGTCCGGGCGCTCGTGCTGGTGGCGCTGAGCCTGCTCGCGCTGCAGCTCGCGTTCGCCGCACGCATCGCGCTGATGGCGGCGCTCGACCCGGCCTCGACGACCTTCCAGCGCAGCGAGATCTGGCGCCTGGCCACCGGGCGCGGCGAGGTGCTGTGGAGCCAGCACTGGACGCCCTACGAGCGCATCTCGCCGAACTTGAAGCGCGCCGTGGTCGCCTCGGAGGATGCCGGCTTCACCGACCATGGCGGGGTCGACTGGGACGCGATCGAGAAGGCCTGGGAGCGCAACCAGCGGGCCGAAGCGCGGGCCGAGAAGCTGCAGTCGCGCCTCGCCGCGCGTCCAGGCGCGGCGCGGCCGGCGCCGCGCGTGCGCATCGTCGGCGGCTCGACCATCACCCAGCAACTGGCCAAGAACCTCTTCCTGTCGAGCGAGCGCAGTCTCGCTCGCAAGGGGCAGGAGTTGGCAGTCACTTTCATGCTGGAGATGCTGCTGAGCAAGGAGCGCCTGCTGGAGCTCTATCTGAACCATGTCGAATGGGGTGAGGGCGTGTTCGGCGCGCAGGCTGCGGCCCGGCACTACTTCCGCGTCGACGCCGACCGGCTCGCGCCGATGCAGGCGGCGCGGCTGGCGGTCATGCTGCCGGCGCCCAAGCGTTTCGAAAAGCGCCCGGGCTCGGCCTATGTCGCCGGGCGGGCCGCGACCATCGTCGCGCGCATGCGCGATGTCGAACTGCCCTGAGCCGAACCGCTCCAAGCCGACCATGGGCCGCACCGCGACACTGACCGCCGAGATCGCCGCCACCGCCGCGCGGCTGGTGGTCGAGGACGGGCTCGAGTACGGCCCGGCCAAGCGGCGCGCCGCCGAGCTGCTCGGCAAGCGCGGCCTGCCGGCCGGCGAGCTGCCCGACAACGTGCAGCTGGAAGCCGAGGTGCGCGCCTACCTGGCCCTCTTCTGCGCCGACACCCAGCCGGCCGAGCTCGCGGCGCTGCGCGGCGTCGCGCTGCGCTGGATGGAGCGACTGGCCGAATTCCGACCGCACCTGACCGGCGCCGTCTGGCGCGGCACCGCGACGCGGCTCAACGACGTCCACCTGCAGCTCTACTGCGACGACTCCAAGTCGGCCGAGATCGCACTGCTCGACGCCCGCGTCGACTACGCCGTCGGCAGCACCCGCGGCCCGCGCGGCCTGCCGGTGGACGTGCTGAGCCTGGCGGACGCCTGCGCCGCGCTGGGCGAGCGCGTCACCGTGCACTTGAGCATCCTCGACCACGACGACCTGCGCGGCGCGCTGAAGCCGGACGCCGCCGGCCGCACCGAGCGCGGCGACGCGCAGGCCCTGAGACAGCTGATGGAGACCCGCGATGACTGATCCGACGCCCGAAACGACCGACCCGCGGCGCCGCTGGCTGATCGGCGGCGTGGCGGCCGCCGGGCTGGCTGGTGGCGCCTGGTTCGGCCTCGGCCGCACGCCGGCGCCGGCCGGCGACGCCGCGCCGGCGCCCTTCTGGGACCTGAGCTTCGACACGCCGGCCGGCTCGACGCTGGCGCTGGCGACGCTGCGCGGCAAGCCGCTGCTGGTCAACTTCTGGGCCACCTGGTGCGCACCCTGCGTGCGGGAAATGCCTGAAATAGATCGCTTCTACAACGATTTCAAGGCCAACGGCTGGCAAGTCGTCGGTCTGGCGATCGACGGGCCGACCCCGGTGCGCGAGTTCCTCGGCCGCGTCAAGGTCGGCTTCCCGATCGGGCTGGCGGGCTTGGACGGCACCGAGCTGGTCAAGACGCTGGGCAACGCGCAGGGCGGCCTGCCCTTCACCGTGGCCTTCGACGCCGCCGGGCGGCTGGTGCAGCGCAAGCTTGGCGAAACCAGCTACGAGGAACTGGCCGGCTGGGCCCGGCAGATCGGCTGAGGCATGCCGCCGGCCGGCATCGACCGCCCCCCGATTTGCGCGTAAAGTCGCGCCTTTCTCGGGCCATCTGCCCGGATCGGCGGCGCATCTGATGCAAATCCTCGTCCTCCACGGACCCAATCTGAACCTGCTGGGCACGCGCGAACCCGAGGTCTACGGCCGCGCGACGCTGGCCGAGATCGACGCGGCGCTGGCCGCGCAGGCCCAGGCGGGCGGGGCCGCGCTGCAGAGCTTCCAGAGCAACCACGAGGGCGCGCTGATCGACCGCGTGCAGGCCGCGCGCATCGACGGCACCGGCTTCATCGTCATCAACCCCGGCGCCTACACCCACACCAGCGTCGCGCTGCGCGACGCGCTGGCGGCCGTCGCGATCCCCTTCGTCGAGGTGCACCTGTCCAACGTGCACCGCCGCGAGGCCTTCCGCCACCATTCCTATTTTTCCGATCTGGCCGAGGGCGTCGTCGTCGGCCTGGGCGTCGCCGGCTACCGCGCGGCGCTCGCCTACGCGCTGGACCGGCTCGCCGCAGCCCGGCCCTGACGCGCCGCCGGGCGCGAGGGCGCCCCGCTTTCCCACCCTATAACGACACCGTTGGAGAGAAAACCATGGACTTGCGCAAGCTGAAGACACTGATCGACCTGGTGTCCGAGTCGAACGTGTCCGAACTCGAGATCACCGAGGCCGACGGCAAGGTTCGCATCGTCAAGGGCGCCCCGGTGCAGGTCGTGGCGGCGGCACCGCTCGCCGTCGCGCCGGCGCCGGCCGCTGCCGCCGTGCCCGCCGCGGCAGCGCCGGCCGCCGCCGAGGCCCCGGCCGCGCCGGCCGGCCACACCGTCAAGTCGCCGATGGTCGGCACCTTCTACCGCTCGGCCAGCCCGGGCGCCAAGCCCTTCGTCGAGGTCGGCGACACGATCCAGGAGGGCGCGCCGATCTGCATCATCGAAGCGATGAAGATCATGAACGAGATCGAGGCCGACAAGACCGGCGTCGTCAAGCAGATCCTCTGCACCAACGGCCAGGCGGTCGAGTTCGGCCAGCCGCTGTTCATCATCGAGTGAGGCGGGCGGGAAGCACTCGATGTTCAAGAAGATCCTGATCGCCAACCGGGGGGAGATCGCCCTCCGCATCCAAAGAGCGTGCCGCGAGATCGGCGTGCGCGCCGTCATCGTCTACTCGGAGGCCGACCGCGACGCCAAGTACGTCAAGCTCGCCGACGAGGCGGTGTGCATCGGCCCGGCCGCGTCGGCGCAGAGCTACCTCAGCATGCCGGCCATCATCTCGGCCGCCGAGGTGACCGACGCCGAGGCCATCCACCCCGGCTACGGCTTCCTGTCGGAGAACGCCGACTTCGCCGAGCGCGTGCAGCAGAGCGGCTTCACCTTCATCGGCCCGACGCCGGAGTCGATCCGCATGATGGGCGACAAGGTCTCGGCCAAGCAGGCGATGGTCAAGGCCGGCGTGCCGACCGTGCCGGGCGCCGAAGGCGCGCTGCCCGACGACCCGAAGGAGATCACGCGCCAGGCGCGCGCGATCGGCTACCCGGTGATCATCAAGGCCTCGGGCGGCGGCGGCGGGCGCGGCATGCGCGTCGTGCACACCGAGGCGGCGCTGCTGCACGCGGTGCAGACCACCCGGGCGGAAGCGGGGGCGGCCTTCGGCAACCCGGCCGTCTACATGGAGAAGTTCCTCGAGAACCCGCGCCACATCGAGATCCAGGTGCTGGCCGACACGCAGCGCAACGCGGTCTGGCTGGGCGAGCGCGACTGCTCGATGCAGCGGCGCCACCAGAAGATCATCGAGGAGTCGCCGGCGCCGGGCATTCCGCGCCGGCTGATCGAGCGCATCGGCGAGCGCTGCGCCGCCGCCTGCAAGAAGATCGGCTACCGCGGCGCCGGCACCTTCGAGTTCCTGTTCGAGAACGGCGAGTTCTATTTCATCGAGATGAACACGCGCGTGCAGGTCGAGCACCCGGTGACCGAGCTGGTGACCGGCATCGACATCGTGCAGATGCAGATCCGCATCGCCGCCGGCGAGAAGCTGCCGTTCACGCAGCGCCAGATCGAGCTGCGCGGCCACGCCATCGAGTGCCGTATCAACGCCGAGGACCCGTACAAGTTCACGCCCTCGCCGGGCCGCATCACGATGTGGCACCCGCCGGGCGGTCCGGGCGTGCGGGTCGATTCGCATGCCTACACGAACTACTTCGTGCCGCCGAACTACGACTCGATGATCGGCAAGATCATCACCCACGGCGACACCCGCGAGCAGGCGATGGCGCGCATGCGCACCGCGCTCAACGAGACCGTGATCGAGGGCATCTCGACCAACATCCCGCTGCACCGCGAGCTGATGGTCGACGCCAAGTTCGTCGAGGGCGGCACCAGCATCCACTACCTCGAGGGGTGGATGCAGCAACGCAAACGCTGATGTTCGAGCTGGTGCTGCGCGCGCCCGAGGACGCTGTCGAGACGGTGTCCGACGCGCTGATGGAGCTCGAGGCGCTGTCGGTCTCGGTCGAGGACGCCGATGCCGACACGCCGGCCGAGCAGGCGCTGTTCGGCGAGCCCGACATGCCCGCGCCGGCGCCCGGCTGGCAGCGCTCGACGCTGCGCGCGCTGTTCGCCGACGAGGCCGCCGCGACCGAGGCCGCCGCCGTGCTGCTGGCCCAGGACTGGGCGGCCGGCGTGGCGCTGCAGGCCATCGAGACCGTGCCCGAGCAGGACTGGGTGCGGCTGACGCAGTCGCAGTTCGCGCCGGTCGAGATCACCCCGAGCTTCTGGATCGTGCCGAGCTGGCACGAGGCGCCGGCCGCCGCCGAGCAGGTGATCCGCCTCGACCCGGGACTGGCCTTCGGTACCGGCACGCACCCGACCACCCGCATGTGCCTGCGCTGGATCGCGACCCATGCCGAGGCGCTGCGCGGTGCGCGCGTGCTCGACTACGGCTGCGGCTCGGGCATCCTGGCGATCGGCGCGGCGCGCTTCGGTGCCGCCGAGGTCGTCGCGGTCGACATCGACCCGGCCGCGGTGCAATCGACCCAGGACAACGCCGCGGCCAATGGTGTCGCGCTCGCCGCCGGGACGCCCGAGCGGGCCGGCGCGCCGGCCGGCGCCTACCCGCTGGTGCTGGCCAACATCCTCGCGACGCCGCTGAAGCTGCTGGCGCCGCTGCTGGCCGGCCATGTCGCACCGGGCGGCCATCTGGTGCTGGCCGGCATCCTGGCGCGCCAGGCCGCCGAGCTGCAGGCCGCCTATGCCCCCTTCCTGGCGCTCGAGGTCGGCGACAGCGAAGACGGCTGGATCCTGATGACGGCACGCCGCGCGCCCTGACACCGCGGGGCCCGATGGCATCATCACGCGCATGAGCCTCGCCACCCGCTGCACCTCCTGCGGCACGGTCTTCCGCGTCGTGCAGGACCAGCTCAAGGTGTCCGAGGGCTGGGTGCGCTGCGGCCGCTGCCAGCAGGTCTTCAACGCGCTGGAGGCGCTGTTCGACCTGGAGCGCGAGGCGCCGCCGCCGCGCCCGGCGCCGCCGCCGGTCAGCCCGGGGACCGCGGGCGCCACGGAGTTCGTCTCCAGCCTGCTGCCGCCGGCCGACCCCGACGAGCCCCTGCCCGAGACGCAGGACGAGGACGCCGTCGAATCGCGCTTCTTCTCACCGCCGCCTGCCCAGGCCCGGCGCGGCAGCGAGCCGCCGGAGTTCGCCGACGCCCGCTTCCCCAGCGAGCTGCCGCTCGACGATGACGACGCCGCCGCCGCGCCGCCTGCCGCCGCGCCGCGCGCGACGCCGCTGCTGGAGCGCTGGCGCGCCCGCCGGGAGGCCCGCCGCGCCGCGGCCGGCGACGACACCGTGGCCGAGCCTCCTCCCCTCGCCGCCGCACCGCCCGACGACGACGATGGGGACGGCGACAACAGCGTCTTCGACACCGAGTTCCTGCCCGGCGACGAATCGATGCTGCGCGGCGAACTGCCCGCCGCGGCGAACGACGGCGACGAGCAGGTCGAGCTCGCGACGATGCGCGAACTGGTGGCGCCGTCGTATGCGGCGCCGCCGAAGCCGGCCTTCGTGCGCGCCGCCGAGAAGGCCGAACGCTGGAAGCGCCCGCGGGTGCGCGCGTCGCTGGCGCTGGCGGCGCTGCTGCTGCTGGGCACGCTCGCGGGGCAGGTGGCGGTGCAGTTCCGCGATGCCTTCGCGGCGCGCTGGCCCGAGGCGCGGCCGGCGCTGCTCGCGCTGTGCGACGTGCTGGGTTGCGAGATCGGTCCGCTGCGCCGGCTCGCGGCGCTGGCCGTCGCCGGCAGCGGCCTGGCGCCGGGCGGCGCGCCCGACAGCTACCGCCTGAGCCTGACGCTGCACAACCGCGACGAGGTCGCGCTGGCCACGCCCTCGGTCGAACTCAGCCTGACCGATGCACGCGGCCGGCTGATCGCCCGCCGCGTGCTCGCGCCGGCCGAGCTGAAGCGGGTGCCCGGCGACGCCCCGCTGGGCCCCCGCCTCGAGGCCGCCACCGAGACGCAGGCCGTCGCCGTGTTCTCGGTGCGCGAGCGTGCCGTCAGCGGCTACACCGTCGAACTGTTCTATCCCTGAGGATCCCATGCCCGCCCTGATCTGCGGTTCGCTCGCCTTCGACACCATCACGACCTTCCCGGGCCGCTTCGCGCAGCAGATCCTGCCCGAGCAGATCCACATCCTGAACGTCAGCTTCCTGGTGCCGACGCTCAAGCGCGAGTTCGGCGGCTGCGCCGGCAACATCGCCTACACGCTGGCCGGGCTCGGCGGCACGCCGGTCGTGATGGCCGCGCTCGGCGCCGACGGCGACGGCTACCTCGAGCGGCTGCGCGGCTGGGGCCTGGACACCGCGCTGGTCGCGCGCATCGCCGAGACCTACACCGCGCAGGCGATCATCATCACCGACCAGGACAACAACCAGATCACCGCCTTCCACCCCGGCGCGATGCAGTTCGCCGAGCGCAGCAAGGTGCCGGCCGACCGCGGCGACCTGGCGCTGGCGATCGTCGCGCCCGACGGCCGCGACGCGATGCTCCAGCATGCCGAGCAGCTCGCCGCCGCCGGCATCCCCTTCGTGTTCGACCCCGGCCAGGGCCTGCCGATGTTCGACGGCGCCGAGCTGCGGCGCTTCATCGAGCAGGCCAGCTGGGTCGCGGTCAACGACTACGAGGCCCGGATGCTCAGCGAGCGCACCGGCATGACCATCGAGCAGATGTCGCGCGCGCTCCCCCTGCGCGGCATCGTCGTCACGCTCGGCGCGCAGGGCTGCGAGGTGTGGGTGAACGGCGAGCGCGAGCAGGTGCCGGGCGTGGCCGCCGAAGCGGTGGTCGACCCGACCGGCTGCGGCGACGCCTTCCGCGGCGCGCTGCTCTACGGCCTGGAGCGCGGCTGGCCGCTGGCGCGCTGCGCGGCGCTCGGCAACCGCGTCGGCGCGCTGAAGATCGCCCAGGCCGGGCCGCAGAACCACCGCATCGACCGCGCGGCGCTCGGCCTCTGAGCAGGCCCGGGGCGCGCCCCGGCCCCTCAAGTTCGGGGCCGCGCCGGCCGATACCCCAACGGACGGTCGGCGAGCGAGACGGATTCACGCCCGCCGGGCGGCATCGCTTGCTATCGTGATTCCAACGCGATGCCGGCCTGCCCGCCGGCTCCCGCGCCAAGGAGGTGATCGATGAACTTCATGACTTTGCTTTTGCTGCTGTGCACGGCGTCCGCGCTCGCCGCGCTGTCCTGGTGGGGCTGCGCCTGGTGGTACGGGCGCAAGCTCGCCGACCTGCACCGCCGGCTCGAGAAGACGCGCGCCACCGCGGCGCAGACCGCGACCGCCAACCGCAACCAGATCAGCCAGCTGCAGCGCGAGCTGGCCGAGCGGACGACGCTGTCGAAGACCCAGCGCGCCGCCCGCGACGAGGAGGCCGCCGCGGCCGCGGCGCGCAAGCGCGCGCTGCTCGAGGACGACAGCTTCGACAAGACCATCCGCCTGCCGGCCCACGGCTTCGCCGACACGCAGCCGATGGTCTGAGGCCGGGGCCGCGGGGCGGCGCTCAGTAGAGCTTGGGCGCGCCCGCCGGGCGCGTCTTGAAGCGCTTGTGGACCCACAGGTACTGCGCCGGGTTCGCGCGGATGCGCTCCTCGATCCAGCGGTTCATGCGCAGCGCGTCGGCCTCGGCGTCGGCGCTCGGGAAGTCGGCCCAGGGCTCGTGGAAGCGCACGCGGTAGCCGCGGCCGCCGGGCAGCATCTCGGCGATCACCGGCTGCACCGTCATGCCCAGCAGCCGCGCCATCCGCGACGGCGCCAGCAGCGTCGCCGCCGGCACGCCGAAGAAGGGCACGAAGGCGGCGTCCTTGCGGCCGAAGTCCATGTCGGGCAGGTTGAAGAAGCCGCGCCCCTCCTTGATCGCCCGCATCAGCGGCTTGGCGGTCTCGTTGCGCGCGAAGATCTTCGCGTTGCCGAAGCGCAGCCGCGCGCGGCGCAACGCGGCGTCGAACACCGGGTCGCTCTGCGCCTGGTAGATCGAGCAGCCGGGCCGGGCGACGAAGAGCTGGATCGCCGCGGCCGCCACGTCGAGCGCCATGAAGTGCGGCGCCAGCCACATCAGCGGGCCCGGGTGCGTGTCGGCAAAGCTCGCCGGACCCTCGATCACGATCAGCCGCCGCAGCCGCGCCGGCGAGGCATGCCACAGCAGACCGCGCTCGAGCAGGCTGCGGCCGAGCCAGCCGAAGTGATCCTTCGCGAGCGCCACGCGCTGCGCGTCGGTCCAGGCCGGGAAGCACAGCTCGAGGTTGCGCAGCGCGATGCGGCGGCGCGAACCCGCCAGCGCCCACAGCAGCCGGCCCAGCCCGCGCCCGAGCGCGGCCAGCAGCGGCAGCGGCAGCCAGTGCAGCAGCCACAGCAAGGCGATCAGCGCATGGCTGCCGAGCCGCTTCATGCCACCGCCTCCCGGCGCGGCGCCTTGTAGCGGTGGTAGCCCCAGAGGTATTGCTCGGGGCATTGCAGGATCAGCCGCTCCATCGCGCGGTTGATCGCCGCGGCGGCCTCGGCCGGTTCGGCCGGCAGCGGCTCGCCGAGCTCGGACACGCGCACGCGGTAGCCGGCACCGCGCGGCAGCCGCTCGCCCCAGACCAGCAGCAGCGCGCAGCCGGTCTGCTGCACCAGGCGGGCGGCCAGGGTCATCGTGTAGGCCGGCTTGCCGAAGAACGGCGCCCAGACGCCCAGGCCGTCGGGCGGCACCTGGTCGGGCAGCAGGCCGACGACCTCGCCGCGCTTGAGCGCGCGGATCATCTGGCGCACGCCGCCGAGCGTGGCCGGCGCCGCGTCCAGCCCCGGGCGGCGGCGCGCCGACTCGACGATGTCGCGCAGCCAGGGCTTGCGCGCCGGCCGGTACAGCACCGTCATCGCGCCGCGCCCGGCGCCGTAGCGCGCCGCATAGGACTGGCCGATCGCCTCGAAGCAGCCCAGGTGCGGCGTCAGCATCACGAGCCCGCGGCCGCTGCCCTGGGCCTGCTCGATCAGCGCGCCGCCCTCCCAGTGCACCGGCATCGGCAGCGGCGCGTCGGCCGGCCGCGCCCACAGCGGCGGCAGCTCCATCAGCATGCGCCCGCCGGCCGCGATGCCGCCGCGCGCGCGCGCCCAGGGCACGCCGGCCTGCTGCGCGTTGGCGCGGAAGCGCCGGCGGTAGCTCGGCGACGCGAGGTAGACGGCCCAGCCCAGCGCACCGCCCAGCGCATGCAGCAGCGGCAGCGGCCAGGCCGCCAGCGCGCGCATCAGGGTCGTCAGGAAGCGGCTCATCGGGGCTCGTTAGAATTCTGGGGTCGCCGAGTTAAAGGACTACTTGCGGGGCGATTGCAGCGCTGGCGCTGCCGGGCCATGACCCAGGTCGAGGCTCAACAAACCGCTAAAGCGTTCGCCGTTCCTCCCGATCCGGCAACGCAGGTTGCAACCGACCGTGGAGTTTAAGAGTGGCGAACGACTTCCTTTTCACCTCCGAGTCCGTCTCCGAAGGCCACCCCGACAAGGTGGCCGACCAGATCTCGGACGCGATCCTCGACGCGATCTTCACCCAGGACCCGCGCAGCCGCGTGGCCGCCGAGACGCTGACCAACACCGGCCTCGTGGTGCTGGCCGGCGAGATCACGACGCAGGCCAACGTGGACTACATCCAGGTCGCGCGCAACACCATCAAGCGCATCGGCTACGACAACACCGAGTACGGCATCGACTACAAGGGCTGTGCGGTGCTGGTGGCCTACGACAAGCAGAGCAACGACATCGCCCAGGGCGTGGACATCGCCTCCGACGACCACCTGAACCTCGGTGCCGGCGACCAGGGCCTGATGTTCGGCTACGCCTGCGACGAGACGCCCGAGCTGATGCCCGCGCCGATCTACTACGCGCACCGGCTGGTGGAGCGCCAGGCGCAGCTGCGCAAGGACGGCCGCCTGCCCTTCCTGCGCCCCGACGCGAAGAGCCAGGTGACGATGCGCTACGTGGACGGCAAGCCGCACTCCATCGACACGGTGGTGCTGTCGACCCAGCACAGCCCCGACCAGAGCGAGACCGCGACCAAGATGAAGGCCAGCTTCATCGAGGCGGTGATCGAGGAGATCATCAAGCCGGTGCTGCCCAAGGAGTGGCTGAAGGACACGCGCTACCTGGTCAACCCGACCGGCCGCTTCGTCATCGGCGGGCCGCAGGGCGACTGCGGGCTGACCGGCCGCAAGATCATCGTCGACACCTACGGCGGTGCCTGCCCGCACGGCGGCGGCGCGTTCTCCGGCAAGGACCCGACCAAGGTGGACCGCTCGGCGGCCTATGCCTGCCGCTACGTGGCGAAGAACATCGTCGCGGCCGGGCTGGCGCGGCAGTGCCAGATCCAGGTGGCCTACGCGATCGGCGTGGCCAAGCCGATGAACATCACCGTCTACACCGAGGGCACCGGCGTCCTCTCCGACGACAAGCTCTCGGCGCTGGTGGCCGAGCACTTCGACCTGCGGCCCAAGGGCATCATCCAGATGCTGGACCTGCTGCGGCCGATCTACGAGAAGACGGCGGCGTATGGGCACTTCGGGCGGGAGGAGCCCGAGTTCTCCTGGGAACGCACGGACAAGGCGCAGGCGC
>Ga0209966_1000137_pt1 | contig 30828 bp, 24 predicted proteins | sample RhisoiCoNPM_FD_187575 | JGI IMG/M metagenome (GOLD analysis project Ga0209966, IMG submission 187575) | Arabidopsis thaliana rhizosphere microbial communities from the Joint Genome Institute, USA, that affect carbon cycling - Rhizosphere... | ecosystem: Host-associated > Plants > Roots >... | reverse complement strand
CCAGCGCTTCTCGATCAGCTTGTTCGACACGTACTTGGTCGGTGCGGCGTCCCAGATGTCCCAGTCGTCGTAGAGCTGGTCGGTGCCGCCGATCGGGTCCATCCACGCGCCGCCCGACAGGCGCCGCACGCGGCGCACCGACTTCAGGTAGGCATAGGCGTCGTCAGGCTTCTTCGAGTCGGCCTGGTTGTAGCGGATCGAGAACGTGCCCAGGCCGCGGATGTCCTGCGGGTAGGTCGCGACGAAGTAGGTCTTCTGCGCGATCGAGCCGTCGCCCACGGAGACCGGACCGCCGTCGAGGCGGCCTTCCATGTAGTAGCGGCGCGACTGGAAGGCCTGCACGCGCTCGTAGCCCTTCTTCGCGTCGAGGAAGGCCCAGGCGATGTCGCGCAGGTCCATCGTGGCGCCGTAGGTGGCCGCGCGCAGGTTCCAGATCACCTTGTCGCCGGCGTGCGGGTCGTCCATCTTGATGGTCTCGGGCGGGAACATCATCCCGGCCTTCCAGCCCGACACGGTGCGGTCCGCCGGGTTGAACTTCACGTCCTTCGCGCCGTCCTTGGTCGCCTGGACGTACTTCGGGTCCATCACGATCTTCTTCGAGTTCGCCAGCTTGATGGTCAGGTTGTAGTTCTTGATCATCCACTCCAGCTTCTCCGGGACCATGCTGGCGATGGTCTTGCCTTCGAAGGTGTCGCCCTTGATGCTCTCGAAGTTCTCCTTGTTGATCACGAAGCCCGCTTCGAGCTCCTTGGCCATCGCAGGGGCCGCCACCAGGGCGGCAGCGAGCGCCACCGCGCCGCCGAAGCCGGTGCGCAGCACGCCGCGCCGGGTGCTCATCGTCTTGCTCATCGTCATGTCTCCTAGGGTCAGAATTGCCGGGTCAGCCGGAACACCAGCTGGCTTGCCTTGCTGAAGTAGCCGAACAGCTGCGACTTCTCGCCGCTGAACTGCGTCTTGTTGCTCCTGCCGCCATCCCAGAAGATGTCGGCCTCGACCTTGGCGACCCACTTGTCGTCCAGGGTCATCGCAACGCTGGGGATCGCGAAGCCGCCCCCGTTGGTCAGGTCGAAGCCGACCGCGAGGCCGGGGTTGATCTGGTCGTTGGCGTAGTTCAGCACCGTGAACGCGGTCAGGATCGTGTTGTGCTCCTTGAGCTTCGAGCCGTAGGCGAACAGACGGACCAGGTCGTCGTCCTGGTCGAAGCGCAGGACCTGGGTGTTGAACAGCTGGATCGACGAGAACGACGGACGGGTCGTGCCCAGCAGCCCCTCGAGCCTCAGGTTCTTGTCGATGCGCAGCATCGTCGTGAGCGTGTTCTTCAGCTTCACGCCGGCCAGGCCGATGCCCGGGTTCGCGGGGTTGGCCGGGTTGAAGGCGCCGCTGCCGACGTTGAACGGCTGGTCCTTCGTGAAGGCCATCTCGGCGCTCACCACCGCGTCGAGCGTGTCGCTGTAGCCGCTGAGGGTGACGCCGAGCACGTCGACCTTCGGGTGGATGCGGTCGAACACCGCGCCGCGCACCGGCACGCCCTTGTAGGGGTTGAAGACCGAGCTCGCCACCGGGTCGGCCGAGAAGGTCGTCAGGTAGGCGATCGAGTAGCTCATGTCGAAGGCTTCGCCCGACCAGCGCACGCCGCCGGTCAGGTCGTCCTGGTCGCCTTCCTTGTGATCGCAGTTCTTCGTCGTGACCTGGGTCAGGTCGAAGCCGCGGTAGGGCTGGAAGAACCAGCGGCCGCCGGCGATGTCGTAGGAGTTGCCGATGTCGTCGCAGCGGTCCCAGCCCGGACGCACGTAGGCGGCCAGCATGCCGTTGGCCTCCGGCACGCGGATCTTGGTCGACAGCAGGATCAGCGGCTTGCGCCATTCCTCGTTCTCGCCCTCGAAGAACAGGCGCCAGCTCAGGTCGTAGCCGTGCACGAGGTCCATCGCGTGGAAGAAGTCGGACTCGCCCCACACCAGCTGCTGGCGCCCGAACTTGACCGTGGTGCGCTCGCCGAGGTTGGTCTCGGCCCAGAACTCGCGGACGTCGAAGTTGTTGTAGTTCTCGGTGATGCTCTTGCCGCCGGCGGTGCCGTTGGTCGAGCGCAGCTGCTCGAGGTCCTTCAGGTAGCGCGTCTTGTATTCGGCGTCCAGGCGCGTGATCGCCTTCCACTTGATCGGGCCGGTCTTCGCGTCGGCGTCGAGCAGCACCGAGCCGCGCAGCATCGACAGCTTGCCCTTGCTGTCCTTGCCGACGGCCTCGAGCTCGGGCTGGTCCTCGAGGTTCATCGACGCCCAGCCGCGCGCGTAGCCCGACAGCGCGAAGCTGAAGTCGCCACTGCCGCCGGCCTCCGCCTCCGCGGCCATGGCAGCAGAGCCGCCCCCTCCCAACGCAGCCAGGGCGGCCAGGCCGCACAGGCTCTTCCTGAATTGCTTGTCTCTCTTCATGGTGGTCCTCATTGCCTTGTGGATTCGAACTGCCTGGATCACGAGAAAGCGCGCGCCGCCGTCGCCGGACGCCGTCGTGCGCGACGAACGACGGTCAGGCCGCCAGCGGGGCCGGTTCCTCGGCACGCTCGATCGGGCGCTGCTTGCTGCCGACGATGAACGCGGGGCGGAACACGTAGACGATGGCGGGCATGATGAAAAGCGCGCTGAAGGCGGAGATGAACAGCCACAGCGCGATCAGCAGCCCCATGTCGGCCTGCAGGCGCAGCGACGAGAAGCTCCACAGGCCCACGCTGGTGATCAGCGTCAGCGCGGTGATCAGCACGCCGCGGCCGGCGCTGCGCAGCGACTTCAGGATCGCCGCCTCGACGTCCGACGAGTGGTGCAGCTCCTCGCGGATGCCGTCGACGATGTAGAAGGTGTAGTCGACGCCGAGCCCGATGCCGAGCGCCACCACCGGCAGCGTGTTGATGTTCATGCCGATGTCGTTCAGCGCCATGTAGCTGAACGTGATCGTGTTCGACAGCATCACGGGGATCATGAAGAACACGCCCGCCACGGTGGAGCGGTAGGTCACGGTGCAGCACACCACCAGCACCAGCAGGGCCAGCGCGATCGCCTCGATCTGGCCCGCGAGGATCACCTCGTTGACCGCCGCGAGCACGCCCACCAGTCCGCCGGCCAGCAGGTACTCGGCCTTCTCGATCGGGTTGTTGGCGACGTACTCCTGCACGCGCGCGACCGCGGTGCGGATGGTCTCGCCCTGGTGGTCGCGGAAGAACAGCGTCACGGCCCCGTTCTGCGCGTCGGCGTCGGCATAGCGGTCCATATCGCCCGGGTCGGAGCCCGAGACGAACATGTAGGTCAGCTCGCCGTTCTCGTTGGCGTCGCGGCCGAGCTCGGCGTACATCGGGTTGCCTTCACGCAGCACGCGACGCACCTGGGGCAGGATGTCGGCCAGCGAGATGCTTCCGCCGACCTCGGGCTGCGATTCCATGTAGCGCTGGAAGGAGGCCATGCTGTCGAGCACCTCCGGCTCGCGCATCGCCCCCTTCTCCTTGCCGGCGACGACGACGAACATGCGGTCCGAGCCCTGGAACTGCCGGTTGATGTCGGTGGCGTCGCGGTTGTAGGAGGAGTCGGGCCACAGGATCGGCGAGCCCGGATTCGCGTCGCCGACCTTCAGGTTGAAGGCGTACCAGCCGGAGACGACGAACACCAGCAGCGCCAGCCCCAGCACCGCGTAGCGCCAGCGCGTCGTCACGACGGCGGCGCAGGCGCCCAGGATCCCGTCGAGCACCGGCCGGATGTTCACCGGGTGCACCGGGGTCTGCCGGCCCTTGAAGAACGACAGCATCACCGGCGTCATCACCAGCGCGCTGACGAAGATCGACAGGATCCAGACCGTGCCGATGTAGGAGATCTTCTCCAGCATCGGGATCGGCGTCAGCGCGACGACCAGCACGCAGCCGGCGTCGGCGACGATCGCCAGCATGCTGGGCTTGAAGAGGTTCTTCGCGCTGGCCAGCGCCGCCGCGCTGGAGCTGCTCGCGCCGCGCGCGATCTCGTCGTCGTAGCGCGAGATCAGCTGGACCGAGTTCGATATCGCCTGCGCGGTGATCAGGAAGGCGACGACGATGACGAGCGGATCGAGATGAAAGCCCATCAGCTCCGCCGCGCCGAGCGCCCAGATCGCGCTGATCACACCGGCCAGCAGCGGCAGCAGCGTGCCGTGCCAGGTGCGCGTGATCAGCAGCAGGATGAGCACCAGCGACGCGATCGCCGCGAAGAAGATCAGGATCGTTTCATCGAGGTAGTAGTTGACCCAGCCGTACAGCACCGGCTCGCCGACCACGCGCACCATCACGCCGTCGCCGGAGGCTTCCTTGACCAGCGCCATGATCTGGTCGAAGGCCTTGCTGTAGTTGATGTCGCCGTCGAGGAAGTCGGCCGTGATCAGCGTGGCCTTCATGTCCATCGACACGTAGGGCCCGTAGATCAGCGAGTTGTTGAGCACCGCCTCCTTCAGCGTGGCGATCTCCTCGGGCGTCTTCGGCAGCTCCGGCCACATGATCGGACGCGACTCGACGCCTTCGGTCGAGGCGCGCACCTCCTTGACCTTCTTCGAGGCGATCGAGACGATCTGGTAGGTGTCGATGCTGTCGACCTGCTGCAGGCCGACCGTCACCTTCTGCACCTTGGCGAGCACCTTCGGGTCGAAGATGTCGCCCTGCTCGGTCTCGAGCATGATGCTGACCATGTTGGAGCCGCCGAAGGTCGCCTTGAACTTCTGGTTCACCGCGACGTACGGGTGGTTCTTGGGCAGCAGGTCGCTGAAAACCGTCTTGACCTCGACATGGGCCGCCATCCAGGCCATGGCGGCGGTCAGGATCATGACGACGGCGATCACCCACCGGCGCTGCTGGATCAGCACCTCGAAGAGGTGGGTGAGCTTGCTGAAGCTTTTGTTTTTCACGGCTGTCTCCTGCCTGGTGGTCGATCAGCGGCCGACGATCGTCAGCTTCAAGCCGTCGAGGATTCCGAGGTTGGCGCCCGCGACGTAGTAGCGGTCGCCGGCTTTGGCGATCTGTGTGCGCCAGGACACGTCGCCATCGGCGAGGCGGCCGAGCTTCCAGTCCAGCGTTTCGGTGCCGGCGCTGACGACCACGCCCTTGTCGCCGACCGCCAGCCAGCGGCTGCCATCGAGGATCACGTCGAGCAGGTGCTCGCGTGTCAGGCGCGGCGCGTCGGTCCATGTCTTGCCGCCGTCGGCGGTGACCAGCAGCGTGCCGGCGAGGCCGACCGCGACGCCGTGCTCGGCGTCGCGGAAGGCCACGCCCATCAGGCTGACCTTGTTCTCGACCTCGACCTCGGTCCAGGTGGCGCCGCCGTCGGCGCTGCGCATGACGGCGCCGAACTCGCCGACCAGCCAGCCGCTCTGGCCGAGGAAGAACACGGCGTTCCACGCCCGGTCCTTCTCGGGCATCACGCGCGTCCAGGTCGCGCCCTTGTCGTCCGAGCGCAGCAGCGCGCCGAACTCGCCGACGGCCCAGGCGACGCCGTTGAAGACGCGCACCCGCAGCAGCTTGTTGGGGTTGTCGCTCTTCGGCGCGGTGGCCGGCAGCCAGGTGTTGCCGCCGTCGCTGGTGTGGAGGATCACGCCGCTGTTGCCGACGGCCACGGCGTGCTGGGCGTCCCAGGCCGCGATGCCCTGCAGGTTCTCGTGCGTCGGTATCGCCTGGCGCTGCCAGGACGCGCCGCCATCGGCCGAGTGGACGATCTTGCCGCCGGTGCCTGCGGCCCAGACGACCTGCTCGGTCGGCGCGGCCACCGCGAAGAAGTTGTCGCGTCGCTCGATCGCCTTGGGCTCGACCTTCTGGATGACCGCCTCGGCCTTCACGAAGAAGCCCGCGTAGAGCAGTCCGCCGATGATGGCCAGCGGCATCGCCGATGGCAGCAGCCCGGCCAGCATGCGCAGGCCGCCGGGGCGTTCGAGTTTCTTGGACATCCTGGTTCTCCTGGGTGGTTCGTCGCGGCGCGATGCGGTCAGATCGCGCGCGCCTTCATCTGCTTGGCGATGTATTCCGCCTGCCGGATCGCCAGCGTCACGATCGTCAGCGTCGGGTTCTCGGCGCCGCCGGTCGTGAACTGGCTGCCGTCGGAGATGAAGAGGTTCTTGATGTCGTGCGTCTGGCCGTAGGCGTTGCAGACGCTGTCCTTGGCCGAGGCGCCCATGCGGCAGGTCCCCAGGTTGTGCGTGGACGGGTAGGGCGGCGTGCGGAAGGACTTCAGCGCGCCGGCGGCCTCGTAGACGCGCTGGCCCTGCGTGAAGGCGTGGTCGCGCAGCGCGACGTCGTTCGCGTGGTCGTCGAAGTGCACGTTGGGCACCGCGTTGCCCCACTTGTCCTTGACGGCTGCGTTCAGCGTCACGCGGTTGGTCTCGCGCGGCATGTCCTCGCCGACCAGCCACATCCCCGCCAGGTGCGTGTAGTTGTCGAGGTACTCGGTGACCTCGCTGCCCCAGCCGCCCGGGTTCAGGAAGGCGGCCAGGAAGGGCAGGCCGAGCGAGAGCGTCTCCATCTCGTAGCCGCCGACGAAGCCGCGCTTCGGGTCGTTGCGCGCCTCGTCGCGCACGATGCCGGCCATCACGGTGCCGCGGTACATGTGCACCGGCTGCTCGAACAGGCCGTAGACCGATCCGGTCACGTGGCGCATGTAGTTGCGGCCGACCTGGCCCGAGCTGTTGGCGAGGCCGTCCTTGAACAGGTTGGAGGCCGACAGCAGCAGCAGCCGCGGCGTCTCGATCGAATTGCCGGCGACGGCGACGATGCGCGCCTTCTGGCGCTGCGGCTTGCCGTGCTTGTCGAAGTAGACGACGCCGCTGACCTTGCCCTTGGCGTCGTGCTCGATGCGCACGACATGGCTCTCGGGCCGCAGGTCCAGGTTGCCGGTCGCCTCGGCCTTCGGCAGCTCGGTGTAGAGCGTGCTCCACTTCGCGCCGCTCTTGCAGCCCTGGAAGCAGAAGCCCAGCTGCAGGCAGGCCGCGCGGCCGTCGCGCGGCTGGCTGTTGATCGCCATGTTGCCGGTGTGCACCTCGCCGTAGCCCAGCTTGCTGGCGCCGGCGTACATCACGCGGAAGTTGTTGTTGCCCGGCAGGCCGGGGATGCCGTGGGTGCGCGTGACGCCCATCTTGTCTTCGGCGCGCGCGTAGTAGGGCTCGAGCTCCTGCAGCGTCAGCGGCCAGTCCATCAGGTTGGCGCCGGCGATGTCGCCGTAGGTGGTCTTGGTCTTGAACTCGTGTTCCTGGAAGCGCAGCGAGGCGCCGGCCCAGTGCGTCGTCGTGCCGCCGACGGTCTTGCAGATCCACGCCGGCAGGGTCGGGAAGTCCTTCGCGACGCGCCAGCTGCCCGAGGTCGTGCGCGGGTCGGTCCAGGCGAGCTGGCTGAACGACTTCCACTCGTCGTTGATGAAGCTGGCGCTGGACTGCGTGGCGCCGGCCTCGAGCACCACCACCTTGATGCCTTGCTGGCAGAGCTCGTTGGCGAGCGTGCCGCCGCCGGCGCCGGAGCCGATGATGACGACCACCGAGTCGTCGTTGTGTTTGAACTGGGTCATGTCAGTACGAGCCTCGCGAAATGCTGGGGACGATGGGGCGCGCTGAACGGGCGCCTCAGCCGAGGAAGGACGGCGGGCTGGCGGTCTGCGGCGGTGCGGGCAGCCAGGTCAGGTCCTGGAAGCCGCGCGTCAGGTAGCCGCCCTTGTCCCAGGACGAGCCGGGATAGCCGAGCGCCGCGAAGGCCATGTCGTTGTCGTAGAGCGAGGTGATGCACTGGCCGCGCACCGTCTCGAAGAAGCCGCTCTTCTTGAGCGACTGCACGGCCTTGAGCTGCTCGGCCGCCGCGACGTCGACGAAGCGGCCGCCGGCCGCGCGGTCGAGGTCGGCGAGACCCGCCGACAGCTGCTTGGCCAGCTTCGCGTCGGCGGCCGCCTTCGCGTCGAGGTCCTTGACCAGCAGCGCGTAGACGGCGTCCGGCAGCTTCTTGTGCGGGAAGATCGTGCGGCCCATCGCGAGCAGCGCGCGGCCCTGCGCTTCGTTGAGCTTCTTCAGCGGCACGGCCCACACCGGCGACGGCGCCAGCGCGGCCAGCAGCGAGCCGGCGGCCAGCGTGCCCATGAGCACGCCCGAGCCTTTCAGGAACTGGCGCCGCGCCAGCGGCAGCTTGAGCTTGGGAACGCGGCCGTCTTCTTCGTGGCAGGCGTTCGACGCGTCGGACAGCGAGATGCTGATGGTCTTCACGGTTCTCTCCTTCGTCGCTTCGTGCCAGTTGGGGGGCACGGCGCGCGAAGTGTCGCGACGCGTTTCGGGCTCGGGGTTGTAGCCGGCTACTTCCTAGGGAAAGCACGTCCGGCGAGGGCGGCGCGACTGTCGCGCCGGGGTGTCCGAAAACGCGACATCGGGCGGCTGGCGCGACTGCGGGGAAACCACAGGAGCCGCGCGGCGCCGCTCTGCGACGGAGGCCGCGCCGCGCGCACGCAGCGCGGCGGCGCCGCCGTGGCATGGCGATTGCGCATCAGGGCTCACCCTCGGTCGGGCGACCGCCCGGCGCAACCACCTCACGACATGAGCCCACGCATACCCATCACGGTGATCACCGGCTTCCTCGGAGCCGGCAAGACCACGCTGCTCAACCGCATCCTGCGCGGCGCCGACGGCGGCCGCTACGCGGTCATCGTCAACGAATACGGCGAGCTCGGCATCGACGGCTCGCTCGTGGTCGGCGCCGACGAGGAGGTCTACGAACTCAACAACGGCTGCGTGTGCTGCAAGGTCCGCGGCGACCTGATCCGCATCATCAGCAGCCTCGTGCGGCGCCCCGGGCGCTTCGACGGGATCATCGTCGAGACCAGCGGGCTGGCCGACCCCGCGCCGGTGATCCAGACCCTGCACTTCGACGACTTCCTGCGCCAGCACACGCGCGCCGACAGCGTCATCTGCGTGGCGGACGCGCGCCACCTGGCCGCGCAGCTGCGCGACGCGCCCGAGGCCGTCGCACAGCTCGCGCAGGCCGACCTCGTGCTCGTCAACAAGGCCGACCTCGTGAAGGAGGATGCGCTGGCCGTGGTCGAGATCGCGGTCGAGCGCGCCAACCCGACGGCCGACGTGCTGCGCAGCGTCAAGGGCGACGTGCCGATCGCGCAGCTGCTGCGCCGCGACGCTTTCAATCTGTCGACGCTGCGGCTGCCGGCGCCGCGCCTGACGGCCGCACGCTCGGGTCGGCTCCCGCTGGTCTACTTCGATGTCGACGAAGGGCGACACGGCCGCGGCATCGACGCGCTGTCGCTCAGCATCGATCAGCCCCTGAGCGGCACCGCCTTCATCGGCTGGCTGCAGCGCTTCGTGCAGGCACGCGGCGCCGACCTGCTGCGCGGCAAGGGCGTCGTGTGCCTGCACGGCAGCGATCGGCGCTATGTCTTCCAGTCGGTCCACATGACCGTGGACAGCGGCCTCGACCGGCCGTGGCTCACCGGCGAGACGCGCAGCTCGCGGCTGGTCTTCATCGGCCGCGACCTCGACCGCGAGCAGATCCGCGAGCAGCTCGAGCGCTGCGTCGCCCAGGCCTGCGAGGTGGCGCCATGAACCCGCCGCTGATCGCGATGCTCGGCACCCAGTGGGACCTGGAGGCGCCCGTGGTCGGCCTCGCCTGGAGCGGCGACGGCCGGGCGCTGGGCTATGCGCTCGGCGACGGCCGCCTGGCGATGGTCGACACGCAGTGGCGCGGCGGACCGCAGGTCGAGGCCCGCGAAGGCGGCGGCGTCACGCTGCGGCCGGCCGAGCGACCGGCGCCGGCGCCCGAGGCGATCCGCTGCCACGGCGGCAGCTGCCACGGCGTCGCGGCGCACGCGGCGGGCGGCTTCGTGACCGGCGGCGACGACGGGCGCGTCGTGCGCACCTGGCAGGCCAAGCGCCAGGAAGCGATCGCCGCGGGCCGCGAGGCCTGGATCGACGCGGTCGCCTGCAGCGCCACCGGCGACATCGCCTACGCCGGTGGGCGCCAGGTGGCGCGCTGCCGCGCCGATGGCACGACCGAAGCGCTGGATCTGCCGGCATCGGCCGCGGGCGTGGCATTCGCCCCGGACGGGCAGACGCTGGCCGTCGCGCACAGCGGCGGCGTCACGCTGTGGGGCGCCGACGGCGCGACGCGCTTGCTCGCGTGGAGCGGCTACCACCGCAGCGTCGCCTGGAGCCCGGATGGCCGCTACGTCGTCAGCGGCATGCAGGAGAACGCCCTGCACGGCTGGCGCGTCGCCGATGGCGGCGACATCGAGATGGGCGGCTACATGGGCCAGCCGCTGTCACTGTCCTTCTCCGCCGGCGGCCGCATGCTGGTCACAAGCGGCGCGCTGCGGCCGGTGTGCTGGGACTTCCTGCGGCCCGGCAGTGCGCCGGGCGAATGCGGCATCGCGAGCAAGGCGCCGGTCGGCTGCGTCGCCTGCCATCCGCGCGACGGCGTCATCGCCGTCGGCCACCACAGCGGCGCGGTCAGCCTGTGTCGACCCGGCAGCGACGACTTCCTGCTCGTCAGGAGCACCGGCGGCGGCGCGGTGTCGGCGCTGGCGTGGTCGCCGAGCGGCACCCAGCTGGCCTTCGGCACCGAGGGCGGCGCCTTCGGCTGGATCGGCCTGCCCGAACTGATCTTCCAGCGCCGCCCGCAGGCGGCGGCCCACCCACGAACCCTAGACCAGGAGGTGACGCAATGACCGATCAGGATCAATCGAAAGCCCAGTTCTTCGAGCAGCTGTCCGCCATCTCGAACGCGATGATCGAGGCGCACGGCCGCCACTTTGCGATCGGTGCGCTGCTGCTCGCGGCGCGCTACATCGCCGAGAACGCGCCGAGCGACGACCCGGCCGCGGCCGAAGGCGCCGCCGCGCAGGCCGCGTCGGCCGCCGCCGTGTGAGGACGCGGTGGCCATGAAGCGCACGAACGTCCGACGCGCCGCTGCGGCGCCGGCCGGGCACCGGGTTAGCGAGCGGCCGATTCCGTTTCACGCTCGGACGCGTGCGCACGGCCTGCTGCCGCGGAATGAGACAGCAGCGCGCGCGATGCCGGATGGCGGCGAGCCGCTTCTCCTGGGAAGGCGCAGCGCGCCTAGGGGATTGCGAGCAGTGGCACGCCATTCGCAAAAACAAGCTCGGGCCGCGGCCCGCTCGACGGGCTGGCGGCACGACCCCCAGGCCGCAGCGAACTGGAACCAGGTCCGTGCGGACCAGTAAAGGAGACCTTCATGTCAGTAGGTTTGACGCTCAACAAGATCACGTCGCAGAAGGGCATCAGCATCGCTGAAGCAGCCCGGCGCATCGCCGACCTCGGCTGGCAGCCGAGCTACGTCCAGGAAGCGATGACCTTCCCGACCGACTACAAGATCGGCAAGGCCCCGCGCGATCCGATGAAGCAGGTGCTGCGCTCCTACTTCCCGATGCAGGAAGAGAAGGACAACCGTGTCTACGGCGCGCTCGACGCGGCGCTGCGCGGCGACATGTTCCGCAACACGCAGCCGCGCTGGGTCGAGTGGATGAAGCTCTTCCTGGCCATCATCCCCTTCCCCGAGATCTCGGCGGCGCGCTCGATGTCGATGCTCGGCCGCCTCGCCCCGGGCGAGGAGCTGCGCACCGGCTTCACGATGCAGATGGTCGACGAGTTCCGCCATTCCACGATTCAGATGAACCTGAAGAAGTGGTACATGGAGAACTACATCGACCCGGCCGGCTTCGACATCACCGAGGCCGCGTTCGGCAAGTGCTACGCCACGACCATCGGCCGGCAGTTCGCCGAGGGCTTCATCACCGGCGACGCGATCACCTCGGCCAACATCTACCTGCAGGTGGTCGCCGAGACGGGCTTCACCAACACCCTGTTCGTCGCGATGCCCTCCGAGGCCGCGCGCAACGGCGACTACGCGCTGTCGTCGGTGTTCCTGTCGGTGCAGTCGGACGAGTCGCGCCACATCGGCAACGGCCACTCACTGCTGATGTCGATCGTCAACGACCCGGACAACCACCTGCTGCTCGAGCGCGACATCCGCTACGCGTTCTGGCAGAACCACGCGATCGTCGACGCCGCGATCGGCACGATCATCGAGTACGGCACCACCGACCGCAGCAAGAACAAGGAGTCCTACGCCGAGCTCTGGCACCGCTGGATCTACGAGGACTACTACCGCACCTACCTGCTGCCGCTCGAGAAGTACGGCGTCAAGATCCACCACGACGACGTCTCGGCCGCGTGGGACCGCCTGGTCAAGAAGAACTACGTCCACAAGACGGCGCAGTTCTTCGCGGTCGGCTGGCCGGTCAACTTCTGGCGCATCGAAGCCCAGACCGAGAAGGACTTCGAGTGGTTCGAGCACAAGTACCCGGGCTGGTACGCCGAGTTCGGTGACTTCTGGAAGTGGTACGCCCGCAAGAGCGTGCCGGGCGAGCAGAACATGCTGTTCGACCAGGAGAACGGCTACGTCTACCCGCACCGCTGCTGGAGCTGCATGGTGCCCTGCCTGATCCGCGAGGACTTCGTCGTCGACGAGGTGGACGGCAAGCTCTTCACCTACTGTTCGGACCTGTGCCGCTGGACCCACAAGGTGGCCTTCGCCGCCGAGTACGAAGGCCGCCCGACGCCGGCGATGGGCCGCTTCAGCGGCCGCCGCGAGTGGGAGGAGTGCTACCACGGCTGGGACCTGGCCGACGCGATCAAGGACCTCGGCTTCGTGCGCAACGACGGCAAGACGCTGATGTCGCAGCCGCACCTGCGCTTCGACGACAAGGACATGTGGACCCTCGACCACGTCAAGGGCCACCAGATCCAGAGCCCGCTCCTGCTGCTGCGCGAGATGACGCCGCAAGCACGCGAGAAGCACATCGCCGACTACCGCGCCGGCTTCAAGATCAAGCCGTTCTGACGGACGGTCTTGCCTCAGGCACCGGGCGGCTCGCTGCCCGGTGCCGACCCGACACATCGGAATCAGACATGTCCGCGAAAACAGTCCATACGGTCCGGCTCGAGCCCTTCGGCGTCGAGATGGAGGTCGAAGAGGGCGAATGGGTGCTCGACGCCGCGTTCCGCCAGGGCATCGCGCTGCCGCACGGTTGCCGCGAGGGGCGCTGCAGCAGCTGCAAGTGCGTCGTCGTCGAGGGCGATGTCGAGGTCGAGGGCCACTCGACCTTCGCGCTGCCCGACCACGAGCGCGACGCCGGCCAGGTGCTGCTGTGCCGCACCCGCGCCTACAGCGACGTCACCGTCGAGCTGCTGAACTACGACGAGGAGCTGATGCGCAAGTCGATTGCCATCAAGTCCTTCGACGGCACGCTGGCCTCGGTCAGCGCGCTGACACACGACATCCGGCTGCTCGAAGTCAAGCTGGACGAGCCCATCAAGTTCTGGGCCGGCCAGTTCGTCGAGCTGACGGTGCCGGGCGCCGGCGTGACGCGCTCGTACTCGATGGCGAGCACGCAGAGCTCGCCGGACACGCTGCGCTTCATCATCCGCAAGTACCCCGAGGGTGCGTTCTCGTCGCTGCTCGACGGCGCACTCGAGCCCGGCACGCCGGTCAGCGTGAAGGGGCCCTTCGGCAGCTGCTTCCGGCGCGAGGAGCGCAAGGGACCGATGCTGCTGGTCGGCGGCGGCTCGGGCATGTCGCCACTGTGGTCGATCCTGCAGGACCACATCGAGAGCGGCGAACGGCGGCCGGTGCGCTTCTATTACGGCGCGCGCACCCGCAAGGACCTGTTCTTCATCGACGAGTTCGCGGCGATCGCCGAGCGGCTCCCCGACTTCGAATTCATCCCGGTGCTGTCGCAGGCCACCGACGAGGACGCCTGGCAGGGCGAGACCGGCTTCGTGCACGAGGCGGTCGAGCGCATCGAGCGCGCCCGCCCGCTGCCCGGCGAGGCCGACGCCTACACCTGCGGCCCGCCGCCGATGGTCGACGCGGTGCTGCCGGTGCTGCAGCGCCTGGGCGTCGCGCTGGACCGCACCTTTGTCGACAAGTTCACCCAGGCGAGTGCCACCGCGCCCGCGCTCGCTCACTGACACCACAAGGAGACCTCCATGAGCCAGGCAAGCAATGAATCCCAGCCCGTCAAGTCGGGTGCGGCGGGTGCCGCCAAGTTCGCGGGCTGGGACAGCCGCAAGTACAACTACTTCCAGCCCAAGGGCCGCAGGGCGACGCACTACGAGGACATGACCGTCGACGTGCAGCCGGACCCGAAGCGCTACCTGCTGCAGGACTGGATCATGTCCTTCGGCGACGGCACGCCGACCTACGCCGAAGGCTGGACCGCCGCCCGCAGCAGCGACTGGCACGTCTACCGCTCGGTCGACGAGGAGTGGGAGCGCACCCACTACCAGCGCCAGTCGACCATCGTCGGGATGATCTCGCAGGCGATCGAGAACGCGCGCCGCTCCGGCGCCGCGCAGCGCTTCGACAAGACCTGGGTCAAGGTGCTCGAGCGGCACCTCGGCGCCTACAAGCACGCCGAGTTCGGCCTGGGCACCGCGCTGATGCATGCCCAGCGCTACGGCTACACGCAGATGATCAACTCGACGATCCTGACCAACTCGTCGTACAAGCTGCGGTTCGCCCAGGACATCACGCTGTACCTCGGCGACATCGGCCTGGACATCGAGGGCTTCGACGCCGAGATCGGCAAGACCCAGTGGCTCGAGGACCCGATCTGGCAGCCGACGCGCCAGCTGATCGAGACCATCGGCGGCGCCACCGACTACCTCGAGAAGTACTTCGCGGTCAACGTCGTGTTCGAGCCGATGGTCGGCGAGCTGTTCCGCAGCGGCTTCTTCATGCAGGTCGCCGCTGCGCAGAACGACTTCCTGTCGCCGACCGTCGTGTCGTCCGCCGAAGGCGACTTCCAGCGCAACCTCGCCAACACCGTCGAGCTGCTGCACATGCTGACCCACGACGCGACGCACGGCGCGCACAACAAGGCGCTGTTCGAGACCTGGCTGGCGCGCTACGGCGACCTCGCCGTGCTGGCCGCCAAGAGCCTGCAGCCGATCTGGTCGCTGCCGCGCACCAAGGTCGCGCAGTTCGAGGGCGCCTACGCCGCCGCGGTCGAGCGCGTGAAGGCGATCGCCCAGCAGATCGGCGTCGCGCTGCCGGCGTCGATCGCCTGAGCGCCGCACCCCATCGACCCCAGACCAGGAAAGTAACCACCATGGCTGCCACGACCAACAGCTCGATCTTCAAGTCGTTCAAGGACCTCGCCTTCGAGGAGACCGTGTCGCACCAGTGCGGCGTGACGATGAACGACAGCGTCGAAGCCCGCGCCATCGCCGAGCTGATGGCGACCAAGCCCGGCATCCGCGTGACCTACATGCCGGCCATGATCCGCGTCGACGGCGAAGGCCGCATCGAGTTCAAGATGGACGAGATCGCCGAAGTGCTCGGCCGCGAGATGACGCCGCACATCTTCGAGATCTCCACCTCGACCCACTACGGTCGCATGGTGATGCTCGACGAGAACACCGTGGTCCTGTTCGGGAACATGGAAGAGGCGATGCAGTACGAGTGAGAGCGAAGGCCGCGACGCGGACCGCCGGCACGGCGGCCCGCACGCCGGCCGCCCCGCGCGACCCGACAACCACAGCACCGACGAGCGCCCCACACGGCGCCGGCGGGAGCCACCGACAGGAGACAAGCCATGCCCAACATCATGCTGCACGACGACGACGCGCGTCAGGCGCTGGGCCGCGGGGTCGCGAAGCTGGCCCGCGCGGTCCGCGGGACGCTCGGCCCGCGCGGGATGAACGCGATCATCGACCGGCCGATCGGCACGCCGATCATCTCGCGCGATGGCGTCAGCATCGCCGCCGAGATCGAGCTCGAGGACCCGTTCGAGAACATGGGCGCGCAGGTGCTGCGCGAGGTCTCGAAGCAGACCAACGAGGTCGCCGGCGACGGCACGACCACCGCCACCGTGCTGGCCGACGCGCTGGTGCAGGAAGGCCTGGCCTGCCTCGCCAAGGGCGCCAATCCGGTCGAGCTGGTCGAGGGGCTCGAGTGCGGCGCGATGGAGGTCGTCAACGCGCTGAAGGCCGCCGCCGTGCCGCTGGCCGACGCCGAGGCGCTGCGGGCGGTCGCGGTGGTCGCCGCGAACGACGAGCGCACCGGCCAGCTGGTCGCCGAGGCGCTCGAGCGCGTCGGCACCGACGGCATCGTCGACGTCGAGTACGGCACGACCGTCGAGACGGTGCTCGACGTGGTCGACGGCATGGCCTTCGACCGTGGCTACCTGTCGCACCACATGATCACCGACGTCGAGAAGATGCAGGTGGTGCTCGATCAGCCGCTGATCCTGATGACCGACCAGCGCCTGCAGACGCAGGACGAGGTCCACCTGCTGCTGGGGCTGGCCGGCGAGGCCGGGCGGCCGCTGCTGATCATCGCCGACGAAGTGGCGCCGGCCTGCGTCGTCACGCTGCTGGCCTGGCGCGAGAAGAGCGGGATCCCGGTCGCCGCGATCCACCCGCCGGAGTACGGCCACTGGCGCAAGGCGATGCTCGAGGACATCTCGATCCTGACCGGCGGCCGCGTCATCGCGCGCGACCTCGGCGGCTCGCTGGCGGCGGTGCAGCTGCGCGACCTCGGCGTCGCGCGCCAGGTCCGCATCGTGTCGAACCAGACCATCATCAGCGCCGGCGGCGGCGATCCGGCGCTGATCGCCGCGCGGCGCCAGCAGGTCGCGCGCCAGTACGAGCTGGCGCCGCCGAACATCGAGCGCGACAAGCTCAAGGAGCGGCTGTCGAAGCTGTCCGGCGGCACCGCGCTGCTGCAGGTCGGCGGCGCGACGCCGGTCGAGCAGAAGCGCCGGCTGCACCTGGTCGAGGACGCGATCCACGCGGCCCGCGCGGCCATCGAGGAAGGCGTGGTGCCCGGGGGCGGCATCGCGCTGCTGCGCGCGGCGGCGGCGCTCGAGGCCGAGATCGGCCGCCACGAGGGCGCGGTGCGCGAAGGCGTGAAGCTGCTGCAGCGCGCGCTGCAGCAGCCGCTCAAGCACATCGCCGCGAACGCCGGCCTCGACGGCATGGCCGCGGTGCGCAAGGCGATCGACGCGGCGCCCGGCGTCGGCCTCGACGCCCGCGACGGCCGCTTCGTCGACCTGGCGGCCGCCGGGATCATCGACCCGGTCAAGGTCAGCTACAGCGCGGTGCGCAACGCCGTGTCGGTGGCCGCGCTGATCCTGACGACGCAGACGCTGATCGCCAAGAAGCCGGACCACATCGACCCGACCGCGGGTCCGGCCCTCGGCGGCGGCGCCGAGCGACTGGGGCGGCCATGACGCTCGCGAGGCTGCGCCGCCTCGGCGGCCTGGCGATCACGGGCACCGGCATGGTGATCCTGCTGACGAGCGCCATCGAGGCGCTGGCCCGGTGAATCGCGCCAGCGCAGGAGACCCGACATGACTTTCCTCGAGCAGAGCGTCGATCGGCGGCCGCGGGTGCCGGTGGCGCACAATCCGTCTTGAGGCCGCCTCCGATGGGCATGCAATACACGGAGGCCGCCCGATGCTAGTCACGAACAGAAGTCGCGATGTGCTTCGGCGCGGACGCGCCATGCAGGAGACAGCGATGTCCTCGAGCCGTACTCCCACGGGGCCGACGCATGCCTGGCCGCTGACCGGGCCGGATGCCGGACTGGAGCCGCAAGCGGTGCGCGAGACCGCGCTGGCCTGGGAGCGTTTCGTGACCGGCGACGCGGCCGTGCCGGCCAACGTGCCCAAGCATGTGCTGTCCTCGTGGCAGCGCAGCCGGCGCCTCGGCGTCGAGCCAGGCTCGCGGATGGCGCCGCTGGCGGCGCGCAGCCTCGACGAGGTCGAGCAGCTGCGGCTGCGCAACCGCGACCTGGTCTGGGCCGCACAGGGCATCTTCCTCGCGTCGGCGCACCTGCTGGCCAAGTCGGGCTCGATCATGCTGCTGACCGATCCGAGCGGCATCGTGCTCGAGTCGTCGGGCGACGCGCGCACGCTCGACGCGGCGCAGGACATCCACCTGACCAACGGCGGCAACTGGAGCGAGAGCGTCGTCGGCACCAACGGCATCGGCACGGCGCTGGCGACCGGCAGCCCGGTCCAGGTCCACGCCGCGCAGCACTACTGCGAGGGCATCAAGGCCTGGACCTGCGCCGCCGCGCCGATCTACCTGCCGGGCACCAACCAGCTGCTCGGCGTGATCGACATCTCGGGCCCGCCGGCGACCTTCCAGCTCAACAACCTCGCGCTCGCGGTGGCCTGTGCGCGCCAGATCGAGGCGGTGCTCGCCGAGCGCGCGAGCCGCGAGCACGGCCACCTGCTCGAGGCCTGCCTGAACCATTCGGGCCGGGCCGACGCGGCGGCGATGCTGGCGCTGGACCGCAACGCGCGCATCGTCCACAGCAGCGGCCAGCTGCCGCCCGAGCTCGCCTCCCGCCTGGGCGACTGCCTGCAGGGGCGGCATGTCACCGTCTGGGAGTCGCGCCTACCGGACGGCCTGCTGGGCGAGTGGCTGCACCCGGTGCGCGTCGAGGGCTGCCCGATCGGCGCGCTGCTCGTCGTGCCGCGCCGCTCGGCGGCTCGTGTGCTGCGGCCGGTCGAGGCGGCCGCCGCCGGCCGGCCGAGCGCGGCCGTCGCCGGCGAGGTGGTCGACGTGCCGCCACCGACGCCCGGCATCGCGGGCATGGTCGGTCAGAGCGAGGCCTTCCGCATCGCCACCGACCGCGCCCAGCTACTCGGGCGGCGCCGCGTCGCGGTGCTGGTGCAAGGCGAGACCGGCGCCGGCAAGGAACTGTTCGCGCAGGCCATCCACGCCGCCGAGGGGCGCGGCGGTGCGTTCGTCGCCTTCAACTGCGGCGCGGCAACGCGCGAGCTGATCGGCGGCGAGCTGTTCGGCCATGTGCGCGGCGCCTTCACCGGCGCGACCAACGAGGGCCGCGCCGGCCGCTTCGAGCTGGCCCACAACGGCACGCTGTGCCTCGACGAGATCGGCGAGCTGCCGCTGGACCTGCAACCGGTGCTGCTGCGCGCGCTCGAGGACGGCATCGTCTACCGGCTCGGCGACCCGACGCCGCGCAAGGTCGACGTGCGGCTCGTCGCGATGACCAACCGCGACCTGCTGCAGGAGGTCGAGGCCGGCCGCTTCCGCCGCGACCTCTACCACCGCATCGGCGTCACGCGCGTGCTGGTGCCGCCGCTGCGCGAGCGCGAAGGCGACCTGGAGCTGCTGATCGAGCACTTCGTGCGCCTGCTGGCGCAGCGCCACGGCGTCGCACCACGCGTCTTCGACGACGACGTGCTGGGCGTGCTGCGCCGCTACGCCTGGCCGGGCAACGTGCGCGAGCTGCGCAACCTGATCGAAGGCCTGCTGCTGACCTCCAGCGACGAACTGGTGCGGCGCCACGAGCTGCCGGCCGAGATGCTGAACGGCTCGGAGCCGGCGCCACCGGACGTCGACATGACCCGGCTGGAGTCGACCGAGAGGCTCACGATCCTGAAGGCGATCGAGTCGGTCCAGGGCAACCTGGCCCAGGCGGCGCGCGTGCTCGGCATCTCGCGCAGCACGCTGTACCGCAAGGTCGAGCGCTACCGACTGGAAAGCGTCGTGAAGTCAGGTTACGACCCGGGCAGCTAGCCCCCCGCCGCGCGCCGCCAGGCGCCCCGCCAGCCCTCCACGCAGTACCGGAGATCGGTGACTTTCGGGTCACCGCGGGGCGGTGTTGTCTCGCGTTCATGCAGAGCGCGAGTCCGCCGCCCCTTTCGAAGGAACCCGTCATGTTCAAGCTCGACAACCCGAACGGGGCCAGCCAGTACGAGTCCCGCCAGCGCTCGATACGCATCCACGGCGTCATCACCAGCATCCGGCTCGAGAACGCGATGTGGGACGTGCTGTCCGCCATCGCCGTCGAGCGCAACTGCACGACCAACGCGCTGATCTCGCGCCTCTACGACGAGCTCACCGCGAGCCGCTCGGAGGCGTCGAACTTCGCGTCCTTCCTGCGCGTCACCTGCGTGTGCCACCTGGTCGCCCGCGGGCAGCGCGTGCCGGCGCCGCCGCGGCTGCACCGCCCTCCTGTCGATGCCGATGTGAACGCGGCGTTCGCCTACTGAGATGCGCGACGGCCCCCGCTGTTTCGAGGACTTCGAGCGTTGCATCGACGGCTTCCTCGCGCGCCGGCCAGCGGCCTGGCCGGGGCGGCGCGCCGCGTCGCTGGCGCGGCGCGCCGGCGCTTGCGACCACCTGATCACCGCGGCGCTGGTGCACGACTTCGCTGCCTGCCTCGGCGAGCCCGCGCCGGCCGATGGCCTGGCGCGCCGGAGCGCCGAGCTGCTCGGCGGCGTGTTTCCGGCGCAGGTGCTGACGCCGCTGCGACTGGTCGGCGCGGCAGCGCCGGTCGTCGCGGCGGCACCGCTGCTCGCGCAGAGCCGCCGCCTGCGCCGCTTCATCGACGCCGCCCAGGCGTCGGCCGAAGGCGCCCTGCTGCCCTGGACCGCGCTGCGCTCGATCGCCCGCCGCGCCTCGCTCGACGGCTGAAGGACGAAAGGAAGCCATGAAACAAGACCCCGAGCGGCGCGCCAGCGGCGACCGTGCGACGCTGCGGCGCGAGGTGCTGGCGGCGCTGCGCGCCGTCGTGCCGGCCCATATTCTGCTGAGCCGCGACGAGCAGGCCGTGCCCTTCGAATGCGATGGCCTGACCGCCTACCGCACCGTGCCGCTGGTGGTCGCGCTGCCCGAGGACGAGGCCCAGGTCGCCGCGATCCTGCGCTGCTGCCACGCGCTGCGCGTGCCGGTGGTCGCGCGCGGCGCCGGCACTGGCCTGTCGGGCGGCGCCCTGCCCCACGAGCGCGGCGTGACGCTGTCGCTGGCGCGGCTCGACCGCGTGCTCGGCGTCGACCCGCTGGCCTGCACCGCGGCGGTCCAATGCGGCGTGCGCAACATCGCGATCAGCGAGGCGGCTGCACCGCACGGCCTGTACTACGCGCCCGACCCGTCGAGCCAGATCGCCTGCACGATCGGCGGCAACGTGGCCGAGAACGCCGGCGGCGTCCACTGCCTGAAGTACGGGCTGACGCTGCACAACGTGCTGCGGGTGCGCGGCTACACGGTCGAGGGCGAGGCGATCGAGTTCGGCGCCGAGGCCTACGACGTGCCCGGCCTCGACCTGCTGGCGCTGCTGGTCGGCAGCGAGGGCATGCTCGCCGTCGCCACCGAGATCACGGTGCGGCTGGTGCCCAAGCCCCAGGCGGCGCGCTGCATCCTCGCGAGCTTCGCCGACGTCGAGGCCGCCGGCGCCGCGGTGGCCGAGGTGATCGCGGCCGGCATCGTGCCGGCCGGCCTCGAGATGATGGACAAGCCGATGACCGCGGCCGTCGAGGACTTCGTGCAGGCCGGCTACGACCTCGACGCCGCGGCGATCCTGCTGTGCGAGAGCGACGGCACGCCCGAGGAAGTCGACGAAGAGATCGGCCGCATGGTCGCCGTGCTCGAGGCCGCCGGCGCGACGCGCTTCGAGATCAGCCGCAGCGAGGCCGAGCGGCTGAAGTTCTGGTCGGGCCGCAAGAACGCCTTCCCGGCCAGCGGGCGCATCAGCCCCGACTACCTGTGCATGGACTCGACCATCCCGCGCCGCCGCATCGCCGAGATGCTGCGCTGCATCGCCGACATGGAGGCCCGCTACGGGCTGCGCTGCTGCAACGTCTTCCACGCCGGCGACGGCAACCTGCACCCGATGATCCTGTTCGACGCCAGCGACCCCGGCCAGCTGCAGCGCGCCGAGCGCTTCGGCGCCGACATCCTCGAGACCAGCGTCATGCTCGGCGGCACCATCACCGGCGAGCATGGCGTCGGCGTCGAGAAGCTGAACTCGATGTGCGTGCAGTTCTCGCTCGAGGAGCGCGAGCAGATGCTGCGCGTCAAGCATGCCTTCGACCCCGGCTCGCTGCTGAACCCCGGCAAGGTGATCCCGACGCTGAACCGCTGCGCCGAGTACGGCCGCATGACGGTACGCGGCGGCCGCCTGCCGCATGCCGAGCTGGCGAGGTTCTGATGGCGCGAACCACGCGGCCGCTGCCGGCCGAACGGCAGCTCGTCGAGCGCGTGCTCGACGCCTGGGACCGCCACGAGGCGCTCGAGCTGCGCGGCGGCGGCACCAAGCATTTCTACGGCGAGGCGCCGCGCGGCGCGGTGCTCGACCTGCGCCCGCTCCGCGGCGTGATCGACTACGAACCGACCGAGCTCGTCGTGACCGCGCGCTGCGGCGAGCCGCTGGCCGAGATCGAGGCGCTGCTGGCCGAGCAGGATCAGCACCTGGCCTTCGAGCCGCCGCACTTCGCGGCCGGTGGCACGGTCGGCGGCATGGTCGCCGCCGGCCTCGCCGGGCCGGCGCGTGCCGCCGCCGGCGCACTGCGCGACCACGTGCTCGGCGTGCGCCTGCTCAACGGCCGCGGCGAGATCCTGCGCTTCGGCGGCCAGGTGATGAAGAACGTCGCCGGCTACGACGTGTCGCGGCTGCTGGCCGGATCGCTGGGCATCCTCGGCATCATGCTGGAGGTGTCGCTGAAGGTGCTGCCGCTGCCGGCGGCGGTCGAGACGCTGGGCTTCGAACTGCCCGAGGCCGAGGCACTGCAGCGACTGCGCGCCTGGGCCTCACGGCCGCTGCCGGTGAACGCCAGCGCCTGGCACGAGGGCCGGCTGTGGGTGCGGCTGGCCGGCGCGCAGGCGGCGGTCCGCACCGCCGCCGCGGCCCTGGGCGGCCAGCGCCTCGACCGCGACGAGGCGGCGCTGTGGTGGGCCGCGGTGCGCGACCACCGCCACCCCTTCTTCCGCCTCGACGACGAGGCGCTGGCGGCCGGCACCAGCCTGTGGCGGCTGTCGCTGCCGCCGGCCGCGCCGGTGCTCGAGCTGCCCGGCGCGGGCTTCATCGAATGGGGCGGCGCCCAGCGCTGGCTGCGCAGCAGCGCGCCGGGCGAAGCGGTACGCCAGGCGGCGCAACGCGCCGGCGGTCATGCGACCTGGGTCCGCGGCCTGGCGCGCGACGTCGGCGTGTTCACCCCGCCTTCGGCCGTGACGATGCAGCTGCACCGGCGCCTGAAGGACGCCTTCGACCCGCACCGCCTCTTCAACCCCGGGCGGCTCTTCCCCGACCTCTGAAGGACACGATGCAGACCCGACTGAGCGCGGAATTCGACGGCGATCACGACGCGGCGATCGCGCAGGACCTCCTGCGCAGCTGCGTGCACTGCGGCTTTTGCACCGCGACCTGCCCGACCTACCAGCTCGAGGGCAACGAGCTCGACGGGCCGCGCGGCCGCATCTACCTGATCAAGCAGGTGCTCGAGGGCGCGCCGGCGACGCGCAGCACGCAGCAGCACCTGGACCGCTGCCTCACCTGCCGCAGCTGCGAGACCACCTGCCCGAGCGGCGTGCAGTACGGCCGGCTCGCCGAGATCGGCCGTGAGCTCGTCGACCGGCGCGTGCGCCGGCCGCTGACCGAGCGCGCCGCGCGCTGGCTGCTGAAGGAAGGCCTGACCTCGCCGCTGTTCGCGCCGGCGCTGCGCGTCGGCCAGGCCGTGCGCGGCGTGCTGCCGCGCGTGCTGCAGGCCAAGCTGCCGCCGAAGGCCGATGCGCGCGCCCGCGCCTGGCCGGCGCGCACGCATGCGCGCAAGGTGCTGCTGCTGGCCGGCTGCGTGCAGCCGGCGCTGCTGCCCAACATCAATGCCGCGACGGCGCGGGTGCTCGACGCGGCGTCGATCCAGACGCTGGTCGCCGAGCGCGCCGGCTGCTGCGGCGCGCTGCGCGCCCACCTCGGCGACGGCGACGGCGGCCGCGCCGACATGCGGCGCAATGTCGACGCCTGGTGGCCCTGGGTCGAGTCGGGCGAGGTCGAGGCGATCGTCAGCAACGCCTCCGGCTGCGGCGTGATGGTCAAGGACTACGGCGCGGCGCTGGCCGACGATCCGCGCTACGCCGAGCGCGCCGCGCGCATCAGCGCGCTCACGCGCGACCTCGGCGAGCTGCTGCCCGGGCTGGTGCCGATCCTGCTGGACTGCCTCGGCCCGCGCGACGACGCGCCGCGCCTGGTGTTCCATTCGCCCTGCACGCTGCAGCATGGCCAGGGCGTGCGCGGCACGGTCGAGGCCGGCCTGGCCGCGCTGGGCTTCGAGGTCCGGCCGGCGCCGGCCGAGAGCCACCTGTGCTGCGGCTCGGCCGGCACCTACAGCGTGCTGCAGCCGGCGCTCGCGCAGCGGCTGCGCGACCGCAAGCTGGGCCGGCTGTCGGCCGCGGCGGCCGACGTCATCGTCTCGGCCAACGTCGGCTGCATCCAGCACCTGCAGTCGGGCACCGCGCTGCCCGTGCGCCACTGGGTCGAGGTCGTCGACGCGGCCCTGGCGCCCCCTCCAGTTCCCTCCAACGCCCGCACGCCATGACCGCGCCCCGCACCTCGCTCCTCCAGCAGCCCCGCCTGCTGACCCCGCTGCACGCCTTCACCGACAACTACATCTGGCTGCTGCGCGCCGGTCCGTCGGCCTGGGTCGTCGACCCGGGCGAAGCGGCCTGCGTGCTGGACTTCCTGGCCCACCACCAGCTGACGCTGCGCGGCATCCTGCTGACCCATCACCATGCCGACCACACCGGCGGCGTCGACGAGCTGCGGCGCCTGACCGGTGCGACGGTCTACGGCCCCGCCGGCGAGTCGCTGCCGGAGCCGGTGCAGCGGCTGGCCGAAGGCGACCTGCTGCAGGTGCTCGGCTCGACCTTCCGCGTGCTCGACGTGCCGGGACACACCGCCGGGCACATCGCCTTCTACACGCCGGATTTCGATGCCTCGCCGCTGCTGTTCTGCGGCGACACGCTGTTCTCGGGCGGCTGCGGCCGCCTGTTCGAAGGCACGCCGGCGCAGATGCTCGGCTCGCTCGACAAGCTCTCGCGCCTGCCGCCGGCGACGCGGGTGTGCTGCGCGCACGAGTACACGCTCGGCAACCTGCGCTTCGCCCAGGCGGTTGAGCCCGACAACCCCTACGTGAAGGCGCGCCTGCACTGGTGCGAGACGCGCCAGGCGGCCGGCGAGCCGACGCTGCCCAGCACGATCGCGACCGAACTGAAGATCAACCCCTTCCTGCGCAGCCGGCGCCCGGCGGTGCGGAAGGCGATCGCGCAGCGCGGCCCCGCCGACGACGACGTCGCCGCCTTCGCCGCGCTGCGCGCGTGGAAGAACGAGTACCGCGGCTAGCGATGAAGCACTTCTTCTCCCGTGCCGCGCGCCGCACCGAGCGGGCCGCGACCGCGGCCGCACACGAGGCCGAGATCGCCGAGCTGCAGCGCCAGCTCGCCGCGCGGCAGGCCGAGATCGAGGGCCTGCAGATGCGCTTCGACCTCATCCGCCGCGCCTCGGGCGAGGGGCTGTGGGACATGGAGGTGCCGGCCGACGACGCGGCCGGCGCCGGCCATCCCTTCTTCTGGTCGGCGCAGTTTCGCCGACTGCTCGGCTACCGCGACGAGCGCGATTTCCCCAACGTGCTGTCGAGCTGGTCGAACCTGCTGCATCCCGAGGACAAGCAGCGCACGCTGAACGCGTTCAGCGCCCACATGAGCGACCGCTCCGGCCGCACGCCCTACGACCTGAGCTACCGCCTGCGCTGCACGGACGGCGTCTATCGCTGGTTCCGCGCCCGCGGCGAGACGCTGCGCGCCGCGGACGGCTCGCCGCTGCGCGTGGCCGGCACGCTGACCCCGCTCGAAGAAGACCTGAAACTGCAACAGGAGCTCGACGTGACGCACACGCGCTTCGAGCTCTCGCGCGAGATCGTCAACGACGGCGTCTGGGACCTCGCCGTCGTCGCCGGCGACCCGGTCAACCCGCGCAACGCCTTCTGGTGGTCACCGCAGTTCCGCCGGCTGCTCGGCTTCGAGGAGGAGCCCGAGTTCCCCAACGTGCTCGACAGCTGGGCCTCGCGCCTGCATCCCGAGGACAAGGAGCGCACGATGTCGGCCTTCGTGCAGCACCTCAACGACAAGTCGGGCCGCACGCCCTACGACGTGCGCTACCGGCTGCGCTGCCGCAACGGTGCCTACCGCTGGTTCCGCGCGCGCGGCCAGACCCGGCGCGCGGCCGACGGCACGCCGCTGCGCGCGGTCGGCGCGCTGGCGGACATCCAGGCCGAGAAGGACCGCGAGGAGGCCGAGCGGCACCGCGTCCGCTACAACGCCCAGCTCGAGTCCAGCCTGAAGGACATCGGCGACATCGTCGGCGCCATCCAGCTGATCGCGCAGCAGACCAACCTGATCGCGGTCAACGCGGCAGTCGAGGCCGCGCGCGCCGGCGACGCGGGGCGCGGCTTCGCGGTGATCGCCGGCGAGATCCGCACGCTGTCGCAGCGCACCAGCGAAGCGACCACCGACGTGATGCACATCCGCCAGAAGCTGGAAGACGGCCGGCGCGAGCTCAACGGGTCCTGAGCGGCCGGCCCTAGACGCTCCAGGGCGCGTTGGCCTCGGCCGCCAGCACGTAGCGCTGCAGCGCCTGCGCGCACACCGCAGGGTCGATGCGCCCCCGGCGCCGCAGCGCGTCGAGCGCTGCCACCACGATGTGCTGGCGGTCGACCTCGAAGAAGCCGCGCAGCGCCGCGCGCGTGTCGCTGCGGCCGAAGCCGTCGGTGCCGAGCGCGGTGAAGGGCGCATCGAGGTAGACGCCGGCCAGCTGCGGCCAGGCGCGCACGTAGTCGCTTGCCGCGACCACCGGCGTGTCGCCGGGCAGGCAGCGCAGCAGGTGGCTGACGCGCGGCTCGGCCTCGGGGTGCAGGCGGTTCCAGCGCTCGGCCTCGCGCGCGCCGCGCGCCAGCTCGGCGAAGCTCGTCGCGCTCCAGATCTCGGCCTCGACGCCCCAGTCGCGCGCCAGCAGCTCCGCCGCCGCGATCACCTCGCGCAGGATCGTGCCGCTGCCCAGCAACCGCACGCGCGCCGCCGGCGCCTCCACCGCGGCCGTGCCGTAGCGGTACAGGCCCTGGATCACGTCGGCCTCCACACCGGCCGGCAGCGAGGGCTGCGCGTAGTTCTCGTTCATCAGCGTGACGTAGTAGAAAACGTCTTCCTGGCGCTCGAGCATCTGCCGCATGCCATGGTCGAGGATCACCGCGAACTCGCCGGCGAAGCAGGGGTCGTAGGCGCGGCAGTTCGGCACCGTCGCCGCCTGCAGCAGGCTGCTGCCGTCCTGGTGCTGCAGGCCCTCGCCGCCGAGCGTCGTGCGGCCCGCGGTCGCGCCGAGCAGGAAGCCGCGCGAGCGCTGGTCGGCCGCGGCCCAGATCAGGTCGCCGACGCGCTGGAAGCCGAACATCGAGTAGTAGATGTAGAAGGGCAGCATCGCCTGGCCATGCGCCGAGTAGCTGGTCGCCGCCGCGGTCCAGCTGCTGATCGCACCGGCCTCGCTGATGCCTTCCTCGAGGATCTGGCCGTTGGTCGCCTCGCGGTAGCTCATCAGCGAGCCGATGTCCTCGGGCTCGTAGCACTGCCCCGCGCTCGAGTAGATGCCGATCTGCTTGAACAGGTTGGCCATGCCGAAGGTGCGCGCCTCGTCGGCGACGATGGGCACGACGCGCGGGCCCAGCGCCGCATCCTTGAGCAGGGTGGTCAGCAGGCGCACGAAGGCCATCGTCGTGCTCATCTCCTTGCCGTCGGCCTGGGTCGCGAAGCCGGCGTAGGCGGCGAGCGGCGGCACCGCGACCGGCGCGGCCTGGCCGCGCCGCGCCGGCAGCGCGCCGCCGAGCGCGGCGCGGCGCGCCTGCAGGTAGCGCAGCTCGGGGCTGTCGTCGGCCGGCCGGACGAAGGCCAGCGACGCGGCCTGCTCGTCCGACAGCGGCAGGTCGAAGCGGTTGCGGAACGCGATCAGGTCCTCGCGCTCGAGCTTCTTCTGCTGGTGCGTCGTCATGCGGCCCTGGCCGGCATGGCCCATGCCGTAGCCCTTCTTGGTCTGCGCCAGGATCACGGTCGGCCGGCCGACCGTGCGCAGCGCCTCGTGGTAGGCCGCGTGGATCTTGACCAGGTCGTGGCCGCCGCGCTTCAGGCGGTCGATCTGCTCGTCGGTCAGGCCCTGGGCCAGCGCGGCGAGCTGCGGGTCCTGGCCGAAGAACTGCTCGCGGTTGTAGCGCCCGTCCTTGGCGGCGAAGGTCTGGAACTGGCCGTCGACGGTGCGCGCGAAGGCGCGTGCCAGCGCGCCCTCGGTGTCGCGCGCGAACAGGCCGTCCCAGTCCGAGCCCCAGACCAGCTTGATGACGCGCCAGCCGGCGCCCGCGAACAGCGCCTCGAGCTCGTCGATGATGCGGCCGTTGCCGCGCACCGGGCCGTCGAGCCGCTGCAGGTTGCAGTTGATCACCCAGGTCAGGTTGTCGAGCTTCTCGCGCGCGGCCAGCGTCAGCGCGCTCATGCTCTCGGGCTCGTCCATCTCGCCGTCGCCGAACACGCCCCAGACGCGGCGCCCGGCGGTCTGCTGCAGGCCGCGGTGCTGCAGGTAGCGCATGAAGCGCGCCTGGTAGATCGAGCTGATCGGCCCGAGGCCCATCGAGCCGGTCGGGAACTGCCAGAAGTCCGGCATCAGCCAGGGGTGCGGGTAGCTGCTCAGGCCGCGCGCGCCGCGCCCGGGCGCGGTGATCTCCTGGCGGTAGCTGCCCAGGTCGGCCTCGCTCAGGCGGCCTTCGAGGAAGGCGCGCGCGTAGACGCCGGGCGCCGAATGCGGCTGGTAGAACACCAGGTCGCCGCCGGCCGCGTCCGCGCCGCCGGCGCGGAAGAAGTGGTTGAAGCCGACCTCGAACAGATCGGCCGCGCTGGCATAGCTGGCGATGTGGCCGCCGAGCTCGCCATAGGCCTGGTTCGCGCGCACCACCATCGCCAATGCGTTCCAGCGCATCAGCGAGGCCAGGCGCTCCTCGATCGCCAGGTCGCCCGGAAAGGGCGCCTGCCGCGACGCGGGCACCGTGTTGACATAGGGCGTGCCCAGCGCCGGCTGCCAACCGACCGCCGGGTCGCGCGCGATGCCGGCCAGCAGGTCCATCAGTTCGCGCGCGCGCTGCGGGCCGGCGCTGTGCAGCACCGAGGCCAAGGCCTCGCGCCATTCGGCGCTTTCCTGCGGGTCGCTGTCGCGCTCGGGATCGGCTTGCAGCAGCGGGTGGATCGCGGGGTCGCTCATCGGGGTCTCCTGATGAGCAAACTCTACGTGCGCGCCCCCGGAATCTTGTGTCGAAGATGCTGCGTTCATGGCCTTGCCGCAGCACAATCTGCCGCCACCGAAGGAGATTGCGGAAGAATGGAACTCGATGCCGTGGACCTGCGCATCCTGCGCGAACTGCAGGCCGACGCCAGCCTGCCGAACGTCGAGCTGGCGCGGCGCATCCACCTGTCCCCCTCGCCCTGCCTGGCGCGGGTGCGCGCACTGGAGGCGGCCGGGCTGATCCGCCAGTACGTCGCGCTGCTCGACCCGGTGCAGCTCGGCCTGCACCTGAACGTCTTCATCTCGATCAGCCTGAAGCAGCAGCGCCGCGCGGCGCTCGAGGCCTTCGAGGCCAAGGTCTGCGCACGCGAGGAGGTGATGGAGTGCTACCTGATGACCGGCGACGCCGACTACCTGATCCGCGTCGCGGTGCCGGACATGGCGGCGCTCGAGCGCTTCATCCTCGAGCAGCTGTCGCCGATGAAGGAGATCGAGAAGATCCGCTCCAGTTTCGCGCTGAAGCAGGTGCGCTACAAGACGGCGTTGCCGTTGAGCCAGGCTTGAACCGCGGCCCGCGGCAAGGCCTGCGGCGCAACGGCGGTATTGGTAGGCCGTGTTGGGATCGAACCAACGACCAAAGGATTATGAGTCCTCTGCTCTGACCGACTGAGCTAACGGCCCCCGCCGGGGATTGTCTCCGAGCGGGCGCGCCGCTGCGGCTCAACGCGGCTGCGTCAGCGCATGCCCCACCAGACGCGCGGTGATGTCCACCAGCTGGATCATGCGGTCGTAGGCCATGCGCGTCGGGCCGATCACGCCGAGGGTGCCGACGATCTTGCCGTCGACCTCGTAGGGTGCCGAGACGATGGACAGCTCCTCGTAGGGCACCACCTGGCTCTCGCCGCCGATGTAGATGCGCACGCCCTCGGCGCGGCTGCTGACATCCAGCAGGCGCATCAGCTGGGTCTTCTGCTCGAACAGGTCGAACAGCTTGCGCAGGCTGCCCATGTCGTTGGAGAAGTCCTGCACCGCGAGCAGGTTGCGCTCGCCGGAGATCACGACCTGCTCGGCCCCGTCGCCCTCCGCCTCGCTGCCGGCCTGCACTGCGGCCTGCATCAGCGTGGCGATCTCGCCGCGCAGCGCCTCGACCTCGGTCTTCAGGCGCTCGCGCACCGCCTCCATCGTCAGGCCGGCGTAGTGCGCGTTGATGAAGTTGCTGGCCTCGACGAGCTCGGACTGGGTGTGGTCGCGCACGGTGATGACGACGCGGTTCTGCACGTCGCCGTCGGGCGCCACCAGGATCACCAGCACGCGGCGTTCGCCGAGGCGCAGGAACTCGATGTGGTGGAACACGCCGGCCTTGCGCGGCGCGGTCACCACGCCGACGAACTGCGACAGGTTGCCCAGCACCTGCGCGGCATGCGCGATCACGCGCTGCGGCTGGTCGGGCTGGAGCTGCTCGCGCAGCTGCTGCTGCGTGGCCGCGGCCTCGACGCTGGCCAGGTCCAGCGGCCGCGCGGTCAGCATGGTGTCGACGAAGAGGCGGTAGCCGCGCGCGGTAGGGATGCGCCCGGCGCTGGTGTGGGGGCTGGCGATCAGGCCCAACTCCTCCAAGTCGGCCATCACGTTGCGGATCGTCGCAGGACTCAGGTCCAGGCCGGAGGCCT
>Ga0209966_1000136_pt1 | contig 30875 bp, 26 predicted proteins | sample RhisoiCoNPM_FD_187575 | JGI IMG/M metagenome (GOLD analysis project Ga0209966, IMG submission 187575) | Arabidopsis thaliana rhizosphere microbial communities from the Joint Genome Institute, USA, that affect carbon cycling - Rhizosphere... | ecosystem: Host-associated > Plants > Roots >... | reverse complement strand
CCGACGGCCAGATGAAGACCGGCCGCGACGTCGTGATCGGCGCGCTGCTCGGCGCCGACGAGTTCGGCTTCGCGACCGCGCCGCTGGTGGTCGAGGGCTGCATCATGATGCGCAAGTGCCACCTCAACACCTGCCCGGTCGGCGTGGCCACTCAGGACCCGGTGCTGCGCGCCAAGTTCCAGGGCAAGCCCGAGCATGTCGTCAACTACTTCTTCTTTGTCGCCGAGGAAGCGCGCCAGATCATGGCGCAGCTGGGCATCCGCAGGTTCGACGACCTGATCGGCCGAGCCGACCTGCTTGACACCCGCAAGGGCATCGCGCACTGGAAGGCGCGCGGGCTGGACTTCAGCCGCGTGTTCCACCTGCCGCAGGTCGGCGCCGAGGTGCCGCGCCGCCAGGTCGACGAGCAGGACCATGGCCTTGCGAAGGCGCTCGACGTCAAGTTGATCGAGAAGTGCCGTCCGGCGATCGAGCGCGGCGAGAAGGTCCAGTTCATGGAGGAGGTGCGCAACGTCAACCGCACGGTCGGCGCGATGCTCTCCGGCGAGCTGATCCGCCACCGCCCCGAGGGCCTGCCCGACCACACGATCTTCATCCAGATGGAAGGCACCGGCGGTCAGAGCTTCGGCGCCTTCCTGGCGCAGGGCATCACGCTGTACCTGATCGGCGATGCCAACGACTACACCGGCAAGGGCCTGTCGGGTGGCCGCGTCGTCGTGCGCCCGTCGATCGACTTCCGCGGCGACGCGGTCAACAACATCATCGTCGGCAACACCGTGCTGTATGGCGCGACCAGCGGCGAGGCCTTCTTCCGCGGCGTCGCCGGCGAGCGTTTCGCGGTGCGGCTGTCGGGCGCGACCACGGTGGTCGAGGGCACCGGCGACCACGGCTGCGAGTACATGACCGGCGGCACCGTCGTCGTGCTCGGCAGGACCGGGCGCAACTTCGCGGCCGGCATGTCGGGCGGCATCGCCTACGTCTACGACGAGGACGGCAGCTTCGGCGCGCGCTGCAACACCGCGATGGTGTCGCTCGACAAGGTGCTGGTCGCCGAGGAACAACGCGCCACCCAGGACGCGGTGACCTTCCACAAGGGCGTGGCCGACGAGCTGCTGCTGCGCAAGCTGATCGAAGACCACCACAAGTGGACCGGCAGCCTGCGCGCCCGCGAGATCCTCGACCACTGGGCGACCGCGCGCGCCAGGTTCGTCAAGGTCTTCCCGCACGAGTACCGCCGCGCGCTCACCGAGATGGGCGCGAAGAAGGAAGCCAGCGAGACCATCGCCAAGGCCAAGGGCGACCGCAAGGCCGCGAAGGCGAAGGCCTGAGCCCGCCGCGCACGGAGAACAAGCATCATGGGAAAAGTCACCGGCTTTCTGGAATACGAGCGGCTCGAGGAGGGCTACGCCCCGGTCGCTGAACGGCTCAAGAACTACCGCGAGTTCGTCATCGGGCTGAAGGACGACGAGGCCAAGGTCCAGAGCGCGCGCTGCATGGACTGCGGCACGCCGTTTTGCAACTCGGGCTGCCCGGTCAACAACATCATCCCGGACTTCAACGACCTGGTGTACCGGGGCGACTGGAAGAACGCGATCACGGTGCTCCACAGCACCAACAACTTCCCCGAGTTCACCGGCCGCATCTGCCCGGCGCCCTGCGAGGCGGCGTGCACGCTGAACGTCAACGACGACGCGGTCGGCATCAAGTCGATCGAGCACGCGATCATCGACCGCGCCTGGGCCGAGGGTTGGGTCCGGCCGCAGCCGGCGCAGCACAAGACCGGCAGGAAGGTCGCGGTCGTCGGCTCCGGCCCGGCCGGGCTGGCCGCGGCGCAGCAGCTCGCGCGCGCCGGCCACGACGTGACGGTGTTCGAGAAGAACGACCGCATCGGCGGCCTGCTGCGCTACGGCATCCCCGACTTCAAGATGGAGAAGTCGCACATCGACCGTCGTGTCGAGCAGATGCGCTCCGAAGGCGTGGTGTTCCGCACCGGTGTGATGGTCGGCCACCTGCCCGAGGGCAGCAAGGTCACCAACTGGGCCAAGGAGATCGTTTCGGCCGAGCAGCTCAAGGCCGAGTTCGACGCGGTGGTCCTGGCCGGCGGCGCCGAGCAGAGCCGCGACCTGCCGGTGCCGGGCCGCGAGCTCGACGGCGTGCACTTCGCGATGGAATTCCTGCCGCAGCAGAACAAGCTCAACGCCGGCGACAAGCTCAAGGGCCAGATCCGTGCCGACGGCAAGAAGGTCATCGTGATCGGCGGCGGCGACACCGGCAGCGACTGCGTCGGCACCAGCAACCGCCACGGCGCGACCAGCGTGACCCAGTTCGAGCTGCTGCCGCAGCCACCCGAGCAGGAGAACAAGGAGCTCACCTGGCCCTACTGGCCCTACAAGCTGCGCACGAGCTCGAGCCACGAGGAGGGCTGCGAGCGCGAGTTCGCGATTGCGACCAAGGAGTTCGTCGGCAAGAACGGCAAGGTCACGGCGCTCAAGACGGTGCGCGTGCAGTTCGACGGCGGCAAGATGGTCGAGGTGCCGGGCAGCGAGCAGGTGCTCGAGGCCGACCTGGTGTTGCTGGCGATGGGCTTCGTCAACCCGGTCGCCACCATCCTCGAGGCCTTCGGCGTCGACAAGGACGCGCGCGGCAACGCCAAGGCCGGCACCGACTTCACCGGCGGCTACCGGACCAATGTCGACAAGGTGTTCGCGGCCGGCGACATGCGCCGCGGCCAGTCGCTGGTCGTCTGGGCGATCCGCGAGGGCCGGCAGGCGGCGCGGGCCGTGGACGAATTCCTGATGGGGGCGAGCGACCTGCCGCGCTGAAACCAGTCGGCGGCATTCGTGAAAACCCCATGACACAATCGCCGGTCGCCGGTGCCGCCGGCGAACCGACCCACTTCGGGGCCGCGAGGCTCCAGCGCCGGCTTGAGCACCGACCCCCTGATCGTCATCGACCATGTCACGTTCGGCTATGACGCCAGCCGCGTCATCCTGAACGACGTCTCGCTGCAGTTCCGGCGAGGCAAGGTCACGGCCATCCTCGGCGGCTCGGGCTGTGGCAAGACGACGCTGCTGCGGTTGATCGGCGGCATTTCGGGCGCGAACAGCGGCCGCGTCGTGTTCGACGGCGAGGTGATCAACGCGCGCGACCGCGAGCAGCTGCTGCGGCTGCGCCGGCGCATGGGCATGCTGTTCCAGTTCGGCGCGCTGTTCACCGACCTGACCGTGTACGACAACGTCGCCTTCCCGCTGCGCGAGCATGCGGCGCTGTCCGAGGAGATGATCCGCGACATCGTGCTGATGAAGCTCAACGCCGTCGGCCTGCGTGGCGCCGCCGGGCTGCGCATCTCGGAGGTCTCGGGCGGCATGGCGCGGCGAATCGCGCTGGCGCGCGCAATCGCGATGGACCCCGAGCTGATCATGTACGACGAGCCCTTCGCCGGTCTGGACCTGATCTCGATGGGCGTGGCCGCGCAGCTGATCCGCAAGCTGACCGACGCGACCGGCTCGACCGCGCTGGTCGTCTCTCACGACGTGCCCGAGTGCATGGCGATCAGCGACCACGTGATCCTGATGGCCGGCGGTGGTCGCATCGTTGCCCAGGGCACGCCTGACGAGCTGATGAATTCGACCGACCCCGAGGTGCGCCAGTTCGTCCGCGGCGAGCCCGACGGGCCGGTCAAGTTCCATTACGCCGCGCCGCCGCTGGCGCAGGACTTCCGGTTGGTGGACCGCGCATGATCGCCATCGCCCGCCTCGGTGCCCGCACGCTGGACGTGCTGCGCGGCTTCGGCCGTGCCGCCTGGTTCTTCGCCGACCTGGTGCGCAACGTCCCGGGGGCGCTGCGGCGCTTGCCGCTGGTGGTCAGCCAGGTCTACGCGATCGGCAACCTGTCGCTGGTCATCATCCTGGCCTCCGGGCTGGCGGTCGGCTTCGTGCTGGCGCTGCAGATGTACTACGCGCTGGTGCCCTATGGCGCGACCGAGTCGCTCGGGCTGATCGTCAACCTGTCGCTGGTGCGCGAGCTGGGGCCCGTGGTCGCCGCGCTGTTGTTCGCCGGCCGCGCCGGCACCTCGCTGACGGCCGAGATCGGGCTGATGAAGGCCGGCGAGCAACTCGCGGCGATGGAGATGATGGCGGTGGACCCGCGCGCGCGCGTGCTGGCGCCGCGCTTCATCGGCGGCGTTGTGTCCATGCCCCTGCTCGCGGCCCTGTTTTCAACGATCGGCATCCTCGGCGCCTATGTCGTCGCGGTCGGCCTGATCGGGGTGGACGCCGGCAACTTCTGGGGCCTGATGCAGGACCGCGTCGACGTGTGGCGCGACGTCGGCAACGGCATCGTCAAGAGTTTCGTGTTCGGCGTGATCTGCACCGCGGTGGCCCTGTACCAGGGCTACGAGACGCAGGCGACGCCGGAGGGCGTGGCGTATGCGACGACGCGCACCGTCGTGATCTCGTCGCTGTGCGTGCTGGGCATGGATTTCGTGCTCACCGCGCTGATGTTCTCGACGCCCTGACTCGGGCACGGGGGAGAAGAATGAGCAAGAAGGGTATCGAGACGCTGGTGGGCTTGTTCGTGCTGCTGGGGCTGGCGGGGCTGGTCTTCCTGTCGCTGAAGGCGGCCAACCTGGCCAGCTTCGGCCAGCGCGACAGCTATGTCGTCACCGCCAAGTTCGACAACATCGGTGGCCTGAAGCCACGCGCGCCTGTGCGCAGCGCCGGCGTGACCGTCGGTCGGGTCAAGAAGATTGCCCTCGACGGCAGCACCTACCAGGGCCTGGTGACGCTTGAAATCGACAAGGACGTGACGTTCCCGCGCGACAGCTCGGCCAAGATCCTGACGTCGGGGCTGCTGGGTGACCAGTACGTCGGCCTGGAACCCGGCGCCGAGGAGAAGCCGCTCGCCGCCGGCGACGTGATCACGATGACGCAGTCTGCCGTGGTGCTGGAGAACCTGATCAGCCAGTTCCTGTTCAACAAGGCGGCGGACCAGAGCAACGAGGGCACGAAATGAAGCTGCACCGCTGCGCTGCGGCGGCGCTGGCCCTGGCCGCGCTCGGCGGCTGTGCGACGACGCAGCGGCCCGACCCGCTGGAGAAGGTCAACCGCGTCACCTACGCCTTCAACGACACGGTCGACATCTACGCCCTGGCGCCGGTCGCGCGGGCCTACCGCGACGTGCTGCCGTCGGTCGTCCGCCAGGGCGTGACCAACTTCTTCAACCACCTGCGCGACGCCTGGTCGGTGCCGAACCAGCTGCTGCAAGGCAAGCCGGACCTCGCCGCCTCGGACTTCATGCGCTTCAGCGTCAACACCGTGTTCGGCCTCGGCGTGCTGGACTGGGCCACGGAGATGGGCCTGGAAGCGCACCACGAGGACTTCGGGCAGACGCTGGGCACCTGGGGCATCGGCCCCGGCGCCTACCTCGTGCTGCCGTTGCTGGGGCCCTCGAACCTGCGCGACACCGCCGCGCTGCCGCTCGACGGCCAAGCCACGCCCGAGGTGCTGATCGACAACGTGGCGACGCGCAACAGCGCCACCGGCTTGCGCATCGTCAACACCCGCGCCGACCTGCTGAAGGCCAGCGGCATGCTCGACGACATCGCGTTCGACAAGTATCTGTTCGTTCGCGATGCCTACCTGCAGCGCCGTCGCAGCCTCGTGCACGATGGCAATCCGCCGCCGGAGCCGGAAGAAGCCGACGACGCGGCGCCAGCCGAGGCCGGCAAGCGCTGAACGGCAGCATGTTGCGCGCTCGTAAAGTCGTGCACCGAGGCGCTGCCTGCGACGTTGACGGTTGCATGCGCTTGCACCTCGTCGAACCTGCGGCGGCCTCGGCCGTCCAAGCTGGCTCATGACGGGTGCACCGGCACCCGTGAAGAAAGGACCCCACATGCTCAAACGCGACTTCCTTGCCCGCATCGCGGCCACCGGCTTCGCCGCGCTGGCCTTCGCCCATGGCGGCGCCCAGGCGCAGGCCGCCGGCCCCGACGCGCTGGTGAAGCAGCTGTCGAACGAGGTCATCGACACGGTCAAGTCGGACGCGGCGATCCAGGCCGGCGACATCAAGAAGATCATGGCGCTGGTCGATGCCAAGGTGCTGCCGCACGTGAACTTCCAGCGCATGACCTCGTCGGCCGTCGGTCGCCACTGGCGCCAGGCCACGCCCGAGCAGCAGGCCAAGCTGCAGTCGGAGTTCAAGACCCTGCTGGTGCGCACCTACTCGGGCGCGCTGACGCAGGTGCGGGACCAGAACGTCGAGCTCAAGCCGCTGCGCATGAAGCCCGAGGACACCGAGGTCGTCGTCAGGACCGAGGTCAAGGGCAAGGGCGAGGCGATCCAGCTCGACTACCGCCTCGAGAAGCAGGCCGAGGGCTGGAAGATCTACGACGTCAACGTGCTCGGCGTGTGGCTGGTCGAGAACTACCGCAGCAGCTTCGCGCAGGAGATCTCGGCGAAGGGCATCGACGGCCTGATCACCAAGCTGGTCGACCTGAACGGCCGGGCGGCGAAGTCCTGACCCCATGTTGCTGCTGCCCGAGACGCTGACGCTGGCCGAGGCGCGCGACGCGCTGCGCTTGCTCGATGTCGCGCTCAAGCGCGAGAGCGAGCCGCTGCTGGTGATCGACGCCTCGCAGCTCAAGCGCTTCGACTCGAGCGCGCTGGCCGTGCTGCTGGAATGCCGGCGGCTCGCCGACGCCTGGGGCAAGCGCTTCGAGCTGCGCGAATTGCCGCGCCAGCTCGGCGAGCTGGCGCAGCTGTACGGCGTCGACGCGCTGCTCGACGGCGAGGCGGCGGCACCCGCCTGAGGCGGCGCGCCGCGCGAGCGGTCACGCGGCGCGGCTTACCATCGAGGTTCCGCGATCCCGACCTGCCGGCGCCGATGCCCACCAGCCAACTCGACCAACTCAAGGCCCACACCGTCGTTGTCGCCGACACCGGCGACTTCAGGCAGCTTGGCGCCTACGCGCCGCGCGACGCGACCACCAACCCCTCGCTGATCCTCAAGGCGGTCAGCCAGGCCGCGTACGCGCCCTTGCTGGCGCAGACCGCCAGCGCGCACCGCGGCCAACCGCTCGACGCGGTGGTCGACCGCGTGCTGGTGCGCTTCGGCTGCGAGATCCTCGCCGTCGTGCCCGGACGCGTGTCGACCGAGGTCGATGCGCGGTTGAGCTTCGACACCGCCGCGACGATCGCGCGCGCGCAGCGGCTGATCGCGCTCTATGCGTCGGAAGGGATCTCGCGCGAGCGTGTGCTGATCAAGGTCGCTGCCACCTGGGAAGGCATCCAGGCGGCGCGCGCGCTCGAGCATCACGGCATCCACTGCAACCTGACGCTGCTGTTCGCCTTCTGCCAGGCGGTTGCCTGCGGCGAGGCCGGCGTGACGCTGATCTCGCCCTTCGTCGGGCGCATCCACGACTGGCACAAGAAGGCCGCCGGCGCGGCCTGGGACGAAGCCGCGATGGCCGGTGCCAACGACCCGGGCGTGAAGTCGGTCGCGCAGATCTGGCGCTACTACAAGAAGTTCGGCATCGACACCGAGGTGATGGGCGCGAGCTTCCGCAACACCGGCCAGATCCTCGCGCTGGCCGGCTGCGACCTGCTGACGATCAGCCCCGAGCTGCTCGGCCAGCTGCAGGCGGCCGATGCGCCTGTGACCCGCGCACTCGACCCCGAGCAGGCGCGCTGCTGCGACGCCCACGCGCTGAGCTTCAACGAGGCGAGCTTCCGCTATGCGCTCAACGAGGACGCGATGGCGACCGAGAAGCTCGCCGAGGGCATCCGCGCCTTCGCGGCCGACGCGGTCAAGCTCGACCGCATGATCCAGGCGCTGTGAGCGGTTCCTTGCGCTGCGACCGCACCATGGCCTGGGCGGCGCTGCGCGGCCACCACGAGGCGCATGGTCGCGACTTCGATCTGCGCGAGGCCTTCGCCCGCGATCCGCAGCGCTTCGCATCCTTGAGCATCGAGGCGCCGGCGGTGTTCGCCGACCTGTCGAAGAACTGGCTGGACCCGGCGGCGGTGCGCTTCCTGCTCGACCTGGCGGGCGAGGTGGGCCTCGAGGCGCGCCGCGATGCAATGTTCGCCGGCGCGCCGATCAACGCCTCCGAGGGCCGCGCGGTACTGCACACCGCGCTGCGCGCGCCGCGCGGCGTGGCACCGTTCTCGGACGAGGTGCACGCGACGCTCGATGCGATGCTCGCGTTCGCCGAGCGCGTGCGCGATGCCGAGGCGAGCGGCATCACCGACGTCGTCAACATCGGCATCGGCGGCTCCGACCTCGGGCCGCGCATGGCGGTGCCGGCGCTCGCGGCCTACGCGCACCCGCGCATCCGCAGCCACTTCGTCAGCAACGTCGACGGCCACGACCTCGCGCCGCTGCTCGAATGGCTGGAGCCCGACCGCACGCTCTTCATCGTCGCGTCCAAGACCTTCACGACGCAGGAAACGATGGCCAACGCGCGCACGGCCAAGGCCTGGTTCCAAGCCGCCGGCGGCACCGACATCGCCAAGCACTTCTGCGCCACGACGACCAACGTGCGCGCGGCGGCCGAGTTCGGCATCACCGCCACCTTCGGCTTCTGGGACTGGGTCGGCGGGCGCTACTCGCTGTGGAGCGCGATCGGCCTGCCGCTCGCGATCGCGGTCGGCGCGGATCATTTCCGCGCGCTGCTGGCCGGTGCGCACGCGATGGACCGCCACTTCGCCGAGGCACCGCTGGCGCGCAACCTGCCGGTGCTGCTGGGCCTGCTCGACGTCTGGTACCGCAATTTCCACGGCTGCACGAGCCGCAGCGTGGCGCCCTACCACCAGGGTCTCGCGCGGCTGCCGGCCTACCTGCAGCAGCTGGAGATGGAGAGCAACGGCAAGCGCGTCGACGCCGGCGGCGAGCCGCTGCCCTATGCCACCGCGCCGGTGGTGTGGGGCGAGCCGGGTACCAATGGCCAGCACGCCTACTTCCAGATGCTGCACCAGGGCACCGACGTGATCCCGGTCGAGTTCATCGCGGTGCGCGAGACCAGCCACGAGCGCCTCGACCTCGCGCCGGCGGTGCGCGCAGCGCTCGAGGACCAGCACGCCAAGCTGCTGGCCAACTGCCTGGCGCAGTCGCAGGCGCTGATGCAGGGCCGGCCGGGCAGTGCGGGCCACCGAGGCTTTCCGGGCAACCGGCCGAGCACGACGCTGATGCTGGAGCGGCTCGACCCGCACAGCCTTGGCGCGCTGCTGGCGCTCTACGAGCACCGCGTCTTCACGTCCGGCGCCGTCTGGGGCATCAACAGCTTCGACCAGTGGGGCGTCGAACTCGGCAAAACGCTGTGCGGCGAGCTTCTGCCGCGGCTGGCGAGCGGCGACGCGAGCGGGCTCGACGGCTCGACTGCGGGCCTACTGGCCCGGCTGCGCCGCTAACCAGGCCTCGGCCAGCCGTACCCACAGCGTCGCACCGAGCGGGATCAACTCGTCGTTGAAGTCGTAGCTCGGGTTGTGCAGCATGCAGGGGCCGAGGCCGTGGCCGCCCTCGCGGTGCGCGCCGTCGCCGTTGCCGATCACGAAGTAGCAACCGGGCTTGGCCTGCAGGAAGTAGCTGAAGTCCTCGGCGCCCATCGTCGGCTCGAACTCGAGGACGTTCTCGGGTCCTACCACCTCGGCCATCACGCGCTGCGCGAACGCGGTCTCCGCCGGATGGTTGATCGTCGGCGGGTAGTTGCGCGAGAACTCGAACTCGCAGGCGGCCTCGAAGGCCGCGCAGGTCTGCTCGGCCACCGTCTTCATGCGCCGCTCGATCAGGTCGAGGACCTCGGTCGTGAACGTGCGCACCGTGCCCTGGAGTTCGCAGCTCTCGGGCACGACGTTGGTCGCTTCGCCGGTATGGATCATCGTCACCGAGATCACGCCGGTGTCGATCGGCCGCTTGTTGCGCGTGATGATGGTCTGGAAGGCCTGCACCATCTGGCAGGCCACCGGCACCGGGTCGATGCCCAGGTGCGGCATCGCGCCATGCGAGCCCTTGCCGCGGATCGTGATCCTGAACTCGTTGCTGCTCGCGAACACCGGGCCGCTCTTCACCGCGAACTGCCCGACCGCGAGACCCGGCCAGTTGTGCGCGCCGAACATCGCCTCCATCGGGAAGCGATCGAACAGGCCGTCCCGGATCATCTCGCGCGCGCCGCCGCCGCCTTCCTCGGCCGGCTGGAACACGAGGTAGACGGTGCCGTCGAAGTGGCGGTGCTTCGCGAGGTGCTTGGCCGCGGCCAGCAGCATCGCGGTGTGGCCGTCGTGGCCGCAGGCGTGCATCTTGCCGGGGTGACGGCTCGCGTGGGCGAACTGGTTGCGCTCGGTGATCGGCAGCGCATCGATGTCGGCGCGCAGGCCCACGGCGCGCGGCGAACTGCCGTTCTTCACGATGCCGACCACGCCGGTGGTGCCGAGGCCGCGGTGCACCGGAATGCCCCAGCCTTCGAGCGTCGCGGCGATCACGTCGGCGGTGCGCCGCTCCTCGAAGCACAGCTCCGGGTGGGCGTGCAGGTCACGGCGGATTGCGGCGACCGCCGCGCTGTCGGCGAGGATGGATTCGATCAACTGCATCGTGGCCCTCGGCGTCCTCGACTGGGGCCGATGATCTTACCCGCGGGGCGCCGCGCCGCCCGGCCGCGCGTCAGTGGATGAACTGGCCGTCGCGCGAGACCAGCGACAGATCGACGAAGTGCGATCCTTCGTGGTTGCCCGGGCCGTAGCTGACCCTGACGCCGCCGAGCTCGAAGGAGGGCGTGCTTTCCAGCGTGCGCATCAGGCCGGCGCGCGTCAGGTCCTTGCCGGTCGCGCGCAGCGCCAGCACCAGCGCCTTGGCGGTCATGAAGCCCTCCAGGCCGCCGTAGCTCAGCTCGTGCTTGCCGCCGGCCTCGCGGACGGCTTCCTGGTACTCGCGCGCGATCTCGTGCTTGCGCTGCCAGGGGCTGGGCACGACTTGCGCGAACACCATGCCCTGGGCCAGCGGTCCCAGGCCCTTGGCGATCTGGAAGGAGCCCGAGTTGACGCCCATGAAGGTGGTTTTCAGTCCGGCTGCCTTGGCCTTGGCGAGCAGCTTCATGTAGAGCCCGGCCGAGCCGTGGTTGAAGTAGAGGTCGGGCTTGGCCTTGCCGATCGCGGCGACGAGCTGGTCGATCGCCGCATCGGGCATGTCGTTCTTGAACGGCTGCGTCAGCACGACCTGCAGGCCGAGTTCCTTGGCGATGATCTCGACGTTCTTGACGTGCTCACGGCCGCCGTCGGTGTCGGCATGCAGGAAGCCGACGGTCTTCAGGCCGATCGCGCGGCCCCATTCCATCAGCGCGCGGAACTCGTCGCGGTGCTCGGCGCGCACCGGAAAGACCATCGGCTGGTGCGGCCGGCGCAGGATCGGCGGACCGGCCATCGGGCCGAAGAAGGGCACCTTGGTTTCGGCGGCGACCTTGAGCACGGCCGTCGACGGCCCGCCCTCGACGCTGCCGAACAGCAAGAACACGCCCTCGTCGACCAGCTTGCGAGCGTTGGCGTCGGCGGTCTTGGAGCTGTTGTCGTCGTCGAGCGTGCGCACCACCAGCTTGCGGCCGTGCACGCCACCGGCGGCGTTGACGGTGTCGATGTAGAGGCTCATGCCGGCGCGTGCGGCGACGCCGTAGTCGTTCTTGCCGCCCTGCAGCGTGACGCTCTGGCCGATCACGATCTCGCGGTCCGTCACGCCGGGCTCGGCGGCCATCACCGCCCCCGCTGCGCAGCCGGCCAGCGCCAGTGCCCAAGCCTGCCGCCATAGATTTGCCATTCGTGTTACTCCTGGGTCTGTCCCAACGTCTCAGCCCACCCTGTCTCTCGGCCGCGACGTTTTGCAACGCGCCGAGAAGGTCTGTGCGTGAATTTTCAATAACTTACTATGCAACTGCAATGTAATTTGTGAACAATTGCCTACAAGTGTTCCGGCAGTGGATGGTCGGGTTTTCGCTAATCGTGGGCGTCGTTGGGGAATCAGATGACTGTTGCGAACAGCCGCACGCGGGCGGACCTGCCGACCCTGCTGCTGCACTGGGGCTTGGTGATCAGTCTGCTGGTCAGCGTCTCGACCGGCTGGCGCATCGCCAGCCTGACCGACAGCAGCGCGCTGATGCGCTGGGTCGATGTGCTGATGCTGCAAGGCAACGTGATGCGCTGGCACTTCTTCAGTGCTGCACTGCTGGTCGCGCTGGTGATCGGCTATGTCGTGTTCCTGTGGCGCATGGCGCTGCTCGGGCGGCTCGCGCTGCGTTGGAGCAGCCTGCGCAGCCCGGACCACCAGACGCGCTGGCAGGCGATCAACAAGCTGATCTACTGGGTGGCTCTTGTGCTGCTGGCAGGTGCGGCCGCCACCGGCGTGCAGCTGTACTTCATGCCCGGGCTGCTGCCGAGCGAGTCGCTGGTGGTGGTGCACAAGTGGCTGTCCTGGGGCTTCGTGGCCTACGTGGCGCTGCACGTCGTCGGCCAGCTGATGCTCGGCGGCTTGCGACAGCTGCTGAAGATCGTCACGCCCCGCCTGGCTTACGGGTTGGGTGCGGGCATCGCGCTGACGGCCGGGCTGGCCGGCGCCGCCGTCGCCTACCTGGCCGACACGCGCAGCGTGCAGACGCTGACGCTGGCGCGCGTCGACGCGGCGCCGGTGCTCGACGGCGAGGCCGACGATGCCGTCTGGCAGACCGCCCATGAGGCCGTCGTGCGGACCCACCGCGGCTTCGGGCTCGAGGGCGGCGAGGTCGACGTCGGCGTGCGTGCGGCGCACGACGGCGAGTACGCCTACTTCGTGTTCCGCTGGGCCGACGCGACGCGCAGCCAGAAGCACATCCCGCTGATGAAGACCGAGCAGGGCTGGAAGCTGCTGCACACGAATTACTACAACAACGACGAGAACGAGTTCTACGAGGACAAGTTCGCGGTGATGCTGGCGCGCTCGCCGGTGGCCGCCGGCAACACCGTGCGCCTCGGCCCGAAACCGCTGGCCGACAAGCCCGGCCCGAGCAACGGCCTCGGCCTGCATGCGGCCACCGACGGCAGCCTGGCCGACGTCTGGCACTGGAAGAGCGTGCGCAGCGGCGCGATCGAGCAGTTCGACGACAACTACTTCGGCGCGCCGATGGAAGCCAAGCCGGGCCGCTACACCGGCGGCTACGCGCAGGACCCGAAGACCGGTGGCGGCTTCGAGCAGAACTTCGACAAGATCAAGGACAGCAACCTCGTCACGCTGAAGTGGCTGCCGAAGAACCTCGCCGCGCAGCAGGCGCGCATGGGGCCGTTCAACCCGGACCCCAAGGTGAGCGAGCAGGGCCAGTACGCGATGCACACCAGCGAGGTGCAGCCCTACAGCGCGGCGCTCGACGCCAAGATCCCCGTCGGCACGGTGCTGCCGTCGATCGTCTACAGCCGCCCCTTCACCGGCGACCGCGGCGATGTGCAGGTCAAGGCGGTCTGGCGCGACGGCGTCTGGACGTTGGAGGCGCGCCGCAAGCTCGACACCGGCTCGCAGTACGACCAGCCGATCGAGGACGGCATCTACCTGTGGGTGGCCGTGTTCGACCACAACCAGGTGCGCCACACCCGCCACATGCAGCCGCTGAAGCTGGCGCTGCAGCGCTGAGCGCCAGGCCCGACCGACGAGAGCATCATGTCCCTGATCCACATCGCCCAATGGCCGCAGCCGGTGCAGGCCGGCCGGCAGCGCATCCTCGAGGCGGCGCTCGATGCCGGCGTGCCCTTCCCGCATGGCTGTGGTTCGGGCGAGTGCGGCAGCTGCAAATGCGAGCTGCTCGGTGGCGAGGTGCGCTGCGACCGCTACAGCCCCGATGCGCTCAGCGACGAGGAGCGCGAGCGCGGGCTGATCCTGGCCTGCCGCTCGCGGCCTCAGGGCGACGTGCGCATCCGCTGGCTGTCGGACGCGGCACCGCTGCCGATGGTCAAGGTCGATGCGGTCGTTGCGAGCATCAAGCCGGCTGGCCAGGACGTGGTCGTGCTGACGCTGCAGCTGCCCGAGCGTGCCGGCTTCCACTTCCGTCCGGGCCAGTTCGCCAAGCTGCGTTTCGGCAAGCTGCCCTCGCGCAGTTACTCGATGGCCAACCAGCCCGGGGAGGGCAAGGTGGTGTTCCACATCCGCGTCCTGCCCGGCGGCGTTGTCAGCCAGCATGTCGCGGGTGGGTTGCTGCCGGGCGACCGCGTCGAGGTCCGCGGCCCGTTCGGCGACGCCTACTGGCAGCACGGCACGCGACCGGCCTCGCTGCTGCTGCTGGCCGGCGGCACCGGGCTGGCGCCGGTCCTGTCGGTGCTCGACGCCGCGCTCGCCGAGGGCACGCCGTCCGAGCAGATCCATCTGTACCACGGCGTGCGCACGCCCGACGACCTGTACGCCGGCGATCTGTTGAACTGGCGCTCGCGGCAGGAGGGCTTCCGCTTCGTGCCGGTGTACAGCGACGCCGGCGGTCCGCAGGACCGCACCGGCTACGTGCACGAGGCGGTCGGCGAGGACTTCGCGATGCTGACGGGCGCGATGGTCCATGTCGCGGGCCCGGTGCCGATGGTCGACGCGGTGCGCCAGCTCGTGACACGCCGCGGCGTCGGCGCGGCGTGGATCAAGGCCGATCCCTTCATCGCTGCCGAGCCCGAGAAGAAGAGCCTGTGGGAGCGCGTGACCGGCTGGGGCAACACCGGCTTCGGCAACACCGGTTTCGGCAACACGCTCTGACGCGCCGGGTCGGGCCGGCACGCCGACGCGCCGTGCCATCATGAGCGCATGAGCCTGCCCGCCCAGACCGTCACGGTGCGCGGCGCCTGCCCGCACGACTGCCCGGACACCTGCGCGCTGCGCGTCAGCGTGGCGGACGGGCGCGTCGTCAAGGTCCAGGGTGATCCGGACCATCCGACGACGCACGGCGCGCTGTGCACCAAGGTTTCGCGCTACCCCGAGCGCACCTACCACGCCGAGCGCGTGCTCCATCCGCTCAAGCGCGTCGGGCCGAAGGGGCAGGGCGCCTTCGAGCGCGTGAGCTGGGACGAGGCGCTGGACGAGATCGCGTCGCGGCTGCGCGCGATCGCCGCGCGCGATGCCGAGGCGATCGTCCCCTACAGCTATGCCGGCACGATGGGTCTGCTCCAGGGCGAGAGCATGGACCGGCGCTTCTTCCACCGCCTCGGCGCGTCGCTGCTCGACCGCACGATCTGCTCGAGCGCCGGCGGCACGGCGCTCGCGATGAGCTACGGCGCCAAGGTCGGCATGCATGTCGAACACTATGCGGAGTCGAAGCTGATCCTGATCTGGGGCAGCAACAGCATCGGCTCGAACCTGCACTTCTGGACCTATGCCCAGGCGGCCAAGCGCGCCGGCGCGAAGCTGGTGTGCATCGACCCGCGGCGCACCGAGACGGCCGACAAGTGCCACCAGCACATCGCGCTGCGCCCCGGTACCGACGGCGCGCTGGCGCTCGGGCTGATGCACGAGCTGATCGTCCACGACTGGCTCGACCATGACTACCTCGAGCGCCACACCGAAGGCTGGCCGGCGCTGCGCGAGCGCGCGCTGCACTGGCCGCCCGAGCGCGCCGCGGCGGTCTGCGGCCTGACGGCCGACGAGGTGCGCGGCCTGGCGCGCGACTACGGCACGACGCAGCCGGCCGCGATCCGCCTGAACTACGGCATGCAGCGCGTGCGCGGCGGCGGCAATGCGGTGCGGCTGATCGCGACGCTGCCCTGCCTGGTCGGCGCCTGGCGCCACCGCGCCGGCGGCCTGCTGCTGTCGGCCAGCGGCTGGTTCCCGGTCGACCGCGCGGCGCTGCAGCGCACCGACCTGCTCGGCGGCTGCCAGCCGCGCACCATCAACATGAGCACCATCGGCGACGACCTGCTGCGCGAGGCCTCGCCGGGCTTCGGCCCGAAGATCGAGGCGCTGGTGGTCTACAACAGCAACCCGGTCGCGGTGGCGCCCGAGTCGCCGAAGGTCGTGCGCGGCTTCGCGCGCGAGGACCTGTTCACCGTCGTGCTCGAGCATTTCCTGACCGACACCGCCGACCACGCCGACTTCGTGCTGCCCGCGACGACGCAGCTCGAGCACCTGGACGTGCACACGAGCTATGGCCACACCTCGGTGCTGATCAACGAGCCGGCGGTCGCGCCGCTCGGCGAGGCGCTGCCGAACACCGAGATCTTCCGCCGCCTGGCCGCGCGACTGGGTTTCGACGAAGCCTGCTTCGCCGACAGCGACGAGCAGCTGGCGCGCCAGGCCTGCGGCACGAAGATCGACTTCGACGCGCTGCGCGCGACGGGCTGGGTCCAGCTGCCGATCGCCGAGGCCCCCTTCGCCGATGGCGGCTTCGCGACGCCGAGCGGGCGCTGCCGCATCGAGGCGCCGGGCATCGCCTGCCCGGACTACGTGCCGAACCACGAAGGCGCCGAGAGTGCCCCCGAGCTTGCCGCGCGCTACCCGCTGGCGATGATCTCGCCGCCGGCGCGCAACTTCCTCAATTCGAGCTTCGTCAACGTCAAGAGCCTGCGTGACATCGAAGGCGAGCCGCTGGTCGAGATCCACCCCGACGACGCGAGCGCGCGCGGCATCGCCGATGGCGTGCTGGTGCGCGTCTTCAACGACCGCGGCCAGTATTGGTGCAAGGCGGCGGTCAGCACGCGCGCACGCCCCGGCGTGGTGAACGGCCTGGGCATCTGGTGGCGCAAGCTCGGCGTGCGCGGCAGCAACGTCAACGAGCTGACGCACCAGCAGCTCACCGACCTGGGCCGCGCGCCGAGTTTCTACGATTGCCTCGTCGAGGTCGCCGCGGGCTGAGCGCGCAGTCCTTCACGCGCGCGCCGGTGTGTGGTGTCGATGCGCGGCGCGTGGCATGTGTCTTGCCCCCGTCAGCGGGTTCCAACCCGACGGGAGACGGCTTGACCTCGATCCTCACCAAGGCAGTGCGTGCCGCCGCGTGCCTGGCCCTTGCCGCCACGGCCGGTGCGGCGCAGGCGGCCGATGCCGCGCCGCTCGACGCGCTGAAGGCCGGCACCGACATGGTCTGGCTGATCGCCGCCGGCGCGCTGGTGTTCTTCATGCAGGCGGGCTTCGCGCTGCTCGAGAGCGGCATGAGCCGCGCGAAGAACGCGGTCAACGTGATCATGAAGAACTACTGCGACATGTGCTTCGGCGCGGTCGCGTTCTGGGCCGTCGGCTACGGCCTGATGTTCGGCGCCAACCCGAGCGGCTGGCTCGGCACCGACCGGTTCCTGCTGCACGCCGTCGCCGAGGCCGACTACGGCATGCTGTTCTTCCAGATGATGTTCGCCGCCACCGCGGCGACCATCGTCAGCGGCGCGATCGCCGAGCGCACGCGCTTCGCGGCCTACATCGTCGGCTCGATCGTCATCACCGCGCTGATCTACCCGGTGTTCGGCGCCTGGGCCTGGGGCTCGCTGTACGGCGGCACCGGCTGGCTCAAGCAGATGGGCTTCATCGACTTCGCCGGCTCCACCGTCGTGCACTCGGTCGGCGGCTGGGCGGCGCTGGCGGCGATCCTGGTCGTCGGGCCGCGGCTCGGGCGCTTCGGCGCGGCCGGCGAGGTCCGCCCGGTGCTCGGCCACAACCTGACCTCGGTGGCGCTGGGCGGCTTCATCCTGTGGCTGGGCTGGTTCGGCTTCAACGGCGGCAGCACGGCGGCGGCCACGGTGGGCATCGGCAAGATCGTGCTGAACACCCACCTGGCGGGTGCGGCCGGTGCGATCGGCGCGCTGGCGATGGTCAAGCTCGCGCGCCAGCCGGTGCTGATGACCGCGGCCGTCAACGGCAGCATCGCCGGACTGGTCGGCATCACCGCCGGCTGCCACGTGATGGAGCCGGTGTTCGCGCTGGCGACCGGCTTCGTCGCCGGCGCCTTCAGCGTGCTGGCCGGCTGGTGGCTGGAGTCGCGCCGCATCGACGACGTGGTCGGCGCGGTCTCGGTGCACGCGGTCGGCGGCGTCTGGGGCACGCTCGCCGCGGGACTGTTCAAGGCCGATGCGCTGTTCGACCTGCATCAGCTCGGCATCCAGGCGCTCGGCTGCGCGGTGGCCTTCGTCTGGGCCTTCGGCGGCTCGCTGGCGATGTATGCGCTGCTGGCGCGCACGATGGGCCTGCGCGCGAGCACGCTCGACGAGCAGCGCGGCCTCGATTTCACCGAGCACTACGAGGTCGGCTATCCCGAGTTCCAGCAGGAGGCCGTGCACCGCGGCAAGTGGTGAGCGCCGGATCGCCGATGAAGCTCCTGCAGGACAAGGATCCGGTCGCGGCGCGGCGTGCGCTGGCCTTCGTGCTCGGCGGCTACCTCGACCGCCGGCGCGTGCGCGACGCGGTGGCACTGTGGAGCACGCACTTCGAAGGGCAGGGCAGCCTGTTCGTCGCGCTGCAGCGCTACTGCCGGCAGATCGCCGACAGCTACGGGCTGGCCGGCCGCGAGGCCGAGCTGCACCTGAAGGTCTTCCGTGCGCTGCAGGGCGATCCCCGCGACCTGCCGCAGGACCCGCTGTCGGTGCCGCCGACCGACGACGAGCGCACCGTCCCGGCGCCGCTGGCCGAAGGCCCGCGCGTCGGCCCGGTGGCCGAGGTCAGCCGCAGCGCCGCGGTGCTGCAGGCCTTCTATGCCGCGGTCGAGGAGCAGCTCGCGCGCGATCTGCCGCCGGGCCTGACGCCGGCGCGCGTGCGCCGCACGCTGATCCGCCACGCCGCCGGCCTGCCGCGGCCGCAGCAGCACGCCGCATCGCTGTGGTGGAGCAACCAGGTTTCGGCGCTCGGCGGCGACTGGCCGCCCGGCGGCCATGGCACGGCGCTGGTCAACGTGATCTACGTGTCGCTGGCCGAGCTGCTGGGCCCGCGGCGCGCCGACCAGTGCTTCACGCAGGCGGTCGCGCGGCTGGAGCGCAGCGGCGAGCCGGCGCTGGGCGACATCCGCCGCTGGCTGTAGTGCGGCCGGGCGCGGCGGCCCCTTAGACTGCCCGCCATGTCGAGATTCCCCAGGCGCCGGGCGCTGGCGGCGCTGGCCGTCGCGCTGCCGCTCGCGGCGCTCGCGCTGCTGGCCGGCTGCGGCTCGGCGGGCTACCTGTCGCAGTCGGTGCGCGGCCACCTCGGCGTGATGCGCGCGGCGCGCCCGGTCGACGCCTGGCTGGCGGACGCCGCCACGCCGGCCGATCTGCGCGAGCGCCTCGTGCTCAGCCAGCGCATCCGCGACTTCGCCGTCGCCGAGCTGGCGCTGCCCGACAACGCCAGCTACCGCCGCTATGCCGACCTCGGCCGCCCGGCGGTGGTGTGGAACGTGGTCGCCGCGCCCGAGCTGTCGCTCACGCTGCGCACCTGGTGCTTTCCGGTGGTCGGCTGCGTCGGCTACCGCGGCTACTTCGCGCGCGACGCTGCCGACGCGCTGGCCGCCGAACTGCGCGCCGGTGGCGAAGAGGTGTCGATCTACGGTGTGCCGGCCTATTCGACGTTGGGCAAGCTGCCGGGCGACTTCTTCGCCGACCCGCTGCTCAACACCTTCATCCGCTGGCCCGAGGGCGAGCTGGCGCGGCTGATCTTCCACGAGCTGGCGCATCAGGTCGCCTACGCGGCCGACGACACCGAGTTCAACGAGAGCTTTGCGACCGCGGTCGAGCGCCTCGGCGGCGCGCGCTGGCTGGCCACGCAGGCCGGAGCGGCGGCGCGTGACGAATACGAGCGCTTCGACGCCCGCCGGCGCGACTTCAAGGCCCTGGTGCTGGCCACCCGCGAGCGGCTCGATGCGGTCTACCGCGGTCCGGGCGGCGATGCCGACAAGCGTGCCGCCAAGGCCGCCGAGCTGGCCGCGCTGCGCGCCGAGCATGCGCGGCTGAAGGCCGGGCCCTGGGCCGGCTTCGCCGGCTACGACGCCTGGTTCGCGAATGCCAACAACGCCAGCCTCGGCGTGCAGGCGGCCTACAACGCCCTGGTGCCGTCCTTCGAGGCGCTGTTCGAGCGCGAAGGCCGCGACTTCCCGCGCTTCTACGCCGCGGTGCGCCGGCTGGCGGCCTTGCCGAAGGCCGAGCGCCACGCGACACTCGCCGCACTCCATACCGGCCGCTGAACCCTGCCATGCCTGCGATCCACATCCACCGCGACCATGCCCTCGGACTCGAACGCGCGCGCGAGGTCGCCTGGCAATGGGCCGAGGACGCCGAGGCCAAGTTCGACATGGAATGCACGGTGCTCGAGGGCGAGACCAGCGACACGGTGGAGTTCACCCGCAGCGGCTGCAGCGGCACACTGATCGTCGCCGCCGACCACTTCACGCTCGACGCGAAGCTCGGCATCCTGCTCGGCGCCTTCACGAAGACCATCGAGTCGCAGATCGAGGGCAACCTCGACGCGCTGCTGGCCAAGGAGGTCAAGCGCGGCGCCGCGAAGAAGGCGGCGCCGAAGAAGAAGGGCTGAGTCGCCTACTTCAGCGACTCGATCAGATCGACGTACTCCTGCATCGCGGCAGCGCCGTCGGTGCCCTTGATCGCGGCCCAGGCGTCGTACTTGGCGCGGCCCACCATGTCGGCGAAGCCCGGGCGCTTGCCCTCGACGTCGCCGGCCGTGGCCTGCTTGTACAGCGCGTAGATCTTCAGCAGCGTCTGGTTGTCCGGCTTCTCGGGCAGGGTCTTGGAATCGGCGACGGCTTGCTCGAAGGCGGCTTTCAGGTCGGCCATGGGTGGCTCCGGGACTGAGGGTTGACGCGGACCATGTTACCGAGCATCGTGCGCCGCAACCACAACGACAACCCGAGGAGACCGACGATGGGCACACCCGTCGCCGAGGCTGCGGCCAGCGTGCCGCCGGCCCTGCCGGCCGGCACGCAGCGCATGTCGCGCGTCGACACCGCCTGGCTGCGCATGGACACGCCGTCCAACCTGATGATGATCATCGGCGTGTGGCTGCTGGAGCCGGCGGTCTCCTACGACACGCTGTGTGCGCGCGTCGAGGAGCGACTGCTGAAGTACAAGCGCTTCCGCCAGAAGGTCGTCGAGGACCCGATGGGCGCGCTGTGGGTCAGCGACCGCCGCTTCGACATCCACCACCATGTCGTGCGCGAGACGCTCGCGCCGATGGCCGGGCAGAGCGCCCGCGAGGCGCTCGAGGCGCGCGTCGCCGAGTTGGCCGCGCTGCCGCTCGACCCCAAGCGCCCGCTGTGGCAGATGCACCTGATCGAGGACTATCCCGACGTCGAGGGCCGTCCCGGCAGCGCGTTGATCGCGCGCATCCACCACTGCATCGCCGACGGCATCGCGCTGATCTCGGTGATGCTGTCGATCACCGACGGCGGCAAGCCACCGCCGGTCAAGCCGCAGGAGGCCGACCCGGCCGAGGACGAGCGCGACTGGCTGTCGAAGGCGGTGATCGAGCCGCTGACCGACGTCGCGATCAAGGCCATCGGCCTGTACGGCGACGGCATCGGCAAATCGGTCGAGATGCTCGCCAACCCGGCGCAACCGCTGCTCGGCTCGATGGACATGGCGCGCACCGGTCTGCAGGTGGTCAGCGACGTCGCCGCGCTGGCGCTGATGGCCGACGACTCGCCGACGCGCCTGAAGGGCAAGCCCGGCACCACCAAGCGCGTCGCCTGGTGCGAGCCGATTCCGCTCGAGGACGTGCGCGCGGTCGGCAAGGCGCTGGGCTGCTCGATCAACGACGTGCTGCTGGCCTGCGCGGCCGGCGCGATCGGCGGCTACCTCGCGTCCAAGGGCGACGACCCCGAGGGCCAGGAGATCCGCGCGATGGTGCCGGTCAACCTGCGGCCGCTGGAGCAGGCCTGGAAGCTCGGCAACCGCTTCGGCCTGGTGCCGCTGGTGCTGCCGATCGGCATCGCCAACCCGCTGGCGCGGGTGTTCGCGGTGCGCCGGCGCATGAACGAGCTCAAGGGCAGCTACCAGCCGCTGCTGGCCTTCGGCGTGCTGGCGGTCGCGGGGCTGCTGATCAAGCCGGTGCAGCATGCGCTGCTCGGCCTGTTCGCGAAGAAGGCCACCGCGGTGATGACCAACGTGCCGGGGCCGAAGGAGCCGCTGAAGTTCTGCGGCGCGACGCTGCGCCAGACCATGTTCTGGGTGCCGCAGTCGGGCGACATCGGCATGGGCGTGTCGATCCTGTCCTACGGCGGCGGCGTGCAGTTCGGCCTGATCACCGACGCCACGCTGTGCCCGGACCCGCAGGCCATCATCGAGCGCTTCGAGCCCGAGTTCGACCGCCTGCTGACGCTGACGCTGATGCTGCCCTGGGGCGCGGACAGCGGCGGCTGAACCCGGCGGCGGCCGGAAAAGCGCTGCCGCCCCCCCGCTTTTCCCGCCCGCGTTCGGGCGCATGGCCGGAACAATCCCTCCGCAGAGGATCTTCCGCAGCACATGGCCGACCAGGGCGCCCAGGACCGCAACCTCCCCGCGTCGGAGCGCAAGCTCCGCAAGGCGCGGGAGGAGGGCAATGTCGCGCGTTCGCGCGACCTCGGGCATTTCGGCGCCGTAGCCGCCGCGTTCGCGCTGCTGGCGCTGGCAGCGCCGGCGATCGGCGGCTCGTTGCGTGCGCTGCTGGCCGAAGGGCTGCGCTTCGACGCCCGCACGATCGCCAGCACGGCCAGCATGGGCGAGCGGTTTGCCGAGTTCGGTGCGCAGTTCGTCTGGACCGTGCTGCCGCTCGGCCTGGTGACGGTGGTCATCGCGCTGGTCACCGGTTTCGCGCTCGGCGGCTGGAACTTCAGCCTCAAGGCGCTGGAGCCCAAGTTCGAGAAGCTCAACCCGCTGACCGGCCTGCCCAAGATGCTGTCGGCCGACCGCCTGATCGACACGCTGCGCGCCTGCCTGCTGGCCCTGGTGCTCGGCGTCGTCGGTGGCTTCTACCTGGTGATGCAGTTCGAGGACTTTGCGGGCTCGCTGACGCTGCCGCTGCCGAGCGCGCTGGCGCAGGCCGGCGGCGACGTCGTGCAGGGCGTGGCCTTCCTGCTGCTGGTGCTGGCCGCCTTCGCCGCGGTCGACGTGCCGCTGCAGAAGTTCCAGCATGCCAAGCGGCTGAAGATGAGCTTCCAGGAAGCCAAGGAGGAGCACAAGGAGCTCGAGGGCAACCAGGAGGTCAAGTCCAAGATGAAGGTGCGCATGCGCGAGATGGCCAACCGCCGCATGCTCGCCGAGGTGCCCAAGGCCGACCTGGTGGTGATGAACCCGACCCACTACGCGGTCGCGCTCAAGTACGACGAGGGCTCGACCGGCGCGCCCAAGGTCGTCGCCAAGGGCGCCGACCTGATCGCGATGCGCATCCGCGACACCGCCAAGGAGGCGAAGGTGCCGGTGCTGCAGGCACCGGTGCTGGCGCGCGCCCTCTACGCCCATGCCGAGCTCGACCGCGAGATCCCGGTGGCACTGTACGGCGCCGTCGCCCAGGTGCTGGCCTATGTCTACCAGCTGCGCGCCGCGCTGACCGGCCAGGCGCCGATGCCCGGCGAGCTGCCCGAGCTGCCGGTGCCGCCGGAGCTCGATCCGCACCACCGGCCGGCCTGAGCTTGCGCCCGGGCGGCCGATAAGCGCCGGCTTCCCCCCCCTTATCCCGCTCAAGTTTGCGGGCCTGCTGGCAAGAATCCTCGTACGACGGCGCGTGCCGTCGCCCGAAGAACCCGCCGCTAGCGCATGCCCACCTTCATCGCTCCGCTCCAAGCCTGGCTCGGCCCGAACGGCCGCATGATCCGCAGCCTCGCCGTGCCCCTGCTCGTGCTGATGGTGCTGGCGATGATGGTGCTGCCGCTGCCGCCGCTGCTGCTGGACCTGCTGTTCACCTTCAACATCGCGCTCGCGCTGATGGTGATGATGGTCAGCGCCTACATGGTGCGGCCGCTGGACTTCGCGGCCTTCCCGGCGGTGATCCTGCTGACCACGCTGCTGCGGCTGTCGCTCAACGTCGCCTCGTCGCGCGTGGTGCTGCTCGAGGGCCATACCGGCCCGGGCGCGGCCGGCCAGGTGATCGAGAGCTTCGGTCACTTCCTGATCGGCGGCAACTTCGCGGTCGGCATCATCGTCTTCGCGATCCTGGTGGTGATCAACTTCATCGTCGTCACCAAGGGCGCCGAGCGCATCGCCGAGGTCGGCGCACGCTTCACGCTGGACGCGATGCCCGGCAAGCAGATGGCGATCGACGCCGACCTGAACGCCGGCCTGATCGACGAGAAGGAGGCCAAGCGCCGCCGCCTCGAGGTGGCCAACGAGGCCGAGTTCTTCGGCTCGATGGACGGTGCCAGCAAGTTCGTGCGCGGCGACGCGATGGCCGGGATGCTGATCCTGTTCATCAACGTCGTCGGCGGCTTCATCATCGGCGTGGTCCAGCACAACCTGTCGGCCGGCCAGGCCGCCGACAGCTACATCCTGCTGGCCATCGGCGACGCGCTGGTGGCGCAGATCCCGGCGCTCTTGATCTCGGTCGCCGCGGCGATGGTCGTGTCGCGCGTCGGCAAGGAAGAAGACGTCGGCGAGCAGATCCTCGGCCAGATGTTCAAGACGCCGAAGTCGGTCGGCATCGTCGCCGGCGTGATCGGCCTGCTGGGCGTGATCCCGGGCATGCCCCACATCGTCTTCCTGCTGATCGCCGGCCTGCTGGGCTGGCTGGCCTGGTGGATGCACCAGCGCGCCGAGCGCGCCAAGATCCAGCCGGCGGCCGCCGCCCCCACCGGCCCGGCGCCCGACGCCGAGGCCAGCTGGGACGACCTGCAGCCGGTCGACACCCTCGGCCTGGAGGTCGGCTACCGCCTGATCGCGCTCGTGGACAAGGAGCGTCAGGGCGACCTGCTGACGCGCATCAAGGGCGTGCGCCGCAAGTTTGCCCAGGACGTCGGCTTCCTGCCGCCGGCCGTGCACATCCGCGACAACCTCGAGCTGCGCCCCAGCATGTACCGCCTGACGCTGCGCGGCGCCGTGATCGGCGAGGGCGAGGCCTTCCCCGGCATGCTGCTGGCGATCAACCCCGGCCAGGTCAGCACCAAGCTCATCGGCACCGCCACCACCGACCCGGCCTTCGGCCTGCCGGCGACCTGGGTCGAGGAACGCCAGCGCGAAGCAGCCCAAATGGCCGGCTATACGGTCGTTGATTGCTCGACCGTCGTGGCGACCCACCTTTCACACTTGATGCAAGTGAATGCAGCTCGCCTGCTGGGCCGCGTGGAGACGCAGCAGCTGGTCGAGCATGTGACGAAGTTGGCACCCAAACTCATCGAAGACGTGGTCCCCAAGATGGTCCCGATCGCCGCGCTGCAAAAGCTCCTCCAGCTGCTGCTGGAAGAGGGCGTGCACATCCGCGACATGCGCTCGGTGGTCGAGGCGCTGGCCGAGCATGTCGGCGCCAACGCCAACCTCGCCAACGACCCGCAGGAGCTCGCCCGCCGCATCCGCGTGGCGCTGGCCCCGGCGATCGTGCAGCAGATCTACGGCCCGGTGAAGGAGCTGGACATCATCGCCATCGAGCCCGAGCTCGAGCGCCTGCTGACCCAGGCGCTGACCTCGGCGCACGGACCGATGCTCGACCCCGGCATGGCCGACACGCTGACGCGCCACGCCGCCGAGTCGGCGCAGCGCCAGGAGAACCTCGGCCTGCCCGCCTGCCTGCTGGTGCCCGACGCGATCCGCATGCCGATCGCCCGCCTGCTCAAGCGCGCCGCACCTCGGCTGCGCGTGCTCTCGCACAGCGAGATCCCGGACACCCATTCCATCCGCATCGGCTCCGTGATCGGCGCCGCTGCCTGAGCTTTCCAGACCGTCTCCTCGGAGTCCCGCCATGAACTTCCAGCGCTACACCGGCAAGACCTCGCGCGACGCGATGGTGAAGGTGCGTACCGCGCTCGGCGCCGACGCCGTGGTGCTGTCCACCAAGCCCTGCGCCGAAGGCGTCGAGATCCTCGCGATGGCGCCCGGCGCGCTCGCCGCGATGGAGCGCGAGGCCGAGCAGGCGCCGCAGGCCCTGCCGCGCGCCGCCGCGCGCCCGGCGCCGGCCCGGCCGGGCGAGGTCGAGGCCGATGTCGAGCAGCTGTCGATGAGCACGCTGTCCTTCCAGGACTACGTGCGCGAGCGCATGCTCAGGAAGCGCGACGAGGCGCTGCGTGCCGAGGCCCACGCCGACCTGCGCATCCCGCCGAAGCAGGAGCCGGCGCCGGCCGCCGACGAAACCACCGCCGACAGCGTGGCCCGCCGCATCGCCCAGCGCCAGACCACCGCGCCGCAGCCGATGCCCGTGCTGCGCGAGACGATCCACTATCCCGACCCCGTGGCGCCCGCCGCGCCGGCGCAGCCCGACATGGCGATGATGAACGAGCTGCGCTCGATGAAGGGCCTGATCGAGGAGCGCTTCGGCGCGCTCGCCTTCATGGAGAAGCTGCAGCGCCAGCCCGGCCAGGCCCGGCTGACGCAGAAGCTGCTGGACTGCGGCTTCTCGCCGGTGTTGATCAGGAAGCTGGTCGAGGGCCTCGGCGCCGAAGTGGCCGACGAGCAGGCCTGGGCCGCCGGCATCCTCGAGCGCAACCTCGTGACCGGCGAGCACGACCAGGCGCTGGAGGACCAGGGCGGCGTGTTCGCGCTGATCGGCTCCACCGGCGTCGGCAAGACCACCTCCACCGCCAAGCTCGCCGCCGCCTTCGCGGCCAAGCATGGCGCGTCCAACCTCGGGCTGATCACGCTCGACGCCTACCGCGTCGCCGCCCACGAGCAGCTGCGCGCCTACGGCCGCATCCTCGGCGTGCCGGTGCACACCGCGCACGACCGCACCGCTCTGGAAGACCTGCTCGACCTGCTGTCGGCCAAGAAGATGGTGCTGATCGACACCGCCGGCGTCGCGCAGCGCGATGCGCGCACCAAGGAACTGCTCGAGATGCTGGGCCACCGCAGCATCCAGAAGTTGCTGGTCGTCAACGCCGCCTCGCAGGGCGAGACCATCGACGACGTGATGGTTTCCTACCGCGCCGCAGCCTGCAAGGGCATCGTGCTCAGCAAGCTCGACGAGGCCGTCAAGCTCGCGCCGGCGCTCGACGCGGTGATCCGCCATCGCCAGAAGATCGTCGCGGTGGCCAACGGCCAGCGCGTGCCGGAAGACTGGCACCGCCTGTCGGCCCAGGCGCTGGTGCACCGCGCGCTGCGCGCCGTCGCCAGCCCCGCCTACAAGTTCGACACCAGCGACATGAACCTCGTGTTCGCCGCGCCGCAGCCCGCTGCGCAGCGCGCCGCCACCGCCCGTTGACACCGCAAGAGGCTGTCATGACCGAACGCCACGTCCTGCCAGCGACCGACAGCTGGTTCAACCAGCTCGACGACCTGCCGCCGGCCCGACGCGCCGAGCCGACCGATCAGGCCCAGGGCCTGCGCCGCCTGTTCGCCGCGCGCGCGATGCGCTGCCTGCCGATCGTCTCCAACCCGGCGATCGCCTTCGGCGGCGCGATGCTCGAGCGCCTGTGCACCGTCTACGCGGCGCAGGGCCTGCGCACGCTGGTCGTCGATGCCGGCGAGCGCGCCCGCGCGCCGCGCGAGCTGACGCGCTTCGACCTCGCCGAGGGCATCGAGCCGCTGAGCCCGCAGATCGCCTACCTCGCCGCGCGCGGCCTGCCGCTGCGCTGGGTCGACGCGAGCGGTTCGACGGCTGCCTTCCTGGACGCCGTCGCCGACGCCGCGCCCGACACCGACGTCGTGCTGGTCCATGCCAGCGCCTCCGACCTGGCGCGCCTGTTCGCTCGTCGCGTGCAGGAGGAGCAGGCCACCGCGCTGCGCCCGCTGGTGCTGTGCGACGAGCACGCCGACAGCGTGACCCATGCCTACGGCGCGATCAAGCTGCTGGCCGCCCGCGCCGGGCTGATGGCGCACGACCTGCTGATCAGCGCCGTGCCCGGCTCCAAGCGCGCCGCGCTGGTGGCCGAGCGCGTCGCGCGCTGCGCCGACGGCTTCCTCGGCGCGGTGCTGCACGACTGGGTCGCGGTCGACCCGGCCGAGCCGGCCACCGACACCCCTTCGCTCGCGCTGCAGCGCCTGGCGCGCGAGCTGCTCGCCTGCGCGCTGCCGCAGCGCGTCAGCGACAGCGGCTTCGCTGCGCTGGCCGCCGACGCCCAGCGCAGCGCGCTGCCCGCCCTCGCGCCGCGCGCCCTGCGCTGACCTCGACGACACCGAACGAACCGCCGCCCCCACGGAGCCGCTCCCATGTACACCGCCACCGGCCGCCTCGAAACGAACGCGATGCTCAAGCAGTACAGCCCGCTGGTGCGGCGGCTGGCGCACCAGATGATCGCCAAGCTGCCGGCCAACGTGGAGATCGACGACCTGATCCAGGTCGGCATGATCGGCCTGGCCGACGCGATGACGCGCTTCGACGCCGGACAGAACGTGCAGTTCGAGACCTTCGCGACCCAGCGCATCCGCGGCGCGATGCTCGACGAGCTGCGCGGCGCCGACTGGATGAGCCGCGGCAACCGCAAGCAGCAGCGCGAGATCGAGACCGCGCTGCACAAGCTGCAGCAGAAGCTCGGCCGCGCGCCGCAGGAAAGCGAGATCGCCAAAGAGATGGGCCTGAGCCTCGCCGACTACCAGGAGCTGCTCGGCAAGGTGCGCGGCACCCAGCTCGTCTACCTGGAAGACATGTCGGGCGACGACGGCGACGCCGACTTCCTGGACCGCCACGTCGCCGACGAGGGCGAGAACCCGCTCGGCCTGCTGCAGGACCGCCGCATGCGCGAGGCGCTGGTCGCCGCGATCAAGCTGTTGCCCGAGCGCGAGCAGTACGTGATGAGCATGTACTACGAGCAGGACATGAACCTGAAGGAGATCGCCGCGGTGCTGGGCGTGACCGAGTCGCGCGTGTGCCAGCTGCACAGCCAGAGCATCGCCCGCCTGCGCGCCAAGCTGCGCGACCACTGAACCTCGCGCAGAAGAAGAGGACGAGAGACATGCTGGCCCTGTTCCGCAAGACCCCGCCTCGCGCCGCCGCCGCCGCGGCGCCCGCCGCGGGTCCCGACCTGCTGGGCGCGATCCGGGCGATCGCCCGCCAGGCCTCCAGCCTCGGCCGCGACGCCGCCGAGGCGCGGGGTCTGGTCGAGGACACCGCCAAGCTCAGCCAGCAGCAGGCCCAGGCCGTGCAGGCCCTGGGCAGCCAGATCGAGCAGGTGCAGCGCGCGCAGGGCGGCATCGGCAGCACGACCGACGAGAGCCTGAAGGCCGTCGAGCGCGCGCGCACCGCGGTCGCCGATGTCGGCGCCGAGGTCGGCCGCATCGTCGACACGCTGCGCCAGGTGGCCGATGCGGCCAGCCAGATCACCCAGATCGCGCTGCAGACGCGGCTGGTCGCCTTCAACGCCTCGGTCGAGGCCAAGCGCGCCGGCGAGGCCGGGCGCGGCTTCGGCGTCGTGGCCGACGCGGTCAAGGACCTGTCGGCCCAGGTCGAGGCCAGCTCGAAGGCCATCATGGGCACGGTCGGCGAGCTCGACGCACGCGTCGGCGCGCTCGCCAAGGAGATCCAGGTGCGCGAAGGGCAGGGCCAGCAGGGCGCCTTCCACCGTGCGCTGGCCGAAGTGCAGCAGGGCGTGGGGCAGATTGCCGCGGCGGCCGCGCAGAGCCGCAGCACCTGCGACGGCCTGGCCGAACAGATGGGCGGCATCCAGCGCGAGATGCAGCGCGCCAGCGAGGCGCTGGACGCGACCAACAAGCGCAGCGAGGCCTTCCTGAAGGTCAGCGAGACGCTGATCGAGGTGGTGGCCGATTCCGGCGTCGAGACCGAGGACACGCCCTACATCCGCCTCGCCCAGCAGACCGCCGCGCAGCTCTCGCAGCTGCTCGAGGGCGCGGTGCGCACCGGCGCGATCAGCGAGGCCGACCTGTTCGACGAGCAGTACCGCCCGATCCAGGGCAGCAACCCGCCGCAGCACCTGACGCACTACAACGAGCTGACCGACCGCCTGTTCCCGCAGGTGCAGGACAAGGCGCTCGAGTCGCTGCCGAAGATCGTGCTGTGCTGCGCGACCGACCGCAACGGCTACATCCCCACGCACAACAGCAAGTACTGCCAGCCGCAGCGCACCGGCGACCTGCTGTGGAACACCGCCAACTCGCGCTGGCGGCGGATCTTCAGCGACCGCACCGCGCTCGGCTCGGGCCGCAACAAGCGCCCCTTCCTGCTGCAGACCTACCGCCGCGACATGGGCGGCGGCAACCTGATCGTGATGAAGGAGGCCGCGGCCCCGATCACCGTCAACGGCAAGCACTGGGGCGGGGTGAGGCTGGCGTTCCAGTTCTGAGCCGCCGAAGCTCGCCAGAGACGGCGCCCCGCGGGGCGCCGTCGCGCATTTCGGCGCCGCTGTTGCGCGCCGTCAACTCGCGGTCGGCTTTCAAGATTTTCTCTATTGGGCGGACCCTGCCGCGCTCCTAGAGTCGCGGCCTTCCCGGAACTCCATTCCCGAGGCTCGCCATGTCCCGCCGTACCCGTTTTCCGCTCAACCCGCTGCTGGCCGCCGCCCTGTGCGCCACGGCGCCCCTGCTGCATGCCCAGGAATCGACGCTCGAGCCGGTGGTCGTCACCGGCAAGGGCTTCGAGCAGCGCGTCTTCGACACGCCTTACTCGACCAGCGTCGTCGATGCGGCAGAGCTGCGCAACGGCGGCCTGATGGTCAACCTCAGCGAGGCGATGGCCCGCGTGCCCGGCCTGACGGTGGCCAACCGCAACAACTACGCCCAGGACCTGCAGATCAGCTCGCGCGGCTATGGCGCGCGGGCGACCTTCGGCGTGCGCGGCATGCGCCTGTACAGCGACGGCATCCCGGCGACGATGCCCGACGGGCAGGGCCAGGTGTCACACTTCGACCTCGCCGGCGCGCAGCGCGTCGAGGTGCTGCGCGGGCCGTT
>Ga0209966_1000134_pt1 | contig 31066 bp, 47 predicted proteins | sample RhisoiCoNPM_FD_187575 | JGI IMG/M metagenome (GOLD analysis project Ga0209966, IMG submission 187575) | Arabidopsis thaliana rhizosphere microbial communities from the Joint Genome Institute, USA, that affect carbon cycling - Rhizosphere... | ecosystem: Host-associated > Plants > Roots >... | reverse complement strand
AAATTCTCACTCAAATCATCCATTTTAAGATCTTTATACACACTCTTTAATATGTACGCCCTACTCTCAAGATCTTTCATCATAGCGGTAATTAACGTGCACATTCCAAGCAATTGATTAATTGATGATGGGTTGTGTTCATCAGTGTCCTGATTAAGCTTCTTTATCTGCTCAACAATCAATCGAGTTCTCTCAAGCAAAACATGAATAATCTCATCATGCTGATTGATCATATTCAACAAAATAGACTTCTGAACTTCTTCTTCTAAATCTTTAAATCTTTTCCATGCTTCATCTAATGTCATTCCCAATCTCCATCACAATCTTGTAAATCAATTAAATTTTCATTCTCATCATCAATGTAATATTCTTCATGATCGTCATAGTAAAATTCTTCTTCCATCATTCATCCTTCACTGCCCTATTACCCACAATATTAAATCTGTAAAATATGCTGACATTAATGCACTACCGCTCAATACAACAAATAGTATTGCACCTGAATAAGTCGCCCAAACTAACTTCTCCTTGGCCTTATCTATACCGTCCCATAACATTAATGTGCCAAATGCCACAAATAATGTTGTAAATATCATCATTTGCAATGTGTCCATTATTCCCATACCTCATGCTTACATGCCTTATCAAGACACTTCTTTTCTATGCAATCAATTTCATTCTTTAATTCTTGCTTAATTCCAGCAAGTTTAGTGATATGTCTTTGCAAACTAGCAGATAAAGAAGCCCACATACCCCAACAGTTTTCAATATCAGTAACATTTGTCATATGAACCAATGAATCAGCTAGTTCATGCTGAATATCTGATACTGATTTCAACAACTCTTTTCTATTCACTTCTCATACTCCCTCATAAACTTCATCATTTTAAATAGTGGTTCCACGCGCTTCAAATCTATTCCTCCTGCAAACTTTCTTAGGGTTGTATGACTAATACCGCATCCCTTAGCAAACCCGTACCATGACATAGGATTTTCAACTAAAAATTCTGATATCATTTCACGAAGTCTTACTTGATCTTCATTGTTACTTACCATAAATATCCTTTAACTTATCTATCATTGGCGACAATATTGACAGTTCTTTCTACTTCTGTCAAACTAAATTATAAGAAGTAAAAACCAGTAGAAAGGTTGAAGATGAACATTCTAACGTATGATAAATTAATCAAAGATTACACGTATCATTTAGCTCTCATATTTAGAGCTAATAATGATGAAGAGCGTGGTGAATCATTTAAAGAACTTTACGCTTTTAAGAACTTAACTGAAGAAGCTATTGCTATGGCTCAAATTCCACACATAGCTAAAAAAATAGAACCAAAAGTAATAGAATCAAATATACTAACCAAGATGCTTAATAGTCTTAATTCTACATTTGATATGCTCTATGATGAAACACCTTTTAAACAAGTGCTTGGTAAAATGCATGCTGAATTAGATGAGTATAAAAAATTATCGGAGAATTAATGATTATAAACATTGATGATTTTTCACCAGTAGAACGTCAAATATTCTTTATAACGCAACAATTTATGTCGGTTGATATAGACGCTTATTCTTCAGCAATGGTTTCATCACGAGATGATTTTAAATCAATGGAAAAAAGTGGGTATAATTCACATTCTAAATATTATTATGCAAAAATAGAAGATATATATAACGCCATTGTTCCAGCATTAACTAAGCATGGGATACAAATCGATCATTTTAGGTTTGCTATAACTGATGGTCGAGAACTTTTAATAACACGATTAACCCATTGCAAGTCTAAACAATTTAGACAGGACAGTTCGTGGCTTGATGCTGAAAAACCAGGACATCAAGCAAAAGGTTCTGCTCTTACTTACATGAAAAAATATGCCGTTCTCAATCTATGTGGGCTTGCTCCTGATGAAGATGATGATGCAGCTACTGCTGATGGCAAAAAACAAGACGATAAATCAAAGCAAAATTCTAATTGGATGAATGAAGAAATAAGCGATAAACAAATAGATTTAATTAATGATTTAATCGCTAAATATCCAGTATTAGAAAAACAATTCTCAAAAGAAATTGATAATTGTGGATCATACACTAAAGGACAGGCCTCTGAGTTTATAACACAGATGGAAAACTTTGCGGGAATCAAAAGGAAACCTAAATGAAATTAATCTACTTGCTATTAATTTGTTTTCCTTTGATGGGAATGAATGTTGATATTAAAAAAGAATTACCAAAAATTGCAAAGCCATCAAAAGTAATTAAGGCACGTGTTCGAATGCAAACATATTTTTATAAGCCAATTAAATTACAAAAGAAACCTTTTATAAAAAAACAAATCATTGAAATATCTGAGTGGGTAATAATAGAAAAAGACAGTGATTCTTCACAGCACTAAAAGAATTCGTTCATTTTTGTCTTTCTACTGGTTAATGGGCGAATGACACTGCTGCCCGACACTTGCGCTTCTCAAGATTGATTTTTAATCGCCTGAGCTGTGGTAAGTGTCGGGCAAACAAGAGGATTTAAATGAACGAAATAAGTATATCATTGAATATAAAATGTCACTATAGCAGAAGCCCGGTAAGGGGCATAACACAAACCATAAGGAGTTCATATGAACTTATTTAAATCTCTTGTACTATCACTAGTACTTTCATCATCATTGGCAGCAATGAATGATAACGACTTGTCGGATATCAATGATTCAACAAGCACACAAACTGATTGGACTACTACAACTCCATCAGGTAACTAAGATCCTCGAGTACCTGTCTAGGTATAGATAGGATAATACGAATACCCCTGCAATTAAGAAACGCCTCTTGTTTTCCCTTTTGCAGGGGATTATAGAATTAGCCATAAGGCAACGACGGGATTATAATAACCCTGATTTTTAACCACCATACATATAAATTTACCTTGAAAAATAACCATCGAACTTCGAAATTACAAGGATCATGAAAAAAATAGAAGTTAAATTTGAAGACGTTAAAGATATTCTTATGGAAAAACTATCGCCAAAACTTGATCTTATAAATCCCAATGAAGAATTTATATTAATGGAGGGATTTATAAGTAGCCCATATACAACTGAATTATCTAATGTATTGTTGATTGGTGGACCCACAATACCGTTGGTAATGGTTTTTGGTAAAAAAACTAGCCTGATGTATTTCTTTTCGTATAAAGATTTAATGGAAGAATAAACCCGCCACTTCGATTAAGAAATGACGGGATCTAAATCTATTGTTTTAACTATTTACTTACCAACCTAAAACCCATGTGGTGTAACTAGGATAAAATCCAGGACGAATGTCAGTTATTCCGCCGAAGTTAAATTATAATGGGTAAACAAGGTATCCGGAAAATACTGATTCTTCAACTTCAACAGTCTTAGGTCCATTTGAAACTTGAACATAGAGAGCAACTGTATCTCCGGCTGATAAATTAAAATCAGCATTAATCAAAAGATTTAATCTTTGAAACACATTTGGTACTCGTGTAGCAATTGCATTTTGGGCCATGCCACCAATTATTCCTGGAGCGCCATTTATAGATAAATAAATCACCGCTTCAGTAAATAACGCATTATTAATATCATCTAAAGTGGTTACCGACTTAAATGTATATATTCCATCGATGGGTGCTGTAAAAAGACCTGTTCCGTTATTATAATCTGAGTTTAAATCATAGTTAGTTACTAAATGAATGATATAATAATCTGTGGCGTTACCAGTAGCATTTGGAACTGCTCCTCCTAGACTTACACTAAATGCTGATTGAAATCCCAACCCAATCCCTGTTCCTAATTGGCCATTAGCATCAACAATAACGTTTCTTGTAGAAGTCAGTCCGGTAGTATTATAAATACCAGCTATAAAAACTTCATCTTGTTGACCAGTAATACTACCTTCTGTACCTATTCTTATAGTATTACTATCACCAATAACGCCTTCATTTCCAATAACAATATTAGAATTTTCTATAGACGTATAATTTACTCCGGCTTCATATCCTATTGATATGTTCCTGAATCCAGTATCGAGATCTCGAAGACTACGTATCCCAAGGGCTAAATTATCAACACCAGTTACACTGTTTAATAAATTTAAAGATTCAGCACCTATTGCAATATTGGTATCTGATGTTACAGGAAGGGCACCAACTCCTATAGCTATAGGACCGCCTATTACCTGATTAAATCCACCAATACGAATAGCATTTGATTCACCAGCAACACCAAGATTACTAATCAAAATATTACTTGATTCAGTTCCGGCGTAATTTCCACCTGATCCAGCACCAAATACATGATTATTAATACCATCAACCAGATTAGAAAGACTTCCATATCCAATAGAAGTATTGAGGTTTCCTGTTGTTAGACTTCCTAAAACACTATTTCCAATAGCAACAGTTTGCTCAGAATCAATATTGGAAACCATAACATCTTCACCAATGGCAACATTTTGGCCAACTGGATTGGTGTTAAGAAGCATCGCATTGGTACCAATTGCAATGGTATGTCCATTACCGCCCGCAGATGCCTGAGTTCCAATTGCGATTGATTTAATTTCAACCGTAGCGCCTACAAGAGCATCTTTACCTATCGCTATACAGTCATTTGTGCTAACCGCATTGCCTAAAGCATTGCTGTTAATTGCGACGTTTCGGATGCCATTTTCTAGAAGTGAAAGAGTATTATATCCTACCCCCACGTTGTCATCACCGGTGGTTAATGACGCTAAACTAAGCGTACCTAATCCGACGTTTTCCTCGGCAGTGGTCAATGTAAAATTTCCAGCAGCTTCACCAGCAAAAAGATTATGACTTGGAGAGTTTACGGCATCATACGTATGTAAAACACTTTGACCATCAATATAAATAACTCCTTCATCTCCTGCTGCATTAGTGGCTGGCCATGTGATAAAGTCATTTAAATTAATGGTTATAGTTGAAGCGATGGCACCGGTCGTGTTCATATTGCTGCCACCAAACACATTCACGCGTCCAGCATTAGGAACAACTATATTGCCATCATCTGTTTCAAAATCATTTACGTTACCAGCCTGACCACCAAGTGTAAGCCAGGTTCCTTCTTGCTGGGAAGTAAGCCCAGCCTTGGACACTAAAATAAATAAATCTTGAAGATTAGTATCTAACCATAAATCACCAATACTAAAACCACGATAGTCCTTGGTTGTTGGTGGCCTTGTACTTGTTACTAAGTTTGGAGGAGTAGTAGGAGTAACGCCTAAATACGCCCCAGGGTTTCTATTTAATTCGCCTCGTCCCACACTCTCTCCTTGATTAATCTTGTTTTAATAACTCTAAATCACGCACCTTGCGATCTTTATAGTTTGGTTGACTAAATACTATCCTAGCAAATTCTTCGTTGTTTATAGGTATCATTTTAACACCATTTGCTTCAAGCTTAGGAATCCATTCTTGCTTCATTGCTTTCACAATTTCATCCATCTTGTGATGTAATATCCACTGTAGGCGTCGTTTTAAGTCATCTTCTACATTATCTCTATTTTGTTCCCATCCAAAGATACTAATTTGAGTATCATTAAGTGAGTATAATTCTTGGTCATTTACTGATATTTTCATAATTATCCTTTAATTAAGCAACCAATCTAACTGCCAAAATTGTTACCAGTCCTGTTCCACCATTTATATCCACAACTTTTGTTCCGCCACTACATTGAACCGTTATTGTTGCAGTGTCTCCAGAAGTCATATCAACTATAGAAGAAGCTACTGCATTTCCCCAGTTATTATTGGCATCGCGAATAGCTGCATTAACATTAGTACATAAATAACTTCGTGCCGTTGTAACAATCGTAACTTTATTAGAAGTCATTGTTCCAGCTTGCTGTTGCAGGAAAACAGTAGTTGATATTAAATATTTTCCGGTTACTGGAGCAGTCCATGTAGGACTGCTAAAATTACCTTGTTTATCAATAACTTCATTAGCAAACAAAACAGTATATACAGTACCATCGCCCGTTACATTGGCCTGAGAATTACCATATGTTGTTGCAGCTGGCTGCAAAGTGTAGGTAACATTGCTCGATGCAATTGGTACTAACTGCGTATTACATGAATTTATTGTTGCCATAATTACTCCACCAGCATTCCGCCAAAATAAGTTGAAACAGTTGCTCCGCCAATTATATCAATTATTTTAGTGCCACTAAAACAAACACATTTTATTCTTAAGGTATCCGCTGCTGTTAAAGAAAAAGTTGATGTAACACTGAATGTAAATTGACTATTTGCATCACGAGGAGTCGCTCCAAGGCTTAAAATATAAGGAGTTACAGTTCCAGCGTTATTAATATCCCAATAAACCAAGTTAATGGTATGGGCTGCTCCTACATCTCCTAGCGTTGCACCACCTACAAATTGATATACTCCTGTTATTGGAGCAGTAAATACACCAGTAGCATTATTATAATTGGATCCAATGTCCCATAATTCAGTATCTGGAACAATAGTAACAGTAGTTCCATCTCCAGTGGCATTACTCGAGGTGGCACTTAAATATGCCATAAATGAACACTGACCAGGATGGTTAATCTCACCTGTTGCAGCAGGAGTAACATAGGTATTTATAGAATTTATTGTTGCCATAGTTATTATCCTAACTTAAAAGTGTTCCACAGAACCACGATTGCATTGATGTTGCAGCTGCCCCACTAACATCTACAACCTTAGTTCCATTAGATACAGTAAGTTGAACAGAGGCAGTATCAGCAGCATCCATATCTGCAAATATTGCAAATGGATAACTAATAATATTAGATGCAGTATCTCTAATGGCAGTCGTAGAATCAAATACCCTATATGTTCTATTAGAAGTAACTATCTGAACCAGAATAACAGTATGTGATGCTGTTAATTCAGCTAGATAAAGACATCCACCTAGATAATATCTTCCTGTCACTCCAGCAACGAAATTTCCAGTACCAGTATTATAGTCAGAATTGTAATCATATAACTCACTATCAAATATCACCGGCCCATATACAGTTCCATCACCTGTAACATCTGTAATAGGAGCACTTGCATATGCACAAAATGTAGACTGTCCTGGATATAATATACTTCCAGCAGCATTTGGTGTTATTTGCATATTGGCTGAATTTATTGTTGCCATTATAACACCGTAATGTTACCAATTGAGGAAAGCACATTCCAGTCATTATTTGCCGTAATACATACTAATTCAACAGCATCTCGTTGCGCAGTCGATGAAATAAACCCTGCTGCTCCTGTAGTACTCGCTAATAAACCAAAATATATAGTTTCTCCTGCGTTTTGAGCAATTTTCCAACCACCAGCACCTTTTCCTGAAACTCTTACAACATCACCAACGGCAGCTGTTGTTGGAAGTGTTAGTGTTACAAGTCCTCCATTGTTAGCAATATAACCATTATTAACAGCCATATTGGCAGAAGTACCTGTCTCTTCATTCCATGTAAATGCAACAGCTGAAGAAGCAATTGTAATAGATCCTGCTCCAGGAGTAATAGTTATATTAGATCCAGCTGTTAACGATGCAACGACAGGATCAGCTCCTGTTGAACCAACAACAAGTTGTCCATTAGTCATGGCTGCCAACGGTGTAATCGCGCCAGTTCCAGAACCAAGTAACACACCATGATCAGTTAATGTAGCTGCACCCGTACCGCCTTCATCAACAGGCATTGGACTAATTCGTAAATATCCCATTATATTCTCCTAAAATACTTGGTATCCAAATGAATCATAAACCACATGAATTGATTGCCAATCGGTATTCATAACAAACGTTGCTGCAGCATCAATAAGTTTAATTCCTGAAACTGTAGTAACTGTAACATTTTGAGTTGCTGCATTACCTGCTGAATCTTTTATAATAAATACCTGGTATGTGGTTGGAGCATCTGGCAATTGTATAGTTATTGGTATGGTTGAAGTATCAACAGTTATATAATAATCATCTGCTTGTACAACATAGGGCGATGCATTAGCGACTGAATAATTGTTTAATATACGCTCTGGTGATTGACTAACGGTTATTGATCCAGCTCCACCAGCAACATCTACACCAGAACCTGCAGTTAACGAAGCAACTACTGGCGCTATACCTGTTGAGCCAATAAGAAGCTCACCATTGGTCATCGTACTCAAACTTGCAACACCATTAGAAGCTCCACCAACCAATACAGCATTTTGAGTAACTGCATTAGCAGTAATAGCAGAAGTTCCATTACCGGTAAGTACACCAGTTAAACTAACAGCTCCTGTTCCACCACCAGCTACTGAAGCTGTGCCAAATACAGGAGTTGCCGCAGCACCTTGAGATACTAATGGAACGCCTATAGTAACACTGGGTGCTACCTGCGTTAACGAATTAGTAGCGCCACCTGCTTGAATTGCATACTGGGTAATATTATCAAGGCCTACTGTTATCTGGTTTCCTGAGCCTGTTGCGGCTACGTTCTGGCTATCGCCATTAACATAAAATGTTCCCATAATTATCCTAATATTTCATATATCCAGACTTCACCACGACCACCATCACCACCGGCACCACTGTCAGCAACAGCATTAAGGCCTCCGCCTCCTCCGCCACCGCCTCCTCCAGGGATACCGCCATTGCCACCATTACCACCAGTTGTAGCACCCATAGCACCTACGCTATAGCCACCACCACCGCCACCGCCAGAACCACCAAAAGTAGCTCCTGATACCGGAAAAACAAAATCGTTTCCATTTCCACCATCAATTCCAGTCGATTCTAATCCTGCGGTTCCGCCTGCAAGCATGGTTGTTTGGTCAGCAAAAAGAACAGCTGAACCAGTTCCACCGGCACGTTCAGTTACTGTATCAGCACCTCCACCACCAGCACCATAGCCAGGAATATAAATATAATTACTATAATAAGTAAAGGTACCTGCTATATGAACCCCTATATTATCAGGAGATAATCCTGCAATATTTCTACCCCGCGTGTCACCACTCCATCCAGTTACAATACCACCAGACGCCATACTCACATTCCATAGAGTCCCACTGGTAGTAGCAGGAAGAAGATTATTGCCAAATCGACCACTAAAAGTTGACGCTGATGAGTTAGTAGTCGTACCACCACCACCGGCTAAATCACTATTATTAAAATCAGTAATAGGAGCGGCCATGTTTCCAACTTTAGATTGAGTTCCAACAGTTGATCCTGCATTGCCATTAGTATTATCAGTTGCTTGAGATGCGCCGCCAGCACCACCAGATCCTATAGTAATAGTTTCAGTAGCATCAAACATATTAGCAGACGCTGAATAGATCATGACGTTACCAGCTGCTCCACCACCTCCGCCTCCTGCTGCAGTTGAAGCACCCTTACGACCTGATCCACCACCAGCGCCACCGTTCCAGATAACACATGTTACCCATTGCGCATCAGCATCTTTAGTCCACGTATCATTTGAAGTGAATTGTGTAAATTTTATAGTATTACCACTATTTGGTAATGGTAACGGTCCGGAAAGAAAATACGATCCTGCCATAATTATCCTAATATTTCATAAACAACTACAAGGCCATCACCACCATCACCACCAGCGCCACTAGCAGTACCATTTATTGATGCCCCACCACCGCCTCCACCACCTGATGGAAATCCACCATTACCACCATTACCTGCGGCTCCTCCGGCTGCTTGGCCTCCGCCACCACCGCCTCCTGAACCAGACAAATAACGAAGTCCAGTAGTGAAATCAGTTCCGTTAGAGCCGTTGATAGTTCCTGATTCGACACCGCCTGAGCCACCTTGAATAAGGTATGATACATTAAGTCCGAAATTTACCCATCCACCACCGTTACCACCAGTTGTTTCAGCACCAGAATTAGCACCACCACCACCACCACCTGGACATCCAAGCATTTCACGAACAACAGAACCAAATTCGGCATCTCCTACGTCGACACCATTTGTTCCATCACCGGTTGCGCCATCACCACCAGCAGAATTTGTAACAATAGCAGAAGTACCTGATGTATCAAATGATATATATTGGCAGTTAGATCCACCAGTTCCACCAGCGGCATTTAATCCACCAGTCCCATTATTGAAAGCACCACCAATATTATTGTCTATTGAATATACAGCAAAAGAAGAAACTCCTCCGGGGTTGCCATCATTTCCATTGGTATTATCAGCAAGTACTGCAACACCTCCGGTTCCTCCAGTTCCAATAACAACTGATTCGGTTGCTGCTAATTGTGCTGCGTAACATCCCCATGTGAATGAAGATCCACCAGATCCAGCACCTCCGCCACCGCTACTTGTATCTGTACCACGACGACCTGAACCGCCTCCACCACCACCATTAAAAACTCTCACATAAACATATTGTGAATCGGCATCCTTGGTCCATGTATCATTTGAAGTAAACTCGGTTACTTTTACGGTATTACCACCACCTGGTAAGGGTAATGGTCCAGAAAGAAAATACGATCCTGCCATATTACACCCAATTTATTGATCCAGTACCATCGGTGACCATCCACCCGGTATTGGCAGTTATACATAATAATCCAACGCCATCTCCAGCATCAGTTGCTGTTAATGAACCACCAACTCCAACTGTAGTCGTAGAATTACCTATCCTAATTGATTGGCCAGCACCTTGTGCAATTGTCCACAATCCAGAACCTTTTCCTTCTACGCGAACAATATCACCAACAACAGCGACTGCGGGTAATGTTAATGTTACAAGGGCAACATTATTAGCAATATAGCCATTTTGAACAGCCATTGCAGTTGGACCAACAACAAGAACTTCATTCCATATAAAACCATCAGCATCAATTGTAATTGTATTACCTGCTGCTGAAGTCGTTACATTAGATCCGTTACCAAATACATTAATTACATTGGCAGCAGGGACAGCTGATCCTGTATCTGCATCAAAGGTAAGCGTTGAAGAGCCACCGACAGTAGCTACTAAGAATCCTTCAAATACACAATCAGTTGCAACACCACCATTAACATCAACAGTTTTAGTTCCATTAGATACTGTTACTTGAACTCCTACGGTATCATTAGCGCTCAGTTGCAATATGCGAAACCCATTAATAAGAGAATCGCCATTAAGGTCGCCAACCGTGCTTGAATTCCAATCGAGGATCATGTGGATTGCGCCACCACCATTAACATCTAAATCAACTTGACCTTGAGTATGAGCAGCATCTAAATCTTCCAAAAAGATATTAACACTGAAGCAGTATTCACCATCTTGAGGTGCCACGAATACATTTGTACCCGTATTGAATGCAGCACCATTGTTGAAATACGTAGAATTGTAGGGTATGGGATATACGGTTCCATCACCTGTAACATCTGATTGAGTTGCGCTTAAATACGCAGAAAATGCAACACTGTTAGCAAGAGAAGATATCGTTAAGGTATTGGTGCCGGGGTTACCAGCAACATCAATTGTAACGCCGTCTCCGACGACATTAATATTATTGGCACCATCGGGTCCTACGGCACCACCACTATTTCCGGTTAAAGTCTCAACTACAGCTCCAGGAGGAAATACCCCGAAGCCATAGCTTGTAATTTGTGACATACTTCACCTACCTTTGGTAACCATAAGATAAATAGAAATTACCTGACGTTGGAGCTGCTGATTCACGTTTAATATAGAACCATGTTCCAATGCTTATATTAAGATCATCTGTAACACGTCTATTAGTAGATATATCAACAACTTTTCCTGAATTAGCAGCCACGATTAAATGATCAACGATACCACCATCAAATGATATGATTACATTGGCATCGGTAAGATTATCAAACCACACAAGATTACCAGCACGGTTAACAGGAGTTCCTATAGCTGAATAACTGGCACCGATGCTTCCAAAAGCAACTGTACGCATCTCAGCCATTCTAAATTGAATACCCATTACTACTTCTCCTATCTATTTACATTCTAATTTTAACTTTCTTAGCTCTGCGTATCCGGTTTAGCATCGGATCCATCTTCTTGGCGCTTCGCTTTTTCAGCCGTAGATCGCGCATTCTCAACCAGTTTAGACATGAATTCCCAGCACGCGTCATACGCTTCACCAATCGGAGAACCCATTTGTAAACTAAAACTATAGATGCGACCATTCTTTTCGACCTCCATTACATGACGCAATTCTTCTTTCATTATTTCCTTTCATTTGTTTGTAAACTAGCATGATTCTGAGATGTCTGGTACCCCATATTTCAGAGATACCAGATTTATTCTAATAGATAATAATATTTTAATTTATTATCCAAAATGTTACTATTATGCTACCATTCAAAGCCGCTGGACCCTGATTGATACAATGAAGTGTTATAGTACCAGCTGTTTGAGTGATTACACCTTCAAGCTGAATATCTGCATCGTTAGTACCTGTGTTACTAACTGTAACAAAAATTCCATCCCCAACTCCAAGAGCCGAGTTTGTAATAGTTAGATCAACATCAGCTCCAGAAGCGGTCGTAAATCCGGTATACGTTGCTACCCCCACCCGTGCATTTATGACAACAGTTGAAGTAGGCGATGCTGCAGTAGCTGTCGCAGGAGCCATCGTAACGTTACCCGCTGAACTAATAGTAATCTCGCCACCACCAGTTAATAGATCGATACCACCGGCTGCGTTTGAAGCGTTCAAGACGATTGCATCTGCAGTTGCTTCAGTTGCTATGATATTAACTGAGCTTCCTGTAGCAGTTATATCAATGTCTTCGCCTGCTCCAGCACCTGCTGCTGATATGTCGATACCACCAACAGTAGAAGTGATTACGATTGAATCAGCTGCGTTTTCAGTTGAAGTAATGTTTACAGAAGAGCCTGTAGCAACGATGTCGATGTCTTCTCCAGCTGCTGCGCCACTTGCAAGAATATCAATACCACCGGCAGTTGCTTCAACTAAGATTGCTTGTGCATTATCACGGGTTGAAGTAATGCTTGTTAATAATGCAGAGTCCATATCAATACCACCAGCAGTTGCCGTAATATTAATTGCGTCTGCGGAAGCAAGACCTGTTGCTTCAAGGGTCAATCCACCAACATCAGACAACAAGTACACAGAGTTAACTGCTGTACCTTGGTCTGCATGTAATTGGATTGTTTCAGTAACACCACCATTTGCATGTAAGCGAATAGCGTTAGCTGCGTCTTCAGTAGATTCTACAAGAACTGAACCACCAACTGATGATAATGTTAAATCAATTCCAGCACCCGTTGCAGTAAAGTTAGAAGCCGCTGCTGCATCAATAGATATAGCACCTGTTGAATCGATAGTGATTCCACCGGTTCCAGCATTAACGTCTACACCACCAGCTGCATTTGTTGCGCCGATTGTAACTGCGTCGACTGCTGCTTCGCCACCATCTAGGATTACGCGGCCAGCAGTTGCATCAAGAAGGATATCTACACCAGCGCCTGAAGTTGTGAAATTTGAGGCTGCTGCTGCGTCTAATGATATTCCTGCTGCTGAATCTAGGGTTATAGCACCTGCAAGAGAGTTACCTATAGCAACTGCTCCTGTAGAAGTACCTGTGTTTATAGAAGTATTTACGTTAATCGAGTCATTGATAAGCGTAATTGCATCAATATTAACCGTAGTGAGACCATCAGCATTACCACAATTAACCGTTTTGGTCCCTGTACCGGTTGACACGTTAACAAGATGAGTACCTGAAGTACGATTACCCGTAGCGAGGTTAAGGTTGTTTTCTCCAAGAGTAACTCCACCTGTAGCAATATTAACTGTTTTAATTGAGTCTGCATTAGTTGTAGCACCATCAACACCAATATCAATAGTATCGGTTACTGCAGCTGTTACTACTGTTCCGCCACCGATTGTAATCAAACGTGTAGCAGTAGGAGCGATATCACCAACATCAATAACTGCGCAATCTGCTTGGTTGCCAATAAGGATACCATTTGACCCTGCTTGAATTTGTACACCGCCTACAGCATCTGAAGCATTGAGAACGATCGCATCGGCTGCTGCTTCAGTTGCAACAATGTTAATAGAAGAACCTGTTGCGGTAATATCAATGTCTTCACCTGGTGTTGCACCTGCGGCAACAATATTGATACCACCAATTGTAGATGATATGAAGATTGAATCAGCTGCGCTTTCACCTGCAATAATATTTATAGAACCTGCAGTATTAACAATATCGATATCTTCAGTTGCTGCACCTGCTGCAGTAATATCAATACCACCTGCTGAAGCATTAATAACAATAGCAGAAGCCGCGTTTTGTGATGAAGCAATGTTAACCTGCAACGCACCATCGATATCTACGCCACCCGCTGAAGCTGATAAATTAATTGCATCAGCAGAAGCTAATCCTGAGGCAAGTGTTACACCACCAACGTCTGAATGGATATTGATTGAGGTTACTGATGTACCTTGATCTGAATGAAGCTCGATACTTTCGCTAGTTCCCCCATTAGCGTGTAATAGTATTGATGGAGCTGCATCAAGAGTTGATACAAAATCAATCAATGCTGATGAAGCAAAATCGATATCACCAGATAAAGTAGTCAGCCCCATCACAGTTAAATCACCAGCTATGCTTACATTACCCGCAGCTACATCAATATTACCTAAAGTAACATTAAGATCGCCATCAGTAATATCTACATCACCTGGAGTAACTGTAACTGAAGTAAATGTACCCAATCCTGAAGCAGGAGAGGTGGTCCATGTGTTTACGCCATTCTCATTACTTACCATCATCCATGCAGTTTGATCAGCTTCATTGATCCATACATGACCAATTTGACCATCATCACGTGTTGTTGGGTCACGTTGAGCTACAATAGGGAACGGCGGAAGCTTAAGTGCTTCACCGTTTCTACCTGAAACAATATAAATTTTACTTTGGTCTATAGCCATTACTAAACTCCTTACTTAAAAACTACTAATTTTTCCATCACTTTAACTCTACACCCACTCATTATAAATTTGCAATTTTGTAATATATATATTAGAATAATATTATAATATTAAATAAGGGAATTATGGAAACTAAACAAAAAGCTAGGCCTGTTTTGATTTATTTGAGTGAAAGAACAGCTAAGGAGTCGAAGGTTGCTGCTATTTACTTAAAAATGTCACGCAGTAAATATATAGAAGAGGCTATATTGGACCGATTAGAAAAAGATCTTATTAAGGTGCAACAGTTTAAGGACTGATATGAAATTGATTTGGTTATTGGTTTTTTCTCCTTTATGTGGTGTTGGTGATGTTGAGGATCAGATTGTAGATTCTCTGAATCGTAAATCAATGGATACACTTCATAAAACTGTATCTGGTATGCAGCCCAAACAAATTGCAAATATGAGCAATGTTGGAGAAATTAAACGCCAAATAAATCAGTTAATTGATGAAGAGCTTGATAATACAAAAGACGATCAAAATCGCATAATAAACAGAGGAAGAGTTAAGGGTGCGGTAATGGTATTTGCTGTTGGGGGAATTGCTATTTATACTACGATTTCATCGCTGATAAAAGCAACAGATGATTCAGATTCAGGAGAACCTGATTACACGACTCCCACTATATCAATTATCAACTCTGCATTCTTAATATATTACGCAGGAAGAGAGCTTATTGACGTCATTAAAAATAAACATGTGGTTGAGCGAAATCAAAGGACATTATTTGTGAAATATTTAATTAACCAAAAAATAGAAGAATCGAGACATTCATTGTCACGTAATGAAAGTGATGAGCATGATCTTATTCCTTTAGAACGCTCACCTAAAAGACATTCTTTAAAACTAGAGGAAAGTCATGAAACAAATTAATAGTAAATTAGTTTTGGCAATAATTGGTGGAATAGTAATGAGTGCCATTGCACTAAAAAGTCCATTTGCATTTTGGTTGATATGCATGGGTATAGCAACGGCGATATTATTGGGTTTAATTTAAAATATCTTAGGGGGATATTATGGAAAACAAACAAACTTATTGTTTATGGGAAGAATGCAACTGGACATGTGATAATCAAAAACATGGATTATTTATCCTTGTTGGATTTTTCGCATGCCCAATATTAATCTTAATTTTATTTGCTTTCAAATATATGAATATTAAAACAAATTCTTAAGTAAACTAGTACCTGATAAACCAGATAATGCACCTAATCCTGCGCCAATAGCGCCTCCATAGGGTCCAAATTTTGAACCAGCTAAATATCCAGCTCCTGCTTGAGCAGCTGCCTTAGGAATTCTTCCTACAGCTTCTCCTGCTATAGCTCCTAAAGCTGTTCCAGTTTTGCTTGATTTTCCAACTAATCTGGTTATATCACTTTTGAATTTATTACCTATTTGTTCAGCTTTTTCTTTTGTTCTTATTCGTGCTTTATCAGCTATATCCAAAGGCGGCACTCCATCATTTTCTTTAATAGATTCTTGCATGGAGTTATAATATGCCTTTTTCATTCGAGCGAGACGTTTAAGATTAGAAGTAACAAGCTTTCTACCTTCAGGGCTTTGAGAAAGAGAAGGAATTGCTTTCAAAAATTGTTCAACTTCGAAATTTGAGACACGACCACCAAAGTATTTTTTAGCATCCTTTAAGAATCCTTGTTGAATCTTCTTAAAATATTCACTTTCTGGGCTTCTCAATGCTGGAATATCTAAACCTGATCTAGTGAGAAATTCTTCCCAACCAGCACTATTAAGTTTTCCAGTATCTTCAAGTCTTTCCATTTCTTTTAAAGCAAATAGATCTTCATCTGCCCCTTCTGCATCCTGTAATGCTTTTGAGCGATCTTTTTCAGTTGCTTTATAAGCCTTAAATGTTTTTTCATCCATACGAGCAAGTCTTGCTTCTTCGGCTTGTCGTTCTTTTTGAGCAATTTTTTGCTTCTCAAGTTCTACACGTTCTTTTTGTAATGCAAGACCTGGTTTTGCACCCTCAGCAATCTTACGCGCACGTTCTGCAACTTGCTGTTGATAACTCGGTTGTTGCACTTCTTGGCCAATTGCTTGCTCTTGCATAGATTGTGATATGGGTTGTCTGGTAAATTGATTACCCATTAAAGCTACTGCTGGACTTCCACCTAAAGGGGTTTGCATCAATGAGCCCAATGGACTAGAGCCCAATTGAAATTGTTGCTCTGGCTGTTGTTGTTGAAGTTGTTGCAACGCTTGTTCGATTGGATTTTGTTGTTGCTGTTGTTGCGATAAACCAGCCATCATCAATTCTTCTATTAATGCAGGATTTTGCAACGCAAATTTTTGTTGCTCTGGAGTAAATTGAGTGAATATATTTGCACCTTGTTGCCCTAAAATAGATCCCCACGCTTGTTGCTGTTGTTGCTTTTGTAGTTGATTAACTTTTGATTGTACAAGCGCTTGCAGTCCTTGACTCAATCCACTACCTAAAGCAGATCCTGATAAAGCACCTAAGGATTGTGGTCCTTTTAATTGTACTATTGCCATTATCGACCTCCTTGAGTAGCACCCAATAATCTTACGAAATTATTAAGCCAGTTTGTTCCAGCACCGCCTCCAAGTGCTCCTAATGCTAATGGAGTATATTGACCACCTGTTTGTAAAATATTTTGTAGTAATCCAGGTTCTGCAGAAGTGCTTACTGTGTCAAATTGTGGTGTTAATCCAAGACCCAAAAGATTAAGCATATTTTGTTGTTGATTTTGACCATATTGTGATCTTAAAGAAGCTAATCTTGTTTCTAGATCTGTACCAGCACCAGCTAGTTGTGATCTAAATGCTCCAGAACTTAATCTATTCTGTCCCATTCCGCCAAATCGCTCTGCAATTGATGGCAATGTTTGTTGTTGAAATCCAGATCTAGCTTCTTGTTCAATGGGACCAAAGCCAGATAAAGGATTTTGAAGTCCTTGTACGCCCATTCCTAGTAACTGATTTAATACGTCCATTTGTTGAGGACCAAACTTAGATACTTGTTTAAATTGAGCAGGCTGCCCAAACAAAAAACTCAACGGATTTGCCATTACCATTCCTTTCAATATTCAAGATATTCCAACGTAACATATGCATTATCAAATGTAACACCAGATCCATTTGTTATAATAACATTCGTATTATCAGCCTCAAGTGTTATACCATTATTAGCCAATGAAAAATATCTACGAGCAGCATAATTATTGGCAGCACCATACATAGCAGTAAAAGTTATAGTACTTCCCACAGGAATATTTATTCCATGGGCTTGTGTATTTACACCTGCATTCACTGCCCCAAAAAGAACAACTTTATGAAATCCCGGACGTAATAGTTCAGGCTTAGTAGAACTTGTATTAAACCACTGAGAACTGTTGTTAAATATTTCTTGAAGGTAATATGCACTTTTTTTAGTATTAAGAACCAATGATATGTTATTTATCTGTTGATAAAGCCTTACCAATAGATCTTTAAATTCGGGGCTATTTACATCAACTTCATAAAGCTGGCCAATGTCCCATACCTGGGTAGTTTGTACAAAAGAACCTGTATTTTGTTGCTGATTTGCCATATTTATCCTATATCATTGGTTGGTTCAGCATAAAAGTTCAATGCATGAAGTGTAAAATCACTCAAAGAGATATCTGGGTTGGTTATTTGTTGGTCAGTCATATATAAATGTAACTGAATTGTTTCACCTTCTGCATTCATAAATAAATCATGCCATACACGAGTTTGGGAAGTTTCAAATGGCTTATATGCGTAGCTTGCTACAACGGATGATCCTAAAAGCATTCCACTAACTTGTGCTTGATTAACCATAGCTAAGTCATTAGTTGAAACATAGTAATCAACTAAAAACTCTCCTTGCTCAGTTCTATCTAATAAAAACTGAACCCGTGGAATGTATGAATTAACACCTTGTTGTATAAAGAAATTATATTGTTTAGTAAGAATATCTAAATTACTTACACGTGCTACGGTTCCTCCACCGATATATCCAGCATCAGGTGTATCAGTAATAATAATTGTATCTTTAGTAGGAACAGCAAAAACTTCAACAATCGTTCCATTTAAATTGGTAGATCCTTGCATATTCTCAATAAGAATAAAATCTCCAACTTCTAAGTTATGATCTATGATAGTTAAAATATCGGTTGCATTATCTGCCTGAGTTATCTGAAGAGCCGGTGAGTTTCGTGATTCATCGGGATATATCAAGAATACATATCCTTCTTGATTACCAGCAATAACACTTCTGAATTTACCCTGTAATGGCGCACCACTCCACGTTCCCTCATTTTGAGCCCATGTCATAGTTAGATTGGCCCATATTGCAGAATTGCCTGCATTCTGTTGCTGGAAATATCCAAAGCATGTTATTGAATCATCATTAAATGCCCATGATCCAGTTTCATAGTTAAATACTAATACACGATTATTCCAGGGAACATCACTATCTCTATCTTCACCAGGAAATGACCAATAAACCATTTCAACATAGTAATCACGTATTCCATATACTCGTCGAGTACCATTGTTATCATTATGAATCTCAAATACTGCGAGTGGTATTTTCTCATCTATTCGTTCTACATTTGAGCCGTTGCATGCATGAATTCCCACATTCCCTACGCCTAAGGCCACCTTATCAAACGGAATGATAGAAAATGTAGATTCTGCACCTAGTTCTGTATTAATCTTTTGCCATGTGAATGGATATGCTTGGTTTCCTGTATAAACCAATTCCCAAGTAGATCTTTCAAAATAAACAATTAAACGATCTTTAACGAATTCTGCTGTAATGATAGCTTCTGAAGTTGCAGCATCAATTGAATTACCATGTCCTGCTATATCTTCACGCCATGCATTAGGATTACTGGTTGGTAATGGATCTCCAATTTCACTATATCGTGCTCTTTGAGGATAATTATTATTTGTGGCAAGATTCTGAGTTCCTTCCCATGTATTCAAAGCAACTAATCTTCCCTTAAAAGGTAAAATGATACGCGCTGAATTAAGATATGTTGGCGTAGCATTTATTTGAGGTTGGAAATAATCCCAGGCAGTTCCTGTTAACGTCCTCATTAATTCAAGTTCATTAAAATTTGTTACATAAAGAACATTAGTGAATTCATTAACGCCACGATAATTAGTAGTCCAGAAAAATTGTGAATTATCACCTATCCATAATGACGCACCTGGAGTAGTTTCAGTACTTAATCTTTCAAAGCCAGTTGCAGTATATTGATAAGCAAATTGTGTATCAAATGCCACCAATGTTTCATCATTAATAGATGGATTTTCAAGAACTCTTAATCCCATTACTGGCAATGCTGGATAATAATAAACAGCAGTAAGCGCGGTAGCACCTATTATACTGACCATACCAGTAGCAATATTAAAGGTTCCTGTGCCTGCTCCTGTAGAAAGCATTGCTCCGTTTTGCCATACAGTAAACAGTTCAGTTCCTACTGAAAACATTTGACCTATGTTCCATTCTGTTCCTGGAACTGGTAAACCGCCATTATTAAAATCACCAAATGCATCTGTATTACCAAGGTTTATTCTTAGGCGGGATTGTAATTGTTCAAATCCAACTGCTGGCGATGGATCTCCTTGAAGAAATCGAGAACCAAAACGTTTTCTTACTCTTCCACGAAACACATATGCATTTGTTAGACGAGCAAAACCATCTTCAGGAATCAGCCATGGTCTTAAATTTGTCTGTAATCCAGTTTGATATGGTGCTATAAGAAAACGTTGAAAAGCCATATTATGCTCCTACTGCAAACCAAGCGTATATATCAGCTGCCCCTGTACTCGAGGTAGAACGACGAGCAATAAATTGTAGATTGGTGAATGATTCCAACTGTATAAAATTTTGAGATGTTGCATTATGAACACGTGTTAATTGAATGCTTAATGCTGATCCTGAAAATCCTGGAAAGCTTGCTACTGAACTAAACAATGTTGTTTTAGTAGAGTTACCACTAGCAATTGTATCTTGTCCCCATACCATTTTCATTCCCGAAGGAAGATAGGTCCAGCCACTAGTTCCAGAACTTGCTGATTGTGTAAAAGGAATAGCGCTACCACCAGTTTTTTCAATATTTAACTCTGGGTTTCCACCAACTGTAGCATTAAATATATTAATATCGTTACCTGCTGGTGCTGCTGGTGCTGCTAAATTGGGAAATGTAACAAGAAAATGTTTACCTTCTCCAGCTACTCCGGCAAATGTAACGTGGTTAACATCAATTAAATTTTTAATTTGCGTAAAGTTCTCTTGTATATCGCCCTGTGAAACACTTATGCGATCACTGGCAGCCGGTATTGAGGCATTATAAGCGCACATGCTATCTCCTTTTTCTTAATTTATTATTAAATACAAGATTTAAGTATGTAATAGAACAGTTAAAAATTTTACTCAATCTTTCATAAGTGAAATTATAATCTTGTCTTAATAATTTTAATTCCTTTATTTGTTCTTCAGTAAATTTAGTAAAGTAATTTTTTTCTCCTGATGGAAGACGATCTTTTTGGCTAGCATCCTTACTATTTTCTGCTGCTGTTCCTAAAAATAAATGGTCTGGATTAATGCACTTCTTAACATCACATTTATGACATACCCACATACCTTTAGTGATTGCACCTTTAAATATCTCATAAGATATCCTATGCGCCAAATGCCATTTTTTATTGATATATATTTTTGAATAAGCACTACTTGTTGATTTTTTATAAAGCCAACATCCATTAGGGGTCTTAGTAATATAAAATAAAATTTTACACCGAACTGAACAACATTCTTCCATGGAACTAGGAACAAAAGATTCGTTACATTTTTTACAATATTTCATAATTATACCTTCTATGTATGGCATAATTATAGCATTGTAAGCTATAAAATATAGCATGTCTCTCCTTTAAAAGTTTCCGAATCCAGCACCAAAAAAGAATGGCGAACTACCAAGTCCTGATTGTTGCGTATAAATAGTAGAAGACCGTTGATTGCGCAACTGCATAATTGTTTTACGCATAGCTAATATCTCTTGTTCTTTAAACATAGACATCATTTGTTGAACGCTATCAAGATCCATACGATCTTCAAATATCTTTTTAGCTGCACCCCATGCTAGATACTGCCATAGTTCATTCAATGCAGGAAAATCATTCGTATCCAATATTGCTGTAGGTCGTTTATATACATCCATTGTTATAGGATATGGTTGGTCAGGAACTGGTCGTAAAGTAAATTGATTATCATAATACAACAGTGCAGTAGGCATAGATGGTTGATAAGGCAATGTTTGAGCATTAACCGCTTGACCACTTGCAGGAGCAACGGCAAACGTAATATTAAATACTCCTGTCACGTAATCAATAGTACCAATATTAAGTCCTGTATTAGTATCTTGAAGGATACCAGTTCCATCAAATGGATTATTAGGAACATCTCGAGCAGATAATCCAGTATTGGCCGTTGTTACTGAAGAAAATGTTACATCGCCTGCTACTACGGGAACTGCTGAAAATGTACCGGTAAAGTTAGTTGTAACACCATCACCAGCACCTATTTGAGCAATAATAGAGTTTAGTGGATAGAACCCATAAAACTCTTCACGTGATTGTGCATAGTAAATTTCATTACCTGCAACATAAATGGGTGGTTCTATACTAATGTATAAATTCTTAAAATTATAAAGTGGATTTGTTGTTGGTAGTACTGATGTATCAGTATTATAGACATCCTGGTATGGATTACAATACCACGTAAATGTTGTCTTTAAATCAAATGTCTTTATTGAATCGGGCATATCGTAGATTACGAATGTATTTACGTAATCTGCTATTTGCTGATCTGTCAATTGAAGTGGTGAAGGAGTACGTGTAATCCTTCGTACTTTTTGGATGATAGTCTCCAGGGTTGTACCTGGTGGATTAACTGCTGCCATTACTCTCTCCTATAAAACATTTCGTGTGGCTTGATTTAAAAAACTATCCCCTATTGGGACTACTGTTGAACAGTACTGATCTTGAGCGGCAGTAGTCCCAGGAGGTATGACAAATGAATCAAAGCCTGTGGTATTTAAATTAACCGTAAATGTTACATCACTAGTAACAACTATTGGTCCACTAAATAAGTTTGCTTGGAACATACCATATGTTCGCGGCACATTTAATCTCACTATAAGGCCCGTTGTATAATTATGGGCGAAAGTGGTAGTCACTTCTGCTTGAGTTGCTTGAGTTATGTTATCAATTATTCTCATTGCAGGTTGATACATTGGAGATTGGACTGCACCGCACGGCATGTTACGAAGCCCTTTCTGAAGAAGCTATAACAGTATTACTATCACGCTCTACTCTAAAATCATTACTTGTGAAGCCAAATCGTCTTACTTTTTGAGCAACCCGTAATACAGTAGCAGAATTTCCAAGACCATGGCCAGCCATAACAAGGCCACTTTCATTTTTAAGATATTCATAGCGTGGATACCATCCATTTTCATTTAAATGTAAAGCTACACCTAAAGGTAATGTGTATTCTTGCCCATCAAATAAAACATATTTTTGGATTGGTTCGCCTGGATATTTACGGAATGAAAAACCTAATGCGCCTTGTGGCACTTCATAATAATGGAATGTTCCGCGTACTTTTTGCTCTTCTTTATCTTTTAAATATAAAAGCTCTTCAGCTTTATGTTCTAAAAAGGCTTCTCTATCTTGGCGTTCTTTTTCTTTGCGAGCTGCTTGCTCTTTGCGCCATTGATCGAGGGTCTTTTTGGGTACTTTAACTTTTTCTTGATTTTCTATTGTCATACTATTCCTTTGTGAAGGAGGGAGGCTTTTACACCTCCCTTTATATTAACTGTTATCTACGCTAAATGATTTACCAGCAACCCAGTAAACTACATCATTTGCTCCGCCAGCAGGGTGATCATCACCACCAGCAAGAATCATACCTATGTAGCTAATGTTGCGAGTAGCATCATCAAGGTTGTTAGCATACGTTTCATTTGCAGTTTCACCAACAGGAGAAATAATTGCAGGTGTAAACGGATAATCAGCGTTTGCAGGGAATGCAAAAGCAGTGAATGCAGATGAATCGATATCAGTAGTAATAGTAGAAGCAGTAACTGCTGTAATATTACCTACCAATCCATTGATTTCTGTCATTCCAAATACATCAGATTGTACACTTACACGTATTTGTTGCCCTGCTGTATATCCATGCTGAACAGTAGTCGTAATAACTGCATTAGCAGCCTGACTAATATTCGCAATGAATCTCCAACGAGGATAGAATATTGGATCCCATTGAACGATACGATAAGTTGCACCACCGTTAGCACCAACACCAGGAGCAGTTGCTAAAGCATAGCGTCCACGGAATGAAGTGCTTGCTACAACAGTATCAATTTCAAAATCATATCCACCCAAGTTTTGAGTGTTTGTTGCTGCAGGCATAGCCAAGCGAACAATAGATCCTGTAACCAATCCTGAAGTATCAGCTGTGCTATAAACAGGTTGTGTTGCATTTGTTGATCCAGTAATTGCAACTGCTGCAGTTAATGGATTTTCAGATGTATCTACTAATGTAAATCCATCCCCAGCTGCCATAGTAGTAACGTTTAAGTTATTACCACCGCCGTTTTTGAACCAACGAACACCAGTTCCTTGATCCATTCCACGTTGCCAGTAAAATTCTGTACTAAGGTTATTTGTTCCATCTAACTGAGTGTAGTTATAAACTTTCATCCAATCTACGTCTGAACGTAATTGAATTGTTTTATTTAACCCGTCAGCGGTGAATCTACCTTGTAGAATAATTGTATTATCTGCCATGTTCAATTCCTTATGTTGTAATTGTTACACGTAGATTTAACAACCAAAGGTCATTCAACAACCGAGGCACCTGAGCCATTTTCCACCCTACAGTTGCATTAAGAGCCAAAGGCCCATCATACATCGGATCACGGTAGATAAATTGAGCAGACGCACCATCTTGATATACAATTCCATATGATTCACGTGCTGCTACAAATATATTGTAAACATTAGCACCTAAAGCAGATGAATTTGGACTTACTGACCCAACAGAAGAAACTAAGAAACGAACGTTGCGGAATGAGCCCCATTCTGAATCTAAAGTAGGCTGTTGGTTTGGATAGTTATACTTGCTAACAAATCCAGTCAATTGATTATCAAGATCTGAAATAATATCAGAATGCGCCATAGCAATAAAACTTTGGCGAATTGGTTGTGTACCGAATCGGTCTTCACCTTCAATGTTATTCAAGATCATATGAGCATTGTTACCCACAAGAGTTGAAATAACATCTGAAACGTCAGTATCTGAAATTTCAGTAGGGTTATCACCATTGTTACCACCAACAGCATTAATAAATGATGCAGTTGATGCTAACATATCGCGAACCAATTGATCTTCGGTTTCACGCATTGATTGACCAAGACGAGCTGCTGCTTCGTTTAATGTCGCTCTGTTACTTTGTTGACCTATTACTAGGCGGGGAAACTTCTTCGAATCTCCCTCTCTATCTTTCGAATAGAGGTCAGACTTTCGCATGTTCTTTCGAACTCTTTTCGTTAAGTCGTTCAGCGTGGATTTTTTATTCGTTAATGATATACTATCACTAAATGAAAGGATATTATGGGACGAAATGCAGTTTATAAAACTGACCAAACAAAAGAACAAATAGCCTACCTTGCGGGAATTATAGATGGAGAAGGCTGTTTTTATTTTGGTCGAGTAAAACAAGGGAAGTACGGAAATGGTTGGCAATGGCATAGTAATATACAGGTTAGCAATTGTGATGAAGCGCTTATAATATGGCTTGAAGATATCTTTGGTGGAAAAAAAGAAACCAGATATCGAACCACTAGTAAAAATAAATATAATAGACCTGTTTTTATTTGGCGTGCTGGTGGTGAAATGATTAATTATCTTTTGCCATTGATTGAACCATACCTTGTTATCAAAAAAAAGCATTGTGTTGTTATGGCGCAAATTAGAGCAACCTACAAAAATTGGGGAAGTAAACAATTGCCACCAGAAGTTAGTGAGCTTCGATTTACTCTCCTTAAAGAATTGAGGAATCTTAATTCGCGTTGGCATGATCATCCTTTAAAAAATCCTTCGCCCTTGTCACCCTAGCGCTATTTCAGCGCCGTAGGCTTCCAAGTCAATTAGAAAAGATTTATAGACCCCACACATTTTAGGGTCTTGGTTTTGTAAAACTACTTGTTCATTCAAGATTACAAATGTTCCGTACCAATCAATCTTTGCATCAATATCCACGGCTGTTAAAACCTGAGCAGCTGGAGTTACACCTGAGTTACCTAAAGGTACTGGTGCAGTTGCCAACGGATTGTAACGACGGAAACGCATATAACGTCCACCGTTCCGAGGCATCTTTTCTTTCATAGCTGCTTGGATGTGAATCAAATTTGGGTAAGGTACACTCAATAATTTGTAATTGAACGACTGTTGAACCTAACTATTACTTTCAGGACCGTTCTTATCCTTACTGACCCTTTCGGGCGGGAAAACCGCTTCGGATTTTCCTCTTATAGTTTCCTATAAGATTAGACTATCGCATGCGCTCTCGCGCTCTCAGGACTTAGTCGTTGCGCCTACTTTATTACCGTTAAACTCACGCATTTTTATATACATGTCTTCACGATAATTTAGCTCTTGAATAGCAAGACCTCTATAACCAGGATTAGATTGTGTTTGTAAATGCTTACAAAAATTAAGTAAATGAATTGCTCGATTCTTTTTTACTTTTAAATACGGAATAACATTTTCAAGAAATATTCTTACTTTATTTTTTTCTCGCATATACCAATGATAAATTGGCTTTGAGTTAGGCCTACTTTTCCGAGCGCCATCAAGCGTTATAGTTCCGAATCCCATTTCATCTTTAATAAATGAAACCGCTTCTGGTTCAATCATTGCTATTTTAACACCAGGTAAATAAGAAACTGCCCATGATTCAACATTTTTTGGAAATTCTATAGCGCGAACAGTATTTTTATTTTTAGTTTTTCGCCTGTGTTTAAATATCATAAAGCACCCATCTGCGTCCATGATTCCGGCAATATAAGCCCAATGCGTTTGGCTCTGGTTGTCATGCATAAATATTCCTTATATGTTATACCTAATTCAGTATAGCACACATTTATATTTATGGTTAGATTTTCCATGTAATCACCCAAGATTTAAAGCTCCCATCTTACAGTTTAGGAGCTGGTAAGCTCGATGTAGTCGTAATTGCCATAGTTATACCCTTAAGCAATAAAGATTATTCTTTAATTACACCTAAGTTTGACGAGAACTCATTTTCAGTCGTTGAGGTGGCGAGGCTCAATTCTGCCTTTTTTTGAGTGGGCGAAGCTCTTACGGCCCGATGGGTTAACGACACCCAAATACAGTTATCACAAGGCTATCATAAAAATAGATAAACCGACAAGAAAACGGGAGCTAACTTGTCGGTCAAAAAAAAGGAGAAAATCGTGTGACACTTCACACAATATTTTTATCCCTGGAAGGAAAATGTCATAACCTTTCCAGGGATTTGTATAACAGGAGCCTTAAAATACGTTTCTATTGCTTCTGAATCGGCTAACTTCGGCCCATATTTGAGCTTTGCGTTCAGCACTTAAATCTTCATCGGCAAATGAATTGGCATGTGATAGAGCAGATCCTTGAACTGATTGAACTGGTTTTGGTTTGTTCATATTATTTTGGATTCTGTTTCTGTCAGCAGTTGAAGCAGGTTCACTATAAATACCAAGATTCTTTATTATTTTATACGCAGAGGCTGCTTTTGTATAAATATTTTGTGATTCATTTAACATATCAACGATTTCAGGATGATCTACCTTTAATCGTTCAATATTATCGTTGTTAACTACCTTCTCAAAGTCAGGGAACTGAGACTTAATAGTTTGGTAGGTCAGTTGTTGTTGTGATGATTTAATTTCTTCTTTTAAAGCACGTAGTTCACGTCGTTGTTGAGCATATATCTTTGATAATTGCTTACCTTCGATAAACTCATTAGGCTGTAAACCAAGATCTTCTTCCTCTTCTTGTTGAGGTTTTTGTTTTTCTTGCGCCATTGATTGATAATAACGACGAAGTTCTTCATTTTCACGCTTTAAGCGAGTAGCTTCATCCCGTAAATTGCGAAAATTTCTATCATTTTCATTTTCACGTGGTTGTTGAGGTTGTTCTTGTTGTGTATCTAACTGTGCAACAGCCTCAAGACCCTGTTCAACTTGTTGATCTGTATTAATATCTTCATTATGTGACATGAATGCTCCTTGTTTTCTTTAATTTTGTACTGTCAACTTCTTCATTGTTATATTCTTTACATTTTCTCATTAATGTCCCATCTGCGAACGCCACTACCATATCCCTTAGCTCTGCAGAAGGATGTCCTAATACATTTTTATCATCTAATAATTCACAACATGCAACTACATCAGGAAGGGTCCAGATATATTCAATGTGCTCTGTGTCTGCATGATACAAATGAACATCTTGATTAAATCGAGGTGATGGACAATCACGTAATGCCATGAACTGAAACTTAAACGTATTATACAATGGTGGATTATTTACGCGAATTACTTCTATAAAAAAATCACCTTCTAATTTATCTCTATTAAGTTCAGCACAGTTAATAAGCTCTCGCTCATAATTCTGTAACGCTTCATGTGAATACTCTTCAAGAGTAATACCTTTTTCTGGCATACGTTGCATAGCTTCAACTGCATACTGACCTGCTGTCTTTTTTCCAGCACGATCTGCAATGTCTAAGCGCTTAGTTACACGTTCACGAAATTGATCTAATTTTTTTAATGAGGATTTTGTCATACTGCTCCTTAATAGCAGCCATTATAGACAAAAATTTAATATTTCAAAAGAAAACCCCGAGGATAACAAGGAGGAGCCCTAAAACCCCGGGGTCAATACAGAGTTGTACTCTTTTATTATTTACGTTTATTTCTAGCTTGCTCTTTATAAGTTTCCCAACGACAGTTACTCAATTCATAATTTCCAAAAGGATCTATTCTGTCAAGAGTTAATCCTATAGGTCTATGTCCCATATCTTCTAAAAAATTTAAAAAGTTATGCCATCTTTCACACACTATAACTCCATTACCACCGTATCTTTTATAATGCGGAACTTTTGTATCATAACAACGCTGCATCATTGCATGCCATGATCTATAAGATCCAGACTCAGATAATCCTTTTTGAGTTTTAACAATACACCCACATGATTTAGTTTTTAAACTCCTTAGCCTGTTGCCTGAGATAATACATTCATTACCACAATCGCATTTACATATCCAAAAATATTGTTTATTCACTTGATGAGAAGGTTTTATCGCAGTTAATCTACCAAATTTTTTATTGGAAATATCAATATATTTCCCAATTTTATTTTTACAATTCTTAGTTGCTTGACATGATCGACATCTTTTTCCAGCTCCATCTCTTCTAACACGCGATTCTTCTTGACAATCTATGCATATTCTATTTATAAATTTTCCAAGACAGTTTCTATTTCTATATTTTGCAGCACAAGAAAGACAACGAAGCGTCTTTCCATCTTTCCTAACTAAAATATATTTTTTACAACCCAAACAAATTCTTGTTACAAAAAATCTTTTTTTTATGGCAACTCCCTAATATAATATACTATATGAAGTTTACCATGGTTATTTATTTTTTGCGATTTTTCTTACTAATCTTTCTTGATTCACTATAAGAAATTGCTAGAGCCTGCTTAGGATTAGTGACTTTTTTTCCATTTCCACTTCTTAAAGTCCCTTGCTTAAATTCTTTCATAACTTTTTCAAACTTAGATCCTGGATTATTTTTAGATGATTTCTTTGGATCTTTTTTCTTAGATTTTTTCTCTTTACGTTCTTCTTTTTTTTCCATGCGCGGTGATTCTTTTAATTCGTGTATAAGTTCACGATCTTCACCTGCTTCTTTCTTAAAAGTCTTAATATCACCTTTAAGATGGCGCATTACTTTCTTTATTTTTTTGTTCTTTTTTTTCATCGCGCACTCTCTCTTTTTTCATTTCTATTTTAGCACGGTTCTTTTTACGTTTTAAACGAATCTTATCACCGCCAGTGATTATTCCTTGGATGATCTGAATGACTGCCATCGTTACAGTTACCCACGTTGCCATATATATCCTTCTATAACCCCTGCATACCAATGAGCTCAAAAGTATACAGGGGACAGTAAGTTTGACACTTATCGATAATAGTTCACACCCATAGATGCCGTCAACTTTTGGTCACGCTCTATCTGTTTTTGGGTTTTTTTATACCGCATGTTATCAGGTATACCTAAAATAGAATAAGCTACTTTTTTCGCTTTCCCTTTAGGTCTGAGCATTACTGGCATCTTAGAACCGGCTCTTAGCTCGATTGCGACGCATTCCGTCAGCATCTTGACGCATTTCTGCATCAGTTCCAAGGATAGTATCATCCATATACTCGTAATCTGCGCCCGAAGGTGCTTGTGCGTACATTTTGATAAATGCGCGTTGAGGCATATTTGACGGAGCTGAACGATCTTCTTTGATCATTCCACTATCACGTTCATTCATTGAAGATTCGTGAAATCGTTTTTTCACTTTATTGTATCGTGCCATTGCAGGCTCCTTTATGTAGAAACTGTCATTGCGACAAGGACACCGTCCTCTATCTAACAAGAATAAGTCTTCATTATTTTGACTTAAACTGCAACAGGGCCAACTCCTTGATCTTGCGATTTCATTTTTGGAGCTTGATTGATACCTTCTTGTGCTTGTTCAACTTCTTCAGATCGTAATAATTTAGCCAAAGATAATAACTTTTCTAATTGGTTAATGTCAATATCTTCAATTTCTTTAAGCGCCTTAATACGATTCAACATAGCATCAGTACGATCCTCTTCAGCCTTAGCCGCGCGTTCATTTGCGAGTTGAATGTTTTCAGATACACGACTAGATCGCTCAACACTTAATCCTTG
>Ga0209966_1000133_pt1 | contig 31066 bp, 27 predicted proteins | sample RhisoiCoNPM_FD_187575 | JGI IMG/M metagenome (GOLD analysis project Ga0209966, IMG submission 187575) | Arabidopsis thaliana rhizosphere microbial communities from the Joint Genome Institute, USA, that affect carbon cycling - Rhizosphere... | ecosystem: Host-associated > Plants > Roots >... | reverse complement strand
GGGCGAACGACGCCGTCGACGATCCGGGTCAAGACGATCACGCCCTGGTAGTTGTCGAACCATGAATCGAAAATCAACGCCTTCAACGGCGCATGGGGATCGCCTGACGGTGGGGGAATCCGCTCGATGATGGCCTCGAGCACCTCGGGAACCCCACGCCCCTCCTTGGCGCTGATGGGAATCGCATCGCTCGCATCCAGCATCAGTACTTCGGAGATGGAATGCTTGGTGTTCTCCACGTCGGCGCTGGCCAGATCGATCTTATTGATGACGGGAATAATCACGTGTTTGTTCGCCATCGCGAGATTCACGTTGGCGATGGTTTGGGCCTGAACACCCTGTGTCGCATCAACCAGCAACAGCGACCCCTCGCAAGCCGCAAGGCTCCGCGAGACCTCATAGGTGAAGTCGACGTGCCCCGGCGTGTCGATCAGGTGCAGGGCGTAGGTGTTCCCGTCCCTGGCCTTGTAACGGATCGCCACCGCATGGGCCTTGATGGTAATCCCCCGCTCCCGCTCCAGATCCATCGCATCGAGAATCTGGTCCTTGGCCTCACGGGCCGTCACAGCACCAGTGGCTTCGAGGAACCGGTCAGCGAGGGTTGATTTACCGTGATCGATATGGGCGATAATAGAGAAATTGCGTATGAGGCTTTGCAAATCCTAGCTCATTTTGTCAATAAAACCGGTTCATTATAGTAACTGCCCCCTGGGTTGTCAAAGTAAACAGCCCCTCGTATAATCCGCGCCGCACCCGCTCCAGCATTGGGTTTTCCTGGCATCGCCCGCAGGAACGGCACCACGGCACCACGACTCCCATGACCAACACAAAAAATGCGGCCTCGTTGAGTGACTGGGACCGGCAATATGTGTGGCATCCCTTTACCCAGATGCAGGAGTGGGAACAGGAGGAGCCCATCATCATCGAGCGCGGAAAAGGTCCGTACTTGATCGATACCGAGGGGAGAACGTATTTGGACGGCACGTCATCCATTTGGGTGAATCTCCATGGCCACCGACATCCCGCGCTCGACCGTGCGCTCAAGGCCCAAAGTAAACAGATCGCCCACTCCACGCTGCTCGGCCTCTCGAATCCACCCGCCATCCGTCTCGCGCGGCAGTTGATTGCTCTCGCTCCGAAAGGACTCACGCGCGTCTTTTACTCGGACGACGGGTCGACGGCCGTTGAAGTGGCGCTCAAAATGGCAGTGCAGTACTGGCAGCAGAGGCGACCGGAGGCAGGACCCAAACACCGATTTCTACATTTGCATCTGGCCTATCATGGCGACACGATCGGAGCGGTCAGCGTCGGCAACATCGAGCTGTTTCATGCGCGATTCCGGCCCTTGCTGTTTCCGACGCAGGCGGCTGAGCCTCCGTATTGTTATCGCTGTCCGCTGGCGTTGAAGTATCCCGCCTGCCGCCTTGCCTGCCTCGACCCCATCGAAAGGATCCTACGAGAACACGGACACGAGCTCGCAGGCTTCATCATCGAACCGCTGATCCAGGCGGCCGCAGGCATGATCACCCAGCCTCCGGGCTACCTGAAACGCGTGCGGGAACTCTGCACACGATACGAGGTCCTGCTGATCGCGGATGAAGTGGCCACAGGTTTCGGTCGGACGGGAAGCATGTTTGCGTGTGACCGTGAAGGCGTGACGCCTGACTTGATGGCGCTCAGTAAGGGACTCACGGGCGGGTATCTGCCGCTTGCCGCTACGCTGACGACCGAGGAAATCTATCGCGCCTTTTTAGGCAAGTATGAGGAGTTCAAGACATTCTTCCATGGACATAGCTACACCGGGAATCCGCTCGGGTGCGCCGTGGCTCTGGCCAACCTCGACATTTTCCGGACCGAGCACACCCTGGCGAAGCTCACGCCAAAGATCAGCCGCCTCTCTCGGCTGCTCAAGCCACTCCTTCGGCTGCCGCATGTCGGTGACATCAGGCAGCAAGGCTTCATGGTGGGCATCGAACTCGTGCGTGACCGTGCTACGCGAGAGGCGTATCCGGTCGAAGCACGAGTGGGCCATCGCGTGGCTAAGGAGGCTCGAAAGCGAGGGCTTCTCCTGCGACCGCTTGGCCACATCATCGTCTTGATGCCGCCCTTGTCCGTCAACATCCCTACGCTGACCCGCATGGTCAACATTCTCTCTCACTCGATCACCGTCGCCACACAGTACGATTAGGCCCTGCACAACGCACTGCGCCAAGGGCCGTCGAACTTCGCCTCCGGTGCCTACGACAGCTTGACAGGCTCATGGCGGGTCACGTTGAGCAGCGCGCTCGCGCTCGATTCCTTACAAAAGATTTCCAACTGGCCGTCGCTGTTGATCAATGCCCTGGGCGGACCATGGTCTCCTTCCGCATAGCAGCGTACGAGGCCATCGATGGAATGGCCTCCAATTCGGATCAGCGGATTCGGCCGTTTGGTGATCTCTCGCACCTCCTTCACGTGGCGCAACGACACATTCGTGATGAGATTGCCGAAGACGTCGACGTAGACCACCTCGCCCACCAGCGCCGCCTGTTCCCACTGCGGCTGAGCGACCGGAAACCGCTGCGCGTCCGAGAGGACGCGGCCGTAGGACACGAACGGTTGTTGTTTAGTGAGCCAGGCGGCAGCAGGCGCGAAGACGTCCCGACCGTCGAAGGTATGCCCTTCAGCATCAAGCCGATATTGCTTGTTCTCGATCTCGCGGACCTCGAGGTCGCCTTCCTGCTCGAAGACCTGCGTCAGCAATCCATTGTCCGGAGCGCAAAAAAAGTATCGCGAGCTCTTCGCGATGAGCGGACGCCGGTCACTGCCAACACCGGGATCTACGACGGCCACATGGATGGTGCCGTCGGGAAAATACTTGTAGCAGGATTTCCACACATACGCGCCGTCCTGGACGTCATGGGAGCCGATATGATGGGTGAGATCGACGATTGTGGCCTGGGGATTGATGGAGAGAATGACCCCCTTCATGCTGGCCACGAACCAATCTCGGTCCCCAAAATCAGTCAGGAGAGTGATGATCGAGGCGGGATGCGGCATCAGAACCGCCTTCTACGGTCGCCGACGATTGAACCTACAATTCCTCAAATTTGATCTCGATGACTTCATACTCGACAGTCTTGACGGGCGTCTTCACTTCGATAAAGTCGCCGACGCGTTTTCCGATCAACGCCCGACCGACCGGCGATTGAATCGAGATCCGGTTAAACTTCATGTCGGCCTCATCCTGGCCGACCAGCGTGTACTGGCGTTTCGCCTGGGATTCCTGTTCAATCACCGACACGGTCGCGCCGAACACGATGGTATCGGAAGTGCGTCCTGCGATTTCGACGATTCGGGCATCCGCCAGCTTGGTTTCAATTTCGGCGATGCGGGCCTCGATGAAGCCTTGCCGTTCTTTGGCTGCATCATACTCCGCATTCTCGCTGAGATCTCCATGGGCACGGGCTTCGGCGATGGCTTCGATCACTTGCGGCCGCTCCACTTTCCGGAGGCGATCGAGTTCCGCCTTCAGCGCATCGTAGCCCTTCTTAGTAATCGGTGTCGGCATAGAGCATTCATTCCTCTCGCAGAACGTTGAACGAAGCAGATTGTCCCACTGCTGCTATGACCCGCAGTGGTATTCTTGCAGTGAGCGGATAGTCAATTCTTTTTTGAGGATCGCTTCGATACCCATGACCGCAGCTCGTGCTCCCCGCATGGTCGTGAAGTAGGCCAATCCTCGATTTAACGCTTCCCGGCGGATGGACAGCGAGTCGGCATGCGAAGCCGCTGTTCCTACAGTGTTGACGACCAACGCCACGTCTCCATTCTTGATATGGTCGACAATATGAGGGCGTCCTTCAGTCACTTTGAGTACCGTTTTGGCCTCCACGCCGTTATCGCGCAGATACGCCGCGGTCCCGTCCGTCGCCTGCACATTGAACCCCAGCCTGCATAGGTGTTTCGCCACCTCGAGGGCGGCGGAGCGGTCGTTCTCTTTGACGCTGATAAACGCCGTGCCCCCCCGTGGAAGTATTGCCCCGGCGCCGGCCTGCGATTTGGCGAAGGCCCATCCGAAATCCACATCGATACCCATGACTTCTCCGGTGGATTTCATCTCGGGGCCGAGCAGCACGTCGACACCGGGAAACTTATTGAATGGAAACACGGCTTCCTTGACGGAGAGATGGGCCGGTTGCGGGGCGCACGTGAATCCGAGGTCGTCTAACGTCCGTCCGACCATCGTCTTCATGGCCAGTTTCGCCAAGGGCACACCGATGGCCTTGCTGACGAACGGAACCGTCCGGGATCCCCGCGGATTGACTTCCAACACATAGACCTCATTGTCCTTCACGGCAAATTGCGCATTCATGAGGCCGACCACACCGAGTTCCAAGGCCAGTGCCGTCATTTGGCGGCGAATCTTTTCGACGACCGTCTCGTCGAGTGAATAGGGCGGGAGCGAACAGGCGGAGTCGCCCGAGTGCACACCGGCCTCCTCGATATGTTCCATGATCCCGGCGACCACCACGCGATGGCCGTCGCAGATTGCATCCGCATCGACCTCAATGGCGTCGGAGAGATATTTGTCGATCAGCACCGGGTGCTTGTCCGACGCCTTCACTGCCGACCCCATGTATCCCAGCAAGCCTGCCTCATCGTAGACAATCTGCATCGAGCGTCCCCCCAGCACATAGGACGGACGCACCATGACGGGATAGGTGATTTCTGCAGCGACTTTCAGTGCCTCGACAACCGACCGCGCAACGCCGCTCTGCGCCTGTTTCAGTCCCAAGAGGTTGAGCAGCTCGCGGAAGCGTTCACGATCTTCCGCCCGATCGATGGCGTCGGGACTGGTGCCTAGGATAGGGACGCCGGCTTTCGAAAGCGGAATGGCGAGTTTGAGGGGCGTTTGACCGCCGAACTGAAGGACGACGCCCATCGGCTGCTCTCGATGGACGATGTTCAGGACGTCTTCTTCCGTCAATGGCTCAAAGTACAGCCGGTCGGAGGTGTCGTAATCCGTGCTGACGGTTTCCGGATTGCAATTCACCATGATGGTCTCAATGCCTTCGTCCCGTAGCGCCATGGCGGCGTGCACGCAGCAATAGTCGAATTCGATGCCTTGTCCGATCCGGTTGGGGCCTCCGCCCAGGATGATCACTTTCTTCCGGCCGGTCGGACGCGCCTCGCATTCTCTTCCATAGGTGGAATACAGATACGGGGTGTGCGCTTCGAATTCCGCAGCGCAGGTATCCACGCGTTTATAGGTGACCGACCGTGCATTCTTCGCCGATCGCGCTGCATGAATCGCCGCAACCGGCCATTCGGTGAGAAATGCAATACGATTGTCAGAGAATCCTTGCTCTTTGGCCTCCCCGAGAATAGCGTGGTCGAGCGCGGATGAGGGCTTCGCTGCTTGGTCGACCAGTCGCTGCTCGAACTTCACCAGGTCCCGTAACTGTTCAAGGAACCAATAGTCGATCTTCGTCAGCGAGAAGAGTTCTTCATTTGGCATCCCCAGCCTTATACCGTCAGCCAAGTACCAAATTCGCTCCGCAATCGGACTGCGCAACTGTTGACGTACCCGTTCCAAGGCCCCTTGCCGGTCAAACCCTTCAGGCACGCCTCGATCAAGGCCGAGCCGCGACACGAGTCCATTTAAATCGAGCTCCAGTGAACGGATGGCTTTCTGCAACGACTCTTTGAACGTCCGTCCGATGGCCATGACCTCGCCCACCGATTTCATTTGCGTCGTGAGCGTGGGGTCGGCGCCTTTGAATTTCTGAAACGCAAAGCGGGGGATTTTTACCACCACATAATCGATCGTCGGCTCAAACGACGCTTTCGTCACGCCCGTAATGTCGTTCGTGATTTCGTCTAGGGTGTACCCCACGGCCAGTTTTGCGGCGATCTTCGCGATGGGGAATCCCGTCGCCTTGGACGCCAATGCCGAACTGCGCGACACGCGCGGATTCATTTCAATAACGACCATTTCGCCGTTATTGGGATCGATGCCGAACTGGATGTTCGATCCGCCCGTTTCCACTCCGATCTCGCGGATGATGCGCCGGGCGGCATCGCGCATGCGCTGATATTCCTTGTCCGTCAAGGTCATGGCCGGGGCGACCGTAATGCTGTCTCCCGTATGCACGCCCATCGGATCAAGGTTTTCGATCGGACACACGATGACGACATTGTCCCTCAGGTCCCGCATCACCTCGAGCTCATATTCCTTCCATCCGATCAACGACCGTTCGATCAGCACCTGGCCGACGGGACTCATGGCCAAGGCCCACTCGATCAATTTTTCGAATTCTTCACGATTGTAGGCGATGTTGCCGCCCGTGCCTCCCATAGTAAACGAAGGCCTAATGATGGCCGGAAACCCCACACGATCCAGCACACGAATGGCTTCGTCTCGGTTGTGTGCCGTTCCACTCTCCGGCACCCGCAACCCAATCCGTTGCATCGCCTGCTTGAAGGCGTCGCGATCCTCCGCCTTATGAATGGCATCCGCAGAGGCACCGATCAAGGTCACGCCGTATTTCTCTAGCGTCCCCCGCTTGACCAGGCCCATGGTGGCATTGAGCGCCGTTTGCCCTCCCATCGTCGGCAGCAAGGCATCAGGCCGCTCGCGTTCGATGACCTTTTCCACGACATCGAGGGTGATCGGTTCCACATAGGTCCGGTCCGCCAGTTCAGGATCCGTCATGATCGTGGCTGGGTTGCTGTTGATCAGCACGACCCGATAGCCCTCTTCTTTGAGCGCTTTGCAGGCTTGCGTTCCGGAATAATCGAACTCGCAGGCCTGACCAATCACGATCGGTCCCGACCCGATCAGCAAGATGTTGTGGATGTCGGTGCGTTTGGGCATGAAGCGTTAACTGGCCTGGGGCAACGGCCCAATGGCCGGTTTGTAAGGAGCGGGAGCCGGCGGCGTGGTCCCTCCGGCGGCCTGATAGTAGCGCATCGCCTCAGGCATCCAAGTCTCGAGCTGGTTGATACGCGTCACGTCGGAGGGATGCGTCGACAAAAACTCAGGGATCGCGTGCTGCGACCGAAAACACAGTTTATCGATCATTTGCCTGGGACACCCGCTCATGCGCTCCCAAAATGGCACCGCCTCTCGGGGATCATACCCAGCTTGCGACATCAGCCGCAGGCCGATGTAGTCGGCCTCGGACTCCTGCTTCCGATTGAACGGCAGCGACACGTTGACGCCATAGGCGCCCAACAGTCCTTGAATGGCGCCTCCGCTCGAGTGACCTGCGGCCGCGGCCCCAATCGCGCCAAGTTGCGCAATCTGATCGATGATGCTCCGGCTCATGCGCTCCACGCCATGGCGCTGCAACGCATGTGCGATTTCGTGTCCCATCACCGTCGCCAACCCGGCATCCGTCTTGGTGTGCTTCAGGATGCCCGTGAACACGGCGACTTTCCCACCGGGGAGACAAAAGGCGTTGACCATCTTCTCGTCTTCGATGACGGCGAACTCCCACTGATATTCAGGCTTGTTGGCCACGCTCGCGATGTTTCGTCCCACGCGCTGGATCTGCTCATTGATCTCAGGGTTTTCGCTCAGGCGTGCTTCCCGCAGGACTTCGCGATAGGCGCTCAGACCGAATTGCAACTCCTTTTCCTCGGAGAAAAAGATCAATTGATCGCGTGCGGTTCCCGGAGCACGGTAGCATCCCGAGAGCGTGCCGAGAAGCCCTGCGACCGCTCCCGCGCCCAGGACAGCGTACAGTCCAACTGCGGCGTGAGCGCCCCACGCCAGGATCGCACGACGCCCGACAGGACTGTCCAGCATCCGCGAGATCGCCATATCGTCAGTCCATTGCGCCATGACTGTCACTAGGGCATCCAAAGATACATGAACTGCGGGCTCCCGCCACGCACGAGCGACAGGAGATCCATATTGGCCAAGTTGCTCAGTCCAGAGCCTCCGCTCAGCACCCTTGAATAGATATTGTTCTGATATTCGCCGTGCCTTCGATACGTCACGATGCGGGCCTCAGTGAGCCCGGCATTTTTCTTGGCCCGCTCGATCGCCTCATCCAAGTAGCCGATGTCGTCGACCAGACCCGCCGCCTTCGCCTGCTCACCGGAATAAATGCGTCCGTCGGCCAGCTTTTTGATCTGATCGCCTGAAAGCTGGGGCCGTCCTTCCTGCACAACCGACAAGAATCGTTGATAGAACGAATCGATGACACTTTGAAAAATCGCTTTCTCCTCCGCCGTCATGGTGCGGAACGGCGACCCCATGTCCTTGCGCGGTCCGGAGGTGATGGCATTGGCCTCCACGCCGACCTTTTCCAAGAGTCCTCTGGCGTTCACCGTCAGCATGATCACGCCGATGCTCCCGGTCACGGTCGACGGATGCACCAAAATCGCGTCGGTCGCCATGGCCAAGTAGTAGCCGCCGGAAGCCGCCACATCCATCATCGACGTAATGACGGGGATTTTCTTGTTGGCTTTGAAGGTTTTGATTTCGTGATACAGAATATCCGACGCGTTGACGGTCCCACCTGGACTGTTCACGCGCAGGACCACCGCCTTCACTTTGTCGTCCTTCGACGCCTTGGTCAACTCCTCCTTGAACGTCGCGAGCAGATTGGGCTGCGGCAGCAACCCCTCCTTTTCTTGGGAACTGATGACGCCGGACAGGTCCATGAGCAGGACCTTACTGTCACCCGACCCTGCCAGTTGCACTTCCTGCACGGGTCCGGGCGGCTCGAGGAGATTCACCGTCACGCACCCCGGCACAAGCAGGATCGGCGTCAGCACCGCAAGCACGAGCATCCGCTGCATCTTAGCCATTCGACTTCTCCATCAGTTGTACGAATTCGGTAAACAGATAGGCCGAATCGTGTGGTCCCGGCGAGGCTTCAGGGTGATATTGTACCGAAAACACCGGCTGATCCATACAAGCCAAGCCCTCGATCGACCGGTCGTTTAAACTCATGTGGGTCACGGCCACCTTGCCGAATGCCGTCTCGATGACGGGTGGACGCTCGGGAACCTCATCGCCGGAGCCGGGAACCTGTACGGCAAAGTTGTGATTCTGCGATGTGATTTCGACCTTTCTCGTCCGGAGATCCATCACGGGATGATTGGCCCCATGATGGCCGAACTTCAACTTGTAGGTCTTCAGTCCAAGCGCAAGGCCAAGAATTTGATGGCCAAGGCAGATGCCGAATATCGGTCGACGGCCGATCAACCGGCGCATCGCCTCGACCGCATAGGCCACCGCCTCGGGATCACCAGGTCCGTTCGAGAGAAAAATCCCATCAGGCTTGAGCGCTTCCACTTGCGACGCGGTGGTAGAGGCTGGTACCACATGCACGTCACAGCCGACGTCGATGAGGCGACGTAAGATGTTCTGCTTTACACCGAAATCGTAGGCGACAACCTTCCACCGGCGCGTGTGACGCGTGACCCCGGCTTCTAGCCCCGGCGTCCATTCACCCGAACCATCGCTCCAATCATAGCTCGTCCCGCAAGTCACCTCTGCCGCCAGATCCCTTCCGATCATGCCGGGAGCCTGACGGGCCTTGTCCACCGCTCGCTGCGGGTGATTTTCTAGATGTGAGATGACGCCCTGCTGGGAGCCGAATTCACGCAGATGGCGTGTGAGCGCCCGGGTATCCAGGCCTTCGATGCCGACAATCTTCGCCGCCTTCAAATAGCCATGCAGTCCCTGCTTGCTCCGCCAATTGCTGTCCCGTTCACTCGCCTCCTTGACCACAAAGCCTTCAGCCCAGATCCGGGTCGACTCCACGTCCTCGGGCGTGACCCCGTAGTTGCCGATGTGCGGAGAGGTCATGGTGATGATCTGTCCTTTATAGGAAGGATCAGTCAGGACCTCCTGGTAGCCCGTCATAGCCGTATTGAAGACCACCTCGCCGACGGCCTCCCCTTCAAATCCAAGCGGGCGCCCTTCGAAGACTGTTCCGTCAGCCAAGGCCAACCACGCCTTTTTCACGCCGGAATCCCTTCCTGCTGCAACGACCGTTTCGCTTTGAGCACTATCAGCCAGATTCCCAAGACCATGTTCACAACATACAAGGACCGGATGGGCTTATGAAATCGGAAAAACGCCTCGAACGCTGCCTTCTTGGCCTGCTCATCCTTAAGGCCAAACGCCTCAGCCTGCAACGCCGCCGCCTGAGGATGCAGCACCAGAATGATCACGCCGGCAATGCCTCCCATGGCACTCAAGAGGATCCATTCACTGCGGCTCACCGTGGCGGCGGCTTCCCCTCGCCATTGCCGATACCCCATGGCGCCTAAAAGTAGGATCAGCGCAACGACGACGAGCCGGTTATATCCTTCAAATGCCCTCGTCAGAAAGAAGCCGCCGGATTCCTGCCCGCCCCATGTATTGAAGACCGCCGGGATGACGGCGCCCACCAATACAATCAAGCCGCCGATCCACACGCCGAGCGCCAGGAACTCGAGACTCAGCAAGCAGACCGTTCCCCATCCGGCTCGCTTCACGCCGGCACCGGAGCCTCAAAGACCACCCGTCCGCCTACAATCGTCTTCACCACGAGACCCTTCACTTTCCAACCGGCAAAGGGGGTGTTGCGGCTTTTCGAGCGGAATTTCCCGGGATCGACCTCCCAGTGAGCCTGTGGATCGATGATTGCCACATCTGCGTCGGCTCCCGCGGTCAACGTTCCTTTGGCCAGGCCGAACGCCCTTGCCGGGGCGGCACTCAACTTCTCGATCGCCGATTCCAGCGACAGAATCCCTTCCTCCACCAGCGCCAGCGTGAGAGACAGCGCTGTTTCCAAACCGACAATGCCGAAGGGTGCTTCGGTAAATCCTTGTTGCTTCTCCTGGGTGGCGTGCGGCGCATGGTCTGTGGCGATGGCGTCGATGGTGCCGTCACGCAAGCCTTCCTTGATGGCTTGGACGTCCTGCCAGGCTCGAAGCGGCGGATTCATTTTCGCAAGCGTGTTAAAGCCGCGGACCACCTCTTCCGTCAACGTAAAATGATGCGGACAGGCCTCCGCCGTCACCTTGATCCCTCGCGCCTTGGCTTCACGGACCATGCGCACGGAACCGACTGTGCTGATGTGCGCGAGATGCAACCGGGCTCCCGTCAATTCGGCCAATGCCACGTTGCGCGCGACCATTACATCTTCCGCCGCCGCCGGAATGCCAGGCAGGCCGAGTTCCGTGGAAATCACACCTTCATTCATGCACCCGCCTTCCGCCAGATGAAGGTCTTCGCAATGATCCACGACCGGAATGTCGAACGCGAGAGCGTATTCCATCGCTCTGCGCATGACGAGGCTGTTCATCACGGGTTTCCCGTCGTCGGAAATCGCGACACAGCCAGCTCGGCGCAGATCGCCGATTTCGGCCAGCTCTTTTCCTTCGGAGCCTTTGGTAATCGCACCGATCGGCAAGACGTTCGCCAGCCCAGCGGCGCGCCCTCGCTCCAGCATGAACTCGGTAATCGCCTGATTGTCGTTCACGGGATTCGTATTGGGCATGCAGCAGACTGTCGTGAACCCACCGGCGACCGCCGACGCGGCGCCGCTCTGGATCGTTTCCTTGTACTCGAACCCTGGTTCACGAAAATGCACGTGAAGGTCGACGAATCCAGGAACCACCAGTCGGCCCTTGGCCGGGTAAATCGTGGCGCCGGCGGGGATATTGACCCTCTGACCGATCGCAAGTATTTTCCCCTGGTCGATCACCAGATCGCCGACGGCATTGAACCGTCCCGGGTCGAGAATGTGCCCGCCTTGAATCACGATTGCCATGCGTTACCGTCCCTCGGATTCGAACACGTCTCTAGTTGGCACCGGACATTAGATACAGAATTCCCATTCGCACGGCGACCCCGTTCGCCACTTGGTCCAAAATGACAGATGAGAGGCTATCCGCAACTTCGGGGGCAATCTCCACGCCTCGGTTGATGGGTCCCGGATGCATCACGATCGCGCCGGCTTCGGCCAGTTTGACACGATCCCCCGTCAGCCCGTACAGACGCGCATATTCCCGTATCGTCGGGAAGAGGGCACGCCCCTGCCGTTCCAACTGCAATCGCAGCATCATAATGACCTGAACGCCGCGCAAGGCTTCATCGAGGTTATAAAAGACTGTCGCGCCCAGTTTCTCGATGCCTTTCGGAATCATCGTGGGGGGACCCACGACGCGGACCTCGGCGCCCAGTTTGGAAAGCGCATGAATATTGGAGCGGGCGACCCGGCTGTGCGCCACGTCGCCGACGATGGCGACACGAAGCCCTTTAAACGGCAACCCTCGTTCCCGGATCGTGTACAGGTCAAGCAAGGCCTGGGTGGGATGCTCATGCCATCCGTCGCCGGCGTTGATCACCGAGCTTTTCACCCCGCGCGCCAGTGTCTCAGCTGCGCCGGCCGACGAATGCCTGAGCACAATGATATCGGCCTGCATCGCCTCGATATTACGCGCCGTATCGAGCAGCGTTTCGCCTTTGACAACGCTGCTCGAGGAAGGCGAGAAATTGATCACGTCGGCGCTCAACCGCTTGGCCGCCAGCTCAAACGACGTTCGGGTCCTGGTGCTCGGTTCAAAAAACAGATTCACGACGGTTCGACCTCGCAACGCGGGCACCTTCTTGATCTCGCGGCCGGTGACTTCCTTGAACGAATCGGCCGTTTGAAGAATCAACGTAATCTCTTCCGCCGACAACGGGGCCAAACTGAGAAGATCTTTGCGTTTCAAACTCATCGCGCCATCTCCTTCACGCTTTGACAATGACGACACGATCGTCGTCCCCCGCCTCTTCCAGCAGTACGTGAATGTTTTCTTCGCGTGAGGTCGGAATATTTTTCCCGATGTAGGTCGCCTTGATCGGCAATTGCCGATGCCCGCGATCGACCAACACGGCTAGTTGAATTTCCGCCGGCCGGCCGAGGTCGATCAGGCCGTCCATGGCCGCCCGGATCGTCCGACCAGTGAAGAGGACGTCGTCGACGAGCACAATGATTTTCCCGGAGATATCGAACGGAACGGACGTCCTGCGCAAAATCGGTTGTTCTTTCCGGAGCGCCAAATCGTCACGATATAACGTGATGTCCAACTCTCCGATAGGAATCGCGGCCCCCTCGATATCTTGGATACGTCGTGCAAGCCGATGAGCCAAATGCACGCCGCCCGTGCGGATGCCGACCAATGCCAGGTCCTTCACGCCCTTGTTCCGTTCGAGGATTTCGTGGGCAATCCTGGTCATGGCCCGTGTCATGTCGCCCGACTCCATGACAAGCCGCTCTTGCTGGCGGCCAGCATGTGTTGACGGTCTCATGGGGGATTCAGACATAAAAAAACCTCCTCACCGACACTCGATGAGAAGGTAGTGGGTTGTCGCTCGGCGACGAGCCATATGGTGCTCCTTGCCCACCTCTCAGGATGAGCGTTAAAGGTTGCAGTATCTTACTGAGGCCGGCTCAAAGCTGTCAAGCGATCCGGCACAAGATGGACCAAAAATCTCCACTGCTTCAAACAGCTTGGACAAAATATAATGTGAGTTCGTCTTGAAGCCGGGCCTTCGGCAATATGGCCCGGTGCGTCCGAAACGTCGGCAGTTGTTCAACACGCTCCTCCCATACCAGCTGAAAGCCCAAGTCCTTCCAGTGCTCGCGGAGCATTGCCGAACCGGTCGCGAAGGCGCTGCCCCCCAGCCGGAGCGCACGCCGCAACCCCGTCATGGCGGCAACCTGACGGTCTTGCTGGCCAAGCGGCATCCATTGATAGGCGACATCAAAGGTCTGCAGGGGAACGTGGGACATTCGGGCGCTCTCGATCGGCAGAAACCGAATACGCTTCAGCCAATCCCACCGTCGTAGTTGTGCAGAGGTCGTCCAGAGCTGCTGCGCCTGTTTTTGCGCAAACGCCGCTTCTCGAACGGCGATGGTATAGTCACGAGGCCGATCAAACGCGATGCAAGTGGCGATGACGGCATCCCCATTGTGGATCAACACCTGGTTGGCCTGCGCCAAGAGACGACCAATCATGCGGTCGTTCTCGGCCATGTCTTCTAGATAATCGGCCACGAATGGTTGAGCGGCCAATTCGCCGATGGGTGTCTCGTCGTCCGGATAGAGCAAGACCGCTCCATACGCCTGCTCGGATGTAATGGGCGGCATACCCTCGGCAAACACTGACCGCCAGTCAACGGGGCTGACCGGCAGAGATGACAAGGGCCTTGGATCGTCGTTGACAGTCGGTGGCAAGGATGTCGGCAGCATCGTTTCCGAATCGCGATCATGAAGCACAATCCCCCCGTTAACGACTTGAGCGGCCCGGTCGCATGGAAGGAACGCTCGGCCTTTTGGATTCATGAAAGACATCCCCGTCACGTCTTCGGTAACCGTTACCTTTTGGAGTTCATGACCTTGAATCGTCAGGGAGATGCCGGCGGAACGATCAAAATAGCGGGTGGGCGGAGCCGGTGACGGAAGCCACTGCACCTGATAGGCCTTGGCGGGATCCATGAACAAAGACAACGCGTCCTTCCCCGGCGGCGCCTGGGGGATAAAGAAACTTTTGAAGAGACGAAAAGCGGCTTCGGAAGGATAGGCAGGAATGCCCCGGTACCGCAGTGGCAATGGGTCGCCCCGACCCTCATTCTGATCGTCATACAGCCCGCGGATCAATTCAAATGCGGCAGACCCCGTCCCTGGGAGCAAGGATTTGAAGAGTTCGACCACCGGCAGGAAATCCACGGAGGCCCAGTGCATCGCCCCCATGCAGGACATGAAACGGGCTCGGTCGAAATTTCCATGCTCGAGCACATACCAGGCATCCTTGCGATGACGGATTGTGGCCATTCCCGTCCGGCTGATGGACAGATCCTCGTCGCGATAGAACCAGCGGACTTCATCCAGCGGCACTCGTAAGGCCTGTGCGGCCATCGTCCGAAGATCATCAGCGGTGAGCTGTTGCCAACCGGCCTTCGTCGCAAGATTCAGGGTCGTCTCGTTGATAAGTCCTGAGGGCTTGAGGCCAACCCACGCCCCCCAATCCAACCTGATCCTGGCACGGACGAGTACCGTCTCCCCCTTGTGATCGACACCCCATTCACACTCGTGCAGCACATTGCCGGAAGGATCCGTTGCAAGAATGCGTCGCCCGTCGGGCCGATAAAACACCAGATGGCCGGTGGCGTGGCGGACCATTCGCCCGTCTCCAGCTTCCAGGCGTGTTTTGAAGAGGAGGTTCTCGGGAAACGTTAAGTGTCCGGGTGTCGAGAGCGCCGTGACGACGGGATCGGCTGGCATTACGGACATGGTGCTACGAAATCAGAGTCTTGACGACAGGCGTCCATCAACCGAGGACCTCCGGCGGGCGACGGTGGGCGAAGGGAATCGGCCGGCAGTTTCGGCATCTCGCTATTCGCGGAGTTGACCGCTTCCCAATACGATGAATTTCGAGCAGGTGAGTTCTTCCAATCCCATCGGCCCGCGCGCATGAATGCGGGAGGTGCTGATGCCGATTTCAGCGCCCAGCCCGAATTGGTAGCCGTCATTGAGTCTGGTCGAGGCATTGACCAGAACGGCGCTCGCATCCACCTCGCGAAGAAAGCGCATCGCTTTCTTGTAATCCGCCGTCACGATCGCTTCCGTGTGTCGGGAACCGTAGCGCCCGATGTGCTCCATCGCTTCGTCGATGTTCTTCACGACCTTGACCGCGAGCACCAAATCCAGAAACTCTTTGCCATAGTCGCCTTCGCTGGCGGGCTTCGTGGTGGACGATAAGGCGCAGGTTTTCTGACATCCGCGTACTTCGACTTTGGCTGCGACCAACTTATCGATGAGCCCGGCCAGCCAGGTTCTTGCAATACTTTGATGCACCAACAGCGTCTCCATGGCATTACAGGTGGACGGCCGCTGGATCTTCGCGTTCAGACAGATCTGCTCCGCCATGGCGGGGTCCGCATCGTCGTCTACATAGATATGGCAAACGCCGGCATCGTGCTTGATCACCGGAATCGTGGCATGCTCTGAGACCAGCCGCATCAACGACTCACCCCCGCGGGGGATAATCAGATCAATCCACCTGTCCTGTTTGAGAAGCACGGGCACCAGTTCGCGGTCAGGCCTGTCTACAAACGTGACCACACCAGCAGGTATCCCGCATTTCTCCGCCGCCTCCGAGAGTACTTTGGCGATGGCCCGGTTGGAGCGAATGGCTTCGCTGCCACCGCGCAGGACACACGCGTTGCCTGACTTGAGGCACAAGGCCGCCGAGTCCGCCGTCACGTTAGGTCGGGACTCATAGATGATGCCGATGACGCCGATGGGCACGCGCACCCGACCGACCTGCATCCCGTTTGGACGTGTCCACATCTTCGGCATCTCCCCGAGTGGATCGGGCAGCTTGGCCACCTCTCGAATGCCGGCGGCCATTTCGGCGATCCGGGCTTCACTGAGCCGTAACCGATCGGCCATGGCCGTTCTCTCTGGAGCAGCCCCAAATGCCTCAATGTCCTCTGTATTGGCGGCCAGCAACGTGTCCGTCTGGCCTTCCAACGCATCGGCCATGGCGAGAAGGGCTTCATTCTTGAGCGCGGTGGACAGCGTTGCCAAGCGGTTGGCCGCCTGTCTCGCACGCGTCACCAACGCCTCAACATATTCTGGAATCGACTGTAATGGCGCTTCCGTCGTGTCTGGGGATGAAGCCCCCTCCGGCGAAAGACCGGCACGGCTGCTCTGCTCGGACATCAATCTACACTCCTCTGCGGAGGCGTTAGGGTGTTACAGGATACAGCGGTGATTTCCGGAGGGTCAAGGTGTGGCAGCGCCCGTCAGTGAGCCGACTGATGAGCTAGGGCCGCCTTGAAGTAGGTGATTGTTCGCGCAAGCGCATCTTCGAGCGCGACTTGCGGCTCCCATTTCAGCAGCGTCTTCGCCCGGCTGATATCGGGCCGGCGCACCTTGGGATCGTCCAGTGGGAGCGGATGAAAGCTGATCTCACTGGATGAACCGGTCAGCTTGAGGACCAGTCGGGCAATCTCAATCACCGTTAGCTCTCGAGGGTTGCCAATGTTGACGGGGTCATGGACACTCGGTTCATCGTGGTCTTTGGCACGGCTAAACAAAAATTTCTTGTCCTTGCGTTCCTCTACCGTCTTGTTCGAATCGACCAGTAGTAGACCGACGATGCCTCGAACGAGATCGTCGACGTAACAGAAGCTCCTCGTCTGTTGGCCTTCGCCGAACACGCTCAGCGGCTTTCCTTGTAGCGCCTGGACGATGAAATTGGACACCACGCGTCCATCATTTGCCCGCATCCGCGGACCGAACGTATTGAAGATGCGGACGATCCTCGTATCGAGTCCGTGATAACGGTGATACGCCATGGTCATGGCCTCGGCAAACCGTTTCGCCTCGTCATACACTCCGCGCGGGCTGATGGGGTTGACGTTGCCCCAATAGCTTTCCGGTTGCGGGTTGACCAACGGATCGCCGTAGACTTCTGAGGTACTGGCCAGAAGAAACCGAGCTCCCTTGGCACGGGCTAATCCCAGCACCTTGTGCGTGCCGAGCGCGCCGACCTTGAGGGTGGCGATCGGGAATTCTAAATAGTCCTGTGGGCTCGCCGGCGAAGCAAAATGCATGAGCGCGTCCAGCGGACCGTCGACATGGAGATAATCGCAAACGTTGTATTTGAGGAAGGTGAACCGTTCGTTGCCCAAGAGATGTGAAATGTTTTCCATCCGGCCCGTCAACAGATTGTCCATGCACACAACGGTATGACCGCCCTGGAGGAGCGAATCACATAAATGGCTGCCCAGAAACCCCGCTCCGCCTGTAATGACAATGCGCATGCTCTTTCTACCGTTCTCCTTGGCAATCAAACTGCACCCGACTCTATCAGGTCTGCTTCAAGATTCACAATGTTTATTCCCGTTATGCACCGCCGGCCGGCGGAGGCGGTGGCATTTCAGGCTGTGGCAGTTGAATGGCCGGATTTGGTGGAGTCGGCGGCGGAATAGGCGCCGGCCCCACTGGAAGCAAGCCTGCAGTGGATGGATTGGGATGCTGAAAGATCCAGTCATGATAGGAGGCGCGGCCCTCGAGATGTCTCACGACCTGAGGAAAGTCGTGCTTCTTGAAGGGCGTTCCGCGACTCTTGCTTCGAACTCCCATGATGCCGCCGGTCGGGCTCCGGACATATTCCCAGTCCCCATGGGACATCGGGTCGGCGTATGCCTTCCGCAGAAAGGGCTTGGGCAAGCGTGTCAACTCAGCCAGTGATTGGGGATAGACCTCTGCAGGCGTCACTCGACCCGCCTTCATGGTGGCGGAATAGAGGGCCAACGCACTTTGGATTTCGATCCCTTTGGATAAAAGATCGGCTTCGAGCTCCCGTTGGACCATGGCTTTCCATTGCTTTGCCGCGACCGTTGTCGAGAGCCCGATCAGCACAATGGCGAACATCAGGAAAAGATAAGTGACGCCTCGTTCATTGTGAAACCAGTAGACCATAGGTATGGAATGGAATCAGGGCGCTGGCGTCTCCGGTTCCTCGGATAAAAGCACCGTATATTCGACCTGCGAATTCCGATCGAATAAGGTCACACTCTCCTGGGTGATCGTTTTCACCACGACATGTTTCTCGATGGTCTGCCCTGCTTTCACCACGTGCAAATCGTCATTCTTCGTCAACACGGCCATGTCCTGCTTTTTCTGCCACTCTTCTCCTGTCCGGACAAACCCCAGGTAGTGGAACTGCGCCAGATCGGTAGCGGCCGCATGTTGACGCAGAGCATCATCTGGCATGTCCACCGGTCTTGAAGCATTGACCGTCACGGCGGCCGGCGAGGCGAAGATATTTCTCGGAGTGGCAAACACCATTTCGCGTTGAGTGCGAGCGGCCGCAAGGAGGTCCAGTTGAACATGGAGGTTGTCTGTGAGGCCCGCATTCACAGAGGACGCCGCGGGCCCCGACACATTCGTCAACGGCAGGCGAACGGGTTCGTTCCAGGCGAACCACTGCCACAGCAACAAACCTACCCACACTGACACGAGTGCGACCAGGGCGAGAACTTTTGTCCGTCTGGCGTTTATCACATATCAACCGTTAGCAACGTTCAGCGTTCAACCCATTATTGCAAGACACTTTTATCAGCTTCACCGCGAAGGTACGTGACAATCTTAATGTTAAAGGTGAGGTGATCGCGTTGAGTCGCGGACTGCACCAGATCCACATCCTCAATGTAGACGAGTTCATCGGCTGTTTCGATGTCGTACAAAAAGTGTCGGAGATCTTCGTAGCGGCCGCTCATGGTCCCCTGCAACAGGCCTTTACTCGTATTGGCAACCGGCGTGGATTCGGTTTTATAGGAAAGCGCCGGCAGCGTGACATGATTTCGCTTGGCTTCCTCAGTGATCCCCAGGGCCAGGGGGGCAAAATCGCGTTCTTCGGGCAGCGCGGCCCACACCTGAGCCAAATCCTGCTTGGCGCGCTTGGCGACCTGATGCTGTTGGTGCTGTTTGCGGATCTGCGTCCATTGGGCGGCAAGGTGTGCGCGGGTCTGTTCCGCCGATTCCAGCCCAAACGACGTGACCGCCCAAAGCACGAGCAACAACAGGCACACAAGCGCTGCCGGAGGAATGAGCTGGCCGTAAGGCTTCCGGAGATGTTCAAGCAGAAGCGTTGTCATGCCCCGCCCTCCTGCGGCCGATACTTGAGCTTCAGATCGAATTCCACAAGACCGTCGTCTCCGAGATGATGCTGACCGAGAACCGGATCGTGAAACACGGGATGCGACTGCAACTTGAGCGTGAGCGCAGTGACGTCTTCTACCGTTGCCGCTGCACCGGTCATGTGGATCACGGCGCTGGCCGGATCCAGGCGCACACCTTTAATTGAGACGCGCGGAGGGATCGCCTCTTCCAGACCGGACAAGAAGTGCGTCCAAGAGAAATTGCGCTTGGCCAGCAGTTGGTTAGCCAGCGACACCTCCGCAGGTAACCGCCGCAAGGCCGCCTCGGAGAGATCCAGACCTTCCGCCTGCGCTTCCTTGATGAGTTGTTGGTCCTGCTGACGGGTCTGATCGATCCGGACCTGGAGTTCCTGAAGCTCCTGAAACCCGATCCATGTCTGGGCCGCACTCCACGATACCCATAGGCTGAGCCCGAGAGCCGCGCACTGCAGCACAAGTCTGGCTGGAGCCACATAGGCGCGATGGCGGCTTGCCAACTCAATGTGGAAATACGTCGTTCCTCCGGTCTGCCACCGAAAACTGCCGATCCTGTCGGCAAAGCGTGTCATGAAAGAGACCTTCTTTCGCATCCCTACATCAGCCCAGCCACGACCGGTAACATTGCAGACGAGGTACTGCCTCCGTTGTGGGCCCAGCCCACAGCCTCGACATGCTCCCACTGTAATTGATCGGTCGAGACGCCGAGTGCATGGCCCAATTGATCTTCCAACCCTGGGAGATCGCTCTCCGCCATGAGCACCAAACGGGCGAGATGCAAGTCGGGAACGTGCTCTTGGCAGGCCAGGATCGAGAGTTCAGTTTCGCGGACGATCCTTGTCACGTGTTCCTGAGTTCCCATATCTTCACCGGTCAGCGGATCACAGGCAAGGAATTTGGTCCGGACGAAGACCGGGCGGGCGTCATGAATGATCAGGCACGTCAGGCCGCCGTCAGCCACGGTGACCAAGGCGAGGTCGCGATTCAGGCATCGGGTTCCCCCCGCGGCCTTGAGCCAGAGATCGAACAGCCGAAAACTGGCCACGGTGACTTCTCGTGGAAGCAGTCCCGCTGCTTCGCAGGCGGCCTCGTACTCAGCAAGAATCGACTCCTGCACGGCGATCACCAGCACCATATGAACGCCCTCTTTGGGATGCCGAGGAGGAAAGACCTGCCAATTGAGTTTGACGCCCGTCAAAGGCAGACGCTGTTCCTGTCCCAATCGCCACCGAATGAGCGCCTCCTGCTCCTCTCGACGATTAGGGACCTGCTCGAGCTGCAGCACGGTCGAGCGGACCGCGAGGTCCGGCAAGACCAATGTCACCGACCGTGGCAGACCAGACAGCAACGTACGCCCAAAGAACCGCAGCCGTCTGGGAGGGCCGGCGAGCGACCGAATCCGTTCTTCCAACATCCCCCGGTCGACCACATTGCCATCGATCGGCGAAAGCTTCACCACACCGGAAGGGATGGGCGATAAGGCACACCGATAGCGGTGTCGTCCCCGCCAGGTCTTTGAGCTCTCACCCCATGTCAACGCGTGACCGCCGATCTTCAGGGATTGGGTCGGACGGCTGCCGCTCAAGAACCACATGCTATGATTCCTCGCTAAACGTCACACGGTTGATCTCTCGCAGGGTCGTCCCTCCATCGAGCACTTTCCGCAACGCCGACTGCCTCAATGTGATCATGCCGCCCGTCACCGCACGATACCGAATTTCGGAGAGCGGCCGCTCCGACAAGATCATCTCTTTGATCTCGTCCGTAAGATCCAAGAATTCCGTAATGCATTTCCGGCCGCGGTATCCCGTACCATGGCATTCTTGACAGCCTTTCCCCTGATAAAAATGCGCATCCTTATATTCCTCATAATCGAGTCCGGACTCTTCGGCGAGCGTCTTGTCGAGAGGAACCGGAACGCGACACGACTGACATGACATCCGAACCAGCCGTTGTGCGAGCACGCAGTTCAAGGCGGCCAGAAAGTTGTAGGCGTCGATGCCCATGGAGGCAAACCGGCCGATCACATCGAAGACGTTGTTGGCATGGACGGTCGTCAACACAAGATGTCCCGTCAGCGCCGACTGGATTGCGATCTGAGCTGTTTCGGAATCGCGTATTTCGCCGACCATGATCTTGTCCGGATCATGACGCAGGATCGAGCGAAGGCCCCGCGCGAACGTGAGCCCCTTCTTCTCATTGACCGGGATCTGGACAACTCCGGGGAACTGATACTCGACAGGATCTTCGATCGTAATGAGTTTATCTTCTTTGATGTTCATCTCGGTGATGGCAGCATAGAGCGTCGTGGTTTTTCCGCTGCCCGTCGGACCAGTGACAAGCACCATCCCATAGGGTTTCGTGATGGCACGCCGGAACCGCTTGAGGTCCTCTTCATTGAACCCGAGGCGATCCAGGCGCAAAGTCGACACGCCGGTACTGATCGCTTCCCGGTCCAGAATACGGATGACGACCGACTCACCGAACACGCTCGGCAGAATCGACACCCGGAAATCGACGGTCTTCCGTTCAAGCCGCATCCGAAAGCTTCCGTCCTGGGGAACCCGCCGTTCCGCGATGTCGAGGTCCGACATCACTTTCAAGCGGGATACCAACGGAGCGTGCAACCGGATGTCGAGCGGCTCCATCGCCGGCACGAGAATGCCGTCGACCCGAAACTTGACCCGCGTCGAGCGGTCTGCCGCCTCCACATGGATGTCGCTCGCGCGCCGCTGCATGGCGCTCAATAAAATGGAATCCAGCAGCTTGACGGCAGGGCTCTGGTCTTCGCTCGCATGATCGAGCGTGAGAATTTCCTCACCCCGTTCATCTTCCTTGACCAGCACGGACCGGTACTCGGCCTCCAGTTCGCGCAGCGCCTGGCTCGAGCCTTCACTGCGTTCCAATGCCGTCAAGATCGCCGATTTTGGGCTCACAACCAGTTCGAGCTCTCGGCCCAGGAGTAATTCCAGTTCATCGAGGCCAAGGAGGTCCTGAGGATCAGGAACCGCGACTCGCAAACGACCCTGCGCCTCGGCAATGGGCACAAAGGGGTGCCGCTGCATCAGCTTCACCGACATCCGCTCGTAAAAGGATGGCTCTACCCGGAAATCCAGCAACGGATCGAATGGCAGCCCGAATTGAATGGCCAGCGCTCGCGCGAGCTGTTCTTCAGAAAGAGCGCCTTCACCCAATAAGGTGGCTCCCAGATCAGCCGAGACGCCGCCCAACCGGTTCAAGGTTTGATCCACCGTCGATTTCGTGACCATCCTCTGCCCCACGAGCACGTCGGCCAGCGTCGGTCTTGTCATGCTTCGAGATGCCACCCCTGGATTCCTTTCACACTCTCAGCTACACCGCCTTCAAACGCCTCGAATTACTCCATTCAGACATTTCCCGCCATTTGGAACACGGGAAGATACATGATCACCACGATCCCACCCACGAGAATGCCCATGAGCAGCAGAAGCGCGGGCTCGATCCAGGTGGTCAACTGGGTCAGCCGGAGATCGAGATCAACTTCGTAAAATTCGGCGACATCATGCAACATCAGCTCCAGCGATCCGGTTTCTTCCCCGACCGACAACATCTCGATGGCGAGCTTGGGAAAGACTTTCGGACGATCGAGCGCCGCGGCAAGAGTAGTTCCCTCGCGGATTTCGTTCACGGCCGCGGTCAATCCCGCTGCGATGTACCGGTTCGAGACTGCGCTTTTGGTGATATGCAACGCCTCGACAAGAGGCGTCCCACCGGCCAGGATAGTTCCTAGCGTCCTGGCCAGTTGAATGGTGTGATGCTTGATGAAGATGATTCCGACAAGAGGCGCCCGCAATAACAGTCGGTCAACGTTGAAACGGCCATTCGGTGTCGTATAGTAGGCGCGGCCGATGAGCATGAGCCCCACCAGTAATGTGAAGGCTGGCAGCACATACACTTTTGCGGCGGAAGCCGCATCAATCAGCAGCTGTGTGGCAACTGGCAACGATTTAGCGGTCTCGGCATAGACCGAGATAAAGGTCGGCATCACGTAACTCAGCAGGAAGCCAATGACGCCGATGCCCGTCAGAACGAGAAACGCCGGATAGGCAAGCGCCTTGGCAATCTTGTGCCGCAGCCCGATCATCAGCTTCAAATAGGCGATGAATCGCTTCAACACCTCGGCCAAATTCCCCGACTGTTCCCCCGCCCGCACCGTCGCGACATAGAGCTCCGAAAAATATCCCGGATGGCGACTCAGCGCTTCAGACGCCGACGCCCCTCCCCGGATGTCCTGACGAATCATGCGAAGCGCCTGTTGAAAGCCTTCATGCCGCGCCCGCTCAATCAGCAAGTCCCAGACACGGAGCACGGGAAGACCGGCTTTCACCAACGCCAGCAATTCCTGGTTGAAGATCAGAAACTCGCCGAGAGGCAGACCGCGCAAAGCACTGAGCTCAAACACCGGTCGGATCGGGGCCAGCCCACGGCGCTTCAACTGGAAGATCAGGAATCCCTGGCCTTCGAGCTTCGCGCGAACGACCGGTTCCTCGTCGCCTTCGATCTGGCCTTCGAGCGTTGATCCGTCAGGACGCGCGACCCTGTATGCGAAGACAGCCATGAATACCGTGGACTATGACATCGGAGACGGAACCTTGTTGCCGTGTTAGGGGATGGTCTCTATCGATGAACTCGTCAGCACGCGATGATCGAACACGAATAATGTCTGACCGACATCGATCTGATTGTCAGTCAGATGGTTCATCGAGCGAAGCCGGTTGAGACCCATCCGATGCTTGCGCGCAAGGCTCCAGAGCGTATCACCGGGCATCACGATAATTTCTCTGATTGGAGGATTCTGCCTCAGCGTTGCGGCACTGGATGGCCGTTGCGCCGGAAAGGCATTGACCGCCGGCGTTACAGCCGTCGAGGGCGGGGCGAACGACCAGGGAAGTGAGACTCCGGTCGCCGCAGGGTCGCCCTCCGGTTGCATGCCCAGCGTCTCCGGCTTCCCCGCTCGCTTCTGGAACTGCCTCATCGAATTCGGCAATTGGGAGCTGCTCCGAAACACGCGCTCGCGCTCCGCCCGTGCCGCCAGCAATTCTTCGCGCTGCACTTCGATGACGTGTCTGGCTTCATTTACGCGACGCTCGGCTTCCCGCACACGGCCTTCGAGCTGGGCCCGAGCCACCTGTGCATCGGCCAATTCCTGGCGGCGGGATTCCAGTTCGGCGCGCACTTCCACCAGATTACGCTGAGTCTCGCGCACTTGAGTTCTGAGCGTATCCATCGTCAATTGGAGATCGACGATCTCCGGTTCGACGATGGGCTCCAACTCGCCGCAACCGGTGATGGCCAGCGCGAGCACACCAACGCAACAAAGTGTCATCGTTCGGACAACAACGCCGCTCCGCCGAATGACGCGGATGCCATGCCGATTACAGAGATGCGGATCGATGATTACCATCGATTGTAGGGTGTCCCGTTGGTACCGACAAATTCAGACCCGGAGAACACATCGAAAATACCGCCTTCCGTCGCCTCGGTGATTTCCTGCCACGAGGTGACCGAATTCGTGAAAGGGTCCGCAGGAATCGCGCGTAGATATCCGGCACTGACCAAGGCCTGCAGGGACGGCGGATACTTTCCCTGATCGGCCCGATGCTGATCGAGCACGTCACGAAGCGTAAACAAGTCCTGCCGCAATGCTGCCTCCCTCGCTTTAATCACCGAAGCCTGGTAGCTCGGCGCCGCCAGGGTCGCCAAGATGCCGATGATCGACACGACGATCAACAGTTCGAGCAGCGTAAAGCCCTTGGCTTCTGCCAGACGGAACTTACCAGTCGCGGTATTTGGTTCCATCCAACGCCGTTTCCTGACTCGCCGTCATGACATCGTACACGTCGGCTCCGCACCAGCTTGACGCGTTGGGCGCATCTTTATAGCACCGGAACTGCCAATCCGCTTTTCCTGTCAGTGGATCCAACGGCAGGCTTCGAAGATATCGCCTGGTCGTCGTGCCCCGGACTGTGGCTTCTTCGCTGGTCAACTTGACTCCCAACAGCATTTCGAGCGATTTCGGGTACCCGTAGATACTGGCGACGTCCTTACATGACAGCTTATTTTTTATGCATAATGGTCCGATGAGCATGTCGCCGTCCCGGTTCCATTCCATTTTGAAGGTGTCGATGGCCGCCCTCATGCCCCGTAGATGCTGACGCAATTCAATTTCATGGGATCTCTTTGCAGAAACCCGGCTCAATGGAAGTGCAACTGACGCGAGCACCATGACAATAGTCAAGGTGACGAGGAGCTCAAGGAGGGTCACTCCTGATTCTCTCACCGTACCCTCACGATCCCCTTCCCATCGGGCGGTGCTCCGTCGGCTCCCCCTCCGTTGGCATTCATGAGTGCGACACGAATGGGAGACACCCCAGGGGCTTTGGCCATGAATTTTGCCGTGACCTTCCTGCCGCCCGTGGCCGCACGCGGCGCTGACGGTCCGACCCGGAACGCCACAATCGCCTCAGCCAGCGACGCGGCCGGCAACTCCGTCGGTTCCATCTGAATGATTTCTGCATCGATCAAGTCCTTCAGATCGAGCACATTGGGATCATATTGCAGATGAAACAATGCCGCATTGTCAGGCCGTAGCCGCTCATCCTGAATGGCGATCTTGAATATCTTTCCGACTTCGACCACCGAATCGTTCGGCGACACCGAAGCCGCTGGGCCAACGGTCAACATCCTGGCGAGTGACGCGGAAGGCGTCTTCCCGGTAACTCCTCGCTGAGCCTGCGCTGATCGTTGAGCCGAAGACACATTGGTGCCATCTATTTTGGTCAAGGTGGTCTTTGGATGAGGCGTGAACATGGTCGTATTAGAATACGTTGCGTCGGTCCCAGACCAGAACGCCTGCCGACTCAAGCTGGGCGGCGTCATCGCTTGTACGATATGCGGCGTCAGGGTCAAGATGACTTCCGTCGTCACTCGCTGAGTCTTAAAGGAGCTGATCAGATTGCCGATGAACGGAAGATCACCGAGCCAGGGGATCGTCACGCGGGTCCGACGGTCTTCTTCCTGAAGCAGTCCGCCAAGCACGATTGTCTCACCGTCCTTCACGTTCAACATCGTTTCGGCCGAGCGGTTGCCGAACTTGAATTGGGTGATCGGTGGATTGGCCTGAAGCGTCACCTGCTCACCAAGACGGATCACTTCAATCTTCATTTTGAGCGACAGTTCATTGCCTAGGTGAATGGCCGGCTCGACGGTGAGTTTGACGCCGGTGTCCCTGAATTCAATGGAGGTCACCGTTGAAGTCGTCGGGACAGCGCCAGTCGCCGCCTGACCGGGAAGTACATTGGTCGTGGACAACAGAATGGGCTGTTTGTCTCCGATGTTGATTTCCGCTTTCTTGTTATTGACGACCCGCACCTTGGGAGCCGCCAAGGTCTTCGCATCGGTGATCTGTTTGAAGAAATCTAATTGCACATTGGTCGGAAGCTTGAACAGATAATTGCCTTTTCCGAGGCTGGACAATTGTTGCATGGTAAATTGCTGAGCCACGTCACCGGCGATGGTCCCCGCAAAGCCTGCCGGCACCATGGCCGCGGCCACTTGTTTCGGGTACGTGAGGCCGTAGGTTTGATCGACGGTTCGATCGACTTCCAAGACCTCGACGTCGAAAAGAACCTCCGAGTCAAGACGATCATTGGCCAGGATAATTTTCTCGGCCATCTCAATTTTCTCCGGCTGATCACGGATGACGATCGTGTTCAGTTGCTCATTGGCATGCATCCGCTTTGAATCGAGCATGCCTTTTAGGAGGACAAGCATGTCCTTCGCCTTGGCATTGGAGAGATAAAATGTTCGAATCATTAAGTCCTGATACTGTTCTTGCTTCTGGCGAGTGTTCGGGCTGACGATCATGACGCCTGGAGAGACCAGCCTGGAAAACAAATTGTTGCTGTTCAAGATAAGATTGAGCGCATCATCGAACGGCGTGTCCTCGATCGCGATGGTCACCGGATCATTGCGGACATCCCGGTCAAAGATCAGATTCATCCCGCCGGCCTTGCCAATCCCCTCGAGTACCTCCTTCAGACCCGCATTCCGGAACCGCAACGTGATCGGTTGCTTCCGCTGATCGTCCCGGTTTCGAGCTTGCTGGTCCTCCGTCAATTTGGAAATGCCTTCAAGCGGTTCCGGGAAAGAGGGATCGAGTTCTGCGGACCTGGCATACCCTTCCATCGCCTCATCGACACGACCCAGCTGCGCCAAACGATCGGCCTCCCGAAAATGCTCGCGTGCTTCTTTCAAACGGAGAGCTTGCGCAAGTGCGGCTTGATGCTCAGGATTGGATGGCTCAATGGACAGGGCACGCTTAAAGTGTTCGACCGCGAGGTCGATGTGATGCTCTTTCAGGGCATTGCGGCCGCGTTCCTCGTACTGTGCGGCAGCCCGTTCCCGTGCCAGGTTGAATTTCTCCTGCAAGGCCGCGTCAAATGGCGTCTCCTTGAGGGCTTGACGATACGCGATGGTGGCTTCTTCCCATTTGCCGGCGGCTAAATGCTGGTCTCCACGCCTGATGTCGTTGGATTCAAAGTATGCGCAGCCCGAGAGACAACTCAGGCAGACGAACAGAAAGACCGAAGTTCCGCTCCCAGAAAGATCTCCCCATCGCTTCACGTGCAGGCTCCTACTGTGAATTGCGCAAGTTCCATCGCGCAAAAAGGCATCCAGTGCCAAAGCGAGTCTACACCAGGGGCAATCCATTCAATAAAAAAAAGCGAAATCTCGCCAGCGCCAAAATATGGCGTTAGGAATCAGTCCAGGTAGTGACGAATGAAGCGGGTGTGTCCGTCGGAGAGGGAAGCGGACTGGATGATGTGAAGCGGAGAGCCTAGTGACGGCCTACAGCCGCCAATAGGCAATGGTCTTGGGCAAAGAGGTCTGGTCCACGATGCTCTTAACGTCAATCACCACCCCTTGATGTCTGCTCCGGAGGAGACCAATGATCTTCTGCTGGCCCATCTCCATATAGGCGCGGTGGGCCACGGCCAACACGATGCCGTCCGCATCTTTGAGACTAGCCCAATCACTGAGATGAAGGCCGTATTCGGCAACGGCTTCCTCGGATTCGGCGAGCGGATCATGGACGAGGACCTGCACTCCGTATTCCTGCAATTCCTTGATAATGTCGGGCACTTTGCTGTTGCGCAAATCGGGCACGTTCTCTTTGAAGGTCAATCCAAGGACGATCACTTTCAGTTGATTGACCGGCCGGCCGAGCTGCCCTAACCGTTTCATGGTCTGTTCTGCCACAAACTTTCCCATGCCATTGTTAATGCGGCGTCCGGCGAGAATGACCTCCGGATGATATCCGACAGACTCCGCTTTATGTGTCAGATAATACGGATCCACGCCGATACAGTGGCCTCCTACCAATCCAGGAGAGAACTTCAAGAAGTTCCACTTTGTGCCGGCTGCTTCCAACACACCTTTCGTATCGATGCCGAGTCGATGGAAAATCAGCGCCAATTCATTCATCAAGGCAATATTCAGGTCGCGCTGGGTATTCTCGATGACCTTGGCTGCCTCCGCGACCTTGATGCTGGACGCTCGATGCACACCGGCCTTGACCACCTTCCCGTACGTGGCAGCGACGATCTCCAGAGATTCTTCATCTTGGGCTGCGACGACTTTGACGATTTTTTCGAGGGTATGCTCTTTATCGCCAGGATTAATGCGCTCCGGCGAGTACCCCACCTTAAAATCGGTCCCGGCCTTGAGACCCGATGTTTTTTCGAGTATCGGCAGGCACACCTCTTCAGTCACCCCCGGATAGACCGTCGACTCGTACACCACGATCGTGCCAGGTGATAAATGTTTGCCAATGAGCTCGGAAGAAACTCGAAGCGCTTGCAGATCCGGCTGAAGCGCATCATCAATTGGCGTGGGGACAGCGACGATGATGAAATCAGCAGCTTTGAGATCGCCGGGCTGTGCGGTGTACTGCACTTGGGACGTCTTCAAATCAGCAGCTGAGACTTCACCCGTTCGATCGAACCCTTTCTGCAGTTCCTCGATTTTGGCCTTGTTGATATCAAAGCCGATTGTGCGGCCATGTTTGCCGAAGGCGACCGCAATAGGAAGACCAACATAGCCTAGCCCGACGACTGCCACCGTTCGTTCTTTCATCTTTTTCTCCCTGCTCCAATCGTCCCGAAAGTTTTTCACAGAATGGCAGAAGGTGCCGCTCACGTCAATAAAGAGGCAGGATTGTTTAACGCTCGAAGTATGGGCCATCGAGAGAACCTATCGCGTACTAGCGATACCTTATTTTAACAGAATACATTTAAAGTAATACTTCATCTGTTCATGAACACGATCAACTGTCTCTCGCTTCAGTCGGCCGATCCTCGCGCCAAAAATTGTCGCCCAGTCTGGATTCTTCATTGAGAATCCATGGTTTCGATTCCTTTGGCTGAACGGCGGCAAAACGGCACTGGTCTTGCTCATTTCCCCCGTCTGTTGCCTGAAGCAGCGGTCACGCGAGGAGAATCCATGCAGCATATGCTATCGCGAGGACGATCGGCAGATCAGACATTTTCGCTAGCCACGCTCGGCGCAGTGACAATGCTTTTGTGCGCGTCTCCAACGGTGTCCGCCTTTGCCGAGCAATTAGTGGCATTGGGTCAAGAACGGGCTCAGGTCTCTGATCGAACGACGACCAACACTGTCTCCATGCCGAAGGAATCGGCGCCGATCCGTAAGTCGCATAAGCTCATTAGAAAATCAGCTCCCGTGGCTTCTCTGCAGCCCACTGACATCACAACGTCCCGAACTACCACGTCCACGTCTCTTAAGGCGCCAACGGCTGCCCCTAGCGAAACGACCGCGACTCAGATCCAGAGCAAGGATGCGACGGCCCTGAGTCCAACGACATCCAGCACCATCGCTCCAGTAAAATCATCTATCACCACAACGACATCCACAACATCCTTTCCACTCGCGGGTGCTCTGTCCAGTCCGACTTCCTCGACGTTGTCCGGCACGTCGTCCCTGGCAGGCGTCGCTGTGTCGGGTTCATCCGCAGTTAGAGACTCTACCAACGGACGAGGGATGAAAAAGTTATCCGCTGCGATGCCGGGGTTGACCCAGCTGCTGACTCCGACAACGTCAACCGTCTCGTCTTCTGCACCGTTGACGCCGGTCATCGGACGGAACCCGGCATCCATCTCGTTCTCGGCCATTCAGAACGGCGCCAATCCATCGAGCCAAACGGTCACCATTACCAACAGCGGTTCCGGAACGCTGAGCTGGACTGCCGCCTCTTCAGTCCCATGGCTGACAATTAACGGGGGTGCCGCTGCGTCAGGAACGAATAGTGGATCA
>Ga0209966_1000131_pt1 | contig 31562 bp, 31 predicted proteins | sample RhisoiCoNPM_FD_187575 | JGI IMG/M metagenome (GOLD analysis project Ga0209966, IMG submission 187575) | Arabidopsis thaliana rhizosphere microbial communities from the Joint Genome Institute, USA, that affect carbon cycling - Rhizosphere... | ecosystem: Host-associated > Plants > Roots >... | reverse complement strand
GCCGCCGCCGCGGTCCATAACATCAGCGGCTGGGCGTGGTCCGGATCGCTCGGTTGGATCTCGATGGACTGCAATAACACGACCGACTGCGCGGGCGCGGCCGGCGATTACGGCGTCGATCTCGACGACACGGGCAACATCAGCGGCTGGGCCTGGTCGGACAGCGCGGGCTGGATCTGCTTCGGCGCGACCTGCGACGGCGCGGCCGGCGTCCCGCCGACCGGCACGCCTTCGAGCCCCGCCAGCGCCGCCGATCACTACTGCCCGGGCTTCGTGCCGTGCGCGCGGTACGACGCCAACGACAAGCAGCTGCACGGCTGGGCGTACGCGGTCAGCATGACCGATGGGAGCGACTACCGCGGCTGGATCTCCCTGAACTGCACGGACGTCGGCACGAACACCGCGTCGCCGCACTCCTGCCCGACCTCGGATTACGCCGTGGAATATTTCGAGGACGCCACGCCGACCCACGGCGAATTCTACGGCTACGCCTGGAACGGCAACGGCGACGACACCGGCAGCGGCTGGGTCCAGTTCGGCTGCGGAGAACCGCATTCCTCCTGCGGCGCGCCGGGCTCGTGGGGCGTGACCAGCACCTGGATCGGTTCCGGCTGGGTCGACGTGCTTCCCATCGAGGGCATCTACTCGAACTCCGGCAGCGACCTCACGACCGTCTCCGTCACGTTCACGGATTTCTCCGCGCCGGCCGACGCGATCCTGCGCTGCGTCTTCGCCATGTCGGACGGCACGCGCCGGGACGTCAGTTGGACCGTGCAGGACCGCGAGGCCCAGACGCCGGAATACACGAAGACCTACACCCTCACGGGATCGGACGCCTTGGCGGACGCGCAGGGCAACCCCGTGCTGTGGACCTTCAGCACCCAGCTTCCTGACCCGCCGTTCGGCTGCGAGATCCAGGCGATCCCTCCGGAACAGAAGGCCATCGACCGCCACGTCGCGGTCCATCCTTCGACCTGGACCTTCTCCGGTCCCGCCGGAGCCGATTCCATCGATGCCGTGCGCGCGCGCTATTGCCTCGAAGGGAACGTCGACACCGACCCGAGCCGGTCGTACTTCGAGAACACCGACCCCGAGGGCGACGTCGTCCAGTGCGACACGGAAGGCGACCTCGCCTACACCTTGCTCCGCGCCCGCGGCGTGCCGGTCGAGATCCGCTGCTACGACAACCTCGACGACGACGCCAACCTGCAGAAGGACTGCGCCGGCGGCACCCCGGCGACCATCCCTGACCGCAACTGCCGCGGCATCACCTTCCTGTGCATCCCGCATCCTTCGGCGGCCGCTCCGCAGCCCCCGCAGCCATGAAGAACCGCTTCTGGATCGTCGCGCTCGCCGTCGCCGCCGGACTTTTCTGGCGGGAGTTTCGGCCCGCGCAGGCCGTCATCGACACGTCCTGCGGCGGCAACGTCTGCGCGGGGACGGTTTCGGTCGGCGGGCAGGACGTGGACTACGAATGGACGCAGAACCATGACGAGTCCGACGCCAGCCTCAAGGTGCGCTTCTTCAGCGGACCCTACGCGGCTGACGGCGACCCGGTCCGCTTCAAGATCACCGTCGACAAGGCGTTCTCCACCAACGCCTCGCTGAAGAACCCCAGCCCGGCCACGAGCCTGCCGCCTGACCAGACGGTCAACGTGCCTAAGACGGTCATCGAGCGATCGTCCGCTTCGAGCGCGAACGGCACGACGTACGACTTCGTCCAGGATCTGCGCTACGTCTCGCCGGCGCCCGACACGATTTCCGTCACGCTCGAGATCTCGCAGTACGGCGCCACGCAGGTCGTGGGGCCCTTCGACGTCTCGCTGGACGCCGCTTCGCCCGGCAACCGCGACGAAGGGGAGTCCCTCGCCGGCCTGTTCGGCGGGTCGTACCGCCAGTGCTACGACGGCGTGGACAACGATCTCGACTACCGCCTGGACTGCGCCGACTCCGACTGCACGGGCGAGAGCATCGGGCCGTCGAGCGTCTGCGAGGCGCCGGAGACGACCTGCAACGACGGCCTCGACAACAACGGCAACGGCGACGCCGACTGCGCCGATCCGCTCTGCAACGGGCGCCCGGGCAACGGCGCGGGGACGAAGTTCTGCGGGTCGGAGAACGGCGGCACGAACCACGCCAACTGCGCCGACGGGTTCGACAACGACGGCAACGGCGAGCTCGACTGTTCCGACAACGATCCGGGCACCGGCTGCTGGAAGAGCGGTTTCCAGGACTGCGCGGCGTCGGAGACGTCCTGCGTCGACAACATCGACAACGACCGCGACAAGGACTACGACGACGCGGTGGACGCGTCGGCAGGGACCGGCATCGACTGCCGCGACTATGATTGCGAGGGGCAGGGGAACTGCACCGTCAACGAGCGCCTGCGCTGGGACGCGGGTTCGAGCACCTTCGTCGACGATCCGTCGCAGTGCTTCAACGGCATCGACGACGATCTCGACGAGGAGATCGACTGCGGCGACCTCCAGTGCCTCGGCGCGACCTTCGGCGCGAGCTCGTGCGCGAGCTTCGAGGCCTATCTTCCGCCCAGCCCGCTCGGCGACGGGACCGTGATCCCGGCCTTCTATTTCAACCTCTGCGACGACGGCATCGACAACGACGGCAACGGGCTGACCGACGACGCGGACCCCGATTGCAAGAACGTCTTCGGCGCGTGCGGACCGAGCCCTGCCATCGAGCACTACACGTTCCTCTCCTGCAGCAACGCCGTCGATGACGATCTCGACGCGGCGACCGACTGCGCCGACGCGGACTGCAGGACCGAACGGAAGATCGGGCGCTCCGGCTGCACCACGGCGTCGTGCGGCTCGCGATTCGCCGTGACGGAGACCGACGTGGCGATCTGCGCGGCGTCCGAGAACGACGCCGACTATTGCGGCGACGGCATCGACAATGACGGCGACGGGCAGGTCGACTGCTCGGACGCGGGCTGCACGGCGCCGCCGCAGCGCCACGGGCCGACCGTCGGTTCGGCGTCGGTCTCGCCGTATTTCTGCGGCGCCGAATCCGGCGCGTCCACCTGCCACGACGGCGCCGACAACGATTCCGACGGCGGCGCCGACTGTTTCGACACGGCCTGCCAGGACGGCTCCGAATGCCGCCAGCGGCCGGGCGCCGGCGGCTGGACCCTCGCGCCGTCGTGCCTCGTGGTGCCCAACGTCACCGCGCCGGCGTCCATCGCTTCCGGCGGGACGCTCCAATACGCGCACAACGACCGCCTCTACGTGAACTCCGCTTACGCCATCCGCTTCACGGGTTCCGGCTCCTACACCTCGCTGACGATCGTCATCGGCGACGGCCTTTCGGCCGCCGACGCGTTCCCGTTCGACGCGGGGACCGGGAACTGCGCGCTCTCCGGACCGAGCGCGGCCCAGCTCCAGTACGCCAGCTCGTCCGCCGGCGTCGGCGTCATCATCGAGGAGAGCGGCGAGACGATCGTCGACATGGACGCCACGCTGACCTGCGCGTCCACCTCGGCCGTGCCGTTCGGTCCGGACGATTTCAAGCTGTCGGTCGTCGCGAACCGTTCCGGGTCCGTCGAATTCGGCGAATCGACGCTCACGACGCAGGTCTACGAGAACACGGCGCCGACCCTGCCGAACCCCGCCGTCGAAGTCGAGGGCATCGTCGGAGGCCAGGTCGACGTCCCGGTCGGTTCCGTCATCCGCCTCCAGGCCACGCCGAACACGGATCCTTCGGGCATCTGCCGCTGCGATTTCACGCTGGACGGCGTCGCGCAGGCCTCGCCCGACGGCAATTGCGTCGCCACCGTCGGCCCCTTCGCCAACGACAACCCGTCGTTCGACGTCGACAGCGCGGCGATCGACGGCGCGTACAACAAGAGCGCGACCTCCACGCAGACGATCGACGTCAACGTCGTCCCGTCGGTCGAGGAGAACCTCATCCTCGGCACGGACGTGAACGGCGCCGCCGTGCTCACGTACCGCAGCGACGAATCCGTCAGCCTGACGACCAAGTTCCGCACCGACACGCTCAGCACCTTCCCCGTCGCCTCGACCTGCCGCGTCTACGTGTACGACGAGGACTGGTCCGGCAGCCAGGCGGGCACGGCCACGATGGTGCCGACGGCCGTCGGCAACACGCTGACCTGCCAGGGCGTCTATGACGTCCCGGCGGCGCTCGCGGCCGGCCGGTACTGGATCTTCGTCGAAGCGACCGATTCGAGCGGCGACGTCGTGCGCTCCAACGCGCAGTCGTTCCTGAAATGCGACAACGACGACGTCGGCACGGGCGCCTGCGCCGACGCCGACTTCGACAACGACGGCACGCCGGAAGGCCGTTTCACGCCGACCGGCTACACCTCGCCGCCGACGCCGACGTATTTCGGCGAGCCGTACCCGCGCGCCTGCGACAACTGCATCAACTTCTACAACCCGAACCAGCGCGACGAGAACGCCAACGGCGTCGGCGACTCATGCGAGGCGGGCCTGGTCGGCCGCTGCAAGTACAAGTACTGCGGCGACGCGCCCGACGACCTCACCCCCGGCAACATCTGCTCGGACGACGCCGACTGCGCCGACGGCGACCTGTGCGTCATCGTCGACCAGCCGATGTGCACCGTGAACTGCGGGACCGACGCGGACTGCCAGCCGCCGGTCACCGCCGCCATCGGCGTCTGCAGCCTCGATTGGGGCGCGTGCGGCGCGGGCGCCGACGACGAAGGCAGCTGCTGCTTCTCGAACTCCGATTGCCTTTCGGGCGAATGCAAGGCGCTCGTCATGCCCTTCATCGAGACGATCTCGGGACAGGTCTACTCCGGCGGCGAGATCCAGGCCGGCGAGGAGCCGCCGCTCTACAACGCCACCTACTGCCTGCAGTCGGGCGGCCTGATCACCAACTTCACGAGCGAGCTCGGCTGCACGCTCGGCGAGTCGCCGGTCTACGAGATCCCCAAGCCGGAAAAGAACTACGTCGGCTCGTTCGGCGCCATCGACGTGGCCGGCATCCTGAACGGCAAATACGGCGCGCTCCAGCAGCCGGGCACGTTGCCGGACCAGCTCGACGGCAAGATCTATTACTTCCCGTCCGGACTGTCGATCACGTCGCCCATCGAGTTCAAGAACTCGTCCGGCGGGGCGAGGGCCAACGGCCTCGTCGTCGTCGAGGGCGACCTGGTCATCGACGCCGACCTGACGTACCAGGACCGCAACGAGAGCGACCTCAAGAACTTCGCCTCCGTCGGCTTCATCGTGCTCAAGTCCGGCAGCTCCGGCGGCAACGTCTTCATCGGTCCGACGGTCGGCCGCACGGTCGGCGCCTACTTCGCCGAGGAGACCATCGACACCGGGATGGGCACCACCCCCTTCGAGGCCACCGGCGTGTTCGTGGCCAAGAACTTCGAGTTCAAGCGGGAATACGCCTCCCGCACCGTCGGCTCGGAGCGCGTCATCTTCGACGCCCGCGTCATCCTGAACCCCCCTCCCGGCCTCTCGGACGCCACCCGTTCGCTTCCGGGCTTCCAGTCCACCCCGGGAAGTTAAGGCGGAAGGGGAAAGTATGGTAGACTGGTAAGGAACCTATTCACTCGCGAGGCTATGGCATTGTTCGGCCAATCAAAACCCAGCTATCTCGGCATCGACTTCGGCGGCGGCGGCGTGAAGCTCGTCGAGCTGATGAACGAGAAAGGACGCGCGCGCCTCATGACGTACGCGTTCGTCGAACGTCCGGTCGACGAGATGACCCGCAACTACATCGACGACATGCAGGGGACCGCCGATCTGCTGAAGAAGATGGTCAAGAAGGCGAAGACGACCAGCCGCAAGGCGGTGTCGGCGCTCCCGATCTCTTCGGTCTTCAGCTCGATCATCAGCGTGCAGAAGACGGCCAAGAAGGAAGAGCTGGAACAGGCCGTCATGTGGCAGGCGAAGAAGCTGATCCCGCTGCCCATCGAGGAGATGACCGTCGACTGGAAGCCGATCACCGTCGGCCCCCAGAGCCCCGACGACAAGTACGTCCAGGTCCTGCTCACGGGCGCCGCGAAGTCGCTCATCAAGAAGTATTCGGACATCTTCGCCACGGCCGGTCTCGAGCTCACCAGCCTGGAGACGGAAGCGCTGGCGATGATCCGCTCGCTCATCGGCCGCGACAAGTCGCCGACGCTCGTGCTCGACATCGGCACGCTCCGCACCAACATCCTGATCGTCGAGAACGGCGTGCCGTTCGTCAGCCGCTCCGTCGCCCTCGGCGGCCTGACGGTCACGAAGGAGATGTCGACCGTGATGGGCATGCCCGAAGACCAGGCCGAGAGCATGAAGATCGACGCGGCCGCCATGGCCTCGATGTACAACGCCGGCTTCCCGAAGCTCTTCGAGAAGGTCTTCGCACCGATCCTCACGGAGCTCACCTATTCGACCAACCTGTTCCTCGGCCAGAAGGCCAACCAGGACAAGCGGCTCGACAAGATCATCCTGACGGGCGGCGGCGCGCTCCTGCCGCAGCTCGCCGACTACCTCTCGAAGGCGATGAGCCTGCGCGTCTACATCGGCGATCCCTGGGCCCGCGTCGTCTATCCCGAGGCGCTGCGTCCCGTCCTCAACCAGATCGGTTCGCGCTTCGGCGTCTCCGTCGGCCTTGCCATGCGCGACATCGACTAGACCGATGACGCTATGAGCGACATCAACTTCCTCTCCACGCCGGGCGCCGGCAAGGATGAAAAGCCGTCGGGCGGCGCGAAGCCGCTGGACGACGAGTTGGCGTTGCACATCCCGGAACCGGTCGCCGACGAGCCCGCCGCGAAGATCCTCCCCCCGCCTCCGCCGCCGAAGCCGGTCGTACCGTCGCCGTCGCTTCTCACGCAGAAGGTCCCGACGCTTCCGCCGAAACCGGCGGCCCCGAAGCCGCTGCCGCCTCCGCCGCCTCCGAAGCCCCCCGTCCCGCCGCCCCCGAAACCGCCGATGCCGCCGCCTCCGAAGCCCCCCGAAGAGAAAGGGGACACGCTGCGCGTCAGCCTCATCACCTCCGGCGCCGGCGCCGGCATGTCCGAAATCGCCCTGCGCCGCCGGCTCAGGACGTTCATGCTGATCGGCCTGCTCGGCATCGTGCTCGACGGCCTGATCTTCGGCGGCCTCGTGTATTACCGGTCCGTCGTGGAGAAGCGCAATTCGCAGGCCGAGCAGTCGGTCCGCGACGTCGACGCGCAGATCGCCGCCCGCGAGTCTTCGCTCGCGCCGGTCAGGGATTTCCAGGGCCTGGTGCGCGCCGCCGCGATCGTGCTCGACAACCACGAGCACTGGACGCAGGTCCTCAAGCTCCTCGAGGAGCGCGCCTTGCCGAACGTCCAGTTCGGCAGCCTGGCCGGAGCCGACACCGGCACGCTCAGCTTCGAAGTGCGCGCGACCGACTACACGACGCTGGCCAAGCAGATCATCGCCTTCCGCCAGGATCCGCGCGTGCTGAAGGTGACGGTCGGCACCGCTTCGGCCGATTTCGCGGAGAACAACCTGCTGAAAGGCACGCGGACGTCCATGACGCTGACGGTCGACCCCGCGATCTTCGATTTCAAAGCCTCCGAGGCCGCGCCCGCTTCGTCCGCCGTGCCGGCCGCGGCGGTTCCGGCCGCGGCCGCTCCCGCCACGAACGGACCCCGCTGATATGGCCTCGCTTTCCCAAAGCAAACTGCTCGTCTGGATCGGCAGGAACCTCCTGCCGGCCGGCGCCGCGCTCATCGGCGTGCTTCTCGCGCTCGGCTATCTTTTCGTCTTCCGTCCGGAGTTCGTGAGGATCCGCCAGGCGGACCGCACGGCGCGCCTGCAGGAAGAACGCGTCGCCAAAGAGGCGTATCTCAAGAAGCTCGACGAGCTCAACGCCGCGTACCAGGCGTATGACGCCGAGGACGTCGAGCGCATCCGCCTGATGATCCCGCAAGAGGAGGATACGCCCGGCCTCATGGCCATCCTCGAGGCCGCCGCGCAGGCCAGCGACCTCCAGCTGACCTCGATCAACTTCGCGGCCGGCGACACGACCGGCATCCCCGGCGTCCAGGGCCTCGGCGCGCTCAACATCTCCATCGCGGTCCAGCACGGGAACTACCAGCGCTTCAAGCTGTTCCTCGAGTCGCTCGAGACGAACCTCCGCCTCTTCGACGTGCGCAGCGCGAACATCAGCCCCGTGACCGCCAGCTACAGCCTGACCATCCGCGCCTACGTCTGGACGGCCGCTAAACCCGCCGCACGACTATGAGAATCACCAAGAGCCAGAAACAGATGATCCTGCTCGGCACGCTTCTGGCGGTCATCGTCGTCGTGCTCGGCATCTTCTTCTTCTCGCCCGAGACGTTCACGGAGACGCCCTACCAGCCGAAGACGGTCGACACGTCGATCCCGACGGACGTGCTCGAGCATCCGGAATACCGGCGCCTGCGCCTGCCGGTGGACCTGCCGCTCGCGCCCGGCCGCCTCGGCCGCGAGAATCCTTTCGAACCCTACTAACGCACCGCATGGCCGTCGCCCTCAAGACCGCCGCCGGCCTCCTCGAACTGCTGGCCGGCCAAGGAAAACTCGACAAGGAGACCTTCGTGGCCCTGGCCACGGAGTTCGCCGGCCAGGACGCCGAAGCGCTCGAGAAGGCGCTGTTGGACCGCAAGCTGGTGCAGGACGAAGACCTCGCGCGCGCGAAAGCCGAAGGCCTGGGTCTTGAGTTCGTCGACCTTTCCGGCCGCCAGATCGACCCCGACACGCTCAACATCATCCCGAAGACGGTCGCCGAGACGTACCTCGTGATCGCGTACGAGCAGGCGGGGACGACGCTGAAGGTCGCGTTCGTCGATCCGCTCAACTCCGCCGCGTCCGAAGCGGTCGGCTTCCTGATGGCCGAACGCAACATGCAGGCCGTCCCGTCGGTGACCACCACGACGGCCGTCGCCGCGATCCTCAAGCAGTACGGCGCCCTCAAGAAGGAAGTGGCCACGGCGCTCGAGACGGCCGAAGCGGAGCAGGTCGAGGCCGAGGACGAGCTGCTGAAAGGGGAGGAGTCCAAGATCGAGGAGGTCATCAAGGGCGCGCCGGTCTCGCGCATCGTCTCGGTGGTGATGCGCTATGCCGTCGAGTCCAAGGCGTCCGACATCCACATCGAGCCCAAAGGCAAGGAGACGCGCGTGCGCTACCGCATCGACGGCGTGCTCCGCACCCTGCTGCAGCTGCCCGGCTACCTGCACTCGGCGGTCATCTCGCGCATCAAGGTGCTCGCCAACCTCAAGCTCGACGAGACGCGCGTCCCCCAGGACGGCCGCATCACGCAGGTCATCAACGGCAAGAACATCGACTTCCGCATCTCGACGCTCCCGGTCGTCGACAACGAGAAGGTCGTCATGCGCGTCCTCGACACCTCCACCGGCGTGCCGACGCTCGACGGCCTCGGTTTCCGCAAGAAATACCGCGACGCCATCCAGGCGGAGATCAAGAAGCCGCACGGCATGATCCTGATCACCGGTCCGACCGGTTCGGGCAAGTCGACGACGCTCGTGACCATGCTCGGCATGATCAACGACGAGGGCGTCAACATCTCGACGCTCGAGGATCCCGTCGAATACTTCCTGCCCGGCGTCAACCAGTCCCAGATCAAGCCGGAGATCAAGTTCACCTTCGCCAACGGCCTGCGCGCGCTGCTGCGCCAGGACCCGAACGTCATCATGGTCGGCGAGATCCGCGACCAGGAGACGGGCGAGCTCGGCGTGCACGCCGCGCTGACGGGCCACCTGATCCTCACCACCATCCACACCAACGACGCCATCGGCGTCATCCCGCGCCTGACCGATTTGGGCGTCGAACCGTTCCTCCTTTCGGCGACCTTGAACCTCATCATCGCCCAGCGCCTCGCCCGCAAGATCTGCGAGCACTGCAAGATGGACGCCGACGTGCCGGAGAACATGCAGCAGATGGTGCGCGATTCGCTGAAGGACGTGCCGCCGGACTATTTCCCCAAAGGCTTCACGCTCGACGGCCCCTTGCCGCTCAAGAAGGGCAAGGGCTGCATCCGCTGCAGCGACACCGGCTACGCAGGACGCACCGTCATCGCCGAGCTGATCGGCGTCTCGACCGAGATCGCCAAGCTGATGAACTCCGGCTTCCCGATCGAGCAGGTCAAGGCCGAAGTCAAGAAGCAGGGCTGGATCACCATGCGGCAGGACGCGATGCTCAAGGTGGTTGAAGGCGCGACCACGGTTGACGAAGTGCTCCGACTCGCGAGAGAATAGAGAAGATATGAGCACCAACGGCCTCAGCGACGTCAAGATCCTCCTCGTGGAGGACGACTCCTTCCTGGCGAGCGTCTACGCCACGAAGTTCGAATTGGAAGGCTTCACCGTCCTGCACGCCGCCGACGGCGAACAGGGCCTGAAGATGGCCGAGAAGAGCGCCCCCGACATCATCCTGCTCGACATCCTGATGCCGAAGATGGACGGGTTCGAGATGCTGCACCGCCTGAAGCTCGACCCGAAGCTCACCAAGATCCCCGTCGTCATGCTCACGAACCTCGGGCAGAAAGAGGACGTGGAGCGCTGCCTCAAGGAAGGCGCCGTCGATTACCTCATCAAGGCGCACTTCGTGCCCGGCGAGGCGGTCAAGAAAGTGAAGAAGATCCTCAACCTGAAATAGCCCGGCATGCCGATCTTCAGCTACAAGGTCAAGGATTCCCGAGGCCGAGAGCTTGAAGGCGCCGTCGAGGCCGGGGATTCCGTCCAAGCGACCGAGGTGCTCAAGGAACGGGGCTACCAGGTCTTGAGCGTCTCCCAGCGCGAGGAGACCTCGATCGGCAACATCAGCTTCACCTTCCTCCAGCGCATCAAGACGGAGGACATCGTCGTCTTCTCGCGCCAGCTGTCGGTGATGGTCGGCGCCTCCATCTCGATCGTCCGCTCGCTCCGCACCGCCGGCAGGCAGACCACCAGCCCGAAACTGCGCGGCATCGTGCTGGACATCGCCTCCGAAGTGGAGGGCGGCGTGCGGCTGTCGGACGCTTTCGCCAAGTATCCCCATGTCTTCGGCTCGTTCTACGTGAACATGCTCCGTTCCGGCGAGACCTCGGGCAAGCTCGACGAGGTGCTCCATTATCTGGCGGACCAGCAGGAGAAGGACCTCGACCTCCGCCGCCGCGTGAAGGGCGCCATGACGTACCCGATCTTCGTCCTGATCATGCTCTTCATCGTCGGCACCGTCATGATGGTCTTCGTCGTGCCGAAGCTGACGGCCGTCCTGCGCGAGAGCGGCGCCGACCTGCCCGTCACGACCAAGGGCCTCATCGCGGTCAGCGACTTCTTCGTCGGCTACTGGTACATCATCATCGGCGTCGTGCTCGGCGGCTTCTTCGGCGGGCGCGCGGCCTACCGGACGCCGGGCGGCAAGCGCGTCATCGACAAGGCCCTGCTGCGCATCCCGGTCTTCGGGCCGCTCTTCCGCAAGATCTACATCACCCGCATCACCCACAGCCTCTCGACGCTCATCGAAGGCGGCGTCGACATGGTCACGAGCCTGAAAGTCGTCGCCGGGGTCGTGGGCAACGAGGCCTACCGCGAGGCGCTGGTGCAGACCGTCCAGGAAGTCTCCGCGGGCAACACCATGGCCTCCGTCTGGAAGGGCCGCAAGGAGATCCCGGACATGGTCACCCAGATGGTGGCGATCGGCGAGGAGACGGGCCGCCTCCAGCAGGTCCTGAAGCGCCTGACCGATTTCTACACGCGCGAGGTGAACGCCTCGGTCGCCACGCTTTCCACCGCCATCGAGCCGATCATCATGCTGGTCATGGGCGTCGCCGTCGGCGCGCTCGTCTCGGCCATCATCCTGCCGATGTATAATCTCGCCCAACAGATGTAAGCGTATGCGCAAAGGCATGACTCTCGTCGAAATCCTCGTCGCGGCCGGCCTCGTCCTCCTGCTCGGGGCGATGATGCTCCTGGGCGTCCTCGATCAGAGGCGCCGCGCGCGCGACGCGTCGGTCGTTTCCGGCGCCCGGCAGGCCCAGGCGGCCGTCGAGGCGTTCCGCGCGAAAACCGCGTCCTATCCGGGCGCTCCGCTGGACCTGCCGGGCGGCGAGTCCGAGCTGGCGGAGGCCTACGGCTACGCGGCGGAACCGGCGGGCTGCGCTCCGGACCAGGCCGAGACCTGCCGGTCGTACGTCCTGCGCTTCACGCTCGAAGGGCGCGTCGGGACGCTCTCCGGCGGCGATTGCGAGCTGCGCCCGAACGCCGGTATCACGTGCGTCCGGCCGTAAGACGTGCTATACTGTGGATAATCTTCTTTGAAGAATCTTCGAAATAGCTTCATCATATGCGTGTGCCGTCCGCGGCCGCGGGATGATCGTCGACCTTCCCCTCATTAATAAGTCATTAGAAACTTTCGCCTCACGGTATGAAACGCTCTCCGTCCAAGGGTTTCACCCTTATCGAGCTGCTCGTGGTCATCGCGATCATCGGCCTGCTCTCCACGCTGGCCGTCGTCGCCCTTAACAGCGCCCGTCAGCGCTCCCGCGACGCCAAGCGCGTCTCGGACATCCGCCAGATCCAGACGGCCCTCGAGCTCGGCTTCTCCGAGTCGAATAACTACCCGACGGAGACCGGCACCATCCTCGGCGACGCGGACAACGACGTCCTCTGCAACAACGCCGGCGTCTCGACCTTCCAGGGCGACACGACGAACTGCACGACGATTTACATGGGCCTCGTACCGTCGAACCCGACCCCGAACGGCGCGGCGTACACCTACACCAGCGCTTCCAACACCGGCACGTACTCCATCACGTTCACGCTGGAAGGAGCCACCGGCCAGCTCGGCGCCGGCACCAACTGCGCCAACCAGAACGGCATCCAGGCCGGCAGCAGCTGCTAAGCCTCGACCGATTCCCGAAACCCGCCGCAAGGCGGGTTTCGTGGTATAGTGAGGGGGCGATATGCTTACTTATCCAACGCCCGTATGCCGAAATACGACCGGAAAGGATTCACGCTGATTGAACTCTTGGTCGTCATCGCCATCATCGGCATCCTGTCGACCCTTGCCGTCGTCGCCTTGAACACCGCCCGCCAGCGCTCCCGCGACGCCAAGCGCGTTTCCGACGTCCGGCAGATCCAGACCGCGCTCGAGCTCGGTTTCTCGGAGACCAGCACCTATCCGACCGCGACGAACATCGCCCTCGGCACCGCCGACTATGACGTCCTCTGCAACAACGGCGGCGTCTCGGAGTTCCGCGCCGACGCCGGCCCCTGCACCACGATCTACATGGGCCTGGTGCCGACGAGTCCCACGCCGAACGCCTCGACCTACAACTACAGCAGCGCGACCGGCACTGCGGAGTATTCCCTGACCTTCACCCTGGAAGGCGCCACCGGCCAGCTCGCGGCCGGCGACCAGTGCGCCAACCAGAACGGCATCCAGGCCGGCAGCAGCTGCTGAGCCTCGACCGACCCCGAAGCCCGCCGCAAGGCGGGTTTCGTGGTATACTGGGCGCATCGTTCATAGCCTTCCCGCATGTCGCGCACCCCACACAACGCCTTCACGCTCATCGAACTTCTTCTCGTCATCGCCATCATCGGTCTCATCGCCACCGTCTCCATCGCGGCCGTCGGAGGCGCGCGCGCCAAGGGGCGCGACGAGAAGCGCGTGACCGACCTGAAGCAGATCCAGAAGGCGCTCGAGCTGTCCTTCGAACCGGGTTCGGGCTATCCGGTCGTGGCCGCGCCCCTGACGATCGGCGCCGGCGCGACGGACGTCTTGTGCTCAAAGGGCGCGGTGACGGCCTTCGTGGCGGACCAGGAACCGGCCAACTGCGACGCCGGCAAGGTCTATATGGGCCTCGTGCCGTCGAATCCTATCCCGAACGGTTCCGACTACGCCTACCGCAGCACCGACGGCGCCGGCTCGACCTGCGGCACGGCGCCATGCCTCGGGTATTGCGTCGAGACGACGCTGGAACGCGGCCTGCCGCAGATCGGCGTCGCGGCCGGAACCGTCATCGTCGACCAATCGTCCCTCCGCAACGGCACCTGTCCCTGAGCCATGTCGTTCATCGTCGCGTTCCTCGGCCTCGCCATCGGCAGCTTCCTGAACGTCGTCATCGGCCGTCTGCGCTCCGGCGAGACGGGGTGGCGGCGTCGTTCGCGCTGCCCGGACTGCCACGCCATCTTGAGGCCGAGCGAGCTCGTCCCGGTCGTCAGCTTCCTGGCGCTGCGCGGGCGCTGCCGTTCGTGCGGCAAATCCATCTCCTGGCAGTATCCGCTGGTCGAAGTGTCGACCATGCTGCTGTTCCTGACCGCCTTCTGGCTGCGCGGCGGCGATGCGGCCGCGCTGGGAGGCGGGCTCTTCATGGTGATCCGGGACTGGATCTTCATCGCCGGCCTGACGATCGTCTTCGTCGTCGATCTGCGGGACATGGTCGTCTTCGATTCGGTGACCCTGCCGTTGATCGTCATCGCGTTCCTCCTCAACCTGGCGGCGGGCGCGGACCCGGTCAACCTGTTCCTGGCGGCGCTCGCCGGCGCAGGCTTCTTCCTGTTCCAGTACGTGATCTCGCGGGGACGGTGGATCGGCGGCGGCGACATCCGCATCGGCGGCATGATGGGCATGATGCTGGGCTTCCCCGGCGTCCTGCTCGCGCTCTTCGCCTCCTACGTCATCGGCGCGCTGGCCGCGCTCGGCCTCCTGGCGGCCGGCAAGGCGCGCTGGAGCGGCCAGATGGCCTTCGGCACCTTCCTGAGCGTCGGCACCCTTCTGGCCCTGTTCTTCGGCCAGCCGATCATGGCCTGGTATGCCTCGCTCCTCGTCCTCTAGCGGGGGACTCGCTCCCCGAAACCCCTGCACGAGAGGGTTCACGCTGGTCGAGCTCCTCGTTTCCATCTCCATCATCGGCGTCATCACCGGGATGATGATGGCGAACTTCCGCGGCGGCCAGCAGAGCGCCGAGGTGCGCCTGGCGACGGATATCCTCGTCGGCCAGCTCCGATCCGTGCAGACCTCGTCGCTCACGGGCCGGCTGGTGGCCGTCTGCAGCGGCGGCGTCAATGACCTCGACGTCTGCGAACCGAAGAACCCGGCCGTCAGCTGCACGGACGGCGTCTGCCAGAAGCGCGTGCCCGGCGGCTACGGCATCCGCTTCTCGTCGGCGACGCCCGCGGCGTACCTGCTGTTCTACGACACGGACGACGACCGCCGGTACGACATCGGCGAGGAGCTGGGCGAGTCGCCCTACATCTCGACCGGCGCCACGCGCTTCCAGGGCAGCACGGCGGGCGACCCCGTGGATCTCGTGTACGTGCCGCCGTTCGGACAGCTCTACGTCAACGGCTCGGCCTCGGGGCCGACGACCGTCTCCGTGACCCTCGGACATCAGTTCGGAAGCATGACCCGCCATGTCAACATCTACCGCCTGTCGGGGAAAATCGAGCATGATTGAGCGGCTGCGGCGCGACGCGCGCGGCCAATCCTTCATCGAGGCGATGGTGGCGATCACGGTGATCATCACCTCGATTTCGAGCTCGCTCGCGCTCATCCAGTCCTCCATCACCGCCACGCGCATCGGCGGCATGCAGGTGGTGGCGGCCAACCTGGCGCGCGAAGGCATCGAGGTCGTCCGCGGGCTGCGCGACACCAACTGGCTGCGGAGCCAGAGCTTCCAGGTCGGGCTCGTCGACGCCGCGGGCGTGAAGACGGCGCGGCCCATCCTCGACGCGCAGAGCGGCGCCTGGACGGTCTCGTTCGAACCGACGTCGCTGACCTCGTCGAACGCGACGGTCTACCTGATGGACGACGGCGTCCATCTGCAGGCCGACAGCCAGCCGGCCGCCAGCGCCGTCAGCCCGTACGCGCGCGTGCTGACGCTCCAGCATATCTGCCGGGACGGGAGCACGGGCGTCGAACGCCTCGTCGGCAGCACGGCGACCTGCCTCGGGTCCGAGACGCTGGCGGGCCTCGCCGTCGCTTCGACCGTGCGCTGGCGCGGCATCGGAGGACAATTCCAGACGCTGACCGCCGAAGAACGCCTCTATGACTGGCGCTAAGACCGTCCGACATCCCCGAGGCCTCACCCTGATGGAACTCCTGGTCGTCATGGGCATCTTCAGCTTGACGGTCGGCATCACCTCGTCCATCTTCCTGCTCTCCAACCAGGCCCAGCGGCGCGTCCTGGCCATCACGGCCGCGCAGGCCGATTTGCGCTTCACGCTCGAAGCCATCGTGCGCGAGGCGCGCGCCGGCGCCATCGACTACGAGACGTACGAGGCCTCCGGCGGCATCCAAGTCCCGTCGGACAACCTCATCCTGCGCAGCGCGTCCGGCTCCCGGCTGGAATTCTACGCCGAGGATGATCCCGGCATCTGCCCGCCCGGCGTGGCGCGCTGCCTCGCCGTGCGCGTGGACGGCGTCTCGCAGAGCGTCACCTCGTCCGGCATCCTCCTCGAGGACCTGACCTTCTTCATCACGCCGCAGGCCGACCCGTTCTCGATCCACGCGCCCAGCGGGCTCTACAAGGCCGATCAGCAGCCGATGGTGACCTTGGCGATGAAGGTGCGCACCCAGGGCCGCCGCCCGGAGGACATCGTCACCCTGCACGCCCAGACCACCATCGCCGCCCGTTCCTATGTGCGCTGATTCTCCCCGTCGCGGCTCCGTCCTCCTGCTCGCGCTCCTCGTCATGAGCGGCGTCTTGATCGTGGGCGCGTCGCTCGGCACCATCTCCGTCCTCAACCTGCGCCAGGCGCGCGTCATCGACGACGCCGTCATCGCCTTCGCGGCGGCGGAGTCCGGCGCCGAGCAGACCCTCTATCAGATCCGGCGCGTCGGCGCGAGTTCGACGACGCTGAACGCGAGTCCCGACCACGACGATTCGCCCGTCGATTCCGGCGTGCCGATGAGCAACGGTTCGCGCTGGAGCCGCCTCCTTGAATCGACCGAAAGCACCATCTTCACCTCCATCCCCAAGGACCGTTCCTATGAAGTCGTCCTTTGGAATCCGGAGTCGCCGGCGTCGCCTGCCGGCGCGGAATCGCTGACCTTCGCCTGGGACGACGCCTGCGGCGGCACCTCCGGCCTGGAAGTGCTGGCGACCGGCTGGGATCCGGCGGCTTCCGGCGGCTTCAACCCGAGCGTGGCGTTCCACGGCGACTCGCCGGCGCTGACGTTCCTGCGCGTCACGCCGCGCGTCATCGACAACGATTTCATGGCCGCCAAGGCCTACCGCGTGCGCCTGCGCGCCAAGACCTGCGACATTTTCAACCTGGCCATCACGGCGTATAGTGCCGACAACGCCGGCGGCACCCAGGTGCCGATCCCGTCGCGCCTGGCCGTCGAATCGGTCGGCACCTTCGGCACGGCCCGGCAGGCGCTCGAGCTCAGGCTTCCGCGCCTCCAGCCGCTGTCCGGCGCCTTCGACTTCGTGATCTTCAGCCAATGCTCCCTGCTCAAAGGCGTGACGGGAGCGCCCTGCCTATGACCGACAAGAAGGCCGCCGCGGAGCGCGTGAAGAAGCTCCGCGCGCTCATCGACGAACAGCGCTACAAATATCACGTCCTCGACAAGGCCGACTTGTCCGAGGGCGCTTTGGATTCGCTGAAGCACGAGCTCTGGAAGCTCGAGCAGGCCCATCCGGACCTCGTCACGCCGGACTCGCCGACCCAGCGCGTGGCCGGCACGCCGAGCCCGCATTTCAAGAAGGTCCCGCACTCCAAGCCGATGCTCTCGCTCGAGGACGTCTTCGACGCGCAGGAGTTCGAGGACTGGACCGCGCGCCTGCGGCGCCGCGTGCCCGGCTTCACGAGCGATTTCTACGCGGAGATGAAAATGGACGGCCTGGCGGTGGCGCTGGAATACGAGAAGGGCGAGTTCGTCCGCGGCGCGACGCGCGGCGACGGCCGCGTCGGCGAGGACGTCACGTCGAACTTGAGGACCATCGAATCCATCCCGCTGACGCTCCGGCGCCCCACGGACGCGGAGCTCGCGGAATTCCTGAAGAAGTTCGGCGAAGGCCTCGACGCCAAGAAACTGCGCGCCGTCGTCGACCGCCTGCTCACGAAGCGCCTGGAAGCGCGCGGCGAGGTCTATATGCCCAAGAAAGTCTTCGACGCCCTCAACGCGGTTTTGAAGAAAGCGGGGGAGGAGCTGCACGCGAATCCGCGCAACGCCGCCGCCGGTTCCATCCGCCAGCTCGACCCGTCCATCGCCGCCTCGCGCAAGCTCGACTTCCAGGCGTACGATCTCGTGACGCATGAGGGCCTCATCACGCACGAACAAGGCCACGAGCTCGCGAAACTGCTGGGCTTCAAAGTGAATCCATGGAACCGGCGCTGCGAGGACGCCAAGGGCGTCTTCGCCCTGTACGAGCTCGTCGGCAAGAAGCGCGACGGGCTGCCGTATTGGATCGACGGCATCGTCGTCGGCGTGAACGACAACGCGCTGTTCGAGCGCCTGGGCGTCGTCGGCAAGGCGCCGCGCGGCATGGTGGCCTTCAAGTTTCCCGCCGAAGCCGTCACGACCGTCGTGCGCGACATCCGCTGGCAGGTCGGGCGTACGGGCGCCATCACGCCCGTGGCCATCATGGACCCGGTCTTCGTGGCCGGGACGACCGTCCGCCACTCGACCCTGCACAACCTCGACGAGATCAAGCGCCTCGGCCTCAAGATCGGCGACACGATCGTGCTGGAGAAGGCCGGCGACGTCATCCCCAAGGTCGTGAAGGTCCTGCCGGAACTGCGGAGCGGCAAGGAGAAGAACGTCGTCGCGCCGAAGAAGTGCCCGTCCTGCGGCGCGGCGGCCAAGCGCCGCGAAGGCGAGGTGGCGCTGACCTGCGGGAATCCCGATTGCCCCGCCAAGGACCTCGGCCGCATGCTGCACTTCGTCTCGAAGCGCGCCTACGACATCGACGGCCTGGGCGAGAAGATCATGGAACAGCTGATGGCCGAGGGCCTCGTGTCACAGCCGGCCGACCTGTTCGAGCTGGAACCCGGCGATCTCGAGACGCTCGAAGGCTTCGCCGAGCTGTCCGCCAAGAACCTGGTCGCGGCGATCGCCGCGGCGAAGAAGGTCACGCTGGCGCGCTTCATCCTCGCGCTCGGCATCCGCCACGTCGGCGAAGAGACCGCCGTCGAGCTCGCGCAGGAATTCGGAAGCCTGGAGAAGCTCCGCGGCGCATCCTTGGAAGACCTCAAGGCCGCGCGCGGCATCGGCGAGGTGGTGGCGGAAAGCGTCCACGCCTACTTCAAGGACGCCCGCCGCGCCAAGGAGATCGACCGCCTGATCGAGGCCGGCGTCGAGATCGAGAAGCCGAAGCGCCACGGCGCCCAGCCGTTCAAGGGCAAGATCTTCGTGCTGACCGGCACGCTGGAAACGCTCTCCCGCGACGAAGCCAAGGACAAGATTCTCGACCTCGGCGGCCGCGTGTCCGGCTCCGTCGGCAAGGACACCGACTACGTCGTCGTCGGCGAGGACCCCGGCTCCAAGGCCGCCAAGGCCGCCAAGCTCGGCACGCCCGTCTTGAGCGAGAAGGAGTTCCTTGCTATGCTCAAGCCCTGAAAACCATGAGCCTTTCCCGCGAAGAAATCCTGAAGATCTCCGAATTGGCCCACATCAGGCTGGCCGACGACGAGATCGAGAAGTTCCGCGACCAGATGTCGTCCGTTTTGGACTACGTCGGCCAGCTTTCGGATGTCGACGTGCAGGGCATCGAGCCGGCCGCGCACATCAGCGGCGTCAGCAACGTCCTGCGCGACGACGTCGTCCTGCCGGCCGACCCGGCGACGCGCGCCGCGCTCCTGGACGAGGCGCCGGAGCGCGAAGGCGACCTCATCAAGGTGAAGGCCGTCTTCAAGTGATATGGACGCCCTGAACCGGCTCACCATCCGCGAAGCCGCCGCCGGCCTGCGCGAAGGCAAGTTCACCAGCCTGGACCTGACCGAGGCGTGTTTGGAGCGTATGCGCTCGGTGGACGGCCAGGTCCATGCCGTGCTCGAGCCGCTCGAGGCGATGGCCCGCGAAGCCGCCAAGGCCTCCGACGCGCGCCGCGCGGCCGGCGCCGCCATCGGCCCGCTCGACGGCATCCCGCTCATGGTGAAGGACAACATGCAGATGAAGGGGAGCCATACGACCGCCGGCTCCAAGATCCTTGAAGATTACGAATCGCCGTTCGACGCCACCGCCGTCGCGCGGCTGAAGGCCGCGGGCGCCGTCATCCTCGGCAAAGCCAACCTCGACGAGTTCGCGATGGGTTCTTCGACGGAGACGTCGGCCTTCGGCCCCACGCGCAATCCCTGGAGCCTCACCAAGATCCCCGGCGGCTCTTCGGGCGGTTCCGCCGCCGCGCTCGCCGCCGGCATGTGCCTCGGCGCGCTCGGCAGCGACACGGGCGGCTCCATCCGCCAGCCCGCCGCCATGTGCGGCGTGACCGGCTTCAAGCCCACCTACGGCCGCGTCTCGCGCTACGGCCTGCTTTCGATGGCCTCGTCCCTCGATCAGATCGGCCCCTTCGCCCGCACGGCGGAGGACGCCGGCATGATCCTGGAGGCGATCGAAGGGGAGGATCCGATGGATTCCACCAGCGCTTCCCGCGCGCGCTACGCCGCGGCGAAACTTCCGGCCGAAGGCCTCAAAGGCCTGCGCGTCGGCATGCCGAAGGAATTCTTCGCCGAAGGCATGGATGACGGCGTGCGCGAGCGCGTCATGGAAGCGGCGAAGAAGCTCGAGGCGCTCGGCGCGGAGCTCGTCGACGTCAGCCTGCCGTCCGCCGCGCACGGCCTGGCCGTCTACTACGTGCTGATGCCCTGCGAGGTCAGCGCGAACCTTTCGCGCTACGACGGCATGCGCTTCGGCCTGTCGGTGCCGTCGAACACGCTGAAGGAGACCTACTTCAACACGCGCGGCGAAGGCTTCGGCCGCGAAGTGCGCCGCCGCATCATGCTCGGCGCCCACGCGCTCTCCTCCGGCTACTACGAGGCGTATTACCTGCAGGCGCAGAAGGTCCGCGCCAAGATGAAGGCGGAGTTCGACGCGCTCATGCAGGACGTCGACCTCCTGCTTTCGCCGACCTCTCCCTCGGTCGCCTGGGATTTGGGCGAGAAGTTCGACGATCCCATCGCGATGTATCTGACCGACATCTACACCGTCACGGTCAACGTCGTCGGCGCGCCGGCCGTCTCCGTGCCGTGCGGGTTCGTCCGCGACCTGCCGGTCGGCCTCCAGCTCATCGGCCGCCAGTTCGGGGACGCCCTGGTCCTCGAGGCCGCCCGCCGCTACCAGGAGGCCACGGATTGGCACGCCAAGCAGCCCATGCTCTAAGACGCCCCAAAACGGGCGTCTTCTGCTATACTGTCGTCATATGCCGACCAAAAACCCCTCCAAGAAGCCCTTCGCACCGGCCCGCAAGGCGAAGATGAAGGCGACCAAGACCTTCGTTTCCGCCGCATCCACGGATTGGTGGGACAAGGAACGGCGCAAGCCGAACGGGATGAAGCTCTGCTCGCGCTGCGAAGCCGTCTGGTACGACGGCCACTGGCACACCGCCCCGAATCTGGCGGCGGCCCTGAAGGCGAAGCGCAAGGCCGCGAAGCCGTCGAGAGACATCTTCTGCGACGAGTGCCGCTACGTCGTGAACGGTCCCGCCGACGCCAAGTCGGGCCTCTTCGAAGGCGAGCTCACGCTCGACGGCCTGACCGACAAGGCCGAGAAAGCGGAGATCCTGGCGACCGTCCGCAACGCCGCCAAGCGCGCCCAGCGCCGCGACCCCGAAGCCCGCATCATCGCCATCGACGACCGCGGCGAACGCGTGGTCGTGACCGTCACCGAGAACCAGCTGGCCGCCTCGCTCGGCAAGGCGGTGGATTCGTCGCACAAGGGCGGCAAGCTCCGCATCTCCTGGTCGAGCGACGACCTGCCCGCGCGCGTCCACTGGACGCGGAAAGCCGGAGGCAAGAAAGGCTGACATGCTGACCGTCTCTTTCGACGTCGCCAGCATCGGCAAGATCGTCGCCGTCGTCATCGGCCTGGCGCTCTGCTTCATGCTCCTGCGCGGCCTGTCGAGCTTCCTGCGCCGCCTGTTCGCGCCGAAACTCCAGGGCATGGACCGCGGCGCCATCAAGGCGCGCTGGGACGAGATCGAGCGCATGGCCGCGGCCGGCGGCGAGATGAACCTCAAGATGGCCGTCATGGAAGCGGACAAGCTCCTCGACCATGCCCTCAAGGCCATGGCCATCCCCGGCATGACGCTCGGCGAGCGGCTGAAGTTCGCCGCCTACAAGTTCCCGAAGATCCGCAACGTCTGGAACGCGCATCGCCTGCGGAACCAGCTGGCGCACGAATCGAGCTACTATCTCGACCCGTCCTACGCCCGCAAGGCCGTCCGCGACTTCAAGGACGCGCTCCGGCTGCTCAACGTGCTGTAAGGGACGCCGCCGCCTGACGTCGATACGAAGCGATGATTCCCTACGTCGAATGGAAGACGATCCCCGTCGGACCGGCCACGCTGCAGGTCTGGGGCCTTTTCGCGGCCATCGGCGTCGTCTCCGCGGCGTATTACGGAAGCTGGGCGGCCAAGCGCAAAGGCCTGGACGTGGCCAAGATCGAATCGCTGGCGCTTTGGACCATCGCGGCGGCTTTCGTCGGCGCGCGGATCTTCCATGTCGTGTTCTACGAACCGGCGCACTATCTCGCGTACCCTTCGGAAATCCTGAGCGTGTGGAAGGGCGGCCTCTCGTCCTTCGGCGGATTCTTCGGCGCGGCGGCCGTCGCGGCCTGGCGCATCCGCAGGACCGGCCTGCCGTTCTGGAAGACCGCGGACATCGCCGTCCCCGCCACGGCGCTCGGCCTCGGCTGCGGACGCGTCGGCTGTTTCCTGATCCATGACCATCCGGGCACGCTGGCGCACGGCGCCGGCAAATGGGTCGCCGTGAACTACCCCGACGGGCCGCGCTACGATCTGGGCCTCATGCTCGGCGCCGTGGATTTCCTGCTCTTCGGCGCCATGCTGTTCCTGCTGCGGCGTCCGCGCAAGGACGGCTGGACGCTGATCTTCTTCCTGCTGGCGTACGCGCCGATCCGCTTCGGCCTCGATTTCCTGCGCGCCGTCGACGTCCGCTACGCCGGACTGACGCCCGGGCAATACGGCGCGATCCTTCTCTTCATCATCGGACTATTCTTGATGCGACGCGCCTATGCGAAGCCCTCGGCCGGGAATCTACAAGCACTATAAAGGCGGCCTCTACGAGGTCTTCGACACGGCCATCCACAGCGAGACGGAGGAGGAGCTCGTGGTCTACCGCTCGCTCTACGGCACGTTCCGTCTGAACGTGCGGCCCAAGCAGATGTTCCTCGACGACGTCGATCGCCCGGATTTCAAATACAAGGGTCCGCGGTTCGTCCTGGTGAAGGAGTTCTAAAAAAAGACTACCCGTTCACGGGTAGTGGTCGCGGAGCCGTTCGAGCCAGACGGTCACGGTCTCGTCGTCCTCCAGGCTTTCGGAACCGTCCTTCAGACGGCCGATTTTCGCTTCGAGCTTGTACTTCTCGTCCGGTTCGATGTCCGTTCCCGCAAGCGCCTGTTCGGCCTCGCGGACGAAGTCGAGCGTCGCGACGGTCTTGCCCATCTGCCAGGCGAGATCCGGCGGCGGCAGGGCGCCGAAACCTTGCCGTGCCGGCGCCGTTTCGCGCGGCGGCAGACCGTGATACATCGCGCAGTTCACGCCGAGCGAGAGCGCCGAGCGCAAGTAGCCGAGCGCGGCGGTCTTGTCGTAGTCCGCGGTCGCCGCCGCGCGCGCCTTCGCCAGGTACTCCTCCATCCAGAGGAGCCAGACCTCGACCGGCTTGTCCTTGTCGCCGACCGAATCGGGGAACCGCGAGCGCTCCTCGTCGTACTTCTTGGCGTAGTCCATCTCTCCGCCGATGACGGCAAAGGCCTCCTCGCGTGTCATTCGCATATGTCCTCCTGACCGTCAGGATAGAAAAAAGCCCGGACGAAGTCCAGGCTCTTTTGGCGGAGGAGGGGAGATTCGAACTCCCGATACCTTGCGGTATACTCGCTTTCCAAGCGAGCGCACTCGACCACTATGCGACCCCTCCGGGCTGTGGCCTACGGGAGCAGACTACACGAAAGCCCGTATTCGGGCAAGATGCCGTGCTATACTCCGCGCATGCGCAGATTCATCGAGATCTTCGGCTGGTACGGCACCGCCGCCCTGCTCCTGGCCTACGGGCTGGTCAGCTTCTCGGTCCTGGAGGGGGACAGCCTCCGGTACCAGTTCCTGGTCATCACGGGCTGCGCAGGCATCGTAGCGGTGTCGCTCTACAAGAAGACCTACCAGCCCGCCGTCCTGAACATCGTCTCCATCCTGATCGGCCTCGCGTCCCTCGCGAAGGCCTACCTCTGACCGTTTCGGCCCCGGCTTGCGCCGGGGCTTTTTTGCTATAGTATGGGTGTGGATAACCTATGACCGCCGCCGAAGAAGTGAAGCAAAAATTGGACCTCATCGAGGTCGTCGGCGAGTACGTCCGGCTCCAGCCGGCGGGCGGACAGTCGCTGAAAGGGCTCTGCCCCTTCCACGGGGAGAAGACCCCCAGTTTTTACGCGCATCGCGACAAGCAGTTCTGGCACTGTTTCGGCTGTTCGGAAGGCGGCGACGTCTTCACCTTCTATCAGAAGATGGAGAACGTGGACTTCCGCGACGCGCTGAAGGAACTTGCGCGACGCGCGGGCGTGGCCCTGCCGGAGTTCGACCCGAAGGCCGACTCCGAACGCGCCGCCGCGCTTTCCGCGCTCGAGGACGCCGCGCGCTATTACGAAGCCGCGCTCAAGCACCACGTCGGCGCGCGTGCCCAGGCCTACCTCGACCGCCGCGGCCTCAAGCCGGAGACGATCGCCGAATTCCGCATCGGCTACGCGCCCGCGACCTGGGACTCCGCCGTGAAGGCGCTGCAGGGGAAAGGGCATTCGATCGAGCACATCATGGCCGCGGGCCTGGCCATCCCGAGCGACAAGAACCGCAGCCACTACGACCGCTTCCGCGACCGCGTGATGATCCCGCTGCGCGACGAGAAGGGCACGGTGGTCGGCTTCACGGGGCGCATCCTCCCGGACAGTCCCGAGGCCGAAAAGACCGGCAAGTACGTCAATACGCCGGAGACCATCGTCTACAAGAAGCGCCGCCTGGTCTACGCGCTCGACCGCGCCAAGAACCAGATCAAGAAGGCCGACTTCGCGGTGCTGGTCGAAGGCAACATGGACGCCGTCTCCTCGCACGAGGCCGGCGTGAAGAACGTCGTGGCGGTCTCCGGCACGGCCTTCTCGACCGACCAGATCGACATCCTGAAGCGCTACTGCACGCGCATCGCGCTGGCCTTCGACGCCGACATCGCCGGACAGAACGCCGCCGCGCGCGCCTTGCCGCACGCCTGGAAGAACGGCCTGCAGGTGATGGTCGTCACGCTTCCGCCGGGCTTCAAGGATCCCGACGAGGTCATCCGCAAGGACCCCCAGCTCTGGGTGAAGGCCATTTCCGGAGCGCGGGACATGATCGAATACTCCATCGAACAGGCCATCGCTTCCGTGAAGCCCCAGGACGCCTACGGCAAGCGCAAAGCCATCCAATCGCTCAAGGCCGTCTTCGAGCTGCTCGAGGACCCCGTCCTCCGCGACCATTGGATCCACGAGACCGCCCAGAAGCTCCTGCTGACCGACGACGGCCTCCGCGAGGCCTTGGCCACGGCCAAGAAGCCGGCCCCCGCCTCGACGGGGCCCGCCGCGCCCGCGCCGAAGATCGAGTCCCGCGAGGAACGCCTGTCGGCCCGCCTCTTTTGCCTCATGCTGAGCGAACCCGAGCTGTTTTCGGCGCACGCGGGCGACCTGGACGACCGTTTCCCCGAGGGTCCGATGCGAGAACTGGCCAAATTCCTGAAGGCCCAGTATAGTGGAAACGGCAAAGCCCCATCCCTCCAGGCCCTCCAAGGCGCTCCCGGACTGCCGCCCATCGAACCGATCCTCCTTTTGAAGGATCGCGACATGGCGGAATGGACCCCGGAACAGCTGTCGGAGGAGGCCGCCGTCTGCGCGCGGGAACTTGAAAAAGCCGCGACCAAGAAGACGGAGAAGGAACTCGTGGGAGCGCTCGCCGAGGCGGAACAGCGCGGAGATCGCGCGACGGCCAATCAAATCGCCAAACGCCTCGAAGACGTCGCCAAGCGTTCGCACAATTGACCGACCCTGGCCGGCAACCCCGGAATCGCTGAGCGATGCCCGGAATCCGCCAGGACGAATTTTTTTGCGATTTCACGAACGTATGCCGAAAGCGTCCACGAAAAAGAAAAGCGCCAAGAAGCCCGCCGCGAAGAAGAAGCCCGCCAAGAAGCCCGCCGCCAAGAAGGCCAAGGCGCCCAAGAAAGCGCCGCGCGTCAAAGGCCCGAAAGTCGAACCCCCGGCCGCCGACCTCGTCGAGAACATCTTCAAGAAAGGCCTGGCCCGCGGATTCGTGACCGAAATGGAGATCATGCACGTCTTCTCGGAAGTCGAGGAGTATCTTCCGGTCTACGAGGAGTTCCTGAACCGCCTCGACAAGGGCGGCGTCAACATCATCGAGATGAAGGAAGGCCTCCTGGGCAAGAGTTCCGAGCGCGAAGGCGCGATGGCGTCCATCCGCATCGTCAACAAGGACAAGGACTTGAAGCGCGACGCCAAGAAGTCGCCGCTCGAGATGGAGATCTCGACCGACTCCATCCAGATGTACCTGCGCGAGATCGGCAAGATCCCGCTCTTGACCGGCGCCGAGGAAGTCGAGCTCGCCAAGCGCAAGGAGCGCAACGACCGCGAGGCCGAACGCCGCCTCATCGAGGCCAACCTGCGCCTCGTCGTCTCCATCGCCAAGAAGTTCGTCGGCAAGTCGCTCTCGCTGCTCGACCTCATCCAGGAGGGCAACATCGGCCTCTTCCGCGCGGTGAAGAAGTTCGAGTACCGCAAGGGTTACAAGTTCTCGACCTACGCCACCTGGTGGATCCGCCAGGCCATCACGCGCGCGCTGGCCGACCAGTCGCGCACCATCCGCATCCCGGTGCACATGGTCGAGACCATCAACCGCTTCCAGCAGATCGAGCGCCAGCTCATCCAGGACCTCGGCCGCGAGCCGCTGCCGGAGGAGATCGCCGCCGAGATGGGCGAGTCCGTCGAGAAGGTCCGCCACATCATCCAGATCTCGCAGGACACGGTCTCGCTCGAGGCGTCCGTCGGCGAGGACGACGAGGACTCGACGCTCGAGGACTTCATCGAGGACGTGAAGAACGTCTCCCCCGACCGCGCCGCCGCGCTCCAGCTCCTCCGCGACTACGTCAACGAGGTCATCAAGGACCTCTCGCCGCGCGAACAGAAGATCCTGGAGATGCGCTTCGGCCTGACCGACGGCGTGGCCCACACGCTCGAGGAGGTCGGCAAGGAGTTCGACGTCACCCGCGAACGCATCCGCCAGATCGAGGCCAAGGCCCTGGAGAAGATCCAGGCCCACACCGGCATCTCGAAGCTCAGGGACTATTGACCCGGAGCGGCCGGGCTGGTACGAATTTATCCACAGGGGTCAGTCGCCAAGGCTGACCCTTTTGGTAAGGTGGAAACAGTCTGGTCTTTCCATCGATGGAGGTTCGCCATGCTCGGGAAAATCAAGGCCTGGGTACAGGCCAACCGCAACCGCCTCGGCGAGACCGGCGTGACGTTCATGCTGGTCTGGCTCTGGGTCACGTTCGTGCTCATGTGCATGAACCTGTACGCCATCAAGTCCGGCGCCGTGGGACTCGACGTCCTGCCCAAGCTGTACGACGAGATCCTGCCGTATCCGCTGAAGTCGCTCTTCGCGAGCTCCTCGCCCGGCGAGAGCTTCCTCTGGGCCCTCTTCGGCAGCTGCGTCATGGCGCCGCTGGTGGAAGAGACCTTCCGCGCGGGACTCTGCGAGATCTGCACGGACGACAAGACCGGCGGCATCAAGCACTTCTTCCTGCTGATGGCGGGCTCCTTCCTCGGCTTCGGCCTGCTCCACGGCGGCGGATACTTCAGCATCTTCATCCAGGGCTCCCTGGGCCTGCTGCTGGGCCGCCTCTGGTTCCGGACCATCCGGAACGCCGACGGCACCAAGAACAAGGCGTGGGCCTACGGCGCGAACGTCTTCGTGCACGCCGCGTACAACTTCTGCGTGCTGGGCGTCCAGCTCCTCGTCCTGCGCACGCACCTGTGACGCGAAACCCCGACGCGAGGTCGGGGTTTTTTCGTTCCCGGTTCAGTTCGCGTAGCCGGCGGGCTTCTCGCCGCTCTCGAGCGGCGGTCCGATCACGTAATCGGAGAAGAGGCTGACGTCGACGTCGCGCACGCGCTTGGCCCAGGCGTCGCCGTAGAGCTGGCGGGCGTGCGCTTCGGTCTGGATCCAGCGGAGCACGCCGTCCGGTTCGACGGCGTAGGTCTTCGGGTCGCTCTGGATCTTCACCAGGAAGACGCCTTCCTTCATCGGCATGTTGCCGCCGAGCGCGATGGTGCCGAGCTGGGTGTCGGAGACGCGGATGACCTTCGAGAAATCGTCGCCGAACCAGGAGCGGTAGACCTCGAGGTGCGGGAAGACGTACCGCTTGCCGCCCTTGTGCCAGTACACGGCCGGGCCGCTGCCCTTGATGAGGTCGCCTTCGCGCAGGAAGACGAAGTACCAGTCGCGCGAGACGGCGACGTTGCCCGTCGCGTCGATGGACGTGATGCGCGCCTGGTGCATCGCGCCGGGCGTCAGGTCGAGGAGCGTGATCTCGTGCGACGTCGCCAGGGCGGCGCTTTCGGCGCGGCCGCTGAAGTTCAGCTCCAGCCCGTAGCTGATCTCGGCGCGGGAGGGCTCGTCGGTCGTCCAGGAGAGCTTGGCCGTGCGGGCCGCCGCGTCGAAGCGGTCGATGACGGCGGGTCCGATCAGGACCGGTCCGGACGTGTCCGGTTCCGGCGTGAGCGGGGGCACGGTCAGGCGGGTCTCGACGCCGGCGGCGTCCTTCAGGACGAAGACGCAGGCGTAGGTCGGGCCTGCGGTCAGGCCGGTCAGCGTCGCTTCGGCGCGCACGGGACGGTCGCCCGAGAGAGCGGCGGCGACCGGGGAAAGGCCGGCGCACTCGAGGGACGCGGACGCCGGGGCGCGGTCGAGCGTGACGGTCACGAGCGCCGAAGATTCCGACGGGCGGTCGACGACGGGGCCGGAGAGGACCACCGGCGACGGAGCGGTGCCAGTCAGGCTGACGGGGGAGACGAAGGATGAGGCGATCGGGACGCCGGACGCGTTCAGGCCTTCGAGGCGGAGCTGGAAGGATGCGGTGATGGCAGGCGGATACCAGACGTACGAGCCGCGCGAGGCGGGCAGTCGGGCGATCGTCGCGTAGGACTGGCCGGCGTCGGTCGAAGAGGAAAGGCGGACTTCGGCGACTCCGTCCTGGTTGGAGTACCAGGTGACGATCGCGGGGCCTCCGGCGGGGAGCGCGGCGAAGGCGGCGGGCGAGGTCAGCGCGAAGACGTTGTCGACCCTCGTCGTCGGCGATGCGTCGTCGGTGGTGCGGAAGCGGAAGGGGTTCGGATACGGTCCGGAGACGATGGCGTTGCCGGCGAGGTCCCTGCCGGCGATGCCGAAGCTCTCGTCGGCGTTGTTGGCGTAGGGGAAGTGACCGACGGTGACCGACGAGCCCGAGGCCGTGAACGACCAGGCCCCGGGGTTCTGCGTGGAGACCGGCGCGAGGCTGGCGGCGTCGAGCGTCTCGCTGAACGACAGGAGGAGATTCGCGCCGCGGTAGACGTCGATGGACCCGGCGGCGGGGTTGGAGGAGAGCAGGATCGGCGCGGCCTCGTCCTTCTCGGTCACGGCAGGGCTCGCGTCATCGGCGGCGAACGCCGCGAGCTCGACGCCGCCGGCGCTGACGCCGGATGCGCCGACCTTGGCGTACGCGACTTCGATGGCGTCCGCCGAGGTGGAAACCGGCAGGCGGGCGTCGTCCTCGTCGAGGACGATCTCGAGGAGCGCGGGATCGGCAGACGCTGACGCCATGAAGACGTCGGACACGCTCAAGGCGACGCCGCCGATGCTGACCGCGATTCCCGAAGCGTCCCGGACGCTCCAGGCGGCGTGGTCCGGGTTGGCGATGGCGACCACCGCGCGGTCGATCTTGCCGTTATGGTTGAAGTCGCGCAGCGCGATGGACACGACGTCGCCGGAGGCGGCGGCCGCGGGCAGGGCTGAGGCCAGCATGCCCAGGGCGACGGCGGCGGAGATGAGGCGGGAATGGTGCATAAGAAGCCAAGAATTTGGCTTCATTTTAGCACGACTTCCCGGGTCTTGAAACACGCGACGCGGTTGACGCTTCTCGTCTCCCATGTTTCCATCGCCGCGGAGGTACCATGCACGTCGTGCGCGTCTCGGAGATGATCAAGGAAATGAAACCCGTTTGGACCGGATTCATCGTCGGTCTGGGGTATACGAAGGCTCAGGGCGAGAAGTTCGCCGAGGGCTACGCTGAAGCGGTCGGGAAGCTGCCCATCGTAGGCAAGATGATCGCTCTCGAGAGCCAATACGGCCCCTGCATGACCGCCGGCTTCAAGGCCGCCGGCATCGACGAGCAGGAGGCGCTCACGCGGTCCAAGACCCCCAAGAGGAGCCCTCGCCCGCGGCCCAAGCCCAAGCCGCGGAACAAGACCCGTCGGAAGGCCCGATGATCCGCACCCCGCCCCTGTAAGGCGGGTTTTTCATATCGGGCCAGGACTTGCGTGAAAGGGCGCGGTTTTCATAGCCTTGAGGCAGGACTTGAAAGGTTTATGCCCTCCGTGTATGCTAGTCCCGTTCGAGAAGGGAAAAGATACGTTCCGAGGTAGCTCAGCGGTAGAGCAGTGGACTGTCGAAGCTAGTACCAGCGTCCGATGCGCGTGGAAGGCATGCGTGCGGACGGTGGGCGCAGGGCGTCGGTTCTGCGGCGCGGGTTGCAAGAGCAAGCATTTCGTCGATCGACGACGCAAGAAGCTCAAACGGCTTGCGCTGGCCTATAAAGGCGGTGCGTGCGAACGTTGCGGATACGCCAAATGCGAATCCGCGCTCACGTTCCATCATCGTGAACCGGCACATAAGGACTTCAGCATCTCCGCGGACGGCGCGACGCGCTCATGGGCGAGGATCCGATCCGAGCTCGATAAGTGCGCCTTGCTGTGCGCGAATTGCCATGCGGAAGTCCATCAGGCAGCACGTTCCGGCGAGGCCGGAAGTGAAAACATCGGGTGAATTCGGCGAACGTCCGTCCGACCAACGCCGAGCCAAGCCCCGTACCTGACGGTACAGGGAAGGTGTAGAGACTATCTCGCAAGAGAGTACTCCGAAGCGCGCGCTTCGGCGGAAGCCCCCGACCCCCGAAAGGGGGATGACATAGTCCAGTCACTAGCACTGTAATCCATTGGTCCTGGGTTCGAATCCCAGCCTCGGAGCCAGCAAGACACATCACGAAAGTGGTGTGTTTTGCTTTCGTGAAAGGAACTGGTGGCATTAACGATAAATACATATTGACAAACGATATGTCCGTGAACTACGATGGAGTCATTAACGA
>Ga0209966_1000130_pt1 | contig 32242 bp, 29 predicted proteins | sample RhisoiCoNPM_FD_187575 | JGI IMG/M metagenome (GOLD analysis project Ga0209966, IMG submission 187575) | Arabidopsis thaliana rhizosphere microbial communities from the Joint Genome Institute, USA, that affect carbon cycling - Rhizosphere... | ecosystem: Host-associated > Plants > Roots >... | reverse complement strand
TCAAGATCGAGGCCGTCGATGCGGACGGGCGCTACCAGCTCGGTTCGGGTGTGATCGTCGCGCCGGCCAAGGTGGTGACCAATTGCCACGTCACGCGCAAGGCGGCACGGGTCGCGATCGTCAAGCACGGCCTGCGCAACAACGCCAGCGGCCAGCTCGCCGACACCGCGCGCGACCTCTGCCTGCTGCGCGTGCCCGGACTGGAAGGCGATCCGGTGCCGATCGCGAAGGCCTCGACGCTGAAGTCCGGCGACGTCGTCACGGCGGTCGGCTACACCGGCGGCGTGGGCGTGCAACTCAGCGACGGCGTGGTCGTCGCCAAGCACCGCTGGGGCGGCGGCGACGTCATCCAGAGCACCAACTGGTTCAGCTCCGGCGCCAGCGGCGGCGCGCTGTTCAACGACAGCGGCGCGCTGGTCGGCGTCCTGACCTTCCGCTTGCGCGGCGGCGCCGCGCACTATTTCTCCGCGCCGGCCGACTGGGTGCTCGACCGCTTGCATGACGAGGACAGCCTGGCGCGCGTCGCACCGCTGTCGGGACTGACTTTCTGGGAGGAGATGACCGACGCCCAACCCTATTTCCTGCGTGCCGCGGCGCTGGAACAGACCCGCCAGTGGCATGCGCTCGCCGAGCTCGCGCTGCGCTGGACGCTCGAGGCGCACGACGAGGCCGAGCCCTACTACACCCAGGCCGTGGCCTACGAAGGCCTCGGCCGCCTGGACGACTCGATCGTCGCGCTGCGCCGCTGCACCGAACTCGACCCCGGCTACAGTCGTGGCTGGGCCCGACTGGCACAGGCCTATCGCCGCCAGGGCCGCCTGCACGATGCGCGGGAGGCCCTGCACACGCTGACCGCCGTGGACCCTCGGCTCGCCGAACAGGTGACCGCCGACATGGAGAACCGTTGATGACCCCCTACACCCTCACCGTGCGCCGCCTCGCGGCGCTCGCTGCCGGCAGCGTGCTCGCGCTGGCCGCTCTGGCCGCGCAGGCCGCCGACCCGAGCCAGTTCTCGCGCGCCGAGACCCTGGTGTTCGTCGAACGCCACCTCGCCAACGTCAAGGCGCCGACGACGCTGCGCTACAGCTTCGTCAAGTCGGGCACGTTGGAAACCGGCTTCAGCGACGAGGTGCGCGTCGACGTCGCCACCAGCGGCAAGACCTGCTGCCTCGTGAAGGGCAGTTTCCTCAGCGGCGAGCGCGCGTTGAAGCTGCCCGAGATCCCCGACGCCGAGTCCAACCCGGTGATCCTGTACTTCCTCGAGCATGACATCCGTGACATGCAGCGCCTGACCAAGGGCCGCTCGGTGTACTACCAGAAGCGCATCCGCATGACGATGGTGAACGAAGCCCAGGTGCGCGATACCACCGTCAGCTGGCAGGGCCGTACGCTGCCGGCGCAGGAGGTGACGCTCACGCCCTACCAGACCGACCCGGCGCGCAGCCGCTACGAGCGCTTCTCGAACAAGCGCTACACCTTCGTGCTCGCCAAGGACGTGCCAGGCGGCGTCTATCAGATCCGCACTGTGATGTCGGGCGCGCAGGCGGGCGACCCGGCCATGATCGAGGAGGTCATGACCTTCACTGGCACCGCTGCCGACCCGACCACGGCGACCACCACCCCACGCTGAGGGCCTCGACCATGAAGCTGCCGCCCCCCACCTCCGCGCGGCGTCACGCGCTCGTCGTGCTGGCGCTGCTCGGCGCCGCCGCGCTGCCTGCCGCCGCGCACGATTACCCGACCGCCGAGCGCGTGCTGTACGTGCAGGACTGCATGAACGAGCATGCCGGACCGCCGGCCTACGAGATGATCCACAAGTGCTCCTGCGTCATCGACCGCATCGCGCGCGATCTGAAGTACGACGACTACCTCGAGATGAGCACGGCAACCAAGGCCACCAGCATCGGCGGCGAACGCGGCAACGTGATCCGCGACACCGAGAAGCTGCAGGAGGAGATCCGCCGCTACCGCAAGCTGCAGGCCGACGCGAAGAAGGGCTGCTTCATCCAGGCGCCGGTGCGCTAGGGTGGCGATGGGCGCGCGCCGGCTCGCCCTCGCCGCGCTGCTGATCTGTTCGGCGGCGCCGGTCCATGCCGAGCCGGCCTTCGCGTTGCGCGAGGTGGCGCCCGGCGTGCACGTGCATGTCGGCGTCGTCGACGAGTGGGGCCCGGCCAACGGCGGCGACGTCGGCAACCTCGGCGTCGTGGTCGGCGAGCGCTGCGCCGCGGTGATCGACAGCAGCGGCACGGCCGCCCTCGGCGCCGCGCTGAAGAAGGCCGTGCGGCGGATCACGCCGCTGCCGGTGTGCTGGCTGATCAACACGCACGCTCATCCCGACCATGTGCTCGGCAACGAGGCCTTCGCGGCGCCCGACGGCAGCGGAGCGCGCGTCGTCGGCCACCACCGGCTGCCGGCCGCACTGCAGGCGCGAGCGCCGCATTACCTGAACGCGCTGCGGCGCGACTTCGGCGCCGCGCACGGCGGCACCCGCATCGTGCCGCCGACCCTGCTGGTGCAGGACACGCTGGAACTCGACCTCGGCGGCCGCACGCTGCTGCTGCGCGCCTGGCCGACGGCGCACACCGACGCCGACCTGACCGTGCTCGACACCCGCAGCGGTACCCTCTTCCTCGGCGACCTGCTGTTCCGCGACCACATGCCTGTCGTCGACGGCCGGCTGAAGGGCTGGCTGGCGGTGCTGGAGCGGCTCGCCGCCGAGCGCGTCGCGCTCGCGGTGCCCGGCCACGGCGAGCCGAGCAGCGACTGGCCGGGCGTGCTCGCGCCGCAGCAGCGCTACCTGACCGAACTGCAGGCCTCGGTGCGAACCGCGCTGAAGGCCGGCTGGACGCTGCTGCAGGCCACCGAGCGCATCGCGCCGCCGCCGGCGCCGTGGCGGCTGGGCGAGGTCTACCATGCGCGTAACGTGACTGCGGCCTACGCGGAGCTCGAATGGGAAGACTGAGCGCGCGCCTGCTGCTGGTCCTGCTCGCCTGGCTTGCGGCGGCGGCCGCCGGCGCCGCCGAGCCGCTGGCCGTCGCGCCAGGCGTCTATGCGCTGATCGGCTCGACCGACGAGCCGACGCCGGAGAACGCGGGCGTCGTCGGCAACAGCGGCTTCATCGTCGGCGACAGCGGCACCATCGTCATCTCCACCGGCAGCTCCTACACCCACGGCCGCGCGCTGATCGCGCAGGCCGAGCGCAGCAGCGGCAAGCCGGTCGTGCTGGCGATCGTGACCCAGCCGCTGCAGGAGTTCGTGATGGGCGCCGCCGCCTTCGCCGAGCGCGGCATCCCGATGCTGGCCCACCAGCAGACCGCACGCATGATCACCGCGCGCTGCGAGGGCTGCCTGAAGAACCTGCAGCAGGTCCTCGGCGAGGACACGATGCGTGGCACCCGGGTGCTGACGCCGACGCTGACCGTCACCGACACCGAGACGCGCGAGGTCGCCGGCCGCCGGCTGCAGCTCTGGCACCCGCCGTGGGCGGCCACGCCAGGCGACCTGCTGGTGCTGGACCTGCGCACCGGCGTCGCCTTCGCCGGCGCGCTGGTGTCGGTGCGCCGCGTCCCGGACCTGCGCGACGGCAAGGTCGACGGCTGGCGCCGCGCGCTCGACGCGATGGCCGCGCTGCCGATCCGTCGCCTCGTGCCCGGCTACGGACCGGTCACCGACCTGGGCGCGCTGGCGCCGATGCGCGGCTATTTCGACGCCATCGAGCAGCAGGCCACCGCGCTGCTCGACGCCGGCCAGAGCCTGCTCGACGCCGCCGAGCACAGCGACCTGCCCGCCTACGCCGACTGGGCGCTGTACGCCCGCGTGCACGGGCGCAACCTGCAGCAGACCTATCTGCGGCTCGAGGCGGACGGCGTCGGCCGCTGAGCCGGCAGCGCCTCGCGCCACAGCGGCCGCAGCGCCCACAGCCCGAGCGCCGGCCCGAGGGCCAGCCAGGGCAGCAGCGTGGCCAGCGCCTGCTGCTGCGCGAGCCGCACGAACAGCTCGATGCTGGCGATCGAGATCGCGAAGCCGACGCAGTTGACCAGCGTCAGCACGCTGCCCACCGCCTCGCGCGGCGCGTTGGTCGCGCTCAGCGCCGAGAACTGCGGCGAGTCGCCCGCCACGCTGATGCCCCAGACCAGCAGCCACAGCAGGAACCAGCCGTCGCCGGCGCCCAGCGCGAGCGGCGCGGCGAGGCAGCACAGTCCGCTCACCGCGAGCTGCGTCCCGGCCACCCGAGCGCTGCCGTAGCGCGCGGCGAGCTGACCGCCGAGCACGCAGCCCAGCGCGCCGGCGCCGATCGCCGCGAAGGCCCCGAGCGACACCGCCGTGCCCTGCAGCCGCGTCGCCAGGATCACCGGCAGCAGCACCCACAGCGTGTACAGCTCCCACATGTGGCCGAAGTAGCCCAGCACCGAGGCGCGCAGCCGTGCGTCGCGGCCGATCGCCCCGAGCGCGCGCCATTGCAGCGTCGTCGCGCGCGGCAGATGCGGGCTCTCGGGCAGCCCCCACCACACCGCCAGGCCGCCGGCCGCGGCCAGCGCCGACACCGCCAGCATCACCTGCGCCCAGGGCCAACCGGCGCCGAGCGCGCGCAGCGCATGCGGCATCGCCGTGCCCAGCACCAGCGCGCCGACCAGCCAGCCGAGCGCGCGCCCCAGCCCCTGCGGGTACCAGGCCGCGGCGATCTTCATGCCCACCGGGTAGATGCCGGCGAGGCAGAAGCCGGTCGCGAAGCGCAGCGCCCACATCGTCTCGAGCGCCGGCCCACCGGGCCACAGCGCGCCTGTGGCGTTGAAGCCGGCGCCGGCCAACGCACACAGCAGGAAGACGGCGCGCGGCGAGTGCCGGTCGGCCACCGCGAGCAGTGCGAACACCAGCGTGCCGAGGATGAAGCCGAGCTGCACCGCGGTGCTCAGCGTGCCGACCGCAGCCGGCGCATAGCCGAGCTCGCGCTGCAGGTCCGGCATCACCGCGTTGACCGCGAACCACAACGAGGTGCCTGCGAACTGCGCGGCGACGATCAGTGGCAGCACATGGCGGGGCGCCGCGGCGGGGGGGTTCGGCATCGGGTGGGCTCGGACGGGACAGGCGCGACGGTACACGCTGGACGGGGACCGGCCGCAGAATGGGCGCATTCGACCCCCGCCGCCGCGATGACGACCCTGCACACCGACCCCGCCGCCGCCCTGGCCGACGTGACGCGCCGCTACGACGAGGGCGTCACACGGTTGCGCGAGGCGCTGCACCGCTTCGTCGCCGGGGAGACGCCGGCGCAGCGCGTGCGCGCCTGCTATCCGCGCGTCGCGGTGCAGGTCGACACGGTGGCGCGCGCCGACACGCCGCTGGCCTACGGCTTCGTCGCCGGGCCGGGGCGCTACGAGACGACGCTGACGCGGCCAGACCTGTTCGGGCGCTACTACCTCGAGCAGTTCCGGCTGCTGCAGCAGCACCATGGCGTCGCGATCGAGGTGGGGGCGAGCGAGCAGCCGATCCCGCTGCACTTCGCGCTCGCCGAGAACGAGCACCTCGAAGGCCACCTCGACGCGCCGCGCCGCCTGCTGCTGCGCGACCTGTTCGACCTGCCCGACCTGAGCGCGATGGACGACGGCATCGCCAACGGCACCCACGAAGCGCCGGCCGGGGAGCCGCAGCCGCTGGCGCTGTTCACCGCCCCGCGCGTCGACTACTCGCTGCACCGGCTGCGCCACTACACCGGCACCGCGCCGGAGCATTTCCAGAACTTCGTGCTGTTCACGAACTACCAGTTCTACATCGACGAGTTCATCGCGCTCGGCCACGAGCTGATGGCGACGACGAGCGGCCAGGCGCCGCTGTTCGAGGGCAGCGACGACGACGACGACGACGGCTATGTGGCCTTCGTCGAACCCGGCAACGTCGTGACGCGCCGCAAGGGCCAGACGCTGGAGGCCGGCGACTTCCTCGGGGCGCCGCCGCCGCGGCTGCCGCAGATGCCGGCCTACCACCTGGTGCGCAAGGACGGCGCCGGCATCACGATGGTCAACATCGGCGTGGGCCCCAGCAACGCCAAGACCATCACCGACCACATCGCGGTGCTGCGCCCGCATGCCTGGATCATGCTGGGCCATTGCGCCGGGCTGCGCACCACGCAGCGCCTCGGCGACTACGTCCTCGCCCACGGTTATGTGCGCGAGGACCATGTGCTCGACGAGGATCTGCCGCTGTGGGTGCCGATCCCGCCGCTGGCCGAGGTGCAGGTGGCGCTGCAGCAGGCGGTGGCCGACGTGACCCGGCTCGCGCTCGAGGACCTCAAGCGCGTGATGCGCACCGGCACCGTCGCGAGCACCGACAACCGCAACTGGGAGCTGCTGCCCTTTCATCATCAGGACAGCACGCCCGAGCGCCGCTTCAGCCAGAGCCGCGCGATCGCGCTCGACATGGAGAGCGCGACGATCGCCGCCAACGGCTTTCGCTTCCGCGTGCCCTACGGCACGCTGCTGTGCGTGAGCGACAAGCCGCTGCACGGCGAGCTCAAGCTGCCCGGCATGGCCCACGAGTTCTACCGCGAGCGCGTCGCCCAGCACCTGCGCATCGGGCTGCGCGCGATCGAACTGCTGCGCCGCGACGGCGTGGACCGGCTGCACAGCCGCAAGCTGCGCAGTTTCGCCGAGGTCGCGTTCCAGTAGCACCGGGCCACGCCGGGCTTGTGCGCGGCGCGGCGATCTCCTACGCTGGGCCACCCACCGCCCGGTCCAGGAGAGCCCCATGCCGCTGTCGAACCTGAGCGCGCCGTCGCCCGCCGAGATCCGAACGCTGGCGCTCGTCGGTCCGGCCGGCACCGGCAAGACGACGCTGGCCGAGGCCCTGCTGGCGGCCGCCGGCGTGATCGGCACGCCCGGCAGCGTCGAGCGCGGCAGCACCGTCGGCGACCACGACCCGCTGGCGCGCAAGCACCAGCATTCGCTGAACTCCGCGCTGCTGCACCTGACGCACCGCGACATCCGCATCCACCTGGCCGACACGCCCGGGCTGCCGGACTTCGCCGGCCCGGCGCTGACCGCACTGGAGGCGGTCGAGACTGCGGTCGTCGTCGTCAACGCCGCGATCGGCGTCGAGCCGGGCACGCGCCGCTTCATGGAGGCAGCCGCGCAGCGCGGGCTGGACCGGCTGATCGTCGTCAACCGCATCGACACGCCCGGGGTCAACCTCGCCACGCTGCTCGACGAGTTGCGCGAGGCCTTCGGCAAGGAGGTGCTGCCGCTGAACCTGCCGGCCAACCGCGGCCAGGAAGTCGTGGACTGCTGGTTCGAGCCGGCCGCGCAGCCGGGCCACGAGGCCGACTTCTCCTCGGTGGCCGCCGCGCACCGCGCGCTGGTCGAACAGGTGGTCGAGGTCGACGCCGCCTTCGTCGAGCGCTACCTGGAAGACGGCGACGTCGACGCGCGCGAGCTGCACGCGCCGCTCGAGCAGGCGCTGCGCGAGGGCCACCTGATCCCCGTGTGCTTCGTGTCGGCACGCAATGGCACCGGCGTGGCCGAACTGCTCGACGCGATCGTCTCGCTGCTGCCCAACCCGACCGAGGGCAACCCGCCGCCCTTCCTGCGCGGCGAGGGAGCGGCGGCCGAACCTTTCCCCGTCAAACCCGACCCGGCGCTGCATGTCGTCGCGCATGTCTTCAAGGTCAGCGTCGACGCCTATGTCGGCAAGCTCGGCGTGTTCCGCGTCCACCAGGGCACGGTCACGCGCGACAGCCAGCTCTACATCGGCGACGGCCGCAAACCCTTCAAGGTCGGCCACCTGTTCCTGCTGCAGGGCAAGACGCTGGTCGAGGTGCCGGCGGTCGGGCCGGGCGAGATCGCCGCGGTCGCGAAGGTCGACGAGATCCACACCGACGCCGTGCTGCACGACGCCGCCGAAGACGACCATCTGCACCTGAAGCCGCCGGTGTTCCCGGTCGCGGTGCACGGCCTCGCGATCGAGCCCAAGCGCCACGGCGACGAACAGCGGCTCTGGGAGATCCTGCAGAAGCTGGTGTCCGAGGACCCCTGCCTGCGCATCGAGCAGGTCGCCGCCACCCACGAGACCGTGGTCTACGGCCTCGGCGAGCTGCACCTGCGGCTGCTGCTCGAGCGCATGGCCGAGGTCTACAAGTTCGATGTCGCGACCCGCCCGCCGCGCATCCCCTACCGCGAGAGCGTCACCGCCGTCGCCGAGGGCCACCACCGCCACAAGAAGCAGACCGGCGGCGCCGGCCAGTTCGGCGAGGTCTTCCTGCGCGTCGAGCCGCTCGAGCGTGGCGCGGGCGGCTTCGAGTTCGTCGACGCCACCAAGGGCGGCGTGATCCCGCAGCAGTTCATGCCGGCGGTCGAGAAGGGCGTGCGGCTGGCGATGGCCGATGGCGCGATCGCCGGCTACCCGGTGGTGGACGTGCGCGTCGTCATCACCGACGGCAAGAGCCACAGCGTCGACAGCAAGGAGATCGCCTTCGTCACCGCGGCGCGCAAGGCCTTCGTCGCCGCAGTGCGCGAGGCGCGGCCGATCGTGCTCGAGCCGGTGGTCGAGCTCGAGATCACCGCCGCCGACGGCCAGGTCGGCGACATCACCGGCGACCTGTCGGCGCGCCGCGGCCAGGTCAACGGCACCGCTGCGCTCGGCAACGGCCAGCTCGCGGTGCGCGCGCAGGCGCCGCTGGCCGAGTTGAGCGGCTACCAGACCCGGCTCAACACGCTGACCGGCGGCCAGGCACGCTACACGATGAGCTTCAGCCACTACGACGCGGTGCCGCCGGCGGTGCAGGGCAAGCTGGTCGCCCAGCATCAGGTGCGTGACGAAGAGTAAGCATCCTTTATCATCGGGGCATGCCCCAGGACCTTGCTGCGATCCGCCTCGACAACGCGCTGAGGCTGTTCGACGAGTTCGTCCAGGCCACCGTCAAGCACCCCGACGCCGCGACGCTGCGCGGCCTCGAACGCCGCTTCGCCGAGCGGCTGGGCATCCAGCCGAGCTACTGGAGCCAGATCAAGAGCCGCTCGCGGCAGATCGGCGAGCGGCTGGCGCGGCAGTTCGAGCAGGCCTGCCACAAGCCCCATGGCTGGATGGACCGCGATGCGGCATCGGCAGCCGCGCCACCGCCGCCCATGGCCTACGCCCCGACGCCGGCCGACGAGCCCGGGCTGCCGCGCGACGACGACGAACGCTTCATCGTCGGGCTGGTGCTGAGCTACTTTCGCCGCCATCCGCAGCGCGCGCGCGCGCGCCTGCTCGAACTGCTCGGCGAGGTGCTCGACCCACCGGCCATGCCGCGCCCGCCTGCGCCGCCAGCCCCACCGGCGGCCGACGAAGCCGGGGCCTGGGCCCAGGCCAGGCGCGGCGTCGCGCCGCTGAAGCCCAAGCGGTGACCCCCTAGTTCGAAGGGTTTGTCCGGGCAAGCCTCGCTTGCAAAAGAGCATCGAATGTTTATCATTTGCGCAAGTTGATGACGGCGACCCCTCGCCCGCATCGACGACCTCGCCAACCACCCTTCCCGCCAGCCCCGATGCGCCTTTCCTGCCTGCCCGCCGACAACGCCGCCGCCCGCGCGGCGCGTGGCCGCCGTGCAGCCGGTTCGGACGCCGCCCGAGGAGCGCCGATGCGCTGAGCCGCCCCTGCGGCACACGCATCGACGGCCCGGGCTGCGCAAGCACCCGGGCCGTCGGCCTTTCAAGAACCCGAAACGGGCCGCAGGCCCGAAGGAGACCGACATGCGCCAAACCATCGCCACCCTCGTCCTGCCGGCCACGAAGCCGCGCAACCCGATCGCCCGCGCGCTGCGCGGCCGGCGCGGCGGCGTCCACCGAGGCGCCGCTGCCCGACCGTCGCAGCGGCGCGAGCTGCGACGCGAACTCCAGACCCTGCACCTGCACAGCCCCTGAACCCAACGCCGGCCCCCGTCGATGCCGGCCCCGGAGATCCACCATGAGCCCGACCTATCCCCTGCCGACCCTGGCGCCGCACGAGGCGGCGCGCTGGCCGCGCCGGCTCGCTGCGCGGTTGCTGCGCAGCGCCAGTCACAGCCTCGAGCGCGCCGCGGCGGCCCTGCTGCTGGCCCGCCCGGCCACTCTCCACGCGCCACGGCGCGAGTTCGGCGCCGATGGCGCCGTCTACGAGGACGGCCGCCTCGTCGGCTTCCTCGACGGCGTGCAGCGCCTGTGAAGCGCACGGCGCCACGCCCCTCAAGGGGGGCGTGGCGCCGCCGATAACCCGCGTACAGCGGCAGTCCCGCCGCGCACCCCGACCTGCTCCCGCCATGCTCGACCGCCCGCTGCCCGACCTTGCCGCCTGGGCAACCTGGTTCCGCACCGCGCCGATCCCGGTGCAGGCGGCCACCGCCGACGAGATCGCGCTGATGGCGCAGACCGAGGAGTTGCGCGGCGACGTCGACGCGCACCAGCTCGCCGACCCGGTGGGCAGCGACCCGCTGATGGCGCTGAAGCTGCTCGCCACGGTCTCGCGGCTGCGTGGCCGGCCGTCCGACGATGGCCACGCCGGCCCCGAGACCGTGACCTCTGCGCTGGTGATGATGGGCATCGGCCCATTCTTCCGCGCCTTCGCAGAGCTACCGACGGTCGAATCCCTGCTGGCCGCGCGGCCCGAGGCGCTGGCCGGGCTGCAGCGGGTGATCCGGCGCGCGCACCGCGCGGCCAACTTCGCGCTCGGCTTCGCGGTGCACCGCATGGACGAGGACGCGCCGGTGCTGCACCTGGCCGCCCAGTTGCACGACTTCGCAGAGATGCTGCTGTGGTGCCACGCACCGGCGCTCGCGCTCGGTATCGCCGAGCGGCAGCACGCCGACCCGACGCTGCGCTCGGCCGTCGTGCAGAAGGCCCTGCTCAACATCGAGCTGGCGGCGCTTCAGCAGGCGCTGATGCATGCCTGGGCGCTGCCCGAGCTGCTGGTGCGCATCACCAACGACGCGCAGGCGACGCACCCGCAGGTGCAGAGCGTGGCGCTGGCGATCCGGCTGGCCCGCCACACCGAGGACGAACGCGGCTGGGACAACCCGGCGGTGCCCGACGACCTGGCGGCCATCGGCACGTTGCTGAACCTGTCGGCGGGCGCGACCGCGGAACTGGTGCGCGCGATCGACGCCTGAGCGCATCGCGGCGGACCTAGACTGCGGGCCATGCCCGGCCCCGACACCGCCTTCTGGCAACAGCGCTTCGACACCGGCCAGCTCGGCTGGGACCGCGGTGCGCCGAATCCGCAGCTAGACCGCTGGCTGGCCGACGGCACACTGGTGCCCGGCCGCGTCGCCGTGCCAGGCTGCGGCACCGGGCACGAGGTGGTCGAGCTGGCCCGAGCCGGCTTCGCGGTGACGGCGATCGACTACACGCCCGCCGCCATCGCCGCCACGCAGAGGCGGCTCGCAGACGCCCACCTGCAGGCCGAGGTGCATCAGGCCGACGTGCTGGCATGGCAGCCCGCACAGCCGCTGGACGCGGTCTACGAGCAGACCTGCCTGTGCGCGCTGCACCCCGACCACTGGGTCGCCTATGCCGCGCAGTTGCAGCGCTGGCTGCGACCGGACGGCCGGCTGGCGCTGCTGGCGATGCAGTGCCTGCGCGACGGCGCGCGCACCGGCCTGATCGAGGGCCCGCCCTACCACGTCGACATCAACGCGCTGCGCGCGCTGTTTCCGATCGCGCACTGGGACTGGACCGCGCCGCCCTATGCGCAGGTGCCGCATCCGGCCAACGGCTGGTTCGAACTGGCGCTGTCACTCAGGCGACGCCCTGCTGGCTGAAGCACCGCCGCTGCGCTATGTTTGGGGGTTGTCCTGTGCTGACAAGACTTCGAGAAGCCTGAGACAATCGGGGCATGGCTTCACGCAAAGACACTACCACCCGCATCCAGGAAGACGGTCTTCGCTACACGAGCAAGGCACCCGGCTCGCCGTTCTCGCCACGGCCCGGGGCGTTTTCCGGCGCCACCAACACCATGTCCTGCTTCTTCTGCGGCGCCCACCAGCCGCCGAACCGGCGGACGATGCAGAAGGTTCTGGGGCGCAGCCAGCCAGTGTGCGAGCCATTGTGCGAGAAGAATCCGCGCGCCAAGAAGCTCGCGGCCGCTGCGGCGGCAGCCGCCACCCCGGCCGACGCGACCTGAGCCCCATCGGCGCGACGCCGTCGCGCCGATGCCGCAACCTCAGTTGAGCAGCCGGTCCGGGTTCGCATCGAGCTTGGCCAGCGCGCTGCGCGTCGCGCGCACCGTCAGCGCCTCGTCCTGAGCGGGGACCAGCAGGCCTGCCTGCAGGAAGGCCGCCAGGCGCTGCTGCTGGAACAGCGTGCCGTTGCCGGTCTGCGAGACGAACAGGCTCAGCTGCTTGCGCATACCCTGCCACGCCAGCTGCACCGGTTCGATGCGCCCGCGGTGCTCGAGCATGTACCAGCCGCCGACCTGCAGCTCGCGCGCCCAGGCCAGCATCGCCGGCGTCGGCATCGAGCCGCCGTCGGTGACGATCTGCAGTTCGGTGCTCTCATGGCCAGACAGGTCCATGACGATCGACTCGTCGATCTGCATGTCCTCGGCGTCGGGCAGCATCTCCTCGAGGTCCTCGAGGCGGCCCATCAGCTCGTCGAGCCGCTCGGCCGGGATGGCGGCGGCCTTGGCCGTGAACGCCGCAGCGAGCGAATCGTTCAGCGCCTTGATCTGCTCATCTTGCTTCTCGTCCGACAGCCCGGCCTCGGCCATGCCGTCGCGCAGCGTCTTGAGCAGCGGCGGCAGCCGGCGGATCACCTCGGCGCGTTCCTCGCGTGACACCTTGGCGCCGGCCGACCAGATCAAGTCGGCGGCGGCACGCTTCATGGCCTTGGTCTGCTCGCTCGTGGCGCTGGTCTTGAGGGCGACGGTGGCCAGCACGTCGGCCCAGGTGTGGAACAGGAAGGTCCGCACGCCCTCCTGCACCGGCACCTCGTTGAGCATCTTGCGAAGCTCGATGGTGTACTGGATCGCCAGAGTCTCGCGCTGCTCGACCTGCTGGGCCAGTGACACGCCCTTGCGGGTCGCCTCGTTCTCGTTCTTGAAGTAGTGCTCGAGAAAGCGCTCGAACTCGGTCAGCACGGTCTGGAAGACGCGCCGGCCGGTGTCCGGGTAGGCCTCGACGACCTGCACGATGCGCTTGATCTCCTTGTTCAGCGCATCGCCGATCTCGCGCGTGGTGATGTCGAAGCCCATCACGACGGCACCCATGCGGTCGATCAGCTTGCGCGCCGGGTGGTCGGTGGTGGCGAAGAAGTCGGGCTCGCTGACGGCGACGCGCAGCACCGGCATCTGCAAGCGCGCGAACCACACGCGCACCGTCGCCGGGATGCGCTCCTCGGTGAGGATGCTCTGGAACAGCAGCGCGACGATCTCGATCGTCGCGCGCTCGACCGGCGTGGCGGCGGCCTGCTTCAGCGCCTGCTTGCGCTGCTGCAGGTCCTGCACCAGCGCCGGGGTGCTGATCGGGCCGGCGTCGCGCGCGGTCGAGCCGAGCTGGCGCTGCAGCCCCGCCTGAGCGTCGGCGATGGCGCGCTTCAGGCCCATCGACGAATCGGCAGCGCGCGCCGTGTCCTCGAACTGCGGCACCTGCCGCCCGACCAGCTTGTTCAGCCGCGCCAGCACCGCCTCGGCTTGCCCGGCCGTGCGCGCCAGTTCGTTCATGCGCGTCATCAGCCGCGTCTCGTCGGCGACGCCACCGCCGCTGCCCGAGGACGGGCCGGAGCGACGCCCGGCCGCCGCGTCGAGCTCCGCGAAGCCGCTGGTGACCGGCGTGATCGGCGCCACGCCCGCCCCGACGGAGCGGCGGATCAGCGGGCGCAGATCCATCTCGGGTTTGACGCCTTCGTCCAGCAACCAGCGATTGGTCTCGTGATAGGCCACCTCGATCCACTCGCCGAAGGCCAGGTGGAGGGTCGGCTGCAGGGTGCGCCAGTCTTCCAGCGGCAGCCCGGCGCCGCACCAGCTGTCGATCACGCAGCGAGCCACGACATGCGGCCGCAGCATGTCGGCAGCCCCGAGCTCGTCCTGCCGCTCCAGGAACGACATGCGCGCACGCAGATCGGTGAACTCCCAGGACGCCTTGTCCATCATCGACAGCGCCAAACGCGAACTGAGGATCTCGGTCTCGATGGTGTCGTCGTCGACGAGCGTCAGGTTGGTACTGCCGCCGAGCCCGGAACTCTGCACCTCGCTCACCGAGGTGCGCAGGCCCAACGGGGTGTTGGGTCCGACCGACAGCACCTCGGTCATCGCCCGCAACCAAGCCGAGGCCGGCTTGACCAGGTCCATCGCGACGTTCCGCCGCTTGTGCGTCACGGCCGGATCGGCCTTCTCGGCCGCCAGGCGCTGGGCGCCGTGCAACACCGCCTGCACCGTGTCCGGCAGGCCCCTGAGCAAGGACTCCATGTACAGCCGGCGCGCCTTCGCAGCAAGGGCGAGCGGGTTCGCTGCAGTGGCCATGGACGAGGGGATCAGCGGCTCGGAGATTGTGAGTTCGACTCTACACCACGGCCCCGGCGTTCGGGTCCTGCGGATCGCCGGGCTTGGCCGGCCCGCCCTTGATCAGATCCTCGCGCTTGACGCCCAGCCACATCGCGATCGCCGCGGCGACGAACACCGACGAATAGATGCCGAAGCAGATGCCGATCGTCAGCGCCAGCGCGAAATAGTGCAGCGTCGGGCCGCCGAACAGCAGCATCGACAACACCATCATCTGCGTCGAGCCGTGCGTGATGATCGTGCGGCTCATCGTCGAGGTGATCGCGTGGTCGATGGTCTGCGTGGTGTCCATCTTGCGGAATCGGCGGAAAGCCTCGCGGATGCGGTCGAAGATGACGACCGACTCGTTGACCGAGTAGCCCAGCACCGCCAGCACCGCCGCCAGCACCGACAGCGAGAACTCCCACTGGAAGTAGGCGAAAAAGCCCAGGATGATGATCACGTCGTGCAGGTTGGCGATGATCGCCGCGACCGCGAACTTCCACTCGAAGCGGATCGCGAGGTAGATCATGATGCCGACGATCACGAAGCCGAGCGCCGTCAGGCCGTCGACCGCGAGCTCCTTGCCGACCTGCGGTCCGACGAACTCGCTGCGCTGCAGCTTGACCGGCTCGAGGCCGGCGACATCGCAGACCTGGCGGCTCTGCTCCTCGCCCTTGTCGTTGACCTCGCTGCGCTGCGCGACCTGCCCCGACTCGGCCTTGCACAGCGCGGTGAAGACGCGCTCGACCACCTCGGTCTGCTTCAGCTCGCCGCGCAGCGGCAGGCGCACCAGCACGTCGCGCGAGGTGCCGAAGTTCTGCACCTGCACCTCGCCGAAACCCAGCGCCTCGACGGTCTCGCGCACCTTCGGCAGATCGGCCGACTGCGCGTACTCGACCTCGAGCACGGTGCCGCCGGTGAACTCGATCGACAGGTGCAGGCCGCGCGTGACGAGGAAGAATACGGCCGCGGCGAAGGTGAGGAAGGACACGACGTTGAAGATCAACGCGTGCTTCATGAACGGGATGTCCCGCTTGATCCGGAAGAACTCCATCTGTCGCTCCTGCGCCGCTCAGGCCTGGGCCGCCGGCGGCGTGCCGCCGTCCGCGCGCCACACGGTGCCGATCGACACCGACTTCAGCTTCTTCTTGCGCCCGTACCACAGGTTCACCAGGCCGCGCGAGAACAGCACCGCCGAGAACATCGAGGTCAGGATGCCCAGGCAGTGCACCACCGCGAAGCCGCGCACCGGGCCCGAGCCGAAGGCCAGCAGGGCGACGCCGGCGATCAGCGTGGTGATGTTGGAGTCCAGGATGGTCGCCCAGGCGCGCTCGTAGCCGGTATGGATCGCCGTCTGCGGCGACGCGCCGGCGCGCAGCTCCTCGCGCACGCGCTCGTTGATCAGCACGTTGGCGTCGATGGCCATGCCCAGCGTCAGCGCGATCGCGGCGATGCCGGGCAGCGTCAGCGTCGCCTGCAGCATCGACAGCACCGCCACCAGCAGCAGCAGGTTGACCGCCAGCGCGGCGGTCGAGAACAGGCCGAACAGCATGTAGTACAGGCACATGAACACGGCGATCGCCGTGAAGCCCCACATCACGCTGTGGAAGCCCTTGGCGATGTTCTCGGCGCCCAGGCTCGGACCGACGGTGCGCTCCTCGATGATCTCCATCGGCGCGGCCAGCGAGCCGGCACGCAGCAGCAGCGCAGTGTCGTTGGCCTCGGCCGTGGTCATGCGGCCCGAGATCTGGAAGCGCGCGCCGAGCTCGCTCTGGATCACCGGCGCGGTGATCACCTCGCCCTTGCCCTTCTCGAACAGCAGGATCGCCATGCGCTTCTTGATGTTCTCGCGCGAGGTGTCGCGCATGATGCGCGCGCCCTTGGCGTCAACCGTCAGGTTGACCACCGGCTCCTGCGTGTCGCCGCTGAAGCCGGCCTGTGCATCGGTCAGGTTCTCGCCGGTCAGGATCACCTGGCGCTTGACGATCAGCGGCTGCCCGCCGCGCTCGACATAGCGCTCGGTGCCGAAGGGCACCGAGCCGCCGGCGAGCGCCGCGGCGGCCTCGGCGCTGTCATCCACCAGGCGCAACTCCAGCGTGGCGGTGCGGCCGATGATGTCCTTGGCCTTCGCGGTGTCCTGCACGCCGGGCAGCTGCACGACCACGCGGTCGGCGCCCTGCTGCTGGATCACCGGTTCGGCGACGCCGAGCTCGTTGATACGGTTGTGCAGCGTCGTGATGTTCTGCTTGATCGCCTGGTCCTGCACGCGCCGGGCGGCCTCGGGGCTGAGGCTGCCGGTGAGCTTGACGTCGTTGCCGGCCGGGCTGTCGGTCCACCGCAGGTCGGGCAGGGCCTCGGCGAGCGCGGTGCGCGCGGCCTGCAACACGGCCGGCTCGCGAAACAGGATCTCGACCGCGTTGCCGGCGCGTGCGATGCCGGCGTGGCGGATGTTCTTCTCGCGCAGCAGCGTGCGAATGTCGCCGGTCAGCGAATCGGCGCGCTTGGTGAGCGCGGCCTTCATGTCCACCTGCATCAGGAAATGCACGCCGCCGCGCAGGTCTAGGCCCAGGTACATCGGCAGCGCATGCAGCGAGGCCAGCCACGCCGGCGAGCGGCTCAGCAGGTTCAGCGCAACGATGTAGGACGCATCCGCCGGGTCCGGATTGAGCGCCTTGCCGATCGCGTCCTTGGCCTTGATCTGCGTGTCGGTGTCGGCGAAGCGGGCCCGCACCGAGGCGCCGTCGAACTGCACGAAGTCGGCCACCAGGCCGGCGTCCTTCAGCGCCTGCTCGACGCGCGGCACGAGGCCGGTGTCGACCTTCAGCGTGACCTTCGCGCTGGACACCTGCACCGCAGGCGCCTCGCCGAAGAAGTTGGGCAGCGTGTAGACCAGCCCGACCAGCAGCGCCACCGCCAGCAGCGCGTATTTCCACAAGGGGAAGCGGTTCATCGCACTCCTCGGGGCCGAGCCCCGCCTCTCGCCGGAAAGCCGCACCGCAGGAACGCGGCACCGCTGTTTGCGCGAAAGGCCGCGGCGCCCCTGGGGCTACGCGGCCTTCGGTTCCCGCGCCCGGCCCGGCGCGGGCTGCGCGCTTACTTGATGGTGCCCTTGGGCAGCACCTGGACGACCGCGCTGCGCTGCACCTGGACCTCGACGCCCTTGGCGACCTCGACGTCGAGATAGCTCTCGCCGAGCTTGGCCACGCGGCCGAGCACGCCGCCGGCGGTGACGACCTCGTCGCCCTTGGCGAGCGCCTCGATCATCGCCTTGTGCTCCTTCTGGCGCTTCATCTGCGGACGGATCATGATGAAGTACAGCACCACGAACATCAGCAGCAGCGGCAGCATGGTCATCAGACTGGACTCGCCGCCCGGAGCGGCGGCGGGTGCGGTCTGGGCGAAGGCTTCGGAAATGAACATGGGTTCCTCTGGATGAATCAGACTCGGCGGGCTCGCTTCGAGCCGCCGCTGCGAAGAAAGGTTCGCGCAACGACGGTCCAAAAGAAAAGCCCCGGCGGACGGGGCTTGTCGTGAGGTCTGGTGGCTCGGGGCGGAATCGAACCACCGACACGCGGATTTTCAATCCGCTGCTCTACCAACTGAGCTACCGAGCCAGAGCCGCGCAGTATAGCAGCCGCCCGGAGGCCGCCGCCGTTCAGGCGGCGCCCTTCTTGCCCCGGCTGAGGTCGACGCCGAGTTGCTTGAGCTTGCGGTACAGGTGGGTGCGCTCCAGGCCGGTCTTCTCGGCCACGCGGGTCATGCTGCCGTTCTCGCGCGCGAGGTGGAACTCGAAATAGGCTTTCTCGAAAGCGTCGCGCGCCTCGCGCAGCGGGCGGTCGAGCTCGAACAACTGCTCGGGCTGCGGCCCGAGCGCCACCGTGGCGCTCGGCAGCCCGACATGCGGCAGGTCGACGCCGTCGCGCTCGCCGCCCGGGCGCAGCACCGTCACGGTGGCCGACGGTCGCGCCGCCGGCTTGGCCAGCCCCTGCTCGACGGCGCGCAAGAGTTTCTGCAGCGTGATCGGCTTCTCCAGGAAGGCCATCGCACCGAACTTGATCGCCTCGACCGCCGTGTCGATCGTGCCGTGCCCCGACATCATGATCACCGGCATCGTCAGCTGGTTGCAGGAGCCCCACTCCTTGAGCAGCGTGACGCCGTCGACGTCGGGCATCCAGATGTCCAGCAGCACCAGGTCGGGCCGCTCGCGCTCGCGGAAGGCGCGGGCCTGGGCGGCGTTCTCCGCCAGTTCGACCGCATGGCCCTCGTCGCTCAGGATGTCCGACAGCAGCGCGCGGATACCGAGTTCGTCGTCAACAACAAGGATGGTGGCCATGGGGTCTCAGTGCGGGGCGTCCACCCGGTCGGTGGTGCCGCCAGGGCTGCCCTCGCGGGGACGCCACTTCGAAAATGATAGCGAAACTTGTGCCCCCCCCGGCGAGGCGGCCTCGCCGGACGCGCCGGGCAGGTTCACGAGGCGCACGCGCGCGCCATGCTCGTCGGCGATCTTCTTGACCACCGCGAGGCCGAGCCCGGTGCCCTTGCTCTTGGTGGTGACGTAGGGTTCGAAGGCGCGCTTGAGCACGCGCTCGGCAAAGCCCGGGCCGTTGTCGGCGACCACCAGCCGCACCGCGCGCCACTGGCCCTGCTCGTTGCGCGCACCCTCGGTGCGCACGCGCACCAGGCCCTGGGGCCGGTCGACCACCGCGTCGAGGGCGTTCTGCACCAGGTTGTGCACCACCTGGCGCAGCTGCGTGGGGTCGCCGTCGATCAGCGGCAGCCCGTCCGCCAGATCGGCCTGCAGGCGGCCGGCCTCCTGCTGCGCGATATACAGACCCAGCACCTCGGCGACCAGCGCGTTCAGGTCGAGCGCCACCAGCTGGGCCGCCGGCAGCCGCGCATAGTCGCGGAACTCGTTGACGAGCTGCTTCATCGCCTGCACTTGCGCGACGATGGTCGCGACCGACTTGGTCAGCAGCTGCTGGTCGGGCGCGTCGAGCTTGGCGCCGAGCTTGTGCTCGATGCGCTCGGCCGACAGCTGGATCGGCGTCAGCGGGTTCTTGATCTCGTGCGCGAGGCGGCGCGCGACCTCGGCCCAGGCCTCGGAACGCTGCGCCGAGACGAGCTCGGTGATGTCGTCGAACAGCAGCAGCCGCGCCGCGCCGGGCAGGTGCGCGCCGCGCGCGAGCAGCGTGATCGCGTCGCCGGTGGCGGCGGTGCGCAGCTCGAAGGAGTCCTGCCACTGGTCGCGCTCGCCGAGCTCGGGGCCGGCGGCGAGCTGCTCGAAGCGCTGGCGCTGCGCGGCGTCGAAGGCCTCGAGCCCGGGTACCTCGCCGAGCGCGCGGCCGAGGTAGGCGTTCAGCGGCAGGCGCAGGATGCGCGTCGCGCCGGGGTTCAGGCTGTCGATCCGCCCCTCGGCGTCGAGCGCGATGACGCCGGCGCTCATGTTGTCGAGGATGGTCTGCAGCTTGGTGCGCGCGCCCTCCAGCTCGGCCACGGTGTGTTCGACCAGCGCGCGGGCGTCGGCGAGCTGCTGGGTCATCGCCGCGAACGAGCGGGTCAGGCCGCCGAGTTCGTCGCGGCTGGCGAACACCGGCTTGGGGCTGAGGTCGCCGCGCGCCACCTCGCGCACGCCGTCGGCCAGCAGCAGCAATGGCCGCGCCAGGCGGTTGCCGAAGGTCACCGCGAGCAGCACCGCGCCGAACACCGCCAGCACCAGCGTCAGCGTCAGCGTGCCGATGTACATCTTGCGCAGGCCCTCGCGCGCCAGCGAGCGCTGCTGGTACTCGCGGTAGGCGCCCTGCACCGCCAGCGCATTGGCCGCCAGCGTGCTGGGCAGCAGCTGCGTCACCATCAGGAAGCGGTCCTCGGCGCCGAGCTCGAAGCTGGTCGACGGGATCAGCGCCAGCGCCCGCACGCGCGGCTGCGCGGCCGGCGCCGACGCGCCGGCCGCACCGCCCGGGACACGCAAGGCCGCGCTGTCGTCGTCGAGGCCCTCGAGCTGGGTCACCACGCGCGCCGTGCGCGCCTCGCGCAGCAGCGAGACCGCCGGCCGCTCGATCGTCAGCGTGCCGGCCGGGCCGACGGTCGCCAGCACCTGGCCACCCGGCCCGAGCAATGCGACATCGAGCGCCGCGAGCTGCTCGCGCAGCCGCTCGAGCTGCAGCGGCTGACGCCGCTCCGGCGCGTCGGCCAGCCGCTCGGCGGCCAGCCGGGTCTGGCCGGCGAGGTCGTTGACCAGGGCGTCGAGCGTGCCGCGGCCGAGGTCCAGGCCGGCCTCCAGCGCGCCTTCGACGCGCACGTCGAACCAGCTCTCGATGCTGCGCGAGACGAACTGGTAGCTCACCGTGTAGACGAGAACACCCGGCAGCACACCGACCAGCCCGAAGATCAGCGCCAGCCGCAGCAACAGCCGCGAACCGAAGCGCCCGCGCAGCACCCGCGCCACCAGCCGCAGTCCGGCGCCGGCGATCACCAGCACCAGCAGCCCGGCGATGGCGATGTTGACGCCCAGCAGCCAGCCGTAGTGCTTCTCGTAGAACAGCCGGTTGTTGGTGGCGATTGCCAGCAGGAAGGTCAGGATCAGTCCGGCCCCGAGCGTCGCCACCAGCGACACGATCCACACCCAGCGCGAGGTGCGACGGTCGAGCTGGCGCGAACCGAGCAGCGCGAGCCGCCGGCGCCAGTGCGAGAGGAAGGCGCTCACGGCAGCTGGCTGGCAGCCGGGTCAGCGGGCAGCAGCGGCCGGGGCCGAGTCGACCATCGGCAGCGTGCGTTCCAGCATCAGGTCCCAGTCGGCCTCGCCGCCGAAGCCGATCTGCAGCGGCCGCGGCAGTTGGCTGGTGTCGAGCCGCAGGCTGAACTCGAGGTAGTGGCCACTGTCGTTGCCGAGCGCGGCGCTGTCGGCCACCTTCCAGCGGCTGCCGCGCTGGATCGCGCCGAGCGCGTCGGCCACGGTGTCGTAGCTCTGGCTGACGCTGCCCAGGTTGAGCCGGTAGCGGCGCGTCAGCGGCTGCCACGTCAGACGCCAGTTGCGCGTGGCGCGCGCGACGCGCGCGTCGCGCCAGTACCAGCGCGAGCGGAACACCTCGGCGCGCGCGACGAAGTAGACCGGCACGCCCTTCAGCAGCGCGTCCTCGACGGCGCGCGGCAGCTCGAAGCGGGTGCTGTAGTCGAGCAGCAGCCCCTCTTCGGTGCGCGTGGCGTCGAGGGCCATCAGCTCGATGCCCTCGGCCTGCGCCGCCGGAGCGAGCGCCCACGCGAGCAGCAGCGCCAGGGCGGCGGCCCGCCAAGCCGCACCCAGCCCGCGGAGCACCGCGGGGGGCTGCAACCAGCTGCTGACGCGGGCGGTGGGCACGGTGGGCGGTCGGAGTGGCGGTCGTCGGGTGTTCGGTTCGGCCGCCGTCAGGGCGCGCGGGGGGCCGGGGGCGCGGCGCGCTCGAGCAGCGCGTAGAAGAACCCGTCGACCACCGGCCGCGGTGACGGCGGCGGCTGTTCGGGATTGTCGGGCAGCGGCAGCAGGTGGCCGGGCGATGGCCGCAGGCGGGCCCCGGGCGTGCGTTGCAAAAACGCATCGATCTGGGCCGAACCCTCGGCCGGGAACACCGAACAGGTCGCGTAGAGCAGCCGCCCGCCCGGTGCCAGCAGCGGCCACAGCGCGTCGAGCAGCGCCGCCTGGGTGGCCGCCAGCGCGGCGATGTCGCTCTCGCGCCGCAGCCAGGGCACGTCGGGGTGGCGGCGGACGATGCCTGACGCGGTGCAGGGGGCGTCGAGCAGGATCGCGTCGAAGGGTCGGCCATCCCACCAGGTGGAAGGTTGGCGGGCGTCGGCCGCGCGCAGCGCCGCGTTCAGGCCGAGGCGCTGCAGCGTCTCGCCGACGCGCGCCAGGCGCTGCGGGTCGGCGTCCAGCGCCAGCAGATCGAGCTCGGCCAGCTCCAGCAGGTGCGCCGTCTTGCCGCCGGGCGCCGCACAGGCGTCGAGCACCCGGGCGCCGGGCGGCAGGCCGGCCAGCAGCAAGGGCGCGGCCTGCTGCGCGGCGAGGTCCTGCACCGACGCGTCGCCGTCCGCGAAGCCGGGCAGCCGCTGCACCGCACAGGGCGCGGCCAGCTCGATGCCGCGCACCTCGGGGGTGGCGGCCAGTGCCACGGCGTGCGCCGCCAGGCCGGCGGCGGTGAGCCGCGCCAGGTAGTCGTCGACCGTGCTGCGGCGCGCGTTGACGCGCAGCGTCATCGGCGCGCGCTGGCGCGCCGCAGCGAGCAGCGCCTGCCACTGGTCGGGCCAGTCGCGCCGCAGGCGCGCGATCCACCAGGCCGGGTGGTTCCACTGCGCCACCGGGTCGGGACCGACGGCCGCCAGCAGCGCGCCGCGCTCGCGCAGGAAGCGCCGCAGCACCGCGTTGACGAAGCCGGCCGACGGCCGCGCGCGACGCTTGACCGCCTCGACCGCCTGGCTGACCAGGGTGTGCGGCGCATAGCCGGCCGCCTGCGCCTCGCCGCCGTCGCCGGCGCTGGCCAGCGCGATCGCTATCAGCAGGAGCGCATCGACCCAGGCCGGCGGCGCCTTGGCCGCGAGCCGCCGGCGCAGCGCCTGCGCCCGGCCGAGGCCGCGCAGTGCCTCGAAGGCCAGCGCCTGCGTGCCCGGCCGGGCGGCGGCGGGCACGGCGGCCAGCGCGTCGGTCAGCGAGCGGCCGGCGCGCACCGCGGCCAGCGCGTCGGCGGCATGAGCCAGCAACTCGGCCAGCGGGAGCGAGGGGGCGGCGGTCACGGCGGCGCAGTGTAGGCGCCGGGGGCCGCGCTCAGAGCCGTTCGCCGAAGCTGGAGGCGATCTGCGAGTCCGGCCCGCGGTCCGGCGACGCCGACTGCAGCGTCGCCGCCGGCTTGAAGCCGTAGACGCCGGCCAGCAGGCAGGTCGGCAGCTCGTCGACCGCGGCGTTGAAGGCGCGCACCGCGTCGTTGAAGAGCCGCCGCGCGAAGGCAAGCTGGGCGTCGCAGTCGCGCAGCGACTCGAGCAACCCGCGCAGGTGGGCGCCGGCGTCGGGATCGTCGAGCAGCTGCGGGCGCGCCTCGATCAGCACCGCCAGCGGCCGCAGCGCGCCGTCGAGCACGCCCTCGGCGAGGCCGAGGCTCTGGATCGCGCCGGCGCGCGTCGGCCGCACCTGGGCGTGGTCGGTCGCGGCCTGGGCCTGGCGCGTCGCCGCGGTCAGCGTCTCGATCGTCGCGCGGCCGACCTCGTCGTCCATCGCCGGCTGTGGCGCCAGCCGCTCGGCCAGCTCGATGGCCAGCGCCTGGCGGCGGCGCAGCTGGGCGTCGAGCGGCCCCCAGGCCGAGATCGCCGCGCCACGCAGCCGCGTCAGGCGGTTGTAGGCGCCGACCGCCCAGAAGCCGAGCAGCGCGACCAGCACGAGCAGGACGGTCGTCGACGTGCTCATGGGCCCGCGGCGCGCCACGCCTCCCAGCCCTTGCGGCGCAGCTCGCAGGCCGGGCAGCTGCCGCAACCATAGCCCCAGTCGTGGCGCAGGCTGCGCTCGCCGAGGTAGCAGCTGTGCGTGTGCTCGGCGGTCAGCGCGACCAGCGCCGCGCCGCCGAGCCGCTCGGCCAGCGCCCAGGTCTCGGCCTTGGACAGCCACATCAGCGGCGTCTCGACCGTCATCGGCGCGGCCAGCCCGAGGCTCAGCGCGACCTGCATCGCCTTGAGCGTGTTGTCGCGGCAGTCGGGGTAGCCGGAGTAGTCGGTCTCGCACATGCCGCCGACCAGCACGCTCAGATTGCGGCGGTAGGCGATCGCCGCGGCGAAGCTCAGGAAGATCAGGTTGCGGCCCGGGACGAAGGTGCTCGGCAGTCCGCCCGCCTGCATCTCGATCTCGCGCGCCGAGGTCAGCGCGGTGTCGGAGATCTGGCCGAGCAGCTTCAGGTCGAGCAGGTGGTCGTTGGCGAGCCGCCCGGCCCAGCCGGGGAAGCTCTCGGCCAGCGCGGCGCGGATGCGCGGCCGGCAGTCGAGCTCGACGCGGTGGCGCTGGCCGTAGTCGAAGCCGACGGTCTCGACGTGCGCGTAGCGCTCCAGCGCCCAGGCCAGGCAGGCGGTCGAGTCCTGGCCGCCGGAGAACAGGACGAGGGCGCCGCGCGGGTCCAGAGCCACCGTCGCCTCAGGTGCGGATCTCGCCCTGCCCGAGCACGATCCACTTCATCGAGGTCAGCCCCTCCAGCCCGACCGGCCCGCGGGCGTGGAACTTGTCGGTCGAGATGCCGATCTCGGCGCCCAGCCCGTACTCGAAGCCGTCGGCGAAGCGGGTGCTGGCGTTGACCATCACGCTGGCCGAATCGACCTCGCGCAGGAAGCGCATCGCGTTCGGATGGTTCGTCGTCAGGATCGCGTCGGTGTGGTGCGAGCCGTAGCGGTTGATGCGCGCGATCGCCTCGTCGAGGCTGTCGACCAGCTTGATGCTGATGATCGGCGCGAGGTATTCCTCGGACCAGTCGGCCTCGGTCGCGTCGACCAGCTTCGCGCCCGGCACGTCGGCGAGGATGGCCTTGGCGCGCGGGCCGCAGCGCATCTCCACGCCCTTGGCCGCGAACACCGCGCCGATCTTGGGCAGGAAGGCGCGCGCGATGTCGCGATGCACCAGCAGCGATTCGGTCGCATTGCAGGGGCTGACCTTCTGCGTCTTGGCGTTGTCGGTGACCTTGACGGCGAGGTCCAGGTCGACCTCGGCGTCCACATAGGTGTGGCAGTTGCCGTCGAGGTGCTTGATGACCGGCACCTTGGCCTCCGCACTGATGCGCTCGATCAGCCCCTTGCCACCGCGCGGGATGATCACGTCGACGTACTCGGGCATCGCGATCAGCCGGCCGACGGCGGCGCGGTCGGTGGTCTCGACCAGTTGCACCGCCTCGGGCGGCAGCCCGGCCTCGGTCAGCGCCGCCTGCACCTCGCGCGCCAGTGCCAGGTTGCTGTGCAGCGCCTCCGAGCCGCCGCGCAGGATGCAGGCATTGCCGCTCTTGATCGCCAGCGACGCCGCCTCGATCGTCACGTTGGGCCGGCTCTCGTAGATCATGCCGAACACCCCCAGCGGCACGCGCATGCGGCCGACGCTGATGCCGCTCGGGCGGCGACGCACGTCGGTGATCTCGCCGATCGGGTCGGGCATCGCGGCGATCTGCTCGCAGCCTTCGGCGACGGTGGCGATGACCTTGGGCGTCAGCTTCAGCCGGTCGAGCATCGGGCCGTCGAGGCCGGCGGCCTCGGCAGCGGCCAGGTCGCGCGCGTTGGCGGCCTGCAGCGCGTCGCCGTCGGCGCGCAGCCGGAGCGCCAGCGCGCGCAGCGCGGCGTCCTTGGCCGCCGACGGCGCGGCGGCCATCGCGGTGGCGGCGGCGCGGGCGCGCTCGCCGAGCTGGGCCATGTAGGCCGAGAGATCGTCCGGGCTCATGGCGGGATTGTCCCGCAAGCGGATCAGCCCAGCGCGCCGAGCAACAGCAGCCACAGCGGCGCGGTGGCCGCGAAGGCCAGCGTCGAGACGACGATCGCCGCGGTCGCCTCGGCCTCGCCGCTGCGGTAGCGCTGCGCGAACATCAGCGCGTTGGCGCCGGTCGGCATCGCCGCGGCCATCACGATCACCGTCAGCGGCAGGCCGCGCAGCCCCATGCCCCAGCCGACCGCCAGCACCAGCGCCGGCTGCACCAGCAGCTTGGCCGCCGCGAGCGCGACCGCCGAGCCGGCCGCACCGCGCAGCCCGTAGTGGCCGAGCGACAGGCCGATCGCCACCAGGCACAGCGGCACGACCGCGGTGCCGAGCATCTGCAGCACCTCGTCGACCGGCCCCGGCAGCGCCCAGCCGGTCAGGTTCCAGGCCATGCCGGCGAGCACCGGCAGCACGATCGGGTGGATCACGGTGTTCTTCGCAGTGAGCGCCAGCGTGCGGCCGATCGGCACGCCGGCGCCGGCCTCGCGCGCCGCGGCGCGGGCGATGTCCTGCTCGACCAGCAGCGTCAGCGCGGTCAGCAGGATCAGCGCATGCAGGCTGACGACCGACAGGTGCAACTGCAGCCCGACCTCGCCGAACAGCGCCGCGGCCATCGGGATGCCGAGCTGGGCGTTGTTGCCGAAGGCGGCGGTGATCGCCCGCACCGCGGGGCGCGCGGCGTCGCCGCCGTCGCGGCGGCGGCGCTGCTGCGCATAGACCAGCAGCATCCACGCCACCACCGGCATGAAGAAGGCCGCCAGCGCATGCCAGGGCAGCGCGCCGAGGTCGATGCGCGCGGTGGCTCGGAAAAGCAGCGCCGGGGCGAACACGTAGAAGGCGGCGTTCGAGAGGATGCGCGCCGCCTCGCCGCCGGAGAACGGCCGCGTGCGGCCGGCGACCCAGCCGATCGCGATCGTCACGAAGATCGCGACAAGCTTGAGGAACAGCGGTCCCATGACCGCGAGTATCGGCGCCGCCGCTCAGAGGCCGAGCCAGCGTCCCAGTTCGAGCAGCGCGTCGACGTCGTAGGCGACGAAGCCCTGGTACTTGGTCGGCTCCAGCTTCCTGCGCCCGTCCTCGCTCGCGTCGAGCGCCAGCAGGTACTCGCGCACCTTGTCGGCGTCGCCGGCCGCCACGTTCGGGCTCGCGATCACATGCTTGATCGGTACCGGCTTCGAGCGCGCCAGGATCTTGCCGCCCTTCGCCTCCCAGGCCTTGATGACGGCGCTGGACGCGGTCGCGCCGGCCGGCGTCAGGCGGTTCTCGACGAAGAACGGGACCGCATCCTGGTAGCGCGTGTACACATAGCCGACCTGGTCGGCGGCGCCGAGCGCGTCGCGCAGCGTCGCGCGCACCATCCACGAGGTGATCGAGTCCTCTTCGGGCGCGCCGAGCTTCTTGCCGCGCAGGTCGGCGAGCGATTTCAGCGGCGCGTCGGCGTTGACCAGGAAGCTCGCGCGGTACTCGGTGTAGCCCTTGGTCACCGCGACGAGACGGTAGCCCGAGCCCTTGATCGCCGAGATCGACAGGTGGGCCGGGTGCACCAGCGCGAGGTCGTAGCTCTTGTCGGCCAGGCCCTGGCGCAGCGTGCGGTAGTCGCCGATCGGCTCGACGGTGACGGTCTGGTTCAGCAGCTTCGACAGGTCCGTCGAGATCGCCGCGTAGCGCTTGCGGATCTCGTCGGGCGGCACCCGGTAGGTCACGCCTTCGTTGACCGCGAACACGAGGTTCGCCTGCGCCGCGCCGGCCATCCACAGCCAGCCGGCGACGACGCCGTACATCCAGGACCGCTTCATCGTTCGCCTCCCGCCGACGCACATGCGCCAGCGGGCACTGTGCCCACGCCGCCGCCGCGGCGAGCGGGCATCCGTCGCACTTGCCACCGCGGCCTGGAATCAGGACGTAACGGTCAGGCCGGCGACAGCATCAGCCGGGCTTTGCGGCCTTCTTCGCCGGGGCTTTCTTGGCGGCGCGGGGTTCGAACTCGAAGCCGACCTTGCCCTCCTTCGCGTCCCAGGCGAGGCGCGCCTTGAACTTGCGCCGCGTCTTGTTGGAGACGAAGTTCTCCAGCAACTCGGTCTTGCCTTCCTTGAGCAGCCGCGTCATCTGCTCGCGCGCCACCGGCTGCTGCAGGATGATCTTGCCGCTCTTGAAGTCGCAGGTGACATGCGCGCCGACCGCGTGCTCGCAGACGTAGCTGCTGCCGTGCTCGTAGACATGGCCCTTGCACTTCGGGCAGGCGCCGAGCGGCTCCTGGCCCGAGAAATCCACCGGCTCGCCGTCGCCCTCGGCCTTCTTCGCATCGTCGCCGAAGTCGAACTCGAGCTTCCAGTTCTGGATCTCTTCGTCGTAGGCGAGCTTGAGCTCGGCGGTGAAGGGCCAGCCGGCCTTCGAGCGGAAGCCCTCCAGCGGGCCGATCTTCTTGTTCGCGATGAAGGTTTCGACCTCGTCGGTCTCGAAGGCGCGCGCGCCAGGGATCTTGCTGATGGAGAAGCCGCAACCGTCCTCGTCACCGCTCTTGCCGGTGCAGGTGAAGCGGCGGTAGTTCTCCTTCACGACGCCGCCGCACTTCGGGCAGGGCGTCTTCAGCGTCGCGTAGTCGCCAGGGATGGTGTCGCGGTCGTACTCCTTGGCCTTGGCGACGATGCGCTGCGTCATCGCGGCGATCTCGGTCATGAAGGTGTCGCGGCTGAGCTTGCCGTGCTCCATCTGCGCGAGCTGGTACTCCCAGTTGCCGGTCAGCTCGGGCTGGGTCAGCTCCTCGACCTGCAGTCCGCGCAGCAGCGTCATCAGCTGAAACGCCTTGGCGGTCGGGATCAGCTCGCGGCCGTCGCGATGCATGTACTTCTCGAGCAGCAGGCCTTCGATGGTCTGCGCCCGCGTGGCCGGCGTGCCCAGGCCCTTCTCGGCCATCGCCTCGCGCAGCTCGTCGTCGTCGATCAGCTTGCCGGCACCCTCCATCGCGGAGAGCAGCGTGGCTTCGGTGTAGCGCGCCGGCGGCTTGGTCTTCAGCGCGTTGACATCGACGCTCTCGGTGCGCACCACTTCGCCGGGCTCGACGGCGACCAGGATCGAGTCGGCGTCCTCCGTGTCGCGGCCGTAGACCGCCAGCCAGCCCGGCTTGACCATCACCTTGCCGTTGGTCTGGAACTTGTGCTCCTGCGCGCCGGCCTTGACCGTCGAGATGCGCGTCGTGACCAGGAACTCCGCCGGCGGGTAGAACACCGCGAGGAAGCGCTTGACCACCAGGTCGTAGAGCTTGGCTTCGATGTCGGTCAGGCTCTTGGGTGCCTGCAGCGTCGGGATGATCGCGAAGTGGTCCGAGACCTTGGCGTTGTCGAAGATGCGCTTGTTCGGCTTGACATAGCCTTCCTTGACGGCCTTCCTCGCATGCGCCGACAGCGCCTTCAGCGGGCCGGGCAGCTCCTCGCTCGCGAGCATCTCCATGGTCTTCTTGACCACCGCGACGTAGTCCTCGGGCAGCGCCTTCGAGTCGGTCCGCGGGTAGGTCAGCACCTTGTGCTTCTCGTACAGCGCCTGCGCGATGCTCAGCGTGGTCTTGGCCGAGAAGCCGAAGCGCGAGTTGGCCTCGCGCTGCAGCAGCGTCAGGTCGTAGAGCTGCGGGCTGCTCTGGCTGCTGGGCTTCGATTCCTCGCTGACGCTCGCCGGCTGGCTGCGGCAGGCCTGGGCGATGGCCTGGGCGTCGGCCTCGTTCCAGATCCGGTCGGCGCGGCGCTCGGCGTCCTCGTTCTTCTTCCAGGCCGGGTCGAACCACTTGCCCTCGTACTCGCCGGCCTTCGCCGCGAACGTCGCCTTCAGCTCCCAGTAGTCGCGCGAGACATGCTTGCGGATCTTCTCCTCGCGCTCGACGACGATGCTGAGCGTCGGCGTCTGCACCCGCCCCACGGTGGTGAGGAAGAAGCCGCCGTCGCGCGAATTGAAGGCCGTCATCGCCCGCGTGCCGTTGATGCCGACCAGCCAGTCGGCCTCGCTGCGGCTGCGCGCCGCGTCGGCCAGGCCGCGCAGCTCCTTGTCGCTGCGCAGCGCGTCGAAGCCGTCGCGGATCGCCTGCGGCGTCATGCTCTGCAGCCACAGGCGCTTGACCGGCTTGTCGATCGGCTTCTTCTCGCTGCCGGCGTACTGCACGATCAGCCGGAAGATCAGCTCGCCCTCGCGCCCGGCGTCGCAGGCGTTGATGAGTTCGGTCACGTCCTTGCGCTTGACCTGCTTGACGACGGCATTGAGCCGGCTCTTGGCCTTGTCGATCGGCGCCAGGTCGAAGTGCGGCGGGATCACCGGCAGGTGGGCAAAGCTCCACTTGCCACGCTTGACGTCGTACTCCTCCGGCGCCTTGATCTCGACCAGATGGCCGACCGCGGAGGTGACGACATAGCGCTCGTTCTCGAAATGCTCGTCGTGCTTCTCGAACTTGCCCGAGCTCGGCGTCAGCGCGCGGACGATGTCCTGCGCGACGGATGGCTTCTCGGCGATCACCAATGCTTTGCTCATCGTTTCCCAGTCGCTGTCGCCCGTCGCAGGCACGGCCTTCGCAAAGCCGTCCCTACAATCCGGGCTCTCTCGCGCGCACGCACACACGCGCGCGCACCCATGAATTCAATGTAGCCAAAGCCGAACATGCCGCAATCCCCGCGCCGCCCTGCCCCCGTGAACGGTCATGCCGCCCCGGGCGGCCGGCGCATCCAGGTGCGGCGCTCGGGGGTGCACGGCAAGGGCATGTACGCGATCCAGCCGCTCGCCAAGGGCGAGACGCTGATCGAGTACATCGGCGAGGTGATCGACTGGCCCGAGGCGCTGCGCCGCCACCCGCACGACCCCAGCGACCCCAACCATACCTTCTACTTCAGCCTCGAGGGCGGCCATGTCATCGATGCCAACGTCGGCGGCAACGCGGCACGCTGGATCAACCACTCCTGCGCGCCCAACTGCGAAGCCGACGAGACCGATGGCCGCGTCTTCATCAAGGCGCTGCGCAAGATCGCGCCGGGCGAGGAGCTGTTCTACGACTACGGCCTGACGATCGACGAGCGCTACACGCCCAAGCTGAAGAAGCAGTACGAATGCCGCTGCGGCGCGAAGCGCTGCCGCGGCACGATGCTGGCGCCCAAGCGCTGATCACCGCTGCCGTGAACCCGACCGCCCTGCCCTGGCCGACCGACGCCCTCGCGGCGGCGCTCGGCGCGCGGCGGCCGGGGCTGCGCGTCGAGGTGTGGGCCGAAGCCGATTCGAGCAACACCCGGCTGCTCGACCGCGCCCGGGGCGGCGACGCCGCGCCCTGCCTGCTGGTCGTCGAGCACCAGACCGCCGGGCGCGGGCGCTTGGGCCGGCCCTGGTTCGCCGACGCGCCGGCCGCCGATGGCCCCCCCGGCCCGGCGACGCTGTGCCTGTCGCTCGGGCTGGTGCTGGCGCCCACCGACTGGTCGGGCCTGTCGCTCGCGGTCGGCGTGGCGCTGGCCGAGGCGCTGGGCCCGGAAGTGACGCTGAAATGGCCCAACGACCTGTGGCTGGCCGACGGCCCCGGCCCTGGCCGCAAGCTCGGCGGCGTGCTGATCGAGACGCTGCCGCTGGCCGACGGCGGGCGCTACGCGGTGATCGGCGTCGGCCTCAACCTCGCCGCGCCGGCGCCGCGCCCGGGGCTCGAGCAGCCCGTCGCCGGCTGGCGCGAGATCGACCCGAAGGCGACCGCCGATGCGCTGCTCGCGCGCATCGCCGCGCCGCTGCTCGACGCCGTGCTCGCCTTCGAGCGCGGCGGCTTCGCCGCCTTCGCGGCGCGCTACGCCGCGCGCGACGGGCTCGCGGGCCGGACGGTCCAGGCCCAGGGGCTGTCGGGCATCGCCGAAGGCGTGGACCGCGATGGCGCGCTGCGCCTGCGCACCGCCGAAGGCGCGGTCGCCGTGCGCAGCGGCGAGGTGAGCGTGCGCCCATGCTGAGAGCGCTGGTGCTCGTGCTGCTGCTGGCCAATGCCGGCTTCTGGGCCTGGCGTCAGGGCTGGCTGGTGCCGCTGCACGGCGTGATCGGCGCGCGTCCCCAGGGCGAGCGTGAGCCCGAGAGGCTCGCGCGGCAGGAGCATCCGGAGCGCGTCCGGCTGCAGCCGGCGGCGGTGGCGGTGGCGACACCGCCCCCTGCCCGGCCGGCCAGCGCGCCCGTCGCCGCCGAGCCGGCGGCGTCGCCGCCCGCTCCCGAGCGGGCGGCGGCCTGCCTCGAGGCCGGCCCCTACGACGCTGCCGGGCTGGCGGCCGCCCAGGCCGTGCTGCAGGTGCTGTTGCCGGCCGACGCGGCCAGCGTGCGCCGGCTCGC
>Ga0209966_1000129_pt1 | contig 32269 bp, 33 predicted proteins | sample RhisoiCoNPM_FD_187575 | JGI IMG/M metagenome (GOLD analysis project Ga0209966, IMG submission 187575) | Arabidopsis thaliana rhizosphere microbial communities from the Joint Genome Institute, USA, that affect carbon cycling - Rhizosphere... | ecosystem: Host-associated > Plants > Roots >... | reverse complement strand
GGCTTCGGCCTGGATCTAGCCGGTACGCGAGGGTTCGCCTAAGCGCCCCGGCAAGAGCAAACCCCCTCCGCAAGGAGGGGGTTTGTGTTTGTTGACACCCGACTGCTTGCCTGTGCGAGGACCCCATGTGTTATTCTTCAATCATATGGGCATGCTTACCCCCGAAGACATCAAGCTGATCGGCGAGGAGTTGGGAAATGTGATTGAACACAACATCACGCCCCAGTTCGACGACCTCCGTGCGGAGATGAAACAAGGCTTCGATGCCGTCAGTCGGAAGTTCGAAGATGTAGATCGTCGCTTCGATCGCCTGGAGGGCAAGACCAACGCGCTCGTCAACGTCCTTCACGAGAAACACGTCATCACCGAAGACGACAAGCGCCGCGTCCTGTCCTGAACACGAATATTCCTGTCGAACCCCGGCGCGCGCCGGGGTTTTTGCTATACTGGCCGTATGCGTCGCTTGCTTCTCATCGCCGCCTGCCTGATCGTCTTCGCGCCGAAGATCGCTTCGGCCGCTTCGGCGGGGGATTTGGTGAAGACGTCGACGAACCCGGCCGTCTACTATTTCGGCTCCGACGGCAAGCGCTACGTCTTCCCGAATGCCGCCGCGTATTTCTCCTGGTACGCGGATTTTTCATCGGTGAAGACGATTTCGCCGGACCAGCTCGCCGCCATGCCCATCGGGGGCAACGTCACCTACCGGCCCGGCACCCGCATGGTGAAGATCCAGACCGACCCCAAGGTCTACGCCGTCGCGAAGGGCGGCGTCCTGCGCCATGTCGGCTCCGAAGCCGTGGCCGTCTGCCTCTACGGAGGCAACTGGAACATGCAGATCGACGACGTGCCTGACGCCTTCTTCGTCGACTACGACGCCGGCGCTCCGGTCTCGGACTGCGCTTCATATGACGTCGGCGCCGAACGCGTCGCCGTGCCGACCATCGGCGTCGACAAAGGCCTGGACGCCGGCATCACCGCGCCCCTCCCCGACGTGCCGACCTTCAGCGCGCTGCCCGTCGCCGTCCGTCCCGCCGCCGGCCAGGAGGGAACGCTGATGGAGCTCCGCCTCCGAACCGCCCCGGCCGTGCGCGTCCGCCAGCTTCCGGTCCGCCTCGACGCCATGCTCGGCGCTCCGACGTCCGGACAAGGCGCGGATTCCGACCTCGGCGGCCTGGTCCGCGGCGCCAACGAACGGCTGAACCTGACGGACGTGCGCTGGGTCGACGCGGCCGGAAACGCGGTCTTCGGATCGCTGACGCCCGTCCTGGACTCGGCGAAGGACCAAGGACAGACCTTCGATTTCGCCGGGACCTGGGACGTGCCGGCCGGTTCCGACGCGAGGCTTCGGCTCGTCGCGCGGTTCGATTCCGACATCCCGTCCGGCGAGGAATTCCGCGCCAGCCTGCCGGTCTCGCGCGTGGCCATGGAGGACGCCGCGGGGAACGCGCGCTCGTTCCTGCCGAACCTCGACCTCGTCGCGCCGGTCGTGACGGTCGGCAAGGCGTCGTTCGAGGTCTCGGCCCTTCCGATTCCCGAAGAAGACGTCCAGGTGCGCGGCGCCTCCGGCGTCGCGCTCGCCGCCTTCACCTTCCGCGCGAGCTCCGCGTCCGAGACGCGGGTGAAGAGCGTCGTCTTCCAGAGCTATCTCGACGAGCAGGAGGGATCGGTCGGCTTCCGGGCCGGGGCCGACGCCGACAACGGCACGGAGACGCGCGTTTCGGACCTCGTCGCGTCCGTGCGTCTTACCGACGCCGGCGGACGCGTCGTCGCGGGCCCGGTGCCGATGCCCTTCGATGGACGCCCCGCCTTCGCGGGCCTCGACCTCGCGATTCCCGCGGGCGCCAGCGCCGACTACGTCCTGATCGGCGATCTGAAACGCGAAGCGGCCATCGAGGCGCATGACGACCGGCTCGCGTTCGATATCGCGGACGTCGCGCGCGACATCGTCGTGAAGGATCCTTCCGGCGCCGGCATCGTCGGCCTCGGGACGTCGCCGAACGGCGGCGCGTCGCCCCTGTACGCGCTGACGCTCAGGGAGCACGGCGCGCTCGCGTTCGCCTGGACCGGCGTTTCCGGCACGGCCGTGGCCGGGCGCGAGACGCGCTTCGGCACGCTGGAGATTTCCGCCGACCACGATGCCTTCTCCGTCTCGACGCTGACCTTCTCGTCCGTCGGCGCGAGCCGCGAGGCGCTGACGTCGCTCCGCCTGAGCTATACCGACGCGCAGGGCGTGCCGCGTTCCGTCGCGCAGGGCTTCACCGGCAACGACGTGACGTTCACGGGGCTTTCCTTGCGCGTGCCGCGGGGCGGCATCGTGACAGCGACCCTCTACGGCACGCTCAAGACGGCGGTCGACGAGGATGGCGCAGGCGAACGCCTGCGCGTCGCGCTCGCCGCCGACCGGCCCACGGTCTTCGCGTCGGAAGCGGAAGGCCGTTCGTTCACGAACGCCGATCTCGGCGGCGCCTTCACGCTCGCCTCGACCGCTTCCGATCTGGCCGTGCGCCTGACGGAACTCTCGGCCCGGCGTTCGGAGGCGACGCCGTCCGGCACCGTCGCCCGAGGCCGCGCCGTCGAAGTCCTGCGCTTCCGCCTTTCCGCCGCTCCCGAAGGCGCCGTCCGTCTCAAGAAGCTGGCGTTCCGCCTGAAGCCGAGCGACGTCGGGTTCACGGGTCCGGACAGCGACGCGCTCGAGCGCTGGGCCGACGTCGACGGCGACGCGGCCGATGACAACGGCGTCATCGGGCTCCGCCGGTACCTGTCATCCGGTTCCGAAATCCTCGGCGAGGACGCTTCCGCCGCCATCCGCTTCGGCATCGTCCGCGCGGGCGTCCTCGACGCGACGCCGCAGGGTCTCGATTCGGCGTACGGCGACGAGGGCCGCGTCGAGATCGAGTTCCTGGACGATCTCGCGCCCATCCTGGGGGCGGGGACGACGTCCGAATTCGCGCTGGAACTCAAGACCGACGCGTTCGCGCTCGTCAGCGGCGCGACGCTGGAGGCTAGCCTGCTCGGTGGGGCCGACTTCGTCTGGTCCGATGTGCCTCAGGGTTTCTATGTTCCGCTGACCGGCGCCGAGGTCGACGGTCTGCCCGTCGCGTCTCCCGTCTTGACCTTGCCGTGAAACGCTTGTAGGGGCCGGTACCTTCGGCTACACTGAGGGCACTTCAGAAGAAGCGAAAGCATGCGAAAGGCCCCTTTTTTCAAGGTTTTTGCGCGTTTCGCCGCGACGCTGGCGATGCTTTTTTCGTCCATCCTCCCCGTCTTCGCCGCCGAGCCGGTCGACCCTCTCTATAAGGAGCAGTGGTACCTCAAGGCCATCGGGCTTCCCGAGGCCTGGGATTTCGCCAAAGGTTCGCCCGGCGTGACGGTCGCGGTGCTCGATTCCGGCGTCGACCTCGAACACCCGGACCTCCGCGACCGCATCTGGAGGAATCCCGGCGAGATCGCCGGCAACGGCATCGACGACGACCGCAACGGCTACGTCGACGACACGCGCGGCTGGGACTTCGTCGACGGCGACGCCGATCCGAACCCCGTGGTCGGATCGGACAGCTCGAAAGACGGCGCCAATCACGGCACGCTCGTCGCCGGCATCATCGGCGCGGCCGGCAGCAACGGGGAAGGCGTCACGGGCGTGAACTGGAACGTCGGCATCCTGCCGCTGCGCGTGCTTGACGCCGACGGCGCCGGCAACACCCTCGGCGTCGTCCGCGCGATCCGGTACGCCGTCGCCGCCAAGGCCAAGATCATCAACATCAGCTTCACGGGTTCCAACTACAGCCAGGCGCTCGCGGACGCCCTTCAGTCCGCGCACGACGCGGGCGTCCTGGTGGTCGCCGCGGCCGGCAACGAAGGCGACACCGAACGCGGAGGCGACCTCAACATCTATCCGTCGTATCCCGCCTGCTACCGCGGCGCCGACGGCACGCGGCTCGTCCTCGGCGTCGCGTCGCTCGACCGCAACGGCGTGAAATCGAGCTATTCGAGCTACGGCTCCGACTGCGTCGGCGTCTCCGCGCCCGGCGAGAGCTTCTTCACGACGCAAGTCTACCGGCCCGCCGTCCCCGGATTCGGGCAAGCGTACGGGGATTCCTGGTTCGGCTCCTCGCTGTCGGCGCCGGTCGTCTCCGGCGTGGCGGCCTTGCTCGCCTCGATGGACGCGACGCTCGACGCCGGCGAGCTTCGCGGGTTCATCCGCGCGACCGCCAGGGACGTGAACGCCCTGAACGGCCCCTACGCCGGCCACCTCGGCGCCGGGCAAATCGACGCCGCCGCGGCGGTCCGCGCCGTGCAATCCGCCCTTCTCGGCGGCGCGGCGCCCGACCTGCCGCCCGAATCGTCGCTCGCGTCGGGACGCCTCATCAAGATCGCCGCCTCGCCCGCCGTCTATTATCTCGGCGTCGACGGACGGCGCTACGTCTTCCCGAACGAGAAGACCTTCCGTTCCTGGTTCCCGGTCACGCCCGCGATCCGCGTCATCGGCCGCGACGAGATGGCGCGCTATCAGCTCGGCGGCAACGTCACCTACCGTCCTGGCGTCCGCATGCTGAAGATCCAGACCGACCCGAAGATCTACGCCGTGAGCCGCAACGGGCTGCTCCGGCACGTGACCTCGGAAGCCGTCGCCGCGGGCCTCTACGGTCCGGCCTGGAACACCATGATCGACGACATCTCGGAAGCCTTCTTCATCAACTACCGCGTCGGCCCGCCGATCCAGGACGTCTTCGACTACGATCCCGAAGCCGAACGCAACCGCGTGCCGACGATCGACCACGACAAGAGCCTGTTGTCGGGAGGTATCTAGGGACGTATACTGGGACTGCCTTACTTACGCCGTTTTTGAACGCTATGCCGGACGAAAAACGCATCGCCGTGGTCACCGGAGGCGCCGGATTCATCGGCTCGCACCTGTGCGAGCGGCTTCTGGCCGACGGCCACCAGGTCATCTGCATCGACAACTTCATCACCTCCGAGGTCGCCAACATCGAATCGATGCTGAAGAACCCGGATTTCGAGTTCATGAAGTTCGACATCAACGAACCCATCGATCTCGAGTCCTCGCCGGAGCTCGCGCGCTTCAAGATCAACGTCCGCGGCATCCAGGACATCTACCACCTGGCCTGCCCGACCTCGGCCAAGAAATTCGACAACCTCCGCATCCAGACGTACCTCGCGAACTCCGTGGGCATGCGCAACGTCCTCGATCTGGCCGTGAAGTACAAGGCGCGCGTCCTGCACGCCTCGACCTCCGTGGTCTACGGCCCGCGCCGCGCCGACGGGGCGAAGTTCGTCGAGACGGACCTCGGCATCACCAACCACACCTCGCCCCGCGCCTGCTACGACGAAGGCAAGAAGTTCGCCGAGAGCGCCTGCTTCACCTACGCCTCGGTCTTCGGGCTCGACATCCGCGTCGCGCGCATCTTCCGCACCTACGGCACGCGCCAGCGCATCAACGACGGCGAGATGATCCCGGACTTCGTCGTCGACGCCCTTGAGGGGCGCGACCTCGTGGTCTACGGCGACGAGAACTTCAGCACGTCGCTCATCTACGTCTCCGACGTGGTCGACGGCCTGGCGCGCCTCATGAAGGGGAGCAAGAATCCCGGCCCGGTGAACTTCGGCGGCGACGAGGACATCCATCTCGCGGACGTCGCCCGCAAGGTCATCGAGATGACGAACTCCAAGTCGAAACTGGTCTTCGAGGCGCCGCTGCTCTTCATGACCCAGCTCGGGCTTCCCGACATCCGCAAGGCCAGCGACGAGCTCGGCTGGATCCCGCTCGTGCGCCTCGAGGACGGCCTCAAGCGTTCCATCGAATACACGCTGGTCACCAAGGGACTCGCGCGCAACATCTAGCATGGAGAAGCGCGTCATCGTCATCCCTGCCTATAACGAGGAGAAGACGATCGCCGAAGCGGTGCGCGGCGCTCTTCAGGCCGCCGACCGCGTCCTGGTCGTGGACGACGGCTCCGCCGACCGCACCTCCGAGATCGCCGCGGCCGCCGGCGCCATCGTCGTCCGCCACGCGGTGAACCGCGGGCTGGGCGGCGCGCTCGGCACCGGCATCGAAGGCGCGCTCCGCCTCGGCGCCGACCTGATCGCCACGATGGACGCCGACGGGCAGCACCGCTCCGAGGACGCCAAGCGCGCGATGGACCGCGTCGCGGAAGGCGACGTCGACTTCGTCATCGGCTCGCGCATGCTCGAGAAGAAGGGGAACATGCCAGCGCGCCGCCGCTTCGCGCAGTTCCTCGGCAACGCGCTCACCTACGTGCTCTTCCGCAAGTGGGTCACCGACAGCCAGAGCGGCCTGCGCGCGATGAGCCGCCACGCCGCCGAACGCATCCGCATCCGCTCCTCGCGGATGGAGGTCTCTTCCGAATTCGTGAAGGAAGTCGTCGACAAGAGGCTGCGGCTCGCCGAGATCCCCATCGAGGCCATCTACACCGAATACTCGCTCTCGAAAGGGCAGAATTTCGCCGTCGGCGTGCAGACCGCGCTCAAGCTCATCCTCCGCCGCCTGCTGGACTGATATGACCGTCATCCAGATCATCCTGACGCTCTTCGCCGCTTTCGGCTTCGGGGCGGCCGTCGCGCGTTTCCGCCGCGGCGGCATCACGCTGAAACAGCTCTCGCTCTGGACCCTGCTGTGGGGCGCCGTCGTCGTGGTCGTGCTGCGCCCGGAGACCGCCTCGGACGTCGCCCGCCGCCTCGGCGTCGGCCGCGGCGCGGACGTCGTCGTCTATCTCTCCATCGCCGCGCTGTTCTACCTGCAGTTCCGCCTGTTCGCGCGCGTCGAGGACCAGGAACGCCAGATCACCAGGCTCGCCCGCGAGCTCGCGCTCAAGGACCTCAAGGAATGAAGAAGACCGCGATCATCGTCGTCTCGTGGAACCACGGCCGCTATCTGGCCGATTGTTTTCGTTCGGTCGCCGAAGCGGGCATCGAGCCAGGCTCCGCGACGCTGATGATCGTCGACAACGCGAGCCCTGACGGCAGCGGCGACTTCATCGCCAAGGAACTGCTCTCGGCCGACGGCAAGACGACCAAGGAAGGTTTCCCGTGCCATTTCTTCAAGAACGCGGACAACCTCGGATTTTCCGGCGGCAACAACCAGGCCATCCGCAAGGCGCTCGACGAGGACTACGACTACGTCTATCTCCTCAACCCGGACACGGGAGCCCAGCCCGGTTTCCTCGAGGAAGCCGTGCGCGTCGCGGAGGGCGACCCGGAGATCGGCGTCGTGCAGAGCCTCCTGAGGCTCCATCCCAAGACGGACCTCGTGAACACCTACGGCAACGAGATCCACTTCCTGGGCTTCGGCTACGCGGGAGGGGAGTCCGTGCCGTTCCACGACCCCTCGGTGCAGGCCAAGCTCCGCGTGCGCGACATCGCCTACGCCAGCGGCGCCGGCATGCTGATGCGCGCCTCGATGCTCCGCGAGATCGGCCTGCTCGACGAGGAGCTTTTCGCCTACCACGAGGACCTCGAGTTCTCCTGGCGCGCGCGCCTCGCCGGCTGGAGGACCGTGCTCGCGCCGACGTCCGTCGTCTTCCACAAATACGAGTTCTCGCGAAGCATCAAGAAATATTTCTGGATGGAGCGCAACCGCTTCATCGTGATGCTGCGCATGTACCGGATTCCCACCCTGCTCCTGACGCTCCCCGCGTTCCTGGCGATGGAACTCGGGCTCTGGGCCTTCGCCTTCAAGGGCGGCTGGTGGCGCGAGAAGCTCCGCGCCTACGCGCACTTCGTTTCGCCCGCGAACTGGCTGAAGCTCGCCGAGGCGCGCCGCCGCGTCCAGGCGCTCCGCAAGGTCTCCGACCGCGAGGCGACCCGCCTCTTCACCGGACGCATCCTCTTCCAGCAGATGCAGCCGACCCTGCTGACCCGCGTCGCCAACCCGCTGTTCTCCGCGTACTGGGCGCTGGCCCGGCTCTTCCTCTTCTGGTAGCTATGCGCGTCGCCGTCGTCGTCTCCACGCACCCGCCGTACCCGGGCGGCATGGGCAACGCCGCCGCTTCACACGCCGAGGCCCTGCGGGCCGCCGGGCATGAGGTGACGGTCTTTTCGCCGGGCGTGAACCTCCGGCCGCTCTTCCGCGTCGGCAATTCCGCCTGCGCCCCTCAGCTTTGGTGGCGCCTGCGCGGCTTCGACGCGGTGGAACTGCACTACCCGTTCTTCGGCGGCGCCGAATGGGTCTGGCTCTGGAAGCTGACCTTCGGCCGCAGGGCGCGCCTGGCGGTGACGTACCACATGGATGCGGTCGGCGAAGGGTTCTTCGGCGCGATCTTCCGCCTCTATCGCGCGCTCTTCCTGAAACCGATCCTGCGCTCCGCCGACGCCGTGCTGACGGCCAGCAAGGACTATCTCGCCTCGTCGCAGGCGGCCTTCATCGCCGGCGACGCGCGCGTGCGCGAGACGCCCTTCGGCGTCGACGTCGCGCGCTTCCGTCCGCGCCCCGACCTCAAGAAAGCGGAGCCGCTCGCCCTGTTCGTCGGCGGCCTGGACCGCGCGCACTATTTCAAGGGCGTGCCCGTCCTGCTCGAGGCGTTCTCGCTCGCGCTGAAGGCCGTGCCGGACGCGCGCCTCGCGATCGTCGGCGAAGGCGATCTCCGCAAGGACTACGAGCGCCAGGCGCTGGAACTCGGCATCGAGAAGCGCGTCTGGTTCGTCGGCAAGGTGCCCGACGCCCATCTTCAGGAATGCTACGGCCACGCGCGCTGCCACGTCCTGCCGTCCGTCGACCGTTCCGAAGCCTTCGGCATCGTGACCCTGGAAGCGGCCGCCTGCGGCATCCCCTCGATCGTCTCTGACCTCCCCGGCGTCCGCACCGTCGTCGAGGACGGCGTCACGGGCCTCGTCGTGCCGCCCGGCGACGCCGCGGCGCTCTCGCGCGCCATGACCGATCTGTTCCTCGCGAAGGACCGCGCCGAGGCCATGGGCCGCGCCGCCCGCGCCCGCGCAGAACGCCTGTATTCCAGCGAAAAGACCGCGCGCGCCGTCGTCGAGGCGGTCGCGGGCTGAATTTGGTATACTGGAGCCGCATGCGCATCTGCCTGATTTCGAATTTGTATCCTCCGTACGCCCGCGGCGGCGCGGAGCGCGTCGTCGAGACGGAGGCCAGGGCCCTCAAGGCCCTCGGCCATGACGTCTGCGTCATCACCGCCGAACCGGTGCGCGAGGACGGCAGCGTCGAGCCCCGGATGACCGACGAGGGCGGCGTCCGCGTCTGGCGGTTCCACCCGCTCAATCTTTTCTTCTACGGCGAGATCGGGAACCATTCCGCGCCGGCGCGCCTGCTGTGGCACGCCTGGGACGCGCGGAACCCGCACGCCGCCAAATGCGTCGCGGCGATCTTGAGGCGAGAGCGCCCGGACGTCGCGCACACGCACAACCTGAAGGGCATCGGCTTCAGCGTGCCGCGCGTCATCCGCGCGCTCGGCATCCGGCACGTGCATACCCTCCATGACGTCCAGCTCGCCGTCCCCTCGGGACTCCTGCTCAAGGGCAAGGAGCGCGGCTTCGGCGTCGACGATCCGGTCTCGAAGATGTTCGCGGGCGCCGCGCGCCGCGCCTTCGGTTCGCCCGACATCGTCGTCTCGCCGTCGAAGTTCCTGCTGGATTTCTACCGCCTGCGCGGATTCTTCCCGTCCTCCCAGGCCGTCTTCCTGCCGAATCCCGCGCCGCACGCCGCGCCCGCGCCGCACGCGCCGTCCGTCGAGACGCGCTTCCTGTTCCTCGGCCAGGTCGAGAAGCACAAGGGCATCCTCCTGCTCATCGAGGCGTTCCGCCGCTTGGCCAAGGACCGGCCCAAGATCCGCCTCGACGTGGTCGGCGCCGGCGCCGCCTCGGAAGAGGCGGTCCGCGCCGCCGGCAAGGATCTCCGCATCGCCTTCTTCGGCAAGAAGAGCCCCGCGAAGTTCGCGGAGATGTTCGCGAAGGCGGACTACGCGGTCGTGCCCTCCCTCTGCTACGAGAACGCCCCGACGGTCATCGTCGAATCGTTCGCCTTCGGCGTTCCCGTCATCGCGGCCGACATCGGCGGCGCCGCGGAACTCGTGCGCCACGGCGAGAACGGCCTGGTCTTCGAGGCGGGCGGCGTGGCGGCGCTGGTCGCCGCCATGAAGCGCGCCTGCGACGAGAAGGGCGCCTGGCCCGGCCGCTCGAAGGCCGCGCGCCGTTCGGTCGAAGGCCTGACGGAAGAACGCCACGCCGAACGCCTCGTCGCCCTCTACGAAGAGAAAGACCCCGCGCTCGCGCATCGGGGCCCCGTCGTGCCGATCCGGTATCAGGCCAAGCCTACCGGAGCGTATACCGGAAGATGAAGACCTTGCCGCCGCCGACCTCCTGCCAGTCGTCGGCGGTTTTTTTCGCGGCATCGATGACGCGCGGCGCGTCGGTCCAATAGTCGTTGACGACGAAGTAGGCCTGGCGCACGCCGATCTCGCGCATGGCGGCGTCCATCGTCGCGCGCGAAGGCGCGTCGTAGACCATCTCGAGGTAGCGCTGGTACAAGGGCGCGCCGGTCGGGATCGAATAGTAGAACTGGTCGCCGTAGTAGGTATGGAACCCGTACTCGCGCAGCGCCGCCGCGGAGACGGACTGGTTGGCCAGCACGACGTACGGACCGATGGCGTGGGTGTTGATCCAACGGACGGCTTCGACGTCGTGCGCCGAAGTCGAGTAGCCGCGGCTGAAGCGGTAATCGTCGAGGCGGGGGAAGGCGCCGTAGGCCAGCGCGGCGACCGTCGCGGCGAAGACCAGCGCCATCAGGAAGCGCACCGCGGCATCGGTCTTCGCGAGCGCGCGCCACCACCAGGCGAAGGCGGCCAGCGCGAGCGGCGCGGCGGCCATGAGCGCCGCCTCGTAGAGCCGCGCCGCGTAGTTGCCCTGCTCGTAGCCGATGACGTTCTCGAAGGTGAAACCCGTCCTCAGGACGGACGAACCCGCCAGGAGCGCGACGGAAAGGCCGCCGAGCGCCAGCGCGGAGCGGCGGTAGGATTTACCGCGCGCGAGCAGCCAGGCGCCGGCGCCGGCCATCAGGAACCAGAGCAGGTCGTAGTTGCGGTCGACGAACTCCGCGAAGTCGAGGAGCGGGCGATAGCGCGTCTCAAGTCCGGGAGACTCGAACGGCACGTTCTCGATGAGTTCCGTGACCGGCTTCCGGAGCGCGGTCTCGATGGGCAGGCTGCCGGTCCCTTCGCGGAGGGAGAAGGCGAACGGCACGGCCAGCGCGGCGAGCACGATGAGGATGACGAAGACGGCCGCCTTCGACGCGCGCGGGAGCGCCAGGCCGTCGTGGCGCAGCTTCACCGCCATGAGCAGCGCCGCGGCGAACATCGCCGGGATGCCGGCCAGGGGATGCGCCGCCATCGAGGCCGCCGCGAGCGCCAGCACGAAGCCGAGCGGCGGGCGGTGCGCGTGCAGCCAGGCCGCGCCGACGATGACGGTGAGCAGGAAGAAGAGGTTGGACACGCCCTGCGGCGTCGTCGAGACGAACGAGGCGAGCGGCAGCAGGAACACGCCCGTCGCGCCGACGAGCGCGAGGCCGCGCGCGACGCCGAAGCCGCGGCGCAGGAGCCAGGCGGCCGCGGCCGGCAGGAAGACGGCGGCCATGACGGGCAGGAGGAAGCGGTCGACGTGTTCGGTCGCCAGCCGGAACAGCTTGGAGATGACGGTCACGAGCGCGTACTGGCCGACGTAGTAGGGCGTCTTCGGCGTGATTTCTCCGGCGGCGGAGACGAGGCGCTCCGCGGCCTGGTGGACGAACGGATCGAAACCGTAGCCGATGGCGTAGACGACGGCGGCGGGCGCGAGCAGGGTGAAGAGGTGCAGGGACGCCGCGCCGAGGGCGAGATGCGGGTAGCGCTTGCGGTAGGCGAGCGCGGCCAGGCAGACGGTCGCGAGGCCGATCCAGAGGAAGAAGATGGGCGGGACCGCTTCCCAGGGCGTGCGGATGGCTTCGCCCGTCCGGGCGCCGGCGAGCCATCGGAGCGCCGCGGCGTCGCAAAGGACCGCAAGGACGAGCAGGACGGCGGAAAGCGAATCCTCCGGCGCCGTCTTCTCGACGCCGGCCGTAGCGGCATCGGTCCGCGTCCCGCCCGCCCGCGCGAACGGCGTGAAAGCGAAGACGGCCCACGGCATGGCGATGAGGAGCCAGGAAAGGCCCATCGCGTCGAGCTTGTAGGCGTAGTAGACGACGGTCCCGAAGACGGCCGTCAGGGCGAGCGTCCCCAGCAGGCCGAACGTCCACCGGATCGGCCGCTTTTCCTCGGGGAAGGCCATCCTTCCCACGAGCTCCGTCATGCCGGCGAAGAACAGCAGGCCGCCGATCAGGCGGAAAACCGCGAGCGCCGGCGAGGCCAGCCCCAGCGCGGCCAGTACTCCGCCGAATGACGCTAAAATGGTAGAATGAAGCGGCTTCATGACCTGATTCTACCACAGGATGATGCGCACCAAGCCGTACCCGCACGACAGGTTCCTGGCGGCCACCCTGCTCAAGCTGGTACCCAAAGAGACGACCCCCAATCAGATCACCGTCCTGCGCCTCATGATGACGCCGGCGGTCATCTGGTTCCTCTTCGAGGAACGCTATGAACTGGCGATCCCGCTTTTCCTGTTGACCGCCCTGACCGACATGCTCGACGGCTCCCTGGCGCGCACGCGCAACCAGGTCACCAAATGGGGGATCATGTGGGATCCGATCGCCGACAAGCTCCTGATCGGTTCGGTCGCGGTCCTCCTGCTGACCCGGCATTTCCCGCCGACGCTCACCGCCATCATCCTCGGACTCGAAGCGGCCTTCCTGGCCGGCGGCTGGTACCGCAGCATCCAGGGCGAGACCGTCGCCGCCAATTGGTGGGGCAAGTTCAAGATGCTCACCCAGACGCTCGGCGTCACGCTCTTCCTGCTCTTCCTGCAGACCGAACTGCCCGGCCTCGCGACCGCGTCGTACGCGGCCTTCGGCGTCGCCTGCGTCCTCGCCGTCATCAGCCTGTTCCGCCACGGGCTATGAGGCGCGCCATCCTCATCGCCGCCGCGCTCTTCCTCGCGATCGCCGTCGCGTACGGACGGCCTGTCGCGCCTCCCGCGTCCGTCGGTCCCGAAGGGGCGAGTCCCGTCTGGAATTCGCCCGACGAGACGGCCAACGTCTTCTGGGCGTCCCGCGTGGCGGCGGGGGAGCCGCTTCGCTACGTCGACTCGATCGTGGAGCTCGGCGCGGGCGCCGTACATCCGCGCTCGATGGGCGTCGCCGGCGACGCGCTGGTGCCGGGAAGCTTTCCGGGCATCATCCTGCTCTACGGCGTGCTGAAATTCCTCTTCCGCCTGCCGTTCTTCCTGTACACGCCCATCCTGACGGCGATCGCCGGGCTCTGCTTCGCCGCGCTCGTCGCGAGGCTCTTCGACCGGAAGACCGGGCTTGTCGCCGCGGTCCTCTTCTTCCTCCATCCGGCCGTCCTCTACTACGGCGCGCGCGGGATGTTCCACAACATGCTCTTCATCGACGCGCTCGTCGTCGCCGCGGCGCTCTTCGCGCTGCGTCCTCTGCGCGCCTACTTCGGCGCGCGCGAGGCGGCCGACGACGTGTTGGGAGGTTTCATCCTGGCGTGGGCGCTCGTCGTGCGGACGTCCGAAGCGGTCTGGGTCCTGCCGGCCTTCGCCGCGTTCCTGCCGTTCGCGGGCAAGGAACGCTGGAAGCGCCTGGCCTTCGCCGCGCTCGGCGGCCTCGTGCCGCTCGTCATCCTGCTCCGGATCAACGCGACGCTCTACGGTTCGCCGTTCCGCACGGCGTACGCGCCTCCGCCGCCCGCCTCGGTCGTTGAAGCGGAAATCGATGCCGCCGCGCCGGAGGAAACCGCGACGCAAGCCGCGCCCGCGGCCTTGCTGCCGTTCGGACTCCATCCGAAGCTGGCCGCCCGCAACGTCTGGAACTACGGGCTGAAACTCTTCTGGTGGCAGTCGCTCCTGGCCGCCGCGGGCTTCGTCTGGTGGGCCCTCCGTTTCCGCAAGGCGACGTCGGCGCAGAAGATGTACGCCCTCGCCGCGTTGCTGACCGCCGCTTGGCTGGCCTTGCTCTACGGCAGCTGGCTCATCCGCGACCGCTTCGATTTCACGCAAGTGACGATCGGCACGTCCTACGTGCGCTACTTCCTGCCGGCCTACGTCGCCGCCGCCCCGTTCGCGGCCTTCGCGCTCGTCCGGATCGGCGGGCGCCTGGGCAAGCCGCGCCTCGTCCCGGCCGTCCTCGTCCTTTGCGCCGTCCTCGGCATCCGCGCCGCCGTCTTCGCGGGCGACGAAAGCCTGCGCGCCGTGCGCGCCACGCTTGAAGGCAACGCCGAGAAGAAGACGGCGCTCCTCGCCCTGTTCGAACCCTCCGCCGTCGTCATGACCGAACGGTTCGACAAGCTCCTGGTGCCCGAGCGCCTGCGCGTCATTCCCGCGACCGACGCCGGGGCGTTCGAGGCCGCGGCGCTCGCCGCCGAGTACGTTCCGGTCTATTGGTACGGACTGCGTCCCGAAGGCGACGAGGCGGGCCGGCTGTACGAGCTGGCGGGCGCATACGGGCTGGTCTTCCGCGAGATCGCGAATCCCGCGCCCGGCGAGGCCGTCTACCGGCTGGACTGGTTCGCGGAGGACGCGACGTACGATCTTGAAACGGATCCTCAAGATGAATAACGCCGTCACGCAGCTGCAGTTCGTCAGGAATTTCCTGCGCCTCGCCTGGTTCGCCGGCGGCGCTGGGCTCCTCTTCCTCATCGTCGCGCGCAACCTGCCGCCGTCGGGCATCCTTGCGGCGTCCGCCCGCACCGGCGAGCCGTCCGGCTTCGTCGACGGCTTCACGCCGCTCGACCGCGCGCGTCCGACGCGCGACGGCGAGCTCTGGTATTCCGACATCGTCCACGAACCGGTCTATTTCCACGTCGCCGCGCCGCGGCTCTACGACGCCGCCCGCGTCACCCTGCGCTATCGCAACCAGGGACAGCCCTACCTCGCGCTCGGCGCCCGCACCGATCTCGACGCCTGGAGCTTCGACCTGAAACCCATCGACCTGCCGCTGCTCGACGCGTCCGGCTGGGCTTCGCGGCAGGACGGCGACCTGCGCGTCTACGAACGCAAGGCGACGACGCGCTCGGCCGAGGAGATCCTCGGCCAGGCGGCCGGCGGCGTGGCGGTCTTGGCCATCGACCCCGCGCGTTGGGGCCTGCGCCTGCCGAAAGCGGGGGAGAAGCCGTTCGAGACGTCGCTCGAGCTCGCCGGACCGCGCTCCGTCTATGTCTACGTCCAGGAGGCGCCGTTCGAGGTCTCGCTCGGTTTCCGCGGGCCGGCCGACGCCGAAGGCAAGGTCGTCCTCGAACGCGACGGCAGGATCCTCCTGCAGAGGAGGATCGCCGGCGACGGCGCGGTCGATCTCTCGTTGTCGGGCGCCGAACCGGGCCTCTATCGCATCGTCGTCGCCGCGCCGGAATCGATGACGCTGACCGGCCTGCGTTCGCGCCACGACCGCGTCGCGCTCGTCGACGCGGACGGAGAGCACCTGAAGTTCCCGGCCGGCGCGACGCGCTTCGATCCCGAGTTCCCGATCTTCACGTGGGAGACCGACCTCGCGAAGTCGCCCTACGACGCCGTCGTCGCGCGCTATACGCCTCCGTCCGTCGACGCCGACGGCTGGCGCACGGCATCCGCCACCTTCGATCTCCGCGGCGTCGCCTCGTCGCAGGGCCGCGTGCAGATGATCCTCTCCGCGCCGAAGATCCGCGACCGCGGCGCGAAGATCCGCGTGGACCGCGTGGACGTCGAATACGCGCGCCCGCCCTTCGATCCGAAACGGCTGCTCGACCTCTTCAAGCTCGACCTATGAAGACCGCCAGGACCATCGTCCATCAGATGGCCGTCGACGCCTGGGCCGCCGGCGCCGTCGTGCTCACGCTCTGCCTCGTCCTCGAAGCCGTCGAACGCGGTTTCGTCTCGCGGTTCTTCAACGTCCTGTGGCTCCTGCTGTTCGTGATGGCCGCCTCGCTCGCCGTCATGGCCACGCACCCCGGCGTCTCCGCCATGGACCCGTCGCACCGCCCGGCCAGGAACGCCGGCGCCCTGCTCGGCCTCGGCGCGGTCCTCGCGGCCGCCGCCGCCTGGATGCTCCTGCCGCGCGAGCTGTCGATCGTCTGGCGCGCCGCCGCCTCCGGCATCATCCTGCTCGCCGCCTTGTCCGTCCGCGCCGCTTTCGCTAAGAATGAATGATATGACTGACTGCATCTTCTGCAAGATCGTCCGCAAGGAGATCCCCGCGACCGTCGTCCACGAGAACGAACGCGCCATCGTCTTCATGGACATCAAGCCCGTGAACCCCGGCCACATGCTCATCGTGCCCAAGAAGCACTTCGCCGATTACGCCTCGACCTCGGAGGAGGCGCTCCGCGACATGGCCGTCGCGGCCAAGCGCATGGGCAAGGCCGCCATGGACGCCCTCGGCGCGCCTGGCTTCAATCTCGCCGTCAACAACGGCCGCCTCGCCGGGCAGCTCGTCGACCACGTCCATCTCCACGTCATCCCGCGGTTCGAAGGCGACGGCCACGGCCTCTGGCACGGGGAACCCTATAAGGAAGGAGAGATGGAATCCGTCGCGGAGAAGCTGAAAACGGCCCTTTCCTGACGTTGACCGTTATCCACAGCCGCGATAAGGTGGGCCTACCTATGAGGATCCTGGTCACCGGCGGCGCCGGTTTCATCGGCTCGGCCTTCGTCCGCTACATGCTCCGCGTCCACCCCGAACTGGAGGTGGTCAATTTCGACAAGCTCACCTACGCGGGCAACCTCGAGAACCTGAAAGGCCTGGAGACCGAACCGCGCTATCGGTTCGTGAAGGGCGACATCTGTGAGGCGGCCCAGGTCGCGCCGGCGCTCGAAGGCGTCGACGCCGTCGTGCACTTCGCCGCCGAATCGCACGTCGACCGTTCCGTGCTCGATCCGCACGCCTTCTTCCGCAACAACGTCCTCGGCACGCAGGTGCTCATCCAGGCCTGCCGCGCGGCGGGCGTGAAGCGCTTCCATCACGTCTCGACCGACGAGGTCTACGGCGATCTCGGCCTCGACGAGGACCGCGCCTTCAAGGAAGGGGACATGCTCCATCCGCGCTCGGCCTACGCCGCTTCGAAGGCCGGCTCCGACCACGTCGTGATGTCGTACGCGCATTCCTTCGGCATGGAGATCACGATCAGCCGCTGCTGCAACAACTACGGCCCGTACCAGTTCCCGGAGAAGCTCATCCCGCTGTTCGCGACGAACGCGATGGAGGACAAGCCGCTTCCGCTTTTCAAATCGAGCAAGAACACACGCGAGTGGATCCACGCCGACGACCACAGCTCCGCCGTCGACGCCATCCTGGCCAAGGGCAAGCTCGGCGAGGTCTACAACATCGGCACCGGCGTCGAGCGCTCCATCGAGGAGATCACCGACCTCATCCTGACGACGCTCGGCAAGCCGGAGTCGCTCAAGACCTACGTGCCGGACCGCCCGGGCCACGACCGCCGCTACTTCATCGACTCCTCGAAGATCGAACGCGAGCTCGGCTGGAAGCCCTCGATCCCGTTCGAGCGGGGCATCCGCGACACCATCCTCTGGTACCGCGACAACCCCGAGTGGTGGAAGCGCGTGAAGAGCGGGGAGTATCAGACGTACTACGACAAATATTATAAGGAGACGCTGAAAGAAACCGTATGACGCCCAGCAAAGTCCTCATCTTCGGCCGCGGCCAGCTCGGGAATTTCTACCGGGAGCATTTCGTGTCCAAAGGCATCGCCGTCGAATCGCCGGAAGGCGACATCCGCGACGAGGCCTTCGTCTCCGGAGCCGTCTCGTCCGTCCAGCCCGACCTCATCGTCAACGTCGCCGCCAAGACGAACATCGACTGGTGCGAGATGAACCGCGCGGACGCCTTCGCCATCAACACGCTGGGCGCCGACGTCATCGCCAAGGCCGCCGAAGAGCGCGGGATCTACCTGGTCCACGTCTCTTCCGGCTGCGTGCAGGAGAGCCTGACGGCCGACGTCGTCCATACGGAAGCGGACGCGCCGCACCCGCTCTGCTTCTATTCCTGGACCAAGGTCTGGGCCGAGAACCTGCTTTCCGAACGCGCCGCGCGCGGGACCTTGAAGGTCCTGATGCTCCGCCCCCGCCAGCTGCTGTCCTCGATGGTCAGCCCGCGTAACGCCCTCGTGAAGATGATGACCTATTCGAAGTTCATCGACACGCCGAACTCCTGCACCATCGTCGAGGACCTGATGGACGTCACGGAGAAGCTCGTCGCCAAGGACGCGACCGGCCTCTACAACGTCGTGAACCCGGGCGTGACCACGCCGCTCCGCATCGCCGGGCTGCTGAAGACGCACCTGAAGCCGGACATGAACTTCGCCGCCATCACGAAGGAGGAACTCAACCGCATGACGCTGGCCAAGCGCATCGATTGCGTCCTCTCGACCGCCAAGCTGGAGAAGGAAGGCATCGCGCTCGAACCCATCGAGAAGCGCCTGGTTGACATCCTGGCCGATCTGAAGCACAATCTCGAGTCCGCCGGAGCCGACGCGACCCTCCGCAAGACGGAGGAAGAGACGCGCGAGAAACTGGCTTTGGTCGGATAAGGACTTTTCGCGAGGAGGAAGACATTGACGCAATCAGGCAAGCCCCGCATCCGGGCGATCCTTTCCGATTGGGGGAAGGTCGTCGTCGACTTCGACAACGCGCGCGTGGGGAAGGCGCTCGAGCCGCGCACCGCCCGCTTCAGCGCCTCGCAGATCCGCGAGATCATGTTCGTCGAGCAGAGGGAGCTCTTCGACGCCTACATGCGCGGCCAGCTCACCACGGGCGGTTTCCGCAAGGCGATGCGGCGCGTCCTTCAGCTGGTCTGCCCCGACGACGTCTTCGACCTCGCCTTCGCCGACGTCTTCACGCCGAACGAGCCGATCATCGCGCTCTGGAAGCGCTTCCGCGCCATGGGCGTGAAGATGGTCGCCGCCTCGAACGTCGAGGAGCTCCGCCACGCGAAGCTCGTCTCCATGGGCGTCCACGACCTGTTCGACAAGCACTGCTTGTCCTATCAGGTCGGCGTCGGCAAGCCGGACCCCGCCTTCTTCCACAAGGCGATGGACATGGTCTATCTCGATCCCGAAGAGACGCTCTTCGTCGATGACCACGCGGAGTTCGTGGAGGTCGCCCGGAGCCAGCTCATCACCGGCTTCACGTACGACCTCAACGATCACGCCGCGTTCGAGCGGTTCCTCGAAGGGTACGAGATCTCCCCGTACCAGCTCGGATGAACGACGGCCGGACCCTTGACGGGGCCGGTCTTTTCTGTTACGGTCCGCGGTCCCTCCATGGGGGAGGGCAGACGCCGGGAGGCGAAAAATCATGTTTCTTTCCGTCAGCACCGTCCTGTTCTGGGCCCTGTTCCCGATCGGCATCCTGATCGTCGCCGCGAGGCTGATCGCGATCTTCCGCGAGAACGGCCGCGTGGAAGCCGCCCGATGGCACTTCGACGAAGGCCGCGACGAGGGCAAGGGCTACGAGATCTACCGGCTCTCCCTCCGTTCCGGCCGGCTGGCCGCCCTGGCCGCCGTCCTGGCGGTCTGCGCCGTCGCCGCCGGCATCGCCGGGGCGTTCGGGGATCCGCCGCTCAAGATCGCCGCGTCCGCCGTTTCGGCCGCGCTGATCCTGGCCGCCGGGCGCCTCCGCGCGCGCCACGCCGCCCTCACGGCCGGCGTCGAAGGCCTGGCCGGCGAACCGCTCGAGCGCGCCCATCGCCGCGTCTACGGCGGGGAGATGACGCTCGCGTGATCGTGCTCGTCCCGCTCGCCGTCGTCGCCTTCGTCGGCGGCGGCATCTACCTGATCGGCGAGCTGCTCCTGCCGCTCGACGTCCCCGCCAAGACCAAGTCCGCTCCTCCTTCCGCGCCAGCCGCGGACGATCCCCTGAAGCCGCCGGCGTAGGGGGATTTTTCATTTTATGCTATCCTTTGGGCATATGACGGACCAACGGTTCCAGACCTACTTCTTCCTGACGGTCTTCACGCTGTCGATGGTGATGTCGTTCCTGGTCTTCCGGCCGTACCTCGGCCTGATGGTCTTCGCCGGCGTCCTGGCGGTCCTGATGCTCCCGGTCTACCGCAAGCTGAAAGGGTACTACCGCGGCAACGCCACGCTGGCGGCCCTTTCGGCCGTCTTCCTCACCCTGGTCCTGATCCTCCTGCCGATGGCCTTCATCGCCGGGACGCTCGTGACCGAAGCGGTGCAGCTGTTCAACTCCGTCCGCGGCCAGGTCGACTTCGGGAACGTCGCCGACAGCCTTTCCAGGATCCTCGGTCCGGACCAGGCGCGCCTCGTCGCCGACGAGGCCACGCGCCGCGTCCGCGACGTCGCCACCTACGCCCAGCCCTTCGTCAGCGGCCTCACGTCGAACATCGTCGCGGTCTTCTCGAACACGTTCTCGTTCGTGCTGGGCTTCTTCATCATGCTGATGGGCATGTATTACCTGCTGAAGGACGGCACGGTCTTCAAGCAGCATCTGCTCGATCTCTCGCCGCTCACCGACGAGGACGACACCACGATCTTCGACCGCATCATCGACGCCATCAAGGCCGTGGCGTACGGCCAGTTCGTCGTCTCCATCATCAAGGGCGTCATCGGCGGCGTCGCCTTCCTCGTGCTCGGCCTGCCGGCGCCGGTCTTCTGGGGGACGATGATCGCGCTGACCAACTTCATCCCGGCCATCGGCACCGCGCTCGTGACCGTCCCGTTCATCATCTACCTGTTCGCCACCGGCCAGCTCGTGAAGGGCATCATCCTGACGGGCATCAGCGTCCTGGTCATCGGGCTCATCGACAACTTCCTGACGCCCCAGGTGATGAGGTCGCGCATCAAGATCCATCCGATGATGATCCTGCTCTCGATGCTCGGCGGCATCGGCTTCTTCGGCGCCATGGGCATCTTCTTCGGACCCATCACCCTTTCCGTGACGATGGCCATGATCGACATCTACAAGAAGGAATTCCGCACGTCCATCGGCAAGATGAACGACGACACGATGACGCCGGCGCGGCCGCGTTGACAGGAGGCGCATTCGGTGCTGAACTTCCGTCCAGCACCTTTTGTATTCCTCGATCGACGCAAAGGAGACAGGATGACCGCATCGCATCGCCCGCTTCGCCAGCGCCCCTTCATCGAGTCCGACATCGGCGGCAAGCTTCACGGCTGGCGCCAGGACGGCCTCTTCGACCGGGAGGGCAGCCGCATCCACGGCTTCGTGAACCCCATGGGGTACGGCCTGGTGCACGTCGTGAACCAGAAGGCCGTCGACGGCCGATGGGTCGACCAGTACGACCAGTTCGCGCTGTTCGAGAATCCCGGCGCCATCGTCGTCTGCACCGACTCCGCCGGCCGCGTGGGGCTCGTCCCGAACTTCCGGCTCGTCGGCGACCGCGCGCCCGAGATCCTCGAGCGCCTCAAGGCCCCCGGCGGCGACACGTACGATTACGCCGCCTACGTCCGGACCCTGCGCGAGAAGAACCTCTTCCAGGACGCGCTCGCCGGACTCGGCGAGCATGTCTGGGAGCTGCCGCGCGGCCTCGCGCCCGCGGGCAAGGCCAAGGACATCGAGGCCTTCGTCCGCAAGGTCGCGGCCATCGAGGCCAAGGAGGAAGCCGGGTTCGACGTCGCGGACGTGCGCCTGCGCGGGAAGGTCAACGCCAACACCACCTTCTTCCCGCACGCCCAGTTCGTCGTCTCCGCGACGATCGTCGGCGTCGGGGACAGCAAGCCCGAGGAGCTCGAGTCCATCGGCAAGGTGAAGATGTTCACCCCTGCCCAGCTCCGCGCGATGGCCGACGAGGACGAGCTCTTCGACGGGCTGACGCTCGCGTGCCTCGCCAAGGTCGGCTACCGCTTCTAGCGCGCCGGCCCGCTCCGACCCCTTTACCGAAAGGGGTCTTTTTGTTAGGGTTTGAGGGATATGCGAGCCCTGATCACGGCCGGCGGACGCGCCACGCGCCTTCGGCCCATCACGTACACCATCAACAAGCATCTCATCCCGTTGGCCAACAAGCCGATGATCTTTTACGCCATCGAGAAGATCGCGGCGGCCGGCATCAAGGAGATCGGCATCAGCGTGAACCCCGGCGAGGAGGAGCTCCAGAAAGCCGTCGGCGACGGCTCGAAATGGGGCGTGAAGATCTCCTACATCGAGCAGCGCGGCGGGCCGAAGGGCGTGGCGCACGTCGTCGAGAACGCAAAGGAGTTCCTCGGCGAGGAGCCGTTCCTGTTCTACCTCGGCGACAACATCATCCTCGGGAAGCTCGACCGCTTCGTCGAGAAGTTCGAGCGCGAGAAGCTCAACTGCCTCTTGGCGCTCTCCAAGGTGAAGGACCCCCAGCGCTTCGGCGTGCCGGAACTCAGGGACGGCCGCATCGCGCGCGTCGACGAGAAGCCCGCGGAACCGAAGAGCGACTACGCCGTGACCGGCATCTACGTCTACGACAAGAGCTTCTTCGAGGCCTTCGCGCACATCAAGCCGTCGGCGCGCGGCGAATACGAGATCTCCGACGTCCACACCTGGCTCATCGAGAACGGCAAGGCCGTCGGCTACGAGGAGATCACCGGCTGGTGGAAGGACACCGGCAAGCCGGAGGACCTGCTCGAGGGCAACCAGCTCCTGCTGAACGAGATGGCCGACACCTCCCGCGAGGGCGCGCAGATCGACGCGACCGCCGTCCTGCAGGGCAAGGTCTCCGTCGGCAAGGGCACCGTCATCGGCGCGCGCGCGCTCATCCGCGGCCCGGTCGCCATCGGCGAGAACTGCCGCATCGAGAACTCGTACATCGGCCCCTACACCTCGATCGGCAACGGCGTCGAGATCTACAACACCGAGATCGAGCATTCCGTGGTCTTCGACGACGTCGACCTCAACTGCTCGACGCGCATCGTCGACAGCCTCATCGGCACGAACGCCACGGTCGCCTCGGCGCATTCCACCCTGCCGCGAGGCCACAAGCTGGTGGTCGGCGACAACGCCGTCGTGGAAATCTAAAACCGGCCGCGAGGCCGGTTTTCGCTTATCGCAGGCGCTGCCGCCAGAGGCCGTGGCGTCCGCCGACCGTGCCGAAGGCGTACAGGTAGTCGCCGTTGCGGCTCGAGACGAAGGTCCGCAGCTCGTCGAACGCCCCGAGCGGCACGGTCACGCGGCCGTCGCGGTCGGCGGTCTCGATCGCGAACAGGCTGTCGCCTGACGCATACACGGCGTTCCATTCGGGCCGGTGCCAGGCGGCGTGGCGGATCGGCCCGGTCAGCCGGGTGATGAGCGCGTCGATGCCGCTCGACGCGTCGTACAGGCGCACCTCGAGGTCGTTCCAATAGAGGAGGCGCTCGCCGTCGGCGGACCACGCTCCGCCGCTCCCGCGGCCCTCGAACGCTTCCTGCCGTCCGCTCGACGGATCGATGACGAAGAGCCGTTCGCCGGCCGTCGAGACGTAGGCGATCTTGCCGTCCCGCCCCGGGAGCGGCGCGAAGTTCGCGGACGGAAGCTCGGCGACGGTCTCGTACGCGTCTTCCCGCAGGCGGTGCTTCACGAGCGTCGCGGGAGATCCGGGCGCGATGCCGTAGACGGTGCCGTCGGCGACGACCGCCGCGTCCGGCGCGGGTCCGACGGGGGAGGCGAGGCCGAGCGCCGGGTCGATCTCGTACAGGAGGCCGTCGGCCGCGGCGTACAGGCGGTCCGCGTCCTGGGCCCACAGCGCCGACGTGAAGGCGAGGCCCGTCTCCTCCGCGAGATCGATCACGTCCGCCGGATCCGCAGCGTCCCACAGGAGATGCGCCGGTCCGCGCGCGCCGCTCGCGGGGCTTCCGGCCGGCGCGGGGTCGCGGCGGATCAGCAGGCGGCGTCCGTCGCGGGACCAGGACAGGCGGAGCCGCGCGGCGTCGATGCTGCCGCGGTACGGACGCGTCACGGCGCCGTCGCGCAGGTCGAAGATGACGAGTTCCGAACCCGAGCGCGTGCCGACCACGGCCGCGGCGTACCGGGCGTCGTACGAGTACGTCTCGCCGCTGGTCGTGCCCGTCTCGACGAACAGCACGGGCGCCGTCTCGCGGAACAGGCTGATCTCGTTCAGGAAGGTCGTCACGCGGCTCTGGACCGCGACGCTCTTTTCCCAGGCGTGGTAGCCCGGCTTCTCGACGCGGACCGCGTACGGACCGGGCGACAGCTTCTGCAGGCGCGCGGGCGTCTCGGATTTCTGGGGCTTGCCGTTGAGGACGACCGAGGCGCCTTCCGGACGGCTTTCGACGAGCATCACGCCCGTCCGCTCGAAGCGCTGACGGAGGAAATTATAACGATACCCGGCCGTCGAAAGGATGATGGCCGGGGCGACGATGAAGAACGCCGCGATGAACGTGCGACGGATGAGGCGTCTTGCGCGCGGGTTCATAAAGGAGTACGCTGGCTTCAAGCGAATCGTACTATGAGCCGGCTCCGAATTCAAGGCGGAAAGAAACTCCGCGGACGGCTCCGGGTCGCGGGAATGAAGAACGCGGCGACGCCGATTTTGGCGGCCACGCTTCTCACCGACGAGCCCAGCCTCCTCAAGAACGTGCCTCGCATCCGCGACGTCGAGCGCATGCTCGACATCTTGAGGAGCCTCGGCGTGCGCGCCGACTGGGTAGGGGACCACGACCTGAAGATCGAGCCGAAAGGCGCCGATCCCGCGAAACTCGACCGGAAGGCGATGCGCAGCATGCGTTCGTCGGTTTTGTTTTTGGGCCCTATGCTGGCCCGTTTCCGCGAAGTCGAATTGCCGGAACCCGGCGGCTGCATCATCGGGAACCGTCCGCTCGACACGCATCTCGTCGCGCTCACCTCGCTCGGCGCCGCCTGCGAACGCGGCAAGGAAGGCTACCGGCTGAGCGCGGAGAAGCTCTTCGGCCGCGAGGTCGTCCTGCCGGAATTCTCCGTGACCGCGACCGAGAACCTGATGATGGCCGCCGCGCTCGCGGAAGGCCGCACCGTCATCAAGCTCGCCGCCGCCGAACCGCACGTGCAGGATCTCGGCGATTTCCTGAACGCGATGGGCGCGCGCGTGCAGGGCCACGGCACGCACGTCGTCACGATCGACGGCGTCGCCTCGCTGCGCGGCGCGGAGCACGAGATCATCCCGGACCAGATCGAAGCGGGCACCTTCATGGTGGCGGCGGCGCTCACGCGCGGCGACCTGACGATCGAGCGCGTCCGCCCGGACCATCTCGACGTCGTCATCCAGCGCCTCGGCGCCATCGGCGCGAACGTCGAAGTCGCGTCCGATTCCGTCCGCGTCACCGCGCAAGGCGCCCTCAAGGCCTTCAAGTTCCAGTCGATGCCGTATCCGGGACTCCCGACGGACCTCATGGCCCCGTTCGGCGTGCTCGCGACCCAGTGCGCCGGCACCAGCATGATCCACGAGCCGATGTACGAGGGGCGCTTCGGTTTCGTCAACGAACTCGTTAAGATGGGAGCGAACGCCGTCGTCTGCGACCCCCACCGCGTCCTCATCAGCGGCCCCACCCCCCTCTACGGGCAGGACATCAAGAGCCTCGACCTCAGGGCGGGCGCCACCCTGCTCCTGGCCGGCATCCTGGCCGACGGGGAGACCGTGCTCCACGAGGCCGAGATCATCGACCGCGGCTACGAGCGCATCGAGGAGCGTTTCGCCGAGGTCGGCGCCGTCATCACCCGCGAAAACGAAGCCTGAACCCATGAATCCTTTCGACCGCGAACAATCCCGGCCCGCCGTGCCTGAGCACGGCCGCGCCAGAAAAGCCGTCGGGCTGTACCTGACGGTCGTCTTCGTCATCGCCTCGTTCCTCTGGGGCTACCGCATGGGCGCCGACGGGGCCTCCGCGGGCCCGTCCGGCTCGGCGTCCGGCACCGTCGAGTTCGTGAACGCCGACATGGACCGTTCGGGCGGCGTCATCGATTTCGAGATGTACTGGGACCTTTGGAACCTCATCAAGGACCGCTACGCCAAACAGCCCGTCGACGAGCGCAAGATGTTCTACGGCGCCCTGCAGGGGATGGTCGCGTCGCTCGGCGACCCGCACTCCGTCTTCCTCGAGCCCGTCGCCAGCGAGGAATTCGCGCAGGAGCTTTCGGGCAAGTTCGAAGGCATCGGCGCCGAGATCGGCAACAAGAAGGGGAACCTGGTCATCATCGCGCCCCTGCCCGGCTCGCCCGCCGAGAAGGCCGGGCTTCTGGCCGGCGACCGCATCCTCGGCATCGACGACATCGACACGACCGGCATGACGCTCGACGACGCGGTGAGCCGCATCCGCGGCGACAAGGGCACGAAGGTCAAGCTGCACGTCCTGCGCGGCGACGAGGCCGAACCGCGCGTCTTCGAGATCGTGCGCGACACCATCGCCGTCGAGAGCGCCAAGATCTCCTACGCCGCGTCCCCCGACGGGAAGAAGCTCGCCGTCATCAAGATCTCGCACTTCAACGGCGACACCTTCGACCGCTTCCTCGACGGCGTCACGCAGATCGTCGGCCGCGACGTCGACGGCATCGTCCTCGACCTCCGCAACAACCCGGGCGGCTATCTCGACGCGTCCGTGCAGGTGCTCGGCGAATGGGTGCCGGGCGAGATCGCCGTCTCCGAACGCTTCTCCGACGGCACGAAGGACGACCATCGCGCCGCCGGCCGCGGGCGCCTCGCGGGCATCCCGACCGTCGTCCTGGTCAACGGCGGCTCGGCTTCGGCGTCGGAGATCGTCGCCGGCGCGCTCCAGGACCACGGCAAGGCGATCCTCATCGGCACGCAGACCTTCGGCAAGGGTTCGGTCCAGGACCTCATCGACCTCGACGACGGCTCGTCGGTCAAGCTGACGATCGCCGAGTGGCTCACGCCCAAGGGCGCCAACATCAACACGGCCGGCATCGCGCCGGACTACGTCGTCGACCGCACCGAGGAGGATTACGAGAACGACCGCGACCCTCAGACCGCCGCCGCCTACGCCTGGTTCGACGGCGTCGTGCCGCCTCCGCCGCCCGCGCCGGAGGCCGAACCGCAAGAGTGATATGCAGGCCCATCCCCAGCAGCAGCGCCGCAATCCGCGCGGCGACCGACGGAAAGGCAAGCCGCCCCGCGTGCAGGTCGAGATTTCGGCCGGCGGCATCGTCTACAAGCGCACGCGCAAGGGCATCAAGATGTCGCTGATGCTCGACCCGTTCGGCAAGTGGACCTTCGCCAAAGGGCACGTCGAGCCGGGCGAGACCATCGAGCAGGCCGCCCTGCGCGAGACCGCCGAGGAGATGTCGCTCCGCGGCCTGAAGCTGAAGCAGCCGCTCGGCACGATCGATTTCTGGTTCCGCGAGAAATACCGCGTCGGCTCGAAGGGCATGCTCATCCACAAGTTCGTCCATTATTTCCTGATGGAATCCCCGGCGGGCGAGTGGGGATCGCCGCAGAAGAACGAGAAGATCCGCAAGATCATCTGGGTCGACCCGCGCGAAGCCATGCGCATCTCGAGCTACGAGGACGTGCGGCCGGTCCTGGAGAAGGCGCTCATCACCCTGGGCGTGCGCCGCCCTCCGGCCGTCGCGAAACCGCCGTCCCAGCCCCAATCCCACCATCCGAAACCTCGTCCTTAATCCAAACCAGCGATGTCCAAGTTCATCTTCGTGGTCGGAGGCGTCATGAGCGGCGTCGGCAAAGGCACCGCCACGGCCTCGATCGGCCGCATCCTCCAGTCGAAAGGCTTCCGCGTGACGGCCGTGAAGGTCGACCCCTACATCAACGTCGACGCCGGCACGATGAACCCGGTGGAGCACGGAGAGGTCTTCGTGACCGAGGACGGCGACGAGACGGACCAGGACATCGGCAACTACGAGCGCTTCCTCGACACCGACATCACCTCGGTCAATTACATGACGACGGGGCGCATCTACCGCGAGGTCATCGAGCGCGAGCGCAACCTGGAGTACGGCGGCCGGACCGTCGAGGTCGTGCCGCACGTGCCGGAGGAGATCATCCGGCGCGTCCGCCGCGCGGCCAAGGAGTCGCATGCCGACATCTGCATGGTCGAGATCGGCGGCACCGTCGGCGAATACCAGAACGTCCTGTTCCTCGAGGCGGCCCGCATGATGCACCTCAAGAACCCCAAGGACGTGCTCTTCGTGCTCGTCTCCTACCTGCCGATCCCGTTCAACCTCGGCGAGATGAAGACCAAGCCGACGCAATACGCCGTCCGCACCCTGAACTCCGCCGGCATCCAGCCGGACTTCATCATCGCGCGCGCCGCCAAGCCGCTCGACGAGCCGCGCAAGCGCAAGCTCTCGCAGTTCTGCAACATCGACGAGCGCGACGTCATCTCCGCCCCCGACGCCGAGTCCATCTACGACGTCCCGCTGAACTTCGAGCGCGACCAGGTCGGCAAGCGCATCCTTTCGAAATTCGGACTCCGCCAGCGCCGGCGCGTCGACCTCAAGGACTGGGCGAAGCTGGTCAAGACGATCCACGCGGAGAAGAAGGCGGTGAAGATCGCGGTCGTCGGCAAGTATTTCGCGAGCGGCGACTTCTCGCTGACCGACGCCTACATCTCCGTCATCGAAGCCCTCAAGGCCGCCGCCTGGCATAACGGCGTCGACGCGCAGCTCGACTGGCTCGACTCGACGGAATTCGAGACGCATCCGGAGAAGCTCAAGGAGCTTTCCGGCTACGACGGCATCCTCGTGCCCGGCGGCTTCGGCAGCCGCGGCATCGAGGGCAAGATCGCGGTCATCCGCTACGCGCGCGAGAAGAAGATCCCGTACTTCGGCCTGTGCTACGGCATGCAGCTCGCGACCATCGAATTCGCGCGCCACGTGGCCGGCCTCAAGGACGCGCACACGACCGAAGTGAACCCCGAATCCTCGAACCCGGTCATCCACATCATGCCGGAGCAGGAAGCCATCGTGATGAAGAAGAAGTACGGCGGCACCATGCGCCTCGGCTCCTACCTGTGCGCGCTCGCGCCCAAGACGCATTCCCGCAAGGCCTACGGCAAGCGTGAGGTCTCCGAACGCCACCGCCACCGCTACGAGTTCAACAACGCCTATCGCGAACAGCTGGAGAAGGCGGGCCTGACGATCGCCGGCACCTCGCCCGACGGCACGCTGGTCGAGATCGTCGAGATCAAGAATCACCCGTTCTTCGTCGGCGTGCAGTTCCATCCCGAATTCAAGAGCCGTCCGCTCCGCCCGCACCCGCTCTTCAACGCCTTCATCAAGGCGGCCATCGCGTGAACGAAAAAGCGGCCGCTAGGCGGTCGCTTTGAGAGGAAGGATCAAGGCGCGGATGTCGATCGAGAGCTGACGCGCTTCGGCCCTGCCATCGTCGGTCAATGCGTAGATTTTCGGTATCCGGCGGCCCTTCGGAAAGGGCGGTTTGCCCCCGGTAAGGAAACCCTTCGCCTCCAGCCGTTCCAGGGCCGGATACCACGAGCCGTAGTTCAGCTTGTAGCAGCGCGACCGCATGCGGGCGCGGGCTCGCCGGAGAAGCTCCGGTCCTGATCCCATGCCGCGGACGAGTTCGAAGAGGATGATCGCTTCGATGTCGATCGGGAAACCCCGCGCCGGCACGTCAGTTCCCGATGCCGCGGGGCGCGGCCGTTCCGCGCGCGCGGGGCCGCATCCCGAAGTCCGAACGGACCTCGCCGAAGCGGCGGGAGAGCTTCTTGCCCTCGTGCTGCTCCCAGAAGGCCTCCTCGAGGGCGCTGGAAGGCGGACGCGGTTCCTCGAGGACGTACTCCTCGTAGGGGGGAGCCTCTTCGGCGGCGGCCTGGGGCGGCGCGATCTCATCGATCTGCCAGCCGTCATCGATCTCTTGCGACGTCAAAGGGCGCGTCTCGTTCATCGTGTCCTCCTTGGTTGGTTTGGTGGGGGACGGCGGAGAGTATCACGGAACGGGCTCCGCGTCAATACGAAAAACCGCCCCTTCGAAACGGGCGGTTTTGCGTTTACTTGGCTTCGTCAACGTGGACGTAGGTCCGGGCCTTGAGGCTGCCGTCGAAACGGCGGGCCTTGCGGGTCTGGAAGCTGACGATGCCGCGCTGGGTGGCGAAAATCGTGTCGTCGCCGGCGCGCATGGTGTTGCGGCCCGGGTGGACCTTCGTGCCGCGCTGGCGGACGATGATCGCCCCGATCTTGGCGAGGGCTCCGGCGTAGAGCTTGACGCCCAGGCGCTTGGAGACGGAATCGCGGCCAAGTTGTGTAGAGCCTCCTGCTTTTTTTGTAGCCATACGGGGGTCGGATTTAGGACGGCGCGGAAGCCGCGCGCGTGATGGAGGCAGTATAGGGGACCGCCTCGGGGCTGTCAACCCCTGTCCACGACGCCTGAATCCCCATGGCCTTGAGGCGTTTTAAGGCCAATCTTCGGTAGATCTTGTGCGGATAGCTGCCCTGTTCCGCCTGGACGGTCAGATAGTCCCCGAGGCCCTCGACCCGGTCCAGGTGCAGCAGGAACTGGCAGTCCCGCCAGGTCTCGCGGATGAAGCGGACCCGGTCGGCGGCTTCGAAGCCCAGGAGCTCCAGGAGGCGCCGGGAGGCCTGGCCGTCCAGCACGATGGTCTCAGGGGCGTCCGGAAGCTCAAGGTCGGGTTTGGTGCAGCTGAGCCGCGTCACGGTGTCCTGGCGGCGCAGGCGGGCCAGGGCGCCGTCGGCGCGGCGATAGAGGGTGTCGTCGATCTGCGAACGTCGGGGCGCGGGACAGCGTGCCGCCAGCGCTTCACGGGCGGAGGCGTATTCGACGGGTATGGTCATCTCGCGCGTCATACTACCCCTTCCGTATCAAGATCCGATTGACGGCGTGCGCGTCCGTGCCGTCGTAGGCGAGGATGCTCGCGCCCGGCAGGCGCGCGCGAAGGAGCGCTTCCATCTCCGGCCGCCGCCAGCCCGAACGGAAGACCGGCGCGGGGCACGGCCAGGCGGACGGGTCGGTCAGGAAGTCGAAGAGGACGTATCCTTGCGGACGGAGGATCCGCCAGAGATGTCCGAGCGCGGCCGGGACGAGCTCCGGATCGATCTGCGAGAGCAGGGCGCCGCGCGAGACCACGACGTCGAACTCCGCGTCGAGAAAGGGGAGCGAAGCCGCGTCGCCCCTGACGAAGATGCCCTTCGGATATTTGTTGCGCGCCAGCCGCAGCATGGAAGGGGAGCGGTCCATGAAGGTGACGGACGCGACGCGCTTCCAGAGCGGCCACGAGGCTTCGCCGGTCCCGCAGGCGAGGTCGAGGAGGCGGTAGGACTTCGTGCGGTTGCCGATCTTGAGCGCCCGCTTCAGGAACCAATGGAAGCGCCGCGACGATTCCTGGTGGTTCACGAAAGCGCCGGCGTCGGTGAGCAGCGCGTCCCATGAAGGGGCCGCCTCTTCCCAGAACGATTGCGATGGGTCCATGAGGATGTGGATAACGATTCGTGGAACCTCCCTAACACGAGAGCGACAAAAGTGTCAAGACCTTGACACTTTTGAGTGACGATGGTATGATGTGACCACGATATGGAATCCGTCCAAAAGCAGCTGGAAGAGCTGGGATTGAGTCCGAATGAGGTCAGGGTCTACCTGGCCTCGCTTGAGTTGGGCGCGGCGACCGTCCTGCAGCTCGCCGCCAAGTCTGCCGTCGTCCGCCCCACCGCCCACGTCGCCGTCGGTGGCCTCGTGAAGCGTGGTCTGATGAGCTCGCACACGCGCGGGAAGAAGCAGTACTACCAGGCGGAGAGGCCTGGGCGGCTGTTGAGGATCATCGAAGAGGAGAAGAAAAAGATTTTTGCGCGAGAGTCTAAACTTTTGTCCGTACTACCGGGTCTGGAATCTCTGATCATGCTTTCGAAAGAAAGGCCTGAAGTTAAATATTATGAGGGGTTTGAGGGCTTGGAGGCACTGCGAGAGATTTTACTTCATTCAAAAGCCAAGGAATTCGTTTCGATTTGCAATCAAAAGGCCTTGAAGCAAGTCGTCTCGGAACCCTCCGTTGTCGTTCATAGCTATAAAATCATCAAATCCGGAATCTCTGGAAAACAAATCATTTTGTATTCAAAGAATGACCGGGTGAGTTTCACGCAGAAAAGCAGCAATATTAAACACAAACTGAAACTAGTTAAGGACAATTCAAATCTTGCTGAGATTACAATCTTTGAGAACAATGTCGCGCTACTGGCCTATCTAGATAAGCCAATTGGTTTTTTGCTGAAAAGCAAGGATATCGCGGGTGTGGCACGTCAG
>Ga0209966_1000128_pt1 | contig 32733 bp, 38 predicted proteins | sample RhisoiCoNPM_FD_187575 | JGI IMG/M metagenome (GOLD analysis project Ga0209966, IMG submission 187575) | Arabidopsis thaliana rhizosphere microbial communities from the Joint Genome Institute, USA, that affect carbon cycling - Rhizosphere... | ecosystem: Host-associated > Plants > Roots >... | reverse complement strand
TCGCGGCGGACGGGCGCGGCAAGGATCTTTCCGGCGTCCTCGCGCGCTTGCGTGATGGCGCTCAGCGGCGGCAGGCCCATGAGCTTCGACTCGTCCGGAGCGATGTTCAGCCGTCCAAGCAGCGCGGCACAGGCTTCGCGCGTGAACGCGCCCGCTTCAAGACACTCCCGGCTCTGGTATTTGGCCTTCAGCCATTCAGCGCAGCGCTCCGGCGCGATGCCGGCCTGGCGGCATTCGAGCGCGAGGGTCTCGGGGACCGGCGCGGCTGCCGGTACGGGCGCGGCCTGGCTGTCCTCGACCGCGCCGGTCGGGGCGGGTTCGGCCGGCGGTGCGGGCGGCGGGACGGTCCCGGTGGGCGGCGGGGGCGGCGGCGGAAGAGGCGACGATGTCGCCGTGGTTCCGGTCGTGGTCGTCGGAGCCGGCGCGGGGGCCGTCGGCGGAGGCGGGAGCGCCGTCGCCGGCCGCTTGATGGCGAAGCGGCGATCGGACGAGAAGATCTCGACGCCGGCGACCTGCGCTCGGACGCGGAAGCGGTATTCGCCGTCCGGCCCTTCGAACAGCGCGTTCCAGAAGTCGCCCGTCGCGGATTTGGAAGCGATGACGACGGTCTCGGCGCCGGACGGCGCGATGACGACGGCCACGACCCGGTCCGGCAGGCCGTTCCGGACGCGCGCGGTGATCGGCACCGCGCCGCCGAAGGGCGGGGCGTCGGCGGCCGGCGAGAACAGCTCGATGAACGGCGCGGCGGCGGGCTCTTCCGCGGGCGGCAACGGCGCCGGTTCAGGAGGAGGCGCCGTCGTCGTCGGTGGCGGCTCGACGTTCGTCGCGGCCGCGAGGATGCCGAACGACCGGGAATCGGCCGCCGTGATGATGGAGCCGTCGGACAAGGAAGCGCGCGCGCCGACGCGGTATTGGCCCGCCTCGCCGAAGAACATCGCCGACCATCCGCCCGTCGCACCGGGCTGGCCCGTCACCTGGCGGGTCACGCCGGCCGGGTCGAGCACTTCGAAAATGACGGACGTCGCGCTGGCGTTCGCGACGCGCGCCGCGAAGGTGACGGGGCTCGCCAGCGTCGCGCCGGCGTCCGGAAGCAGCAGGGAAATCGCGGCGGGAGGAGGCGGAGGAGGCTGGGTCGGATCGGGCGCGGCCGGCGGCGTCTCCGCGACCGGCACCGCGACCGTCAGCGGATCCGATTCACGCAGGGTCGCGCCTTCGCGCGCGACGAGCGTCACTTGGTAGAGCGATCCGCCCGGGACCGCGTAGATGCCGTGCCACGTGCCGTTCTCGAGCGCGGCGTCGCGTTCTCCGAGGAAGGCCAGCCCCGAAAGCGAGCGGATGCGGAAGAAGGCGGCGTCGGCGGTGAAGCCGTCGTGCCGGCCGCTCGCCTCGATTTTCGGTTCGAGTCCGGGGAAGGCGACGAGCTGCTGGAGGACGACGGTCTTGGGCGTCGTCTGGCCGGTGGAGCCTGTGGGCGGCGGAGCGGACGTTCCGCCGGAATTCGGATCGAAGATGCTGAAGACGACGGGTTGCGAGGATTCGACCGCCGTCCCCGTCGTCGGCGAGAAGCCGCGCGACTTGACCTCATACGCCTGTCCCGGCTCTCCGACGAAGTCGGGGGAGTTCCAGACCGAGGGGTCCGTCGAGCTGCGCTGTCCCGGCAGCGGCAGGGTGGATCCGTCCGGCATCTTCACGAGGAAGTCGAGGTTCCCCAGCTGGACGTTCAGCGTCGTGGCCCTGAAGCGCACCGGATTCGAGACCGGATTGGCGCCGAGATCGTCGATGCGGATGTCAGGCGCGTTGACTTGTGCGTCGACGACGCGGAGCGCCTGCGGACCGACCGCCAGGACGGCGAAAATCAGGGCCGCCGCGAGGGCGACGAACCTGCGCTCGCTCGTCCGATCGAGGCGCGCGATCTGATGGTGGACCCAGAGCCGGAGCTCGCTCATACACAGGCGCGATTGCCCGCTGATTTTACCACGAAACCCGCGCGAAAGCACCAAAAAGAAAACGGCCGCCTAGCGGCCGTTTCCGCACGCGCAGCCGCCGCCCATGCAGCAGCCGGTCGCGTTCTCGGGTTTCGAGCAGTCGCAGCCCTCGCAGCCCTTGTCGGGGCACGCTTCGCAGCAGCCTTTCTCGCCCTCCTCCTTCTTCCCGTCCTTCGCGTCGCCGTGGTCTTTGCAGCAGGCATCCATAGGGTTTCTTTCGCTTCATCCTATACGCGCGGGCCGGTTCTGTAAAGCCTGCCGCCATGGTAGAATGCCCCCATGCTCACCGAAGCGCAGAAACCGCCGTCCGCGAGCGGGCTCGACACCTTCATCAAGGTGCTGACCGTGATGAAGCTGCTCCTCCAGCTCGCCTTCTACGGCATCCTGCTGGGCGGCACGCTCTGGTTCCTGCTGAACAATCCGCTCCCGAAGCTGATGGAGGACATCCAGGCGCAGGCCATCGAGTCGTTCATGGCCCAGCCCGGGAACTGATATGCGCGTCGGGGCCTTCCTGCTGGCGCTGGCGTGGTTCGCCGGATCCGCCTACGCCGGGTATCGGCTGACGGCGCGCAGCTTCGCCTGGCTCGACGAACCCGGCGCCCTTCCGCCGGCGTTCGTCACGAAAGAGGAGACGGTCATCATCGACATCGGAGCGCTGAAGGGGAAAACCCCCGAGGAACTGCGGGCGATGGCTTCCCAGCTCAGTCCGCAGCAGCTCCTGTGCCTCCGCGCCTCGATCGCGTCCGACCGCGTCTCGGCCGTGCTCGCGGGGGATCTCACTCCGCAGGAAGAGGCCGCCCTCAGGAAATGTCTTGAATGAGTATGCGCAACAATCCTCCCATCACGCACCTCCTCGCCATCACGCTCGCCCTGGCCGCCCTGGCCGCAGGCGCGTGGTTCTACACGAACGCGAACGAGCCGGTCGAAGGCATCCCGGAGGGGATGACCGAAGCGGCGCCCGAAGAGACCCCGGCCAGCCGCGCGGCCTGCGAAGACGCGGGCGGCGTCTGGAACGAATGCGCCTCCGCCTGCCCGCCGGACGCCGAAGCCTGCATCCTGATGTGCGTGCAGAAATGCGAAGGGCTCGGCGAAGGCGAGGCCGTCGTCGACGTGTACTTCCCGAATTCCAAGCTCGATCCCGATCATCTCGACTGTTCCGTCGTCTTCCCGGTCCGCCGCGCCATCCGCGCGGACGCCGAGGGCGACGTCGGCGACGACGGCCGCGCGACGCTCGAAGCGCTCCTGAAGGGCCCGACGGACGAAGAGAAGGCGGCGGGTTATTTCACGTCCTTGCCGGAAGACGTCGCGCTCGAATCGTTCACGATGGCGAAGGCGACGGCGCGCGCGGATTTTTCCGAAGAACTGCGGGCGGTCGCCGGATCATGCCGCGTCCTTTCCATCCGCGCGCAGATCGAGAAGACGCTCGAGCAGTTTTCGGAGGTCTCTTCGGTGCGCATCTCGATCGAAGGCGGCGATCCCGCCGAAGCGCTTCAGCCGTGATATGAAAGACGCCAAGCTTCCGCCCCAGGAGATCGAGCACCTGTTCGCCGCCGGCTGGGCCGCCCTGCAATCGGGCATGAACAGCGAGGCGGAAGAGGCGTTCTTGGGCGTGCTGACCGGCGATCCGCATCACGCGGACGCGCTGAACGGGCTCGGCACCGTCTACTTCCACGAGAAGCGGCTCGACGACGCGGAAGCGCTGCACGAGAAAGCGAAGAAGGAAGCGCTGAAATTCTTCAAGGGCAGGACGCCGACGCACGTCGACTGGAATTCGCCGCACGACCGGTCGCTGCTGCGCGCGCTCCATGGCCTCGCGCTCGTCGCGTACCGCCGCGGCGACACGAAGGACGCCAAGGAGCGCTTCGAGAAGCTGCTCGAACTGAACCCGAAAGACAACACCGGCGCGCGTTTCCTGCTGGAGGACATCCGGAAAGGGCGCACGCGCTGGGATAAGACGGATCCGCATGATGCGTAAGCTGTTCGGCCTCCTCTTCCTGCTGGTCGTCATCGGGGCGTATCTCCATTACGTCCAGGGCTGGGATTGGGCGCGGGCGCGGCGCGACCCCCGGGTGACGCTCTTCTGGCCGGAGGACGCGTCCGCCACCACGACGCCGATCGGCCAGCGCGGCGCCGGCACGCACTGGGAGACGGCACGGCCGATGCCCGGTCCGCGTTCCGATTTCGGCGCGGCCGTCGCGGGGAACACCATCTACGTCGTGGGCGGCATCGACGGATATTTCCGCACGCTCTCGTCGGCGATCGCGTACGACATCGGCGCCGACGCCTGGCGCGAGATCCCGCGCCTCCCGCAGGCCGTCCATCATCCGGCCGTCGCCACCGACGGCGTGAAGATCTACGTCGTCGGCGGGCTGACAGGCCTCGCCTCGCGGCCGATCGACGATGCCTACGCGTACGACCCGCAGAAGGGCGAATGGGAACAGCTCGGACGCCTGAACGATTTCCGCGGCGCCGCCGCGGCCGACACGCTCGACGGGAAGCTCTACGTCGCGGGCGGCGCCACCACGGCCGGCGCCAGCGACGCGTTCGAATACTACGACGACGCCCGCAAGGGCTGGAACGGCCTGCGGTCCATGCCGACGCCGCGCACGCATCTCGCCGCCGCCGGGGTCGACGGGAAGTTCTACACGATCGGCGGACGTCGGGGATCGCTCACGAAGAATTTCGGCACGACGGAAGCCTTCGACTTCAAGCGGAACGAATGGGTGCCTTCCCCGGATCTCGCGGTGCCGCGCAGCAGCCACGCGGCCGCGGAGCGCGGCGGGCTGATCTACGTCCTCGGCGGCGAGACGAAACAGGGGAACGTCGCGGAGATCGAAGTCTTCGACCCGAAGAAGAACGCCTGGACGACGCTGCCGCTCGCGATGCCGAATCCGCGCCACGGCCTCGCCGCCGTCGCCTGGAAGGACCGCATCTACGCGATCGGCGGCGGACGGCGGTCCGGCTTCTCGGTCAGCGACCTCAACGAAGTGCTCATCCTCGCGAAATGAAAAAACGACCCTTCACGGGGTCGTTTGCGTTCCGCGGGCGCCGAGCGCCGCGGCGATGCCGCGCCGGGCGAACTCGCGGGCGTTCTCGTTGAGCCAGGTGACCGTCTCCTTCTTCGCGTTCACGAAGGAATCGCGCACGCGGCCCTCCGCGTCGAAGGAAAGGTCGGGCCAGCGGTCGAGCAGCGGCTTGAGCCCGTAGACGTTCCGGTACTCCAGGCCGCCGGCGACGCCGATGCCGACGCCGCCCTTCTCCACGCCTCCGAACGAGGCGTACAGCGCCTCGAGGACGCGCGTCGCCTCGGCGAGGTCGAGCGCCGCGCCCGTGCCGCCGCTCATGTCGAACAGGAAGTCGGTGACGTGCGGGAAGTACTTCGCGCGGAGCTCGTTGACCAGCAGCTGCGTGTTGCGCCCGACGTTCGAGTACATCTCGCGGTTGATCTGCAGGATGAGCCGAAGCGCCGGGTACTCCTGCGCGATGTCGCGGATCTCCTCGGACTTCGGCCAGACGACGTTCATCTGGAACCCGTCGAGGTTCGGCCCGGCGGCTTCGCACAGGCGCGCGGCCTGCGCGGGCAGATCCGGCTCGCGGCTGGCGTAGTGGATGAGCCGCAGGGTGCGGTCCTTGATCTCCAGCGTCGTGCCGTCGCCCTCCTTCTGCCCGAGGCCGGGGGAGTAATGGCGGATCGGTTCGACGGCGGCGTCGAGGAGCGCGCGGACGTCCTCGATGCGCGGGTAGCGCTCGGGGTCGGCGGCGGGCTGGCCGTTCAGCGTCTGCCAGCTGGCCAGCACGCCCACGGCGAGCCGGCGGCCTCCGGCTCGCGGCGTACCGTACGGGCTCATCGTGTAGAGGTCGGCGGCGATGCTGCGCACCTCGTGGACCGTGGTGAAGCCGGCGATGCCGACGTACGGGATGATCGGGGCTTGCGGGCCGAGGAGACCGACGCCGTGGCGCCGACCCTCTTCGATGAGATCGGCGGCGGAGGGCCAATCGTGCGGACGCTGTTTTTCGGTCATGGGGCTCCTTGCGGCGGGTTGAAGGTACTGCTGACGTGGTAGCGGATTTCCGGCCGTCTGTCAATGCGGAACTTGACGGAGGCGAGGCGAAAGACGTACAGAAGCCTGACACCGCAAAGGAGCCGCACCTTGTCCACGCGCATCAGCACATCCATCATCGCCCTCCTGCTCGCCGCCGGCTGTTCCATGGGTCCCACCGACGGAGGAGGCGGCGGGGGCGGAGGCGGTGGGATTTCCATCCCCGCCCAGGAACGCGACGCGGTCCTGTTCGCCTCCCGGGCCGGATACGTCGACATCAACGTCCTCGCGTCGCATCACATGTGGCCCGAGCGCTACGGCTGCTCCGGCTGGGGCACGCTCTCGCGTTCGTTCGAGGTCGTCGCCCGGGACGCCCGCGGCCGGCACGTGCAGTTCTTCGTCTGCTGCGCCGAGGCCTCGAACGGCATGAACTGCGGCTACGGCAGCGGCGACCGCGGCGACCTGACCCCGGCGCCCGCCGGCGGCACGCCCGAACGCCCATGACGCGTCCCCTCCGGGACGTTTTTTCTTTGCCGGAAGTGGGCTACAATGCCCGCGATATGCCCGAACCCCAAGCCCTCTCCGTCTCGCAGTTCGTGGACGCGCTGAACATCATCTTCGCCGACAAGGTCTTCCCGGACGGCGTGACGATCGAAGGCGAAGTCGCCGAATACCGCGTGAGCCAGGGGAAATGGATCTGGTTCCTCCTGAAGGACGAGAATGCCGTCGTCTCCTGTTTCGCGACCTCGTGGCAGCTCAAGCAGCCGCTCGAAGACGGCATGAAGGTGCGCGTCCACGGCGTGCCGAAGATCTACCCGAAGAGCGGCAAGTTCTCGATCACGGTCGAACGCGTCGAGATGGTGGGGGAGGGCGCCCTGCGCCGCGCCTTCGAGCTGATGAAGCGGAAGCTCGAAGCCGACGGCCTCTTCGCGCCGGAACGCAAGCGCGCCATCCCGCGCTTCCCGGAACGCGTCGGCCTCATCGCCTCGACCGAATCCGCGGCGTACTCGGACTTCCTGCGCATCCTCGGGAACCGCTGGGGCGGGGTGAAGATCCATTCCGCGCACGTGCAGGTGCAGGGGCGCGACGCCGTGCGCGACATCGTCGGCGCATTCGCGTACTTCAACGCGCATCCGGAACTGGCGGAAGTCATCGTGCTGACGCGCGGCGGCGGCTCGCTCGAGGACCTGCACGCCTTCAACTCGGAGGAGGTCGCCCGCGCGATCTTCGCCTCGAAGGTTCCGGTGGTGGTCGGCGTCGGGCACGAGCGCGACGAGTCGCTGGCCGATTACGCGGCCGACGTCCGCGCTTCGACGCCCTCGAACGCCGCCGAACGCCTGACGCCCGACCGCCGCGAGGTGGCGCGCCAGATCGAGGACGCCGCCCGCACGATGGAACGCGCGCTCGAGCGCGAGATCGCCGGACGCAAGCACCACCTCTCCGAAGTCGAGCACGTCCTCCAGGACCACGTCCGCGCGGCGCGGATGGAATTCGACGCCGTCATGTCCGACCTCGAGCGCGTCCTGCTGGGATTCGACGCGCGCGTCCGCGGGCTGGTCGCGGCCGTCGACCGCGACGAGCGCCTGCTGAAATCCTTCGACCCCGCCGGGGTCCTGAGGCGGGGATACGCCATCGTCCGCGGGCCGGACGGCCAGGTCCTGCGCGACGCCGCTTCCGTGGACAGGGGCGCGGCGATTGCCGTACAATTGGCCAAGGGAACCGTAACCGCCGAAGTCACTGACGCCCGCTGATATGGCCGTGAAAGAAGCCAAGAAGACCAACTTCGCCGAAGCGTTCAAGGAGCTGGAAGGCATCGTCCAGTGGTTCGAGGCGTCCGAAGTCGATCTTGAGGAAGGCCTCAAGAAGTTCGAACGCGGCCTCGAGCTGGCGAAGAAGTGCCGCTCGCGCCTCGCCGAGGTCGAGAACAAGGTCACGCAGATCAAGGAGAAGTTCTCGGATTTCGCCGACGGCGGACCGTCCGAGGACGAGGAAGAGTCCGATCAACCGCGCCTCATCTGATATGCAATTGCTTCTCCGCTGGGTCCTGAACGCCCTGGCCCTCATGCTCGTCACCCGCGTCGTGCCCGGCGTCGCGGTCGACGGCTTCTACGCCGCGCTCATCGTGGCGCTGGTCTTGGGCATCGTGAACGCGCTCATCCGTCCCATCCTGGTCTTCCTGACCCTGCCGATCAACCTGCTGACGCTCGGCCTCTTCACTTTCGTCATCAACGCCCTGCTGTTCTGGTTCGTCTCCACCTTCGTCAAAGGCTTCCACGTCTCGGGCTTCATGGCCGCCTTCTGGGGCGCGCTCATGCTCTGGGCCGTGAGCTGGATCACCAACGCCTTGCTCTCGAAGGATTATTGATATGTCCATGAAAAAACAGCTCCTGCTCGTCTTCGTCCTCGCGTTCGCGATGGTGCTTCTCGGTCCCGTCCAGGCCGGTTCGGCCGAACTCGCCGCGGCCGCCGTCGTCCTGACCGGCGTCATCCTCGGCTTCTCCGCGCACCGCGCGCTCTCCCGCCGGGACGACCTCGCGGAAGAGATCGCGGTCGAGCTCAACAAGCTCCGCCGCGTCTACCATCTCGGCAAGAACCTCGGCGGCGAGCGCCATCGCTCGTGGTTCACCGAGCTGCACGGCCATCTCTACGCGTACCTGACGGCGTTCGACAAGAAGGATTTCGCCCAGTACCAGGAGACCAACGGCGCGTTCCGCAAGTTCAGCTACCACCTCTACCAGATCCCGACGCTCGAGACCGACAAGGAGCGCGTGCTCTACCGCGAACTGCTCGAGGCGGCCGGCCAGGTGGCCGGCGCGCGCCAGCGCATCCAGGAGCTCTGGAACGGCGGCATGTCCGCGAGCCTCTGGAACGTCGTGCTCTCGATGGCGGCGATGTCCGCCGTCGCGGTCCGCATGGCCATGGGGCCGTCCGACCAGAACGTCGCGGTGCTCGTCATCGCCACGCTCGGCTGCGCCGTCGTCTACCTGCGCGGCGCCGACGACCTCCGTTCGCTCGGCGGCGCCGACCTTTCCAAGCGCTACGTCGAGAACATCGCGCGCCTCGAACTCTCCCGCCATGAGTAAGAACAACGCCCGCACCTACGGCGGCAACCGCAAGGGTCCCGGCTACCGGACGGCGTCGTCCTTCCGCGCCAAGATCTCGATCAACCGGAAGAGCCTCCCCAAGGATTTCAACAAGAAATGAAGAAAGCGCCCGTCATCATCTCGCTCGGCGGCTCGCTGATCGTCCCGAAGGCCGGGATCGACGCGGCGTTCCTCAAGCGTTTCCGGGCCTTCATCGCGAAGCGCGTCGCCAAGGGCGGGCGCTTCGTCTTGATTTGCGGCGGCGGTTCGACCGCCCGCGCGTACCAGAAGGCCGCGCGCGCCGTCGGGCCGCTCTCGCGCGAGGACGTCGACTGGATCGGCATCCACTCCACGCGGCTGAACGCGCACCTGCTCCGCACCGTCTTCCGCAAGCTGGCGCATTCCACCGTCGTGAAGAATCCTCTCGCGCCGCCGTCCTTCCGCGAACCGGTCCTCATCGCCGCCGGCTGGAAGCCGGGCTGGTCGACGGACTACTGCGCGACCTTGCTCGCTTCGAGCCTGGGCGCGACCACCGTGCTGAACCTCTCCGACATCGACCACGTCTACAGCGCCGATCCCCGAAAGGATCCGAAGGCCAAGCCGCTGGAATACATCGGCTGGAAGGCCTTCCGCCGCATGGTCGGGAACCGCTGGGATCCGGGCGCCAACGTGCCGTTCGATCCCGTCGCCGCCAAGATGGCGGAGCGCATCGGCCTCGAAGTGAAGATGATCGCCGGCCGCGACCTCGCCGAGATCGGCAAGGCGCTCGACGGCAAGCCGTTCAAGGGGACCGTCATCGGTTGACAGGCGGCTGAAGAAACGCTAGATTGGCGCGTCGTCTTGGAGGAAGACCGATGCGCTCTTTCGTTTTCGCGTTCCTGTTCCTGGTCGCTTGCCGCGGCGGCGAAGACGACATTCCGTATTCGCCGACGCCTCCCGAACGGCAGGAGGTCACCCTGCCCGACGGCCGCTGGCTGCTGACGTTCACCCTGCCCGACGGCTGGCGCCGCGACGGGAACCCCGAACCGGGTTTCCGATACGTCCTCGACGACCGCAGGATGAGCCTCGCGATCCGCCTCGAACGGCCGGCGTTCGAGCGCGCGGAAGCCGATGCGCGCGCGTCCGACGCGGACATCCGCGCCTTCGAGCCCGGCCCGGGCTGGCCCTTCGTCGGCGTCGTCCTTTCCTATCGCGGGCCGCCCGACGAGGCGTTGCTCGAGGCGTTCAAGAGGAGCTTCAGGATCGAGCGCAGGTGAGCCTGCGCTTTTTCGTTTCCGGTTGACGTGCGGAGCAGGGGAGCGCATCCTGTCGGCAGATCTTTGCGAAAGGAATCCGCATGCCCGAATCGCCACGTCCGAAACGCCTGTACTTCGGACATCCCATCAACGTCTACGGCACGCCGCTGCAGGCCGCGCTCCTGCAGGCGATCGCCTCGACCTTCAAGGGCTGGGAGATCGTCAATCCCGACGGGCCCGAACACGCGGCCGCCTACCAGGAGTACGCCAAGACGCGCGTGGACGCCGACGGCAAGCCGACCGGCATGGGCTACTTCTTCGAGGTGATCCTGCCGACGTGCCAGGGCGGCGTCTTCCTGCCGTTCCGCGACGACATGTTCGGCAAGGGCGTCTTCGGCGAAGCGCTCTGGCTCTTCGAACGGTCGTTCCCGGTCTGGCAGATCACGCACCAAGGCGTCATCTACCCGATCCAGCATCTCGACCAGGGACGCTGCCTCACGCGCGAGGCGACGCGCGAACGCATCCGCCACGCCGACGGTTCCTCGAAGCCGTATTGACCGCCCCGCATCCGGGGCGTTTTCGTTTGACGGATTCCGGACGCTCCTCTACGTTGGATGAAGTCCCTTTGAAGGAGGATGGAGATGACGAGAACCGTAGCGATGCTGTTGGCCCTGACGTTGGCCGCCTGCGGCTCCGCCTCCCAGGCGGGCCCGAAGACCTCGAACCCGCCGATGAAGCCCGAGCCGAAGCCCGATCCGAAGCCGGATCCCGCCGAGAAGGCGCCGATGGAGATCGAGGGACGCACCCTCAAGCTCAACCAGATGGAGATCCGCGTCACGCTGAGCGGCGGCGCGTCCTGGAAGGCCGGCGCCGGCCTCGACGCCGAGGGCACGGCCCACCTGGCGCTGAGGTGCGAGGACTGGGAAGCGCAGATGGACATGTACGGCACCCTCGTCCCCGACGCGGACGCCAAGAAGGTCGCCGGCATCCTGCAGACGATGATGGCGAACGACGCCAACCTCTCCAACGTGTCCGTCCCGTCCGATGAAGGACATGGACGCTGGGCGCTGACGCTCGACTTCACCGCGAACGGCAAGGCCATGCGCGGCTACGCCGCGGTCATGGCGCATCCCTCCAAGCCCGACGTCTACCTGCTCACGAGCGCCTTCGCGCCGGCCGCCAACGCCGACGCCTTCCTGAAGGAACTCCGCGCCACGCTCGACACCGTCGCCAAGCTCTAGGCGGCGGTTTTTCGTTGACCGGATGCGGGGTCCGTGGTATGGAAACGGCAGACCTTTCGAAAGGAGGCCGACATGAAATCGCCGATCGCGCTCTTCTGCGCGCTGGCCCTCGCGGCCTGCGCATCGACCCCGAAACGACCCGCCGTGCGCGAAGCGTCCGGACCGACCTTCCGCCTGGGCGCCGAAGCGCCGTTCGTCGCCTTCGACGCGACCGGCTGGCATCGCGCGCCGGGGGAGGAGAAGGACCAGCTCACCCTGCATCGCGCCGACCACAAGGACGCGCGCATGATCACGGTCTGGGTCAAGAACGCCGACCCGGGTTCCAAGATCGAGGCGGCGATGACCGGCTTCGCACCCCTCGTCATGGCCGTCCCCGTGCTGTTCGCGGAGGTCGAAGCGACGCCCGTCGAGGCGCTCTCCGACGAGGAAGCGCTCTTCGGCTTCCGCGGCGTCGATTCCAAGACCGGGACGCGGCTGACGGCCCAGTTCAGGGTCAAGATCGTCAGCGGCCGCAACAAGGACTATTGGGTCATGATCCTGGCCTTCGGTCCGGAACCGCAAGCCCCTCAGATGCTCTTCGACGCCGACCGCATCGCCAAAAGCCTCCGGATCGAGGCTCCTCCGCCAGCCGACGCAAAGCCGTCCCCCAAATAGGGGGATTTTTTGTCACCAAGTCTTGACAAAATCTCTGTTTCGTGCTAGTATGGCTTTACGCTTTTAGATGGCAAGTCGTACCTGACGAGCCATTTCGGCCCCAAAACCACCCTTTTCAAGGAGAAATCCACGATGCAGATCACGCCCGTCGCGTCCGCTACCCCGGACGGCACCGTCCGCGTCGCCCGCCGCTTCCGCTGGATCCCGGACCACGAGCTTACCCGCATCGAGCTCGCCGAGCGCCGGCACCTGGAGAGCCTCATCGACCGCGCCGAGGACTTCGAGGAGGCCGAGTTCCGCTGGCAGAACCAGGTCCAGCGCCTGCGGAACGCCGCCGACGCCGGCCTCGAGCCCTACGAGCTCGAGCTCGGGAGGATCAGCTCCCGCCAGGCCGTCATCCGGAACGTCGACGGCAAGGACGTCAACCGCCGCTACGGCTACTCGATCGGCGAGGCCGTCCGGAACGGGCGCTCCCGCAGCCACGAGCTCAAGAAGAGCCGCCTCCGCGCCGCGCGGACCGTCCGCTAGACCCCTCAGCCGCCCCCGTCCACCATCGCGTGGACGGGGGCTTTGCACGTCTTGACGGTTTTCCGGCCTTGGGGTAGCCTCTGGGTAACAACTTCTCGTTTACCGAAGACCATAGGTCGCCCCCGGCTGGGGGCCGTAAGACGGATCTGCCGATCCGCTCCTATCGAGGCAAACGCTGACGTCGGGTTTTCCCGCCGTCCACGTCTGCGGTCTCACAAGGAACGCAGATTTTGTTTCAAAGGTCGATCGTGCATCGATTCACGAATCAGATACATGGCAAAGTCCAAACAACAGAAAGAACTGACCCTCGCGGATCTCACGGGTCAGCTCGAAAGCGCCAAGTCGGTCGTCTTCGCGGATTTCCGCGGCCTGACCGTCAAGGAAGCCACCGAGTTCCGCAACAAGGCCCGCAAGGAGGACGTCCGCGTCCTCGTCGCGAAGAAGACCCTCATGCGCCTCGCCTTCTCCAAGGCCGGCTACGAGGGGGTCGACCCGGCCAAGCTCGAAGGCGCGCTGGTGATGATCACCGGCATGTCCGACGAGGTCGCTCCCGCGAAGCTCGCCGCCGAGTTCTCCAAGGAGCATGAAGCCCTCAAGATCGTCGCCGGCGTGCTCGAGCGCAAGCTCGTCGACGCCGCCGCCATCAAGGCGCTCTCGAAGCTGCCGAGCAAGCAGGAACTCCTGGCCAAGCTGGTCGGTTCCCTCAACGCTCCGGTCTCCGGCTTCGTCAACGTCCTGGCCGGAAACCTCCGCGGCCTCGTGAACGTCATGAACGCGATCAAGGATCAGAAGGCCTCCGCTTAATCACCACGCATTCAAAACGATATGTCCGAAGAAAAGAACGTCGTCGTGCCGGAGAAGTTCGCTTCCCTGGTCTCGTCCATCGAAAAGCTGTCCGTGCTCGACCTGTCTGAGCTCGTCAAGGTCCTCGAGGAGAAGTTCGGCGTCTCCGCCGCCGCTCCGATGATGGCCATGGCCGCCGCTCCGGCCGCCGCCGGCGCCGCCGCCGAAGAGCAGACCTCCTTCACCGTCGAGCTGACGGATGCCGGCGCCAACAAGATCGGCGTCATCAAGGCCATCCGCTCGCTCACCAGCCTCGGCCTCAAGGAAGCCAAGGACCTGGTCGACGGCGCCCCGAAGGTCGTCAAGGAAGGCGCCTCCAAGGAGGAAGCCGCCGCCGCCAAGAAGGAGCTCGAAGAGGCCGGCGCGAAGGTCACCCTCAAGTAATCTCCGCTACGGAACGAAAAATCCCGCGCTGCACGCGGGATTTTTCATTTGATCGGTATCGCGTAGATCGTGCCGTCGCCGGCGAGGAGGTACATCGTCCTGCCCTTCTCGTCGGCCGTGCCGGCCAGGAGGCCGTTGAACTGCGGGGCGGTCATCTGCGCGAGCAGGCGGCCGCTGGCCTTGTCGACGGTGAAGGCGCGATCGCCGCCCTCGTCGATGAACATCAGCTTGTCGGAATCGGCGGAGGCCCAGAGCTGTCCGGCGGAAGCCGCGGGCGGGTCGATCGGCGCCGGGGCGTGGTCGGGGACGGCGGCGCCTTTCATGTATTTGCGGGTCGCGCCGTCGCGGTACAGGAGATAGACCGCGCCGTCCGTCGCGATGCTCGCGGGATCGGCGGGGGCGCCGCGCAGGACGTCGGAAGCCGCGCCGAGGCTCTTGGCGGCGACCGAACGCCGCGTGACGAGGCCGTCCGGGGCCGCGGCATAGAGGCGCGACTGGTAGAAGAGGATCGGCGACGCGCCGAGTCCGGCGTCGGGATATTCCGTCGTTTCGCCCGTGTCGGGGTTCCAGTAGACCGTCTTGCCGGAAGCGTCCTTCAGGATGAAGCCGGTGCGCGCGACCGCCGCTTCGGCCACGCCGGATGGGAGCGCGGCGATCTCCGGATCGGCCGCCGCCGCGCCTTCGGACGAGATGACGCGCACGCGCGGACCCGTCGACGAGAAGACGTAGAGCTTGTCGCCGAACCAGGCCATGGCCGAGGGGCTCGCGCCCGCGACGTCGTCGATCCTCGAGAAGGCCGTCGGATTCTCGACCGCGACGACGCGGCGGAGCTTCTCCTTGGCGCGGGCGATGGCGGCGTCCGCGTCGCCCTTCACCAGGCGCTGCGCCTCGTTCTCGACGGGCAGGGCGGCGGCGATCGCCTCCATGCGCGCGAGCAGTTCGCGTCCGCGCGCTTCGTTCTCGTAGATGATGCCGGCTTCGAAGTCGCCTTCGAGGCTCTGCAGTTCGGCGAGCGAGGCCTCGTACGCCTTCGCCTCGTTCAGCGACAGCTGGCGCTGGAAGGAGAAGAGCAGGCCGTGCGTGAAGACGGCGGCGACGAGCAGGAGGGCGAGGAAATGGTTGCGGCTCTGCGCGGGCAGGGCGTTCAGGCGCTCGACGGCCGCGGTCATGCATCGGTCCGGCGCGGTCCGGCAGTTCTCGATGAGCGCGGCGCGCGAGCCCGGGCTCGCGAGCACGGCGACGAGGCGCGGCGCCTTGAGCGGGATGGCGACGACGGCGCGCAGGAGGTTCCAAAGCCCGCCGGCGAGGATCGTGAGGAGGCGTCCGGCGAACAGGAGCCCGGCGCGCAGACCGCGCGCGACGAGTTCTCCGATGTCGGGGCCGACGATGGGGGGCGCGGCCGGCCGGGCCGCGGCGGGCTTGGCGGCGCGCGCGGACTTCGGCGCCTCCTCGGCGGGCGCCTCGGCGTAGGCGCCGGCGGGCGGCGGCGAACTCAGCGCGAGGATCGAGACGGGGTAGCGTCCGGCGCGGAGCGCGTGCTTGATCTCGCGGGAAGCCTTGGCGAAGTCGGGCTGGCCGAGCGTGGTCCCGACGAACGCGTCGTCGAGCGCCTGGAAGAGTTCCGTCGTGGCGACGACGAGGCGCGCGCCTTCGGGGAAAGCGCCGGCTTGGAGCGAGGTGAAGAATTTCGGTTCGCCGGGCTTTTCCGGCGCGTCGTCGAACAGCGCGTACGGCGCGAGCGAGGATCCGCTCGGGACATAGAGCGTGCCGCGGACCGCCCCGCGCGCGGCGGCGTACAGCTTGCCGCCGGAAAGGGCCGCCACGGCGCCCCTCAGCTTGATGCCGGGGAGCGAAAGCCCGTGCTCGTACAGGAAGGCCAGGATGGTCTTGTTGGCTTGCTTCAGGGCCGCTTCGAAGCGCGCCTCGGCGTCTCCGGGCCGGAAGAAGACCGGCCGGAATTCCTCCGCCAGCCGGTCGCAGAGCTTCTCGACTACCTTTTTAGGCGCGTCGGCGGCGAACATCCCGAAGAACAGCTCCAGACCCCCTTCATTCGAGGGGGGTGAGGTGAGGGTCAGGGTACGGGCCGAAACGAGCCCGGCACCCCCCGGAACGTGGATTTCTCCTATGCTGATGGGCGCCATTTTGACCTGTCTACGCCAACAGTATACAATAGCCGGAGTTCAACGGCCAACATGCTTGAACAACTCTTTGGTTCAAAGACAAGGACCCAGCTTCTCCGGACGTTCCTCCAGAACCCGGAGACGAATTTTTTCGTGCGCGAACTGACCCGGCGCCTCGACGTCCAGATCAACGCCATCCGCCACGAACTCAAGAATCTCGAGGCGCTGGGGCTGGTCGAGACCGTCATCGTGCCCGCGTCGAAGGCCGTCCAGAAGAAACATTACCGGCTCAAGCCGAATTCCGTGCTCGCGCCCGAACTCCGCGCGCTGTTCATCAAGTCGCGCGTCCTGCTCGAGAAGGATTTCGTGCGCCGCCTGCAGTCGGTCGGCCGCATCGGCTACTTCGCGCTCACGGGACGCTTCATGGACCGCGGCGAATCGCCGACCGACGTCTTCATCGTCGGCCGCGTCGACCGCAGGAAGCTCACCGACCTCATCCGCAAGTTCGAGATCGAGTTCGGGCACGAGATCAACTTCACCGTGCTTGACGAGGAGGAGATGCGCTACCGCATGGACGTCATGGACCGCTTCCTCTACAGCGTGCTCGACCAGCCGAAGCTGGTCTTCGTGGACGAGTTCTTCCATTCGGTCTCTCCGGAAGCCGCGGCGGTATGAGGATCTTCTTCGGCGCCACCGCCGAAGGGGGAGTCTCGGTTTCGTGTTCGCGCGGCGGCACGACGCTGTCCGTCGTCGAAGGCGCCGGGACCGACGACCTGCTCGCGCTGCTCGCGCGCGCGTTGAAGTCCGCCAAGGCGAAGGCGTCCGACGTCCGCGAGATCGCCGTCGACCGCGGTCCGGGCGGCTTTTCGGCCGTCCGCCGCCGCGTGGCGGTCGCGACGGGACTCGCGCGCTCGCTCGGCGCGGCGCTCGCGGCGGTCGGCGAGTTGTCGCCCGACGAAGCCGCGGCGCTCCCTTCGTCCGCGTTCGCTGAGCGCGCGCCCGCGGCGCCGATCTACGCGGCCGAACCCAACATCACCATCAGCAAGAAGAAAAAGACATGGACCGCGCGCTGACTTGGGCCGACTACACGCCGGCGCAGAAGAAATGGCACCGCCGCCTCGAGTTCGTCCCGGCGGCGCTCGTCTGGACCACGCTGGTCGGCGCGGTGGCCTTGTCGCTCCTGAATCCCATCTGGGCGATCTATCTCATCATCGCCTTCGACCTCTACTGGTTCCTGCGCGTGCTGTACTTCGTCATCTTCCTGACGACGGCCTGGCGCAAGCACCGCGGCGCGCTCGACGTCGACTGGGAAGCCCGGCTGAAGGGCGTCCCGGGCGCGGAGCGCATCCGGCACCTCGTCTTCCTGCCGACCTATAAGGAAGACATCGGCATCCTGCGCGCCACCTTCCGCAGCCTCGTGTCGGCCAAGGCCGATCCGAAGACGATGATCGTCGTGCTGGCGGGCGAGGAGCGCGCCGGCCGCGAGGCGTTCCTCGCGCGCGCCGAAGAGATCCGCCGCGAGTTCGGCGGCCGCTTCCTGCGGCTCATCGTCACCGTGCATCCGTCCGACACCGTCGGCGAGATCGCCGGCAAGGGCTCGAACCTGCACTACGCCGGTCCGTTCGCGAAGGCGGCGGTCGACGAGCTCGGCATCGCCTACGAGGACGTCATCGTCTCGACGTTCGACGTCGACACGATCGCGCATCCGCAGTATTTCGCGCACCTGGCCAAGACCTATCTCGAGACGCCCGACCGCCTCCGCTGCTCGTACCAGCCGGTCGTGCTGTATTCCAACAACATCTGGGACGCGCCGGCCATCATCCGCATCGCCGCCTTCGGCACGACCTTCTGGCTGCTCTCCGAGCTCGTGCGCCCCGACCGCCTCTTCACCTTCTCGTCGCACAGCATGCCGTTCAAGGCCCTGCTCGACGTCGGCTACTGGCAGAACGACGTCGTCTCCGAGGATTCGCGCATCTTCCTCCAGTGCTTCCTGAAATACGACGGCGACTACCGCGTCGTGCCGCTGTACGTGCCGGTCTCGATGGACGCCGTCATGGCGCCGACCTGGATCGGCAGCCTCGTGAACCTCTACAAGCAGCAGCGCCGCTGGGCCTGGGGCGTCGAGCACTTCCCGTATCTCGTGCTGAACTTCCGCGCGAACGGGCGCATCCCCGCCGCCAAGCGCCGTTCGACGCTCTGGAACCTGGCCGAAGGCATGTACACCTGGGCGACGGCGCCGGTGCTCATCTTCATCCTCGGCTGGCTGCCGCTCTTCGTGGCGGAGACGTCCGGCCGCTCCGAAGCCGTCTTCCAGAACGCGCCGTACACCCTGCAGTGGATCATGACCTTCGCCATGCTCGGCGTCTTCGTCTCCGCCGTGCTCTCCCTGCCGCTCCTGCCGGCGCGGCCGGCGCACAAGCGCTCGTGGCTGCACGCCGTGATGCTCCTGCAGTGGATGCTCCTGCCCTTCACCTTCATCATCTTCGGTTCGGTCCCCGCCATCGAGGCGCAGTCGCGTCTCCTGCTCGGCAAGCGCCTCGGCTTCTGGGTGACGCCGAAGGAACCCTCGAAACGCCCCGGCGACGCTTCCTGATATGGCGAAATTCTCGATCCACATCGTGAGCTGGAACAGCGCGCGCGTCCTCCCCGACGCGCTCGAGTCGCTGCGCGCGCAGACGCTCAAGGATTTCACGCTGACCGTCGTCGACAACGCCTCCACCGACGGCTCGGTCGACGCGGTGCGCGAACGCATGCCTGAAGCCACGGTGCTGCGCAACTTCAAGAACCTCGGCTTCAGCGCGGCCCACAACCAGGCCATCGAGCTGGCGCGCAACCGCTGGTCGGACGACGACAAGAAAGGGCGCAGCTCGATCGACCGCTACGTGCTGGTGATGAATCCCGACATCATCCTGACCCCGGACTTCCTCGAGAAGCTCGCGCGCGGCGTGGACGGGCGCTACGAGGTCGGCAGCGCCTGCGGCAAGCTGCTGCGCGTGCGCCGGAGCCGCGTCGAAGGCGGCGATCCGGAATTCACCGACGTCCTCGATTCCGCCGGCCTGGTCATGAGGCGCGACCGCCGCGCCGCCGACCGCGGGGCGGGGGAGAAGGACGGCCCTGCGTTCGCCGAATCGATGGAGGTCTTCGGCGTCTCCGGCGCGCTCGCCCTCTACCGCGCCGAGGCCGTCGACGTCCTGCGCGAGACCGAAGGCGAGGTCTTCGACGAGGATTTCTTCGCCTACAAGGAAGACGTCGACGTCGCCTGGCGCCTGCGCCTGCTCGGCTGGAAGGCCGCCTACGTCCCGTTCGCCGTCGCGTACCACTACCGCGGCACGGGAGGCGCCGAGAAGGCCGGGTTCGTCGAGATGTTCCGCCGCCGACTCGGGCGTTCGTCGATGGTGAACCGCCTTTCGACGCGCAATCACCTGCTCATGCTCGCCAAGGACGACGACGGCGCGAACCGCCTCCTGCACGCCGTCTGGATCGTCCCGCACGAGATCGGCAAGTTCCTCTCGACGCTCCTGCTCTCGCCCCGCGCGCTCGCCGCCTATTGGGAGGCGCTCCTGCTGGCGCCGAAGATGTGGAAGAAGCGGCGCGCGCTCATGAAGGCGCGCAAGGCTTCCGCCAAGGAAATCCGGAAATGGTTCGTCTGATATGGACGTCTCCGTCATCATCGTGAACTACCGGACGCGCGGACTGGTGAAGCAGTGCCTGAAGTCCATCCGCCGCGCCGCGCCGCGCCTCGATTACGAGGTGCTGGTCGTCGACAACGACTCGAAGGACGGCCTGCCGGCGCTGATCCGCGAACGCTTCCCCGAAGCGCGGCTCTTCGCGCTGCCCGAGAACGTCGGCTTCGCGGCCGGCAACAACATCGCCATGCGCAAGGCCAAGGGCCGCTACGTCTTCATCCTGAACCCCGACACGATGCTCGAGATCGGCGCGCTCGAGGCGATGACCGCCTACATGGACGCGCATCCCGACGTCGGCGTGCTCGCGCCGAAGCTCACGCATCCCGACGGCTCGCGCCAGGAATCCGTCCATCGTTTCCCGACGCCCTGGATCCCCGTCTACCGCCGCACGCCGCTCGGTCGGCTGGCGCGCGCCAAGGCGTCGCTCGACCGCTACGCCATGCGCGGCGAGATCGGCGACGAGGTGAAGGAGGTCGACTGGGTGGAGGGCGCGGCCATGTTCGTCCGCCGCAAGGCCATCGACGAGGTCGGCATGTTCGACGAGCGCTTCTTCGTCTACTTCGAGGACGCCGACTGGTGCCGCCGCTTCTGGTCCAAGGGCTGGAAGGTCGTCTATCACCCGGGCGCGTCCATCCTGCATTACCATCGCCGCGAATCGGCCGACACGGGCTGGCTGCTCGCGCCGTTCACCAACAAGGTCTCGCGCATCCACATCAGCAGCGCCGTCAAGTATTTCCGGAAATGGAAAGGCCAGCCGTCGCCGCGGAAAGAAAAAGCCGCTCCGTAGGGAGCGGTTTCGCGTTCAGTCGCCGCAAGGGAAGGTGAAGTCGTTGTCGTACTTCGGCGCGTGCGCGAGGCACATGTCGGTCCCGCGGATGCGGACGATGACGTGCTCGCGGAGGCCGTCGGAAGCCCCCTCGCCGGACACGACGCGGTCGGAGACCTCTCCGCAGCGCGCGGCGCCGAGGTACATCGGACCGAAACCGCCGTGCCCGGGGTACTCGGCGACGCAGACGCCGGGGCGGCCGGGCATGCGCACGTAGCGCACGCGCCGTTCCGCGGCGTCGAGCTCCGACGCGTCCACCGTGTCGAAGATCGTGCTGACGACCAAGTAGCCGACGAAGCCGATGAGAGCGAGGGTGAGCGCGCACGTCAGGGCGAAGAACGCCAGGACGCGCGGCCGGTTGCCCTGGATCGGCGGCGGCAGGGCGGGCGCTCCGCCGCGCAGCGCCGCGAGGGCGTCGAGCGCGCGCATGCAGCTCAGGCACGACTCGAAGTGGACGCGCGCGGCGTCAGCCTCCGAACCGGTCTCGTGGAACTTCCGAAGCGCGTCCCTCTGGTCGTCGCAGGCGTCGTGCAGGGCGGTCTCGATCGCGTCCATGGCGGGCTCCTTGTGGTGAAGAACTCCGTACAGGAAAGCGCGTTTCGCGCGCGGCGTCAACCTGGAAAGAAAAAAACCGCCTCACTCCGAGACGGGTTCGAGCAGGTGCTTCTCGCTCTTGCAGCGCACCATGAAGATCTGGAAGATCGGGCGCTTGGCGTACTCGCCGTCCAGGATGACGACGCAGAGGTTGGAGCCCGGATCCTTCACGACGATCTTGCGATCGAAGAGCGCGCGCGCGTCGGACTCGAGCTCGGCCCTGGTCGGCTTCGTCATCGGGTCGCAGGCGGCGAGCAGGAGCGCGGCGAGGATGAGCCTCATCGGGCGGCCTCCGCGCCGTTGACGAGCAGGTGCGCGACCTTCTCGCACGGGACGTCGGTCATGACGCCGGTGCGGCTGTCGCCGTCGACCATCCAGTAGGCGAAGCAGAGGCCGGTACGGTGGTCCTTGAAGTAGACCAGCTCGTTGTGGATGTCGCGCGCCTTGTCGGTCGGGCTGTCGCAGGCGACGACGATGGTCGCGAACGCCAGGATGGCCGCGACCATGGCGGCGATCTCGTACGGACGGGCCCGCTTCCGGGCAGCCGCGCGGCGCGCGCTCCTCCGTTTGGCATCGCGGGAATGGATGTTCTTGGGCACGGAATTCTCCTTGGAAGGTGCTGCCGGGAGTAGAGCACGCATCCGACCGTCGGTCAAGGCCGCGCGTGCTATACTTGAGCCGTGGACACGCATAAGCACAACCTGCTGGGGCACGACCATCCGCGTCCGAAGCGGAAGCTTTGGAAATACGCGCTGTGGACCTTCCTCGGCATCCTCATCGCCGTCGTGGTCGCCGGCCTCGCTTTCGTCCTGCCGGTGCTGACCGCCGGGCGCGAGGTGTACGCGCAGGCCCAGGCCGCGCGCGACGACCTGTTCGCCGCCAAAGCCGCGGCCGAGAAGCTGGATTTCGAAGTCGCCTCCCTCCGGCTGGAAGACGCCTCCCAGCGCTTCGCCGCCGCCCAGCGCGCGCACGCGCGGCTGAAGCTGGCCGCCAAGCTGCCGTTCTTCCGCGACGAGATCGACGCCGTCGGCGACCTGCTGGAAGGCGGCCACGAGGCGTCGATCGCGCTCAAGGAAGCCATCGACGTCGGCGCGGACCTGATCGCGGTGCTGAAGAGCGGCACGGCCGCCGCCGGCGCGGTGCCCGACCTTTCGGGCGATCGGCGCGCCGTGCACGAGCTCACGCGCGACGAGAAGCGCGAACTGCTCCGCAAGCTGACGGAAGCGCCCGACCGCCTCGGCCTGGCGCGCGCCTCGCTCGAACGCGCCATCGCCGCCTGGGACCGCATCCCGCGCACGTCCTTCACGCAAGGCATCCTCGACACGCTCGCGCCGTACAAGAAGCAGCTCGGCGACCTGCACGCCATCCTCGGACAGGACCTCTCGACGCTCGCCTTCCTGCCGCACATCCTCGGCTACCCGGAGCCGAAGACGTATCTCTTCCTGATGCTCAACAACACGGAGCTGCGCCCCGGCGGCGGCTTCGTCGGCACGTACGGCATCGTGAAGGTCGTCGACGGCGAGATGACCTCGTTCTTCACCGACGACATCTACGCGCTCGACGGCCCCGCCGAGGCGTATCTCAAGGAGCCGCCGCCGGAGCCGCTCCGCCGCTACCTGCGCACCGTGAACCTTTTCATGCGCGACGCCAACTGGTCGCCCGACTTCGTCGTCTCGGCGCTGGAGCTGCAGCGCTTCTACCACCTCGAAGGCGGCGCGGAGAAGATCGACGGCGTCATCGGCGTCACGCCGACCGTCATCGAGAAGCTCCTGGCGCTGACCGGCCCGATCACGATCGACGGCACGACCTTCACCGCGCAGAACGTCACCGACGAGCTCGAGTACCAGGTCGAGGTCGCGTTCTGGGACGAGGGCACGCCGCTCGCCCAGCGCAAGGACATCGTCGGCAAGCTCGGCCAGGAACTCGTCCGCAGGCTCTTCTCGACCTCGCTCGCCGACCTGCCGAAGATCGCCGCCGTCGCGCAGGCGTCGCTTGAGGAGAAGCACCTGATGGCCTCGTTCGCGGACACGTCGCTCCAGGCCTTCGCCGACGCCCAGCGCTGGACGGGACGCTTCCGATCCGGCCCCGGCGACCGGCTGGCCGTCATCGACGCGAACCTCGCGGCGCTCAAGACGGATTCGGTGATGGACAAGTCCATCGCGTATTCCATCCGTCCCGACGGCGATTCCTGGATCGCGCGCGCCGCCATCACCTACAAGAACAACGGGCGCTTCACCTGGAAGACCACCCGCTACCGCACCTACACCCGCTTCTACGCGCCCATCGGCAGCGCGTTCATCAAGGGCGAGGGGATGATGATCGACGACAAGCTGAACGACCCGCGGCGGCGCCCGGGCACGATCGACGTCACCGAAGAGCTCGGCCACGCCGTCTTCGGCGGCTTCATCTCGGTGGAGCCGGGGGAGACGCGCACCCTGGCCGTCGAATACCGGGTCTCGGACGCCGTCGCCCGGATGATCCGCGGCGGGGAATACGGCCTGGAGGTCCAGAAGCAGCTCGGCAGCCTCGCCAACGGTTTGACGCTCGACCTCGATTTTGGTAAGAACGTAGCGCGCGCGACGCCCCCCGAACCCTCGCAGGACTGGGGCGATTCGCGATATCGGCTCTCCACCGACCTCCGGGTCGACCGGGGCTTCGTCATCGGCCTGAAATAACCGCACACGGATGTTCCTGAAGAAGATCGGCATCGACCTCGGAACCACGACGGTCCTGGTCTACGCGCCCAAGCGAGGCATCATCATGAACGAACCGTCGGTCGTCGCCATCTCGACGATCGACAAGAAGATTTTGGCTGTCGGAAAAGAGGCCAAGGAGATGCTCGGCCGCACGCCGGACACCATCGTGGCCGTGCGTCCCCTGAAGGAAGGCGTCATCGCCGACTACAAGACGACCGAAGCGATGCTCCGGTATTTCATCAACAAGGCCGTCGGCGGCATGCGCATCTTCCGCCCCGAAGTCATGGTCGCCGTCCCCGGCGGCATCACGTCGGTCGAGCGCCGCGCCGTCATCGACGCCACCATCGCCGCCGGCGCCCGCGCCGCCTACATCATCAAGGAGCCGGTCGTGGCCGCCATCGGCGCCGACATCCCGATCGGTTCGGCCTCCGGCCACATGATCATCGACATCGGCGGCGGCACCGCCGAGATGGCCGTCATCTCGCTGGGCGGCATCGTCGCGTCGGATTCCGTGCGCGTCGGCGGCAACAAATTGGACGCCGCCATCGCCGAGCACACGCGCCGCAAGTACGGCATGACGATCGGCGAGCGCACTGCCGAGGAGATCAAGATCCAGATCGGCTCCGCGCTCTACCTCGACGAGAAGATGTCGATGGAATGCAAGGGCCGCGACATGATCACCGGACTCCCGCGCACCATCACCGTCACCTCCGACGACGTCACCGACGCCATCCAGCACGAGCTCGACGAGCTCGTCGCCGCGCTGAAGGAAGTCCTCCGCCGCACGCCGCCGGAACTCTCCGCCGACGTCATGGAAAAGGGGATGATCCTCTCCGGCGGCTCCTCCCAGCTCCGCAACCTGGACCGCCTCCTCGCCAAAGCCACCGGCGTCCCGGCCTACGTCGCCGACGAACCCCAGCTCTGCGTCGCCAAAGGCACCGGCATCGCCCTGGAGAACCTCGAATCCTACAAGCGCTCGATCCTGGCGATGCGCTAGAAAATCGAAAACGCCCCTCGCGGGGCGTTTTCGTTTCCATTGCGGTGCGGAATCGGACCTGTCACCGCCCATGCTACCGCAAAAAAGTACGTTCGGTCAAGATTCGGCGTTGGAGATGCCGGGACTCGAACCCGGAGCGTCTGGAGTGACAGGTCCGACACCGCACCATGCCATCCCCGCGGCAGGAAGTGCCTACCAAAACCCGCTTTCTTCACGCAAGAGGCCGCGATAAGGCGAGTATGCTACACTTTCCCCATATGAAACTCGCCTGGAACTGGAAACGCTGGCCGTTCGCGGCTGCCGCCTTCGCGCTTGCCGCCGTGCCGGCGTTCGCGCACGAGAAATGGTTCGTCGATCATCGCGCGGCAAGTCCGGCGGATACGGTCTTCGCGCTCGTCAGCCCCGCGTTCGCCGCGACCATCATCATCCTCGCCGCCGCGGGCTTCCTCCTCGCCGCCTGGCTCGACCGGCGCTTCGACGGTTCGCGCCTCTCGCGCTGGACCGACGCGAAGCTCATGGCCTTCAAGTTCAATCCGCGCACGGTGCTCGGCGTCGCCGTCGGCGTCTCGCTGATGGGCGCCGGACTCAAGGGCACGCTCTTCGCCCCGAGCCTCGTCCTGGGCGGCGACCCGTGGAGCGTCGCGCTCGGCATCGCGCAGATCGGCCTCGGCTCGCTCTTCCTCTTCCTCGAACCGGCGTATCCGGAGCTCGGCGCCCTGCTCATCCTGCTCTTCCTCGGCGGACTCCCGGTCCTGCCGTTCTGGGACCTGATGGAGGAGCTCTTCATGGTCGGCGCCGGCATCCTGTTCCTGACCGGCGACGCGGGCCGTCCCGGCGTGCGTCCGCCTGCGCCGGAGACGACGCGCAAGGGCTACCAGGCCTTCCGGATCATCCTCGGCGTCGCGTTCCTCGTGCTCTCGACCGTCAAATGGCTGACGCCCGAGCTCACGCTGGCGGTCGTCGAGCAATACCGCATCAACTTCCTGGCGCCGCTCGGCGCGACGTCCGCGCAGTTCGTCTTCGTCTCCGCCGTCGTCGAGACGCTGGTCGCCGCCTGCATCCTCCTGCGCGTGGCTTTCCGTCCCGCGGTCGCCGTCGCCTTCGGCTTCTTCCTGATCTCCGTCTTCTTCCTCGGCTTCCAGGAGCTGCTCGGGCACCTGCCCGTCAAGGCGGCGCTGTTCATGATGTTCCTGTACGGCCACTGGCACAAAGGGGAGACGAAAGCGTAAGATGGCGGCCCTATGGCACTGATCGGCATCGACGCCAGCCGGGCCAACGCGCGCGAGCGCACCGGCACGGAGTGGTACTCCTACCACCTCATCCAGGCGATGAAGAAGCTCCCGGTCCCGGGCCTGGAGTTCATGCTGTATTCCAAGAAGTTCCTGCAGGACGGCCTTGAGGCCTTCCCGCAAGGCTGGGACGGCAAGATCCTGTACTGGAAGTCCCAGCGCTTCTGGAACCAGTTCCGCCTGTCGTGGGAGCTGATGCGCCATCCGGTCGACCTCTTCTTCCAGCCGACGCACACCCTGCCGATCTACAAGCCGAAGCGCACCGTCACCACGTTGCACGACATCGGCTTCGAGCGCCTGCCTCATCTCTATCGTCCGGCGGAGCTTCGCTATCACCGCTACTCCGCGCGCAAGGCCGTGAAGCGCGCCGACCGCCTCCTGACCGTCTCCGAATTCTCGCGCCGCGAGATCCTCGATCGCTACAAGCTTCCCCCGGAGCGCGTCGTCGCCACGCCGCTCGCCGTCGACGGTTCCCGCTACCACGCCGCCATCCCGGAAGCCGACAAGGACGCCGTGCTGGCGAAGTACCGCCTCTCGCGTCCGTTCATCATCTATGCCGGACGCCTCGAGGAGAAGAAGAATATCGTGAACCTCGTGCACGCCTTCTCCATCTTCAAGGGCTGGCGCGGCGTCGGGGACCCCGTGAAGCTGCTGCTCGTCGGCACGCCCGGCTTCGGCATCGAGCGCATCCGCAAGGAGATCGCCGACCGCAGGCTCGAAGGCTCGGTCGTCATGCCCGGCTACGTGCCGGAGGACGACATGCCGGCGCTCATCGCCTGCGCGCGGATGCTGGTCCTGCCCTCGTGGTACGAAGGCTTCGGCTTGCCGATCCTGCAGGCGCAGGCCTGCGGCACGCCGGTCCTGGCGGCGGGCGTCGCTTCGATGCCGGAGGTCGGCGGGGACGCCGCGGTCTACGCCAAACCCGACGAGCCCGAGCATATCGCGACCGCCATGAAGTCGCTGACGGACGAACAGTCGCTCTGGGACCGCCATCGCCTCGCCGGACTCGAGAACGTGAAGCGCTTCTCCTGGGACGACACCGCCCGCCGCACCTTGAACGTCATGCTCGAGGTGCTCGGCATCCAGCATCAGGTATGAGCGACGCTTTCTCCCATATCATCGGCCACGCCCGCGCCGTCGCGCGCCTCCGCGCGATGCTCGCGAACGGCGCCGCGCCGCACGCGCTCGTCATCCACGGCCCCCGCCGCTCCGGCAAGGGCGCGCTGGCGCACGCGCTCGCGTCGGCGCTTTTCGGCGTCGAGGACGCTTCGAAGCATCCCGACTTCCGACTGATCGAACGTCCGCGCGACGAGAAGACCGGCAAGCTCAAGAAATCGATCCCGATCGACGCCGTCCGCGCCCTCACGGACCACCTGCGCATGAGCTCGTTCATGGGCGGCGCCAAGGTTGCCGTCATCGACGGCGCCGACGCGTTGAGCGAAGAGGCGTCCAACGCGCTCTTGAAGTCGCTCGAGGAACCGGCGCCGCGCGCGCACGTCATCCTGTGCGCCGAAGAGGCCCAGCGCCTGCCGCGGACGATCGCGAGCCGCTGCGCGTCCGTCGAGCTCCGCCGCGTGCCGGAGGCGGACATCGCCGCCGCGCTCGCCGAGCGGGGGATGTCCGGTCCGGACGCGGCCCGCGCCGCCTTCCGCGCCGACGGGCGTCCGGGCGCCGCGCTCGCCTTCCTGGAGGAAAGCGGTGTGGTAGACTGGTATGAGACCGAGGAACGCCGCTGGAACGCGCTGCGCAGCGCGCCCGTCCACAAGCGCTTCTCCCTGCTCGCCGAACTCGCCCCGCCGCGCGCCGACCGCGAGGAGACCGTCCTCAAGATCCGCGACGTCCTCGACGCCTGGCAGGGCTTCCTCCGCCGCGAGCTCCGCGACCGCGCCCCCGGCGCCCCCGCCAACCTCCGCCGCCTTTTCCGCCTCCGCGCGTCGCTCGACGCCAACGTCCAGCCCCGCCTCCTCCTCGAAAGATTCGTCTTAACGCTCGATCGCTGATATGCGCATCCCGTCCAAGCTCGCGTTCGCGGCCGCCGCGCTCCTGCTCGTCGGCCAGGGCTGCATCCAGATCACCGGCACGCCCGGCGCCAAAGGGACCGACGGCGGCGTGTTCCGCTCCGCGGACCGCGGCACGAACTGGCAGCAGAAATCGTCGGTCGCGACGGTCGGCCAGCCCCGCAGCTTCGCGGGACAGAACGTCACGACGATCGCCTTCGACCCTTCCGACAAGAAGGCGGTCTACGCCGGCACGGAAGGCGGCCTGTTCTTCTCGTACGACGGCGGCGAATCCTGGCAGGGAGCCTCCGCGCTCGGCGCGGTCGTCGTGCTCTCGGTGGCCGTCAGCCCGTCCGAGAAATGCACGGTCTACGTCGGCACCGGCAACCGCGTCATGCGCACGCGCGACTGCTCGCGCACCTGGGAGAACGTCTATTTCGACCCGAGGCCCGATACGCGCGTCGTCAGCGTGAAGATCGACCACTTCAACGCCGCGACCGTCTTCGCCGCCACCAACAAGGGCGACTTCCTGAAGAGCGCCGACGGGGGAGCCTCCTGGAGCCCCATCCACCGCTTCGACACCGAGGTGCGGCAGATCCTGATGACGGCCTCCGACTCCCGCAACATGTACGCCGCCACCAAGGGCAAGGGGCTCTGGAAGACGACCGACGGCGGCGCCACCTGGACGGACCTCTCCGCCGGGATGGGCGAGTTCGCCGGCGCGCTCGACAACATGATCGTCGCCGAAGACGTCGCGCGCGGGAACAGCCTGCTCGTCGCCTCCAACTACGGATTGCTCCGGACCGTCGACGGCGGCGCGACTTGGCAGCCGCTCACCCTCTTGACGCCGCCCGGCTCCACCGTCATATTCTCCCTGGCCGTCAGCCCGAAGGATTCGAACTTCATCGCCTACGGCACGAGCAACACGCTCTACCGCTCGATCGACGGCGGCGGCAAGTGGACGACCACCAAGATGCCGACGACGCGCGCGGCCACGACCCTGCTCATCGATCCCGTGAACGACGCCACGATCTTCATGGGCACCACGCTGTTCAAGCAAAACACCGGTTTCTAAGATTCCAGCCGATATGCACACCGTCATCGACGAATTCCGTCCTGAGTTCGAGCACGTCATCGAATTCTTCAAGTCCGACCTCTCCAGCCTGCGCACCGGCCGGGCCAACGCCGCCCTGGTCGAGGACATCCCGGTCGAAGCCTACGGCAGCATGATGACCGTCAAAGGCGTGGGTTCCATCCAGGTCCCCGACGCCAAGACCATCATGATCGAGCCGTGGGACAAGGCGCTCACCAAGGAGATCGAGAAGGCCATCCGCCAGGCCCCGATCGGCGTGAACCCCGTCGTCGACGGCCAGCGCGTCCGCATCACCATCCCGCCCCTGACCGAGGAGGGCCGCCGCGAACTGACCAAGATCGTCGGCAAGAAGGCCGAAGAGGCGCACATCGCCATGCGCGGCGTCCGCGAGAAGGCCAAGGACGAGATCGGCCGCATGGAAAAGGAGAAGGAAATCACGGAAGACGAGCGTTTCCGGCTCCAAGAGGCCCTCGAGGGCGCGGTCAAGGTCTGGAACGACAAGGTCCGCGAGATGGCCGCCGAGAAGGAACAGGAGATCATGACGATCTGAAGGAAAAAACGGGCCAGGCTGGCCCGTTTTTGGTATCCTGTAGGGGTATCCACATGTCCAGACGCATTCCGGAGCACGTCCGCCTCGCCAGGCTGTACTGGCGCCGCATGATCGCTGATTTCATCGAGGAGAACGTGAAACCGTTCGCGGTCTTCGTGTTGACGGCCGCGGTGGCAGTCACGACGTTCTTGTCGGCGCTGACCCCGACGACGGCCGGCACCCAGAACGCCTATCGCTGGCGCAACGACGACGGCACGCAGACGGGCGCGACCTTCGCGGCCGCGGAGGGCGCTTCGGTCTCCATCGCGCAGGGGGACAGCATGCGCCTCCGGTTCGGACTCGCGAACGATGGATCGGAAGAAGAACTCATGGACCGCGCTCGCATGATGTCGCTGGAGGGACAACTGTGGGGCGGCGTGATCGACACGACGAACGGTTATGCCTATTTCGGCACGAATGGCGACGTCGATACGGCCCAGGTCGTGAAGATCCGCCTGTCGGACTTCACCCGCGTGGGCGCCATTCCGATGAATGAGGGAGAAGAATACATCCAGACGGGCGTCATCGACGCGGCCAACGGCTTCGCCTACTTCGGCACCTGCCCGGCCGGCGCGACCAAGATCGTGAAAGTCGACCTCGCGACCTTCTCGCGCGTCGCGGCGATCGAACTGCCCGGCACCGAGACCTGTCTAGCCTCCTCGGTCATCGACACGGCCGGCGGTTACGCGTACTTCGGCACGGGCGACAGTCCTGCCAAGGTGGTGAAGATCAATCTCGCGAACTTTTCCCGCGTCGGCTCGATCACCCTTGGCGCGGGCGAGAACTACCTGTCCTCGGCCGCCATCGACCCCTCCGCCGGCTTCGCCTACTTCGGCACGGGCACGGCGCCGGGCATCGTCGTGAAGATTAGCCTCACGTCCTTCACGCGCACGGGTGCCCTCACGCTGGGCGCCGGCGAGGATTACTTGTACTCCGCGGCGATCGATCCCTCCGGCGGTTTCGCCTACTTCGGGACCGTCACCTCGCCCGGCATCGTCGTGAAAATCGGCCTCGCGGGCTTCACCGAAGCCGCTACGCTTACGCTGGGCGCCGGCGAGGACTACCTCTATTCCGCCGCCATCGACCCCGCCGCCGGGTTCGCCTACTTCGGGACCAATACTTCGCCCGGCATCGTCGTGAAGGTCGGGCTCTCGGGCTTCACCGAAGTCGGCGCGGTCACGCTGGATTCAGGAGAGAACAATCTGCGGACCGGCGTCATCGACCCCGCCGGCGGATTCGCCTACTTCGGGACGTTCACCGGCTCGTACCAGACGCCCGCACGCGTCGCGAAGGTGGACATCAACCCGTCGAACGCGTTCGCGCGCGTCAGCGGCATCACGCTCGAATACCTGCCCATCATCACCGCCGCCGCCGCAGACCTGACCAATGGGTACGCGTATTTCGCCGCCGATACGAGCCCGGGACGGCTCATCAAGATGGATCTTCGGAACGGCAGCCGCGTGGCGACGCTGACCCTGGGCGCGGGCGAAGACAGTCCTGTTTCCGTTGCCATCGATGAGGAGCGCGGCTTCGCCTACCTCGGCTTGGCGAATTCTCCAGGAAAGGTCATCAAAGTCGACCTCTCGACGTTCACCCGCGTCGGCGCGCTCGCGCTCGATATCTTCGAGGAATTCAACCTGAAGACGGCGGTCATCGACGCCAGCGGCTCGACCCACTATGCCTACTTCGGCACCTACTACGGCGGCTACAGCCGCATCGTGAAGATCGACCTTGATACGTTCACCAGGGTCGGCTTCATCGAAACGACGCACAGCGTCGATGAGACGTACCTCGGTGCCGCCGTCATCGACCCCGCCAACGGTTTCGCTTATTTCGCCACGGACACGATCCCGAGCAACATCCTGCGCGTCGACCTTTCGGCCTTCACGTACAGCAAGATCACGCTCAACGCCGGCGAGAACTACGTCAAATCGGCGGCGATCGATACGGCCGGCGGCGATGCGTATTTCACGACGGAGACGAGTCCCGGCAAGATCGTCAAGATCGACTTGGGCACCTTCACCCGGACCGGCGCGCTGACGCTGAGCGCCGGCGAGGATAACCTCCGCTCGATCCTGTTCGACCCCGTCAATCGCTACCTGTACGCGGGTACCCACTTCCCGGCCGACGATACCATCGTGAAAGTCGACGCGGATACGTTCACCCGCATCGATGCTCACACGGTGCCGTATTCGGGCGTCGTGGGTTTCTCGCCGGGCATCATCGATCCCGCGCGCGGTTTCGCGTATTACGGCATCAACAGCCAGTTCCCATCCCCGTTCATGGTGAAGTTCTCCGTCGCCCCGCATGCCGCGCCGCTCCTCGAATACGGGGAGAAGATCTCGACATGCTCCGCCATCGCGAGCTGGACCGCGATCCCGTCTTCGGCTTCGACCGAGCATTGGGAGATGGCGCCTTCCGCCAACGTCACGAACGCCGCGGAGACGACGGACCTCGCCGGCCTTTCGAACGGCAACACGTCCTTCGTGCCCGGACGCATCCAAGACGCGGACGCGCAGGCGATCGAGGTCGGCCTCGGCCGCGAGCAGTTCAGCGAAGTGGAATACTCGATCAGCCCGACGAATGACGCGACCGTCGACGGCGACTACTGCTTCCGCCTGACGGATGCCGGCGATGCTTCGACCTTCAGCTATTCCGCCTACGCGGAGGCGACCGTGCTTTCCGGCGGAGGCGGCGGCGGAGGCGGAGGCGGCGGAGGAGGCGGAGGCAGCGTCTCGCCGGCCATCACGCTCGGCGATCCTGACGGCGGCGAATCCATCACGCCGGGCACCAATTTCAGCGTCTTCTGGTCCGCGCAGGGATCGCAAGTCTCCAACATCCGCCTCACGCTCT